>Ga0335076_10005991_pt1 | contig 12272 bp, 10 predicted proteins | sample Lox_Sample_25_FD_206717 | JGI IMG/M metagenome (GOLD analysis project Ga0335076, IMG submission 206717) | Soil microbial communities from Loxahatchee National Wildlife Refuge, Florida, United States - Lox_Sample_2.5 | ecosystem: Environmental > Terrestrial > Soil > Wetlands | place: USA...
GCGATCAGTCCGGAGACGACGAGCCGGCTCGTCGGCCAGGACGCATGAGGGCGGGCCGCATGAGGAGCCTCGCGTGATGGGCGCGCATGCTTTCGCGCTCGATGGCCCGGGCCCGGGCCCGGCGATGCGCAGACGCCTCGCCGGCTTTGTGCTCACGCTGCGCGACGCCGGCTTCGTCATCGGCCAGGCGGAAGCCGGCGACGCCGCGCTCCTGATGGCGAGCCCGCTCGCCGAGCGGCCGGAAAGCCTGCGCGCCGGCTTTCGCGCCCTGTTCGCGTCGCGCCGTTCGGACCTCGAGCGGTTCGACGCGCTGTTCGACGCCTATTGGCGGGCGCGGGCGGTGAAGAGCGTAGTCCGGATGGACGCCGCGGCGCTGGCCGCCCGCTCGCCCCGGCGCTTCCAGCATGGGCCCGGCGCGCAGGATTCCCCGCTCGAGCCGAACCGGATCGGCGGCGCCCGCGGCCAGGACGACGCCGCGGCGGCCGGCGGCGGCAAGCGCGGCGGCGCCTCGGCGCACGAGGCGCTGTCGAAAAAGGACATCGCGGCGTTCGAGGGCGAGCGCGAACGCGCCCAGGCCGCCGAGATCGCCGAACGGTTGGCCCGCGCGATGCGCGCGAGACTCACGCGGCGCGAGCGGGCGCGGCGGCGGGGGCGCAGGCTGGACCTCCGGGCGACGATCCGCCTCAGCGTCGCGCATGGCGGCGAGCCGCTCGACCTCAAGTTCCGCCGCCGCAAGATCAAGCCCCTGCGGCTAGTCGCGCTGCTCGACGCCTCGGGCTCGATGGAGCCCTACGTCGCCTCGTTCACCCGCTTCCTGCACGCGGTGAGCCAAGCCTTTCGCGAATCCGAGGCGTTCCTGTTTCACACCCGGCTCGCCCATGTCTCTTCGGCGCTGAAGGAGCGCAACCCGTCCAAGGCGCTCGACCGGCTGGCGCTGATGGCGGCCGGCGTCGGCGGCGGCACCCGGATCGGCGCCTGCCTCGCCGCCTTCAATAAATGGCACGCGCGGCGGGTCATCCATTCGCGCACCTGCGTGATGATCCTGTCCGACGGCTACGACACCGGGCCGCCAGAACTGCTGGCCTCGGCGATGCGCGAATTGCGCCGGCGCTCGAAGCGGATCGTCTGGCTCAATCCGCTGACCGGACGGCGCGGCTTCGAGCCCAGCGCGCGCGGCATGCAGGCGGCGCTGCCCTATCTTGACCTCATGGCGCCGGCGCATGATCTCGAGAGTCTGGCGGCGCTCGAACCTTATCTGGCGAGGATCTGACGCGAATGGGCGTGCTCGAACAGGCGGCGCAGCGGCAGGCGAAAGGCCAGGCGTTCGCGCTCGCCACCGTCGTCCGCACCGTCTCCGTCACCGCCGCCAAGGCGGGCGCCAAAGCCTTGATCGCGCCGGACGGATCGATCGAGGAGGGCTGGATCGGCGGCGGCTGCGCCCGCGCCGCGGTGGTCAAGGCGGCGCGCCAGTGCATGGCCGACGGGCGGTCGCGGCTGGTGTCGATCGCGCCCAAGGACGCGCTCGCCGAACTCGGCGCGGCGGCGGGCGAGGAGCGCGGCGGCGTGTTCTACGCCAAGAATTCCTGCCCGAGCCAGGGGACGATGGACATTTTCGTCGAGCCGGTGCTGCCGAGCCCGCGCCTGCTGATCCTCGGCGCGTCGCCGGTCGCGGTCGCGCTGGCTTCACTCGCCCCGTCGATGGGCTTCGAGGTGAGTATCGCCGCGTCGGCGGAGGATCGCGATCTGTTCGGCCCCGCCGCCCGGCGTCTCTCCGGCCTCGCCCAGCCGCCGGAGGCGGGCGAGGACGCGTTCGTCGTCGTCACGACCCAGGGGGCGGGCGATCGCGCCGCGCTTAAGAGCGCCGCCGCCATGCCGGCGCGCTACCGCGCCTTCGTCGGCTCGCGCCGCAAGGCCGAGACCCTGAAACGCGAACTCGCCGCCGAAGGGGTCGCGCCCGAAGGTCTCGCCGCGATCAAGGCCCCGGCCGGCCTCGACATCTCGGCCATTTCGTCGGAGGAGATCGCGCTCTCCATCCTGGCCGAAATGATCGCGGTCCGCCGCAAGCCCGAACGCCCGGCGGCCGACGAGGCGGGCGAGCTATAGCCGCGGTCGGCGACCGCGGCGGCTGCGACCAGCGATCGCGGCTAGAGACCGCCCGAATTCGGCGACATCGACACATTGCGTTTGACGCAATCCACAGCGTCGCGGCGCTCGCCGCTCCACCATGCTTCGCATTGTCCCCCTCCCCCGCTTCGCAGGGGAAGATGGCGGGCCGCGCCGGTCGCCGCCTTCATCCTCCCCCATGAAATGGCGGAGGGGGACCGTCCGCATAGGGCGTCGAAAGACGCCCGTCCTGCGACGGTTACGACGACGGTGGAGGGAGCGAGCGCCGGCCGCTCTAGAAGAGCGGCCGCGAAATGCTAATGTCGAACATCGGCGCGACCCCGCCCCTGCCTGTCCCGCAAAGCGGGCGGGAGCGTGGGCGCAGCGTGGCCGAGCGACAAGGAGGAAACGTAAGCCGATGAGCCATGTGTCCCTGCGGCCGGATTTCGGCGACCTGATCGACCTTGACGCCCCGCTGAGCCAGATCGGAACCGGGTTCATCTTCACCGAGGGGCCGGTCTGGCATCCGCGCGACCAATATCTGCTATTCTCCGACATGCCCGGCGACGTGCGGCGCAGGTGGGACGAGGCGCATGGCGTCGCGGAGGCGAAGCGGCCCGCCAACAAATGCAACGGCATGACCTACGACGCCGATCTCAACCTGATCGTCTGCGAACATGCGACCTCGCTGCTCATGCGCGAGCGGCCTGACGGCAAGCGCGAGGTTCTCGCCTCGCATTTCAACGGCAAGGAGCTCAATTCCCCCAATGACGTCTGCGTCCGCTCCGACGGCTCGATCTATTTCACCGATCCGATCTATGGCCGCTCGCCGCATTTCGGCGTCGAACGGACGCATGAGCTCGGCTTCCAGGCCGTCTACCGCGTCCCGCCCAACGGCGGCGCGCCCCAGCTCCTGGTCGACGATGATCTGTTCGCTCAGCCAAACGGCATCTGCTTTTCGCCCGACGAGAAACTGCTCTATGTCAACGATTCCGGTCGGAAACTGATCCGCGTCTTCGACGTCTCGGCTGACGGCTCGCTCAAGAACGGGCGGCTCTTTGCCGATAGTATCGCCTCCTCGACCGAGCCCGGCGGGCCGGATGGGATGAAATGCGACGAGCGCGGCGATGTATGGGTCACCGGTCCGGGCGGCTTATGGGTCTACGCGCCCTCTGGCGATCTCATCGGCAAGGTGCGCACGCCCGAGCTGGTCGCCAATCTCGCCTGGGGCGGGCCCGCTTTCCACACCCTCTTCCTCACCGCAAGCTCGTCCGTCTACCGGCTGGCAACCAAGGTCGGGCCGCGCCGCGAGCCTTACATGAACGCGGGCGCCCGCGGCGCCGCCGCCTCGCCTTCGCCTGAGCCCGCGCTCGTTCTCGACCCGAAGCGCTGCGCCCTCCTGATCCAAGACATGCAGAACGACGCCGTCGGCGAGGGCGGCGCCTTCGCCTCCTCCGGCGCGCCGGCGCACGCCAAGGCGCAGAACGTGGTCGAGAACATCCGCAGCGTCGCCCGCGCAGCGCGCGCGGCCGGCGTCCCGGTGATCCATATCTGGTTCATTGTCGAGCCGGGCGCGGTCGGGGTGAAGCAGAACGCGCCGCTGTTCAAGGGAATCGCCGAGCAGAAGGCCGACGTGCGCGGCGGGTGGGGCGCGAAGCCGGTAACGGGGATGGAGCCCGAGCCCGGCGATCTGATCATCGAGAAGATGACCATGAGCGCCTGGGAGGGCACGCGGCTCGAATCGCTGCTCAAGGGCCTCGGGCGCGACACGATCATCGACACCGGCGCCTGGACCAACATGTCGATCGAGCACACCGCCCGCACCGGCGCCGACAAGGGCTATGTCGTGATCCTGCCCGAGGATTGCTGCTCGACTATGAACGCCGAATGGCACAGGGCCTCGATCAATTTCGCGATGCGGAATGTCGCGACCGTGACCAAGGCGGCGGCGGTGATCAAGGCGCTCGGCGCGCCATAGGCGGCGCGGAGCAAGCAAGCCGGCTCATCCTGAGGGGCGCCGAAGGCGCGTCTCGAAGGATGCTCCAGAAGGCTGCGGTCGCTCGGCGGATAGTGAGACGTCCTTCGAGGCCGCTTCGCGGCGCCTCAGGACGAGGTTCGTTGCCAGCGCGACAGCCGAGCCGCCCGCTCACGCCAGCCGCGTCGTCTCACGTGGCAGGAACTGGCCCTGCCCCGGCTTGCCGACGATCTTCCCCTCGTCGACGATGACTTCCCCGCGCAGCAGTGTCTTGACCGGCCAGCCGGTAACCTCGATGCCTTCGTAAGGCGTGTAGTCGCTTCCGTGCTGCATTAGCGCGTCGGTCAACGTCACCGTCTTGTCCGCGTCCCAGAGCACGAGGTCGGCGTCGGCCCCGATCATGATCGAGCCCTTGCGCGGATAGAGCCCGTACATCTTGGCGTGGTTGGTGGCGGTCAGCGCGACGAACTCGGTGAGCGGGATCCGCCCCTTCTTCACCCCTTCCGAGAACAGGATCGGCAGCCGCGCCGCGACGCCCGGAATGCCGTTCGGCACCCAGCGGAACGAGGTCCTCGCCTTCGGGTGCTGCTTGCCGGCCTCGTCCTCGAACCGGAACGGACAATGGTCGGAGGAGAAGGTCTCGAACACGCCGCTCTCGAGCCCGCGCCAGATCGCCTCCTGCGAGGCCTTGTCGCGCGGCGGCGGCGAGCAGACGTACTTTGCACCACTCATGTCCATGTTGAGGCCCTTCAGGTCGTCGGCGGTCAGCACAAGATATTGCGGGCAGGTCTCGGCGTGGATCTTCAAGCCGCGCCGCCGCGCCCATTCGATCTGCTCCATCGCCTCGCGCCCCGAGACGTGGACGATCATGATCGGGACATCGATGAGCTCGGCGTGCGAGATCGCGCGATGGGTCGCCTCGCGCTCGACCAGCTCGGGACGCGATTCCGCGTGATAATAGGAATGGGTCTTGCCCTCGCGCTCGAGCCGGTCGGTCATGAACTTGATCTGGTCGTAGCCCTCGGCATGGACCATCACCAGCGCGCCCTGCTCGCGGGCGACGCTGAACACTTCGAGCAATTGCCGGTCGGTCAGCACCATGTCGTCATAGGTCATGAACACCTTGAACGACGGGTAGCCCGCGCTCACCAGCGCCGGCAGCTCCTGACCCAGCACCGCAGGCGTCGGATCGGTGACGATGAGGTGGAAGCCATAGTCGACGTAGCTCCTGCCTTTCGCCTTGGCGTGATAGTCCTCGACGCTCTGGCGCAGCGAATGGCCGCGCGGCTGCAGAGCGAAGGAAAGAACCGTCGTGTTGCCGCCCGCTGCGGCGCTCCGCGTGCCGGTCTCGAACCCGTCCGCCATCACGATCCCCGGCCCCATCGGCTGGTCGAAATGGACGTGGCTGTCGACGCCGCCGGGCAGGATCAGCAGACCCGACGCGTCGATCTCCGAAGGCGCCCGCGGCAGGTCGGCGGCGAGCGCGGCGATGCGCCCGTCCCTGACGCCGATGTCGCATTTGCCGACGTCGGCCGCCGTGACCACGGTTCCGCCGCGGATGATGAGATCAAACTCCATCGCTCTGTCTCCGACGCCGCTCGCGCAATCGCAAGATTCATGCAATCCCGTGGACGATCGCTGCTCAAGCCCTCAGGTCGTATAGACTCCGCCGGTGACGTTGACGCCCTGCCCGGTCATGAACCGTGCCTGATCGGAGCACAGGAAGAGAACGACGTCGGCGACGTCTTCCGGCTCTTCGAGCCGGCCGAGCGGAGTCTGGGCGACATAGTCGGCGACCACCCGCTCATGCGAGACCCCGCGCAGGCGCGCTTCCCATTCGATCTCGCGCGTCTGCATGCCGCTCCTGACGAAGCCGGGGCAGACCGCATTGACGCGGATGCCGCGCGGCGCGAGCTCGCGCGCCAGCGCCTGCGTCCAGCCGAGCACGGCGAATTTCGACGCCGAATAATGGGCGAGCAGCGGCGCGCCGACTTTTGCCGCGAGCGAAGCGGTGTTAACGATGCAGCCCGCGCCCTGAGCGACGAAATGCCGGGCAGCGATCTGGTCGGCGAGGAACACGCCGCGCGCATTGACGGCGAAGTTGAAGTCCCAATCCTCGTCGGTCAGTTCGAGCGCGTGCTGCATGGTCGAGACGCCGGCGTTGGCGATCAGGATATCGCAGCCGCCAAGCTTGTCCAGCGCCTCGCCGAATGCGCGCTCGACCGAGGCGCGCTCGCGCACGTCGATAGCGACCGCGACCGCGCCGCCGCCGACCTCATCCGCCGCGCGCCGCGCCGCCTCCGTGTCAAGATCGGCGAGCGCGGGCTTAACCCCACAGCGGGCGAGCGCAGCGGCGATCGCGCGTCCGATTCCCTGCGCGCCGCCGGTTATGAAGGCGCGCCTGCCTGCAAGTTCGGAATAAGGCGGACCGGCTGCCGGCATCGTCACTCCTCGCGCCCAGGCGGCGAGCCATAGCAACAAATTCGTGAGCCGCGAAGCCGGTTTTTGCTTGCCATCGCCGGTCTCGACGCTACGTTCCGCGCTTCGCGCGCCGCGGCGTTCCGACGGCGCCGGATCGGGCGGGGGATAGGCTTCATGGTTTTTGATTTCCTCGCCGGCAAGACGAAGGTCGTGATCGCCATGGCCCATATCGGCGCGCTGCCCGGCGCGCCGCTCTACGACCCCTCCGGCGGCGCCGCCAAGCTGGTCGAGGGCGTCGTTAAGGACATCGACAATCTGCAGGCTGGCGGGGTCGATGCGGTGATGTTCGGCAACGAGAACGACCGCCCGTATGTCTTCAGCGCGCCGCCCGAAGGCGTGGCGGCGATGACTGCGGTGATCGAGGCGGTGAAACCCCGGCTCAAGGTCCCGTTCGGCGTCAACTATCTCTGGGATCCGCTCGCCAGCGTCGCCATCGGCGTGGCGACCGGGGCAAGCTTCGTGCGCGAAATCTTCACCGGCGTGTTCGCCTCCGATATGGGGCTCTGGCGCCCCGACGGCGCGAGCGCGGTGCGCCTGCGCCATGCGCTCGGCCGCGACGACATGAAGCTGCTCTACAACATCAACGCCGAGTTCGCCCATTCGCTGGACGAGCGGCCGATCGCGCTGCGCGCCAGGAGCGCGGTGTTCTCCTCGCTCGCCGACGCGATCCTGGTGTCGGGGCCGTTGACCGGCGAGCCGGTCGAGCATTCGCACTTGAAGAGCGTGCGCGAAGCGGTCCCGAGCGTCCCGGTGCTGGCCAATACCGGCGTCACGGTCGACAATGTGCGCGACATCCTGGCCATCGCCGACGGCGTGGTGATCGGCACTCATTTCAAAGTCGACGGCCAGACCTGGAATCCGGTCGACGCGACGCGGGTCAAGCGATTCATGGACGTGGTGGCGAAGCTGAGATGAGAGCGCTCGATGACGGACGCTGCCGCTGTAGGGCGCGCTCGCCGGGCCCGCCGGCGGGGTCCATAGCCCGTCGAAAGACGGACGTCCTTCCGGACGCCCTAAGGACCCCGCCCTGCAAGCGGGGCCGAGCGGCATAGATTCATGCCCTGCGTTCTCGGCCTCGACATCGGCACCACCTCGACCATCGGCGTCCTCATCAGCCCGCCCGGCGAGACGCTGGCGCTGGCCTCGCGGCCGGTCGAATTGCGATCGGACCATGCCGGCTGGGCGGAGGAGGACCCCGAGCAATGGTGGGGAAACGTCGGCGAGGTCGTGCGCGAACTCTTGCGGTCGAGGGGCGCTTCGTCGCTCGATGTGGCCGCCGTCGGCGTCGCAGGGATGCTGCCGGCGGTCGTCCTTCTCGACTCCTCCGGGCGCCTGCTGCGCCCGAGCATCCAGCAGAGCGACGCGCGCTGCGGCGCCGAAGTCGCCGAACTGAGGGCCGAGGTCGACGAGAAGGCGTTCCTCGCCAGGGCCGGCAACGGAATCAACCAGCAGCTGGTCGCCGCCAAGCTGAGATGGATCGAACGCCACGAACCGGAGATCTTTGCTCGCGTCGCGACCGTGTTCGGCTCCTACGACTACATCAACTGGCGCCTCACCGGTGAGCGCGCAATCGAGCAGAACTGGGCGCTCGAAGCCGGCTTCGTCGACCTTAAGACGCACGCGATCGACGACGATCTGGTCGCGCTGGCCCATGTGCCTCGGGCCGCCGTCCCGCGCTTGGTCGCGTCGCACGCCATTCTCGGCCCCGTATCGGCTCTGGGCGCGACGGAAAGCGGACTGGCGCCGGGTACGCCAGTCATCGGCGGCGCGGCGGATCATATCGCCTCGGCGCTCGGCGCGGGCGTGGTCGGCGCCGGCGACGTCCTGCTCAAATTCGGCGGTTCGGTCGACATCTTGACCGCGACCGATCACGCTGAGCCCGACCCGCGCCTCTTCCTCGACTACCATCTCAAGCCCGGACTGTTCGTCCCCAACGGCTGCATGTCGACCGGAGGCTCGGCGCTCAACTGGTTCGCCCGCCAGTTCGCGGCCGGTGAAGCCGAGGCCGCCAAACGAGCGGGCCTTTCGATCCATCAATGGCTCGACCAGCTCGCCGAGTCGCGCCCCGCCGGCAGCGACGGCCTCGTCATCACGCCCTATTTCCTCGGCGAGAAGACGCCGATCCACGATTCGAGCGCGCGGGCGACCTTCGACGGGCTCACGCTTGCGCATGACATCGGCCATCTGTGGCGGGCGCTGCTTGAGGCCTATGCTTACGCGATCGCCCACCACGTCGAAGTGATGAACGAGATCGGCTACCGGACCGAGCGCTTCATCATTTCCGACGGCGGATCGGCGAGCCGGGTCTGGATGCAGATCGTCGCCGATGTCCTGCAACGCCCGTTGCAAAGGCTGGCCGGGCATCCCGGCTCGTGCGTCGGGGCCGCGTGGACGGCGGCGATCGGCGCCGGGCTCGTCGCCGACTGGTCGGCGATCTCCGCCTTCGTCCGCCCCGCCGACCGCATCGAGCCTAGGCCGCAGCATGCCGCGACATATCGCCATGGCTATCGCCGCTACCGCGAGATCTACCGCCGCCTCGCCGCGGGTCGCGCGGAGGCTTCGGCGTCATGAACATCTTTCGCGCGGTCGCCTGGGACCTCGACGGCACGCTGATCGACAGCGAGGGCTTGCATCAGCGCTCGCTGATCGAGAGCGGCGCCGAGTTCGGCGTCGATCTCTCCGATCTTGCCGACGAAGCGTTCCGCGGCGTTCACATGCGCGACGTCTGGACCGCGCTCAAGCCCCGCTTTCCGGCCGGGCTCGAGCGCAAGACCTGGCTCGCCGCGATCGAGCGCTTTTACATCGCGCACGCCGAGTCGCTCTCGCCGATCCCCGGAGCGCTCGAAGCGGTCCGCGCGCTGGCAGCGATGGGCGTCGCGCAAGGATGCGTGTCGAACTCGGGCCGGCCGATCGTCGAGGCCAATCTCGACGCGCTCGGGATTCGAGCGGCAATCGCGTTCTCGCTCAGCCTCGACGACGTCAGGGCCGGCAAGCCCGATCCCGCACCCTATCGCGAGGCGGCGCGCCGCTTCGCGCTGGCGCCCGCCGCCGTCGTCGCGGTCGAGGACAGCGGCGCGGGCGCGAGATCGGCCCGGGCGGCGGGGCTCTACGTGCTGGGATACGCCCCCAACGGCGAGGCCTTCGTCGGGGCCGACCGGTCGATCGCCAAGCTTATGGAAGCGGTCGCTCTGTTCGAGGCGTGAACAGGCCCTACGCCTCATGCGGCCCGGCGCCATTTGCAGTTCCGTTTTGAGCGATTCCAACGGCTTGCGGCGCCATTTCCGATCCTCTCGATCCCTTCCCGTCTTGAACCCGAAGCCCCCGGCGGTATTCGTTTCCGCGGAACCAATACGATCAAGCTCTGTGAAGATATTCTGAAAAACAATATCATGTCCAAGCCCGACCGGTCAAGAAATTGTCGCTCCTCCCCGCTCGCTAACCCTAAAAGCCGCTGATATCTCCGAGCCCTTCAGGGCTTCGCTCAAGCGCCGGATTCGTCAGTGCACGCCCTGGGTCAGGCCCTGAACGAAATAGCGGTTGAGCGCGATCATCATCGCGACGATCGGCAGGGTCGAGAAATGGGCGAGCGCGCCCAGCGTCCCCCACGAAATGTCTTTGGTGCCGTAGGCGGAGAGCAGCGCGACCGAGATCGTCTTGGTGTCGGCCTTGGTGAGAAACATGGCGTAAAGAAAGTCGTTCCACGAGAACATGACGCAGAAGATTGCGCTGGCGATCAGGCCCGGGATCACCGTCGGGAGCGCGATCCGCACGAAGGCGCCGAAGTCGGTGCAGCCGTCGATCAGCGCCGCTTCCTCGATCGCGACCGGCGTCGCGCGAAAATATGAGAACATCATCCAGACGACGAAGGCGCTGTTGAGCGCGGTGTTGAGGATGATCACCGCCCACCAGGTGCCGAGCAGCCCGACGTCGCGCATCAAGAGGTAGAACGGGATCAACGTCGCGATCGCCGGCACGGTGCGGATGATGAGAAAGAAATAGGCGAGCCAGATGGCGCGCGGGCTCACCGAGCGCGCCAGCGCGTAGCCGGCCGGCACGCCAATCAGCAGCGAGAGCGCCGTCGAGCCAAGCGCGATGACGAGGCTCGACTCGATGAGCCTGCCGAGATTGAAGTAGCGGAAGACGCTGGCGAAATTATCCCAGGTCGGCGAAAAGAGCAGAGTCGGCGGCGAGGCGAAGATGTCGCTCGTCGGCTTATAGGCGATTGAGAACAGCCACACGACCGGGGCGAGCGCGAGCGCGAGGACGGCTGAGATCGCCGCGCGGCGCGCGAACAGGTTCAATCGGGCGCGATCAATCATGCCGGTGCTCAGCCGGCTTGAGGAAGCCGATGAACGCGGCCGCCATGACGAGGATGCAGGCGACGATCAGGGTCGAGACGGCGGAAGCGGCGCCGATGTTGAAGAACTCGAGCCCCTGTTTGACGCCATAGATCATCAGCGTGTTGGTCGCGTCCGCCGGGCCGCCGCCGGTGGTGACGAATATGATGTCGAACACCCGGAACGCGTCCATCATGCGCAGGATGAGCGCGAGAAAGGCGGCGGGCAGCAATAGCGGCGCGATGATGAACCAGAGCCGCTGCGGCGCGGTCGCGCCGTCGACCTTGGCGGCGTCGAGAATGTCGGTCGGCAGCGTTTTCAGTCCCGCGAGCAGGATCAGCGCCATCAGCGGCGTCCATTCCCAGGCGTCGATCGCGATCAAAGTCGCGAGCGCCCGCTCGGGCTCGGCGAGCAGGCCGCGCGGACCGGAAACGCCGGTCTCGGCCAGCGGATAGCCGAGCATGCCGTATTCCGGATTGAGCAGCGCCTTGAACACCAACCCGACCACGAGCGGCGTCACCGTCGTCGGAATGAGCAGCAGCCCGAGCGCGATCCGGTTGAACCAGTCGTCACGCCACAGGAGAAGCGCAATCCCGAGGCCGAGCACGAACTCGATCGCCACCGCGCCGAAGGTGAACAGGAAGGTGTTGACCACCGCACTGCGGGCGGTCGGATCGCGCCAGAGGTCGAAGTAATTGTCGAGCCCGACGAAATGACGCGAACCGGGCCTGATCAAGCTGTAACTGTCGAACGAATAGAGAAAGCCCTGGATCATCGGCCCGACCGCCACGGCCAGGACATAGATCAGGGCGGGCGCGGCGAGCGCGATAAGGAAGAGCTGGCGCTTGCGGCTGTAGGGAAGAAGCGGCGAACGGAGCACGAGCGCTCTCGCGCCATCGTCGCCATCTGACGCGATGGTCATGCAAACGCCAGGGTTTCGCGTCTCGCATCGAAGGCGCGCGCGCCTTCTCCCTGCGGGAGAAGGCGGCCCGACGGGCCGGATGAGGGGGCGTCGTCGGGCGTCATCGCCTGGGCCGCGCCGCGATGTTTGGGCGGCGCGTCGAACCACTCCAATGCTCTGCGGCCGGCGCCCTCATCCGCGGGCTTCGCCCGACACCTTCTCCCGGAGGGAGAAGGGGATGCTGGCTCGCGCGTCCGCGCCAACATGTCAGGTGCGTCGCCCCACCCTCACTTGAACAGCTTCTCGGCCTTCGCCTGGGCGTCGTCCATCGCCGCCTTCGGGTCGGCTTGCCCGACCAGCACGGCGTTGATGGCGGTTCCGATCAGATCCTGCAATTCGGGATACTGCGGGATGCGCGGCCGGAAGTCGCCGTCACCGTGCTCGAACGAGGTGGCGATCACCGGCAGGAACGGGT
>Ga0335076_10005992_pt1 | contig 12272 bp, 9 predicted proteins | sample Lox_Sample_25_FD_206717 | JGI IMG/M metagenome (GOLD analysis project Ga0335076, IMG submission 206717) | Soil microbial communities from Loxahatchee National Wildlife Refuge, Florida, United States - Lox_Sample_2.5 | ecosystem: Environmental > Terrestrial > Soil > Wetlands | place: USA: Florida...
GCGTCCAGCCGAGGCCCTTGAGGTGCACCTGGAAGACCTGGCCCTCCTTGACCACGAGGCGCGGGACGCTGAAGATGCTCCGCTGCACGTAGTACGGGACCTGCGCCATCACCTTGCCGCCCTGGAGCAGCTGCACCACGTGCCAGCCGCCGAGGCCGTCCGGAACCGTGATCCCGCTCGTGAGCGACCCGGCGGCGCTCGCCGTCGCGTTGCCGAGCGGCACGGAGACGAACGACCAGCAGGTGCCGGAGCAGTTGACGCGGTTGCCGACCACCGTCGACCACTCGAGGTCGACCGGTGCGCTCGGCGTGAGACCGCTCGCCGTGACGTTCACCTTCGTGTCGACCGTGCCGGCGGACGACGACAGGGTCGCCTGGGCGGCCGTGCTCGTCGAGAGGGCGGTCAGCTGCATCGTCGTCTTGGCGTTCAGCGTCGGATCGACCTTGACCGGCCAGTCGATCTGCTGCTTCGGCCGGCCCGCGTCCTTCGTCACCATGAAGCCGAGCTGGAACTCGGTCGTCCACGGGAGCGGCGACTGCGGCACGTTGAGGTAGCCGAAGTTGACCGCGTTGTCGAGGGAGATCACGTGGTGGCCGACCGGACCGGCGGCGCGGATGTGCGCCACCGCGACGCCGCGCGTCCAGTTCGCCGTCAGCGCGCCCGTGAAGTGGTTGTCCCAGAGCAGCGCCGCCCCGCCCTCGTACAGCGAGGAGCCGAGGCCGGAGTACGTGACCGTGATCGGCGTCCCGATCGGCCCGCTCTTCGGGCTGATCGTCGCCTGGCGGGCGACGAGGAAGCCGCCGTGCGCGACCTGCATGTCACCGACGACAGCGTAGATGTCGTGGAGGCCGCCCCAGTCCTTCGGAGCGACCATGTTGAGCGAGAACGACCCGGTCGAGTCGGTCGTCGTCTGCGCCAGGACGACGTTGAGCTTCGTCGTCGTCCGGCCGAGATAGTCGACCGAGTCGGGACGAGGATCGACCGTCCAGGTGACGTTCGCCGAGCTCCAGGTGATCGCCACGGGCTTGCCCGCCGGCAGCCCGCTCCCGCTGAGCGTGAACGGCGTGCCGGGGACGCCCGTGTCGGGCTTCGTCTGGAGGACGCCCATCGTCGCGGACGGCTGCGCCGCCGGGGCGATCGGGCCGGGAAGGGCCGCCGCGCCCGGGATCGCCGGTGCGGGGAGATTCGTGGGCGTCGCCTTCGCGAGCGCCGGCAGGAGCAGCGCCCCTGCCAGCGCCGCGACGGCGACGGTGAGCTTCGTGAACATGATGCGACTCCTCAGCCTTCGCCTACGACGGGATGATGTTGATGACGTAGTCGTACGACCCGGTCTCGCCGCTCAGGGTCTTGTACGTGACGTGGATCGTCGTCTCGCCGAGCGGGTAGTCCGCCGGGACGATCCAGAAGTTCGACCAGAAGTAGACGAGGCCGTGAGCGCTCCAGGCCATCGTCTCCGTCGGCTGGCCGGGGATGGAGAACGTCGCGGTGTCGACGTTGTCGTTCGAGAGCACGTCGCTCGTGGAGAGGTCGGTGCCCCAGCTGCGGACGACGACGCGCTCACCGCGCTTGTACACGTTTGTCTGCGTGCAGCCGATCGGGCGCGCCTGCGTTCCCGCGGGCGCGGTGCCGTTGATGCTGTCGACATAGATCGCGAGCTTGAGGGCCTGTCCGTTGTTGGAGCCCCCGACTCCGGCCGGAGCCGCCGGCGAGAACGCAGACGGCGCCGTCGGCGAGATGTTCAGGGTCGCCGTCGCCACGGGCATCTGCACGAACTGCCCCTTCAGCTGCTTGCCCGAGCTCTTGAGCTGGATCAGCACCTTGAACGGGACGTTCCCGGTCGGGTAGGTCGCCGGCACCGTCCACGTTCCCGTCCACGGCAGACCGGTCGACGCACCCGGAGCCGTCGCGCCGTACTTCAGCTTGACGTTCGGCTGGTTCGGGATGGAGACGTAGAAGTACTTCACCGTCTTCGGATCGACGATCTTCTTCGTCACCGGATCGACGGCGTACGCGCGGAACACCACGCTGTCACCCGGCTTGAACCAGCTACTCATCACCCCGTCCGTCGTGACGGTCTGGGCCGCGACGAACACCTGCTTGACCTGGCTCGCCGGGAACGGGACCGGTGTGGCCGCAGACGCCGACATCGTCACCGAGGCGACGACTGCGACGAGGGCGGCACCGAGAATCAGGATCTTCTTCATGGCTCCTCCGCTACTTCGTGAGGGTGCCGCTGACCTTGACCGAGAAGCTGCCGTCGTCATGGCTGTAGGTGCCCGTCATCCGCAGGGTGCCCTTCGCCTTCGCCAGCTTCCCCGTCGCGCTCAGAACGGCGAGATGGGACGTGATCGTGAAGTTGTGGCCGCCTTCGTCACCGCAGCTGCTCGAGCCGGTGAGGACCTTGAAGGTGACCGTCCCGCCGGAGCCGGTCATCTTGCCGGTGCCGGTGAACGGGATGCACGGCTGCTGGCTCGTGTCGCCGGTGCCGAGGCCGGTGATCGACCCGGCGCCGATCGGCGTGCCCTTGCCGGTGCCGTTGGCGGAGATCGTCGCGGTCGTGCCGTCGACCTTCGTCGTGGCGTTGCCCGCGTAGGTCGCGGCGAACACGACCTTCTTCGGGGCTGCCGCCAGCGCCGCGGTCGCGGCGACGGCTGTCACGATCACCACCGCCAACGCCACAATCGAGAACTGGAACTTCTTCAAGGTCTGCTCCTTTCAACCACCTGATCAGCGACTCGACCGCGGTACGGCGTCGCCGACTCCGTCTCGAGAAGCCGTATCCGCGTATGGCTCGCATGGTCGGGGAGTCCCGGCCATGTGCCATCAGGGGGCCACCGGCATCCCGCTACGGAGAACTACGAAGGCGGTTTGCGGCGCTTCCGGCTAGAGCTTCTCGAGCGGCGCGTAGTCGAGCATCAGGCGCCGCTCGGAGCCGTCGTCGGCGAAGCGGACGGTGACGACGCCACCGGCCTCGACCCGGACGACGACGCCCTCGCCGAGCGTCCCGTGGCGGACGGAGTCGCCGGTCGCGAGCGCCGGGATGTCGTCCCGCAGGGCGACCTGGCTCTGGGGCGGTGCGCCGTAGCCCGACCAGGACGCCGGCCGGAGCCGCTCCCGGTCGACGTGGCCGTCCGGCACCTCGTCGAGGAAGCGCGAGGGGAGGTTGTACGAGCGGCCGCCGTAGAGCATCCGGGACGAGGCGTGGAGCAGCGTCAGCTTCTCCATCGCCCGGGTCATGCCGACGTAGCAGAGGCGCCGCTCCTCCTCGATCCCCTGCTCCTCGATCGAGCGGGAGTGCGGGAAGATGCCCTCCTCCATGCCGATCAGGTAGACGGCGCGGAACTCGAGCCCCTTCGCGTTGTGCAGCGTCATCAGCGTGACAAGGGAGCCCTCACCGCGGATCGCGTCCTGGTCGGAGTAGAGCGAGACCTCCTGGAGGAACGACGAGAGGCTCGGCTCCGGCGCCTGCTCCAGCCACTCGCGCGCGACCGCGACGAGCTCCTGGAGGTTCTCGATCCGGCCCTGCGCCTCGATCGTGCGCTCGGCCTCGAGCGCCTCGAGGTAGCCGGAGCGGTCGAGCACCGCCTCGATCAGCTGGGGCAGCTCGAGCTCCTGCGCCGACGACATCAGCGACTCGATCGTCGTCCGGAATGATGCGACCGCCTTCGCCGGCGCCGCGCCGACCCCGGCCGCATCGGTGCGGGCCATCGCCTCCCACAGCGACATCTCCGCGTCGTCGGCGAACGACATCAGCTTCGCGAGGGTCGAGTCGCCGATCCCGCGGCGCGGCCGGTTGGCGCAGCGGAGCAGCGAGACGGCGTCGTACGGGTTGTCGATCACCTGGAGGTACGCGACGAGGTCCTTCACCTCGGCGCGCTCGTAGAAGCGCGGGCCGCCGATCACCTGATACGCGATGCCCTGGCGGACGAGGACGTCCTCGAGCACGCGGCTCTGCGCGTTCGTCCGATAGAAGACGGCGACCTCGCTGCCGTTGAAGCCCTGCTCGACGAGCATCGCGATCTCGGCGGCGACGTAGCGCGCCTCGGCGTGCTCGTCCTCGACCTCGATCACGCGCACCGGCTCGCCGTCGCCGAGCTCCGACCAGAGGTTCTTCTCCTTGCGCTCGCGGTTGTGGCGGATGACGCCGTTCGCGGCCTCGAGGATCGAGTTCGTCGAGCGGTAGTTCTGCTCGAGCGCGATCGTCCGCGCGCCCGCGAAGTCGCGCTCGAACTCGAGCACGTTGCGGATGTCGGCGCCGCGGAACGCGTAGATCGACTGGTCCGGGTCGCCGACGGCGAAGACGTTGTGGTGCGTCGCGGCGAGCAGCTGCAGCAGGCGGTACTGCGCGTGGTTCGTGTCCTGGTATTCGTCGACGAGGACGTAGCGGAACGCCTTCTCCCATTTCTCCTGTGCCTCGGGGAAGCGCTGGAGCACGTCGACGGTGAGGAAGAGCATGTCGTCGAAGTCGACCGCGTTCGAGACGAACAGCCTGCGCTGGTAGAGGTCGTAGACGTCGGCGACGGTCTGGTCGTAGAAGCTCGCGACGCGGGTCGCGTACTCCGCGGGCGAGACGAGCTGGTTCTTCGCGTTCGAGATCTGCGAGTGGATGCCGCGCGGCGTGAAGCGCTTCGGGTCGCGGTCGAGCTCCTCGAGGCACTGCTTGACGAGGCGGATCTGGTCGGCCTGGTCGTAGATCGTGAAGTTCGTGCGGTAGCCGAGGCGCGGCGCCTCGCGGCGGAGGATGCGGCCGCAGGCGGCGTGGAAGGTCATCACCCAGGCGCCGCGCGAGGGCGGGCCGACGAGGTCGGCGACGCGCTCGCGCATCTCGCCGGCGGCCTTGTTCGTGAAGGTGATGGCGAGGATCTCCTGCGGCTTCACGCCGACCGCGGCGAGGAGGTGGGCGATCCGGCGGGTGAGGACACGGGTCTTCCCGGAGCCGGCGCCGGCGATCACGAGCAGCGGGCCCTCGGTGGTGAGGACGGCCTCCCGCTGGGCCGGATTCAGGTCGTCGAGGTAGGTCTCCGGCGCAGTCGCGGCCACTGTCCGATCGTAGCGGCGGCCCCCGGTGGCCCGGCCTCGTCCTCGACCGGACATGTCCAGCCTCGTGGCACTTTCGCGAGGAAGCCGTGACACTTCCGCGAACCGTGTCTGACACCGGGACGTGCCCCGCCGGGGCAGGTTGCTCGCCCGGATTCCGCCTCGTCGAGCGGGACGCTCCGAATCGTGTCTGACACCGGGAGGTGTCCCGGCAGGACGTAGGATCGAGGCGTGCGGGTCGCGCTGATGATCGAGGGGCAGGAGGGCGTCACGTGGGAGCAGTGGTGCGCGCTCGCCGGCGCCTGCGAGGAGCACGGCGTCGAGACGATGTTCCGCAGCGACCACTACCTGTCGATGTCGGACGAGGCCGGAAACGTCGCCCACGACGCGTGGACGATCATCGCGGCGCTCGCCGCCCGCACGACGACGCTCCGGCTCGGCACGCTCGTCTCCCCCGCGACGTTCCGCCTGCCGGCGCTGTTCGCGAACGCCGCCGCGACCGCGGATCACGTCTCCGGCGGGCGGATCGAGCTCGGGCTCGGCGCCGGCTGGTTCGAGCGCGAGCACCGCGCCTTCGCGTTCCCCTTCCCGGAGACCGGCGTCCGCGTCGAGATGTTCGCCGAGCAGCTCGAGATCGTGCACCGGCTCTGGACGGAGGACCGCGTCGACTTCCAGGGCCGCCACTACGCGCTCGAGAACGCGCCCGGGCTCCCCAAGCCGGTGCAGCGGCCGCACCCGCCGATCATCGTCGGAGGCGGCGGCCGCCGCGGCACCGCCGACCCCGCCGCCCGCTTCGCCGACGAGTACAACACGCCGTTCGTCTCGCCGGAGGACTTCGCCGCCGTCCGCGCACGCGTCGTCGCCGCCTGCGGGCGCGCCGGACGCGACCCCACGACGATGCGGTTCTCGACGATGTGCGGCTGCCTCGTCGGCGCGACGCACGACGAGGCGCTCGAGCGCGCCCACCGGCTCTACGGGCGCACTCCGCGCGACGCCGACTTCGACACGTGGCTCGACGGCTACGCCGCGCGCTCCTTCTTCGGGTCCGTCGACGAGGTCGCCGGGCAGATCGCCGAGTTCGAGCGCGCCGGCTGCGAGCGCGTCATGCTCCAGCACCTGCTCCACGACGACCTCGAGCCCGTGCGCCTCATCGGCCGCGAGCTCGCCCCGGCGGTTGCATAGCTAGTGGCCGAGTCCGGCACGACCCGGATGGAGACGTTCAGCGACGGCGTCTTCGCCATCGCTGCGACGCTCCTCGTCCTCACCTTCAGCGTCGGCGCCTTCCAGGGCGCGAACCTCGGCCACGCGCTCCTCCATCTCTGGCCGTCGTACCTCGCGTACGTGACGAGCTTCGTCACGATCGGGATCATCTGGATGAACCACCACTGGTGCGTCGAGAAGATGGCCCGCGTCGACCGCACGTTCCTCTTCATCAACATCCTGCTGCTGCTGACGGTCGCCTTCCTGCCGTTCCCGACGAAGCTCGTCGCCGACTACCTTCGGAAGCCCGGCGAGCAGGCGGCCGTGTACGCCTACGACGCGACGTTCATCGCGATGGCGATCCTCTACAACCTGTGGTGGCGGTATGCGCGCACGGGCCGCCGTCTCATCGCCGAGGACGTGCCGGACGCGCGGCTCCGCGGGATCGACCGGGCGTTCGACCCGGGAGTGCCGATGTACGCCGCCTGTCTCGTCGTCGCGATCTTCAGCCCGCTCGCCAGCGTCGCGCTGACGCTCGCGATCGCCGCGTTCTACCTCCCGTCGGCGGCGCTCTTCGATCGCGCCGGCTAGGGCCGAACCGAGAGGTCGCCGCCGGTGAGCGGCTGCGGCGCGCCGGTATCGACCAGCACGGCGCCCGTCGAGGTCTTCCAGATCCTGATCGCGAAGAGGCTCGGGCGTCCGTCGACCGCCTGGAGGCGGAACGACCAGCCGCCGCTCCCGTTCGCGACGCCCGTCCCCTGGAGCGTCGCCGTCCGGCCGGAGACGACGAGCCACGCGAACGACGTCGCGTGGAAGACGACGCCGCGGCCCTCCACGAGCACCGTGCCGGTCGGCGTCGCGGCGCCGCGCGGATAGCGCGCGTCGAACGCGAAGCCGAGGTGTTCGCGGAACCGCCCGATCCGGCCGAGCCCCGTCGTCACGCCGAACGGGTCGGCGACGATCAGCGCCTCCGAGGCGGAGCCGACCACGCCGCCGTTGTCCCGGACGGTCGCCGTCAGCGTGTCGATGCCGGCCGCCGCGGGCGTCCATGCCGCCGTCGCCGTGCCGGAGCCGCCGGACTCCGTCACCGTTGCCGGGAGGGTCGTGCCCGCGACCGAGAACGACGCGGTATGCGTGTCGCGGACGCCCGGGTCGGAGAAGGACGCCGAGAGCGACAGATGGGCGCCGACGAAGACGACCTGGCCCGACGGCGGCGCCGTGATCTTCACCGTCGGCGCGACGTTGCGGATCGGGACGGCGAGCGTCGCGACGGTCGTGCCGCCGTCCTTGTCGGTCACGCGGGCGCGCGCCGTGACTCCCGGGTCGTCGACGGCAGGGCAGGTCGTCGACGGGGTCGTCGACGCGACGAACGTCCCGCTTCCGCAGTCGAAGGCGATGGAGAAGCCGGCCGCGACGTCGGCCGCCGAGTCGGTGATCGCCGCCGCGAGCGTGAACGTGCCGCCCTCGTTCACGGGAGAAGGAGTCGCCGTCAGCTTTACCGTCGGCGGGACGTTGGCGATTGCGATCGTCGTCGTGTCGCTCGCGCAGGGGCCGTTCGCCTCGCAGACCGTGAGCGTGACGGTCTGCGTCGCAGGCCCGTCTCCGGCGACGATCGTCGGGCTCGCGCCGGTTGCGGTGGCACCGCCGCCGAGATCCCAGCTGAAGGTCATCGCGAGGCCGGCGGCGTTGGTGGCCGACCCGTGCAGCGTCAGGGACGCGCCTTCGTCTGTCGTGTACGGCCCGCCGGCGCTCACGACCGGGGGCGCCGCGAACCCGAAGTTCCAGCTGCTGGCATGGGAGGACAGGACGGTGACGGTCACGCCGCCGTCGGACGTCGGGGTCCGCGACGCGACGCAGGGATCGGGGTTGGCCTTGCCGCTCGAGTCCGCACAATCGGCGACGGGCACGCCGTCGCGGAAGACCTGCAGGTGCGACGGCGAGACCGTGCCGAGCACGGATCCGTCGATCGTGAACGCCAGCGACAGCGGCGCGGCCGCCGTTGCCGGCGGTGCCGAGATCTCGACCTGCTGGCCCGCGAAGGCGTAGCCGCCCGGCGGCGACCCGCTCGGCGGCGCCGTCACGATCGTGATCGTGCCGCCCGTCGGCGTCGTCACGGCCGCTCCGAGCGGGGCTGCGCTGGAGCTGCCGTCTCCGCCGGTCACCGTGCCACCGGACGGCACCGTCCCTGCCGTCGCCACCGGCGGCGCGCCGCCCGCCTGCGGCGTGACAGGAGCCGAGGGAGCCGACGGTTGGCCCGGCCCCGTGCTGTTCGACGCCGTCACGGTGAACGTGTACGAGTGGCCGTCCGTCAACCCGGTCACGGAGGCGCTCGTTCCGACGGTGTCCACCGGCGCACCGTCGGAGCCCGCCGTGACGTCGTGCGGCGTGACCGTGTAGCCGCTGATCGCCGCTCCGCCGTCCTTCACCGGCGCGAGCCAGCTGACCGCAGCGGAGCCGTCGCCTGCGGCGGCCACGACGTTCGACGGCGGGCCCGGTGCGGTCGGCAGGGCGCGAACCGTGACGTCGTCTCCGACGGAAACCTGCTCGGTCGTCACCTGCTTGATCCCGAGGAGGAACGATGCGGCGTCCGCGACGGAGACCGGCTCCGTCGTCGACTGGCGGATCCCGAGCAGGAGCGAGACGACGTCCTGGCCCGACACGGTCTCACCGTTCGCGAGCTCGATCCCGAGCAGGAGCTTGACGAGGTCGGCGGTGGCGATCGGCTCCCCGCTCTGGAGCAGGATCCCGAGCAGGATCGACGGGTCGTCCACGACGGCGACGCCCTCCGAATGCGCGAGCGTGGTCGCGAGCCGGAAGATCGCGCCGTCGTCGGTCGAGACCGACTCGCCGGTGCCGACGACGACCGGCGGAACCGCTGTGCCGCTGTCGGACGCCGTCACCCCGTCGTCGATCGAGATCGAGATCGGCGGCAACGTGTCGGCCCGCGCGGGCGCGGCGCACGCGAACGCCGCCGCGAGCGCGGCGAGCGCGGCACAGAGCGCAGCAGCGCCCCGGCGGCCTCGTCCGGTCACCTCAGCCCTCCGCTACCTCCTGGCTACGAGAAGCTGAGCTTGACGGTGACCGCGACCTGCTGACCTGCGGCGACGGGGACCGCGGCCGGATCGCCGCCGACTCCGTCGAGTGCCTTGTGCGTGAACTCCGGGGCCGCCGGAGTGTTGGTGCAATGTGTCCCGTCCGAGGGCAAGGGACACGTGCCGACGTACGTGTCGACGTTCGTGATCGTCGTGTCGGACGACGGCGTCGCCGTCCCGCTGAGGACGACCTTGTTCGCGTCCGGCCCGCTCGTCGGCGCCGTCACCACGAGGTTCTTGTAGAACGGCGCGCCGTCCGGCGCGGAGTTGTACTGGTCGACGATCGCGCCGAAGGTGACGTTGACTCCCCAGCTGCCTTCGACGACGTTGCCCGTCAGAAGCTGCGCGATGGTTCCCGCGCCCGTCGAGACGAGCGAGTTCTCGAAGTGCCTCCGCTGCACGATCCTGTGCTGCTTGTTCCGGACGATGATCGTCCACTGCCCGTGGACGGTCACCTTCGACCCGAGCGGCGGCGTCGCCACGCGGTGCAAGAGTCCCGCTCCGGCGGTCCCGACGATCGCCGCAACGAGCGCGACCGCGACGAACGCGGCAAGGCGCTTCCCATTCATCGGTCTCCCCTCCCCTTGAGAGCTACGGGGCGCATCATCCTCCCGCCCGGGGGAAAGTCAAGACCAGTTCACGATCCGATGAGCCCATCGATCCGGCCGCCGAGCCACGCCGACGCCGCCGCGAGCTCGTCCGCGTCCGCCGACTTGAGGACGATCTCGACCTCCGGCCCTGTGTCGAGGAACGTCGGATACGAGCCGACGAGGAGCTCGGGCCAGCGCTCGCCGAACTCGACGAGGACGGGCGCGATCATGCTCTCGCGCGTCCGGTAGACCCGCCGCCAGGCGCCGATCGGGTCGCCGCGTCGGAACTCCTCCTCCTCCAGCGAGGCGAACATCGCCTCCATCTCCGCGGGCAGTCCCGGCATGACGTAGACGTTCCCGATCGTGAAGCCCGGCGCGCCGCCGAGCGGGTTGTCGAGCGGACGGCTGCCGCGCGGGAGCAGCGCCCACCGCGCCGCGTACTCGGGGTCCCGGGTGAAGCGGGTGCGCAGCGCGGCGGCGAGCTCCGGCGCCTCCTCCTGCGGCACGCCGAACGCGTACGCGATCGCCTCCCGCGTCAGGTCGTCGGGCGTGCCGCCGAGACCACCCGTGACGAGCAGGAAGTCGACGCGCGGCGACTCCGTCCGCACGAACTCGGCCACCGTCTCGACCTCGTCCGGCAGGGCCACGATGGTGCGCACGCCGACGCCGAGCGGGGCGAGCCGCTTCGCGATCCACGAGCCGTTCGTGTTGGCGACGTCGCCCGACACGAGCTCGTTGCCGATCGTGAGGATCGAGGCGGTCGCCACGACCCGAGGCTACAGCTCGACCGTCCGCGTTGCGCCGAACCGCTCGAGGAAGACCCGGTCGTGGGTGACGAGCAGCACGGTGCCGTCGTAGCCGGCGAGCGCGCGCTCGAGCTCCTCGATCGCCTCGACGTCGAGATGGTTCGTCGGCTCGTCGAGGAGGAGGCAGTTGACGCCGCGCGCGGAGAGCAACGCGAGGACCGCGCGCGTTCGCTCGCCCGGCGAGAGCGTGGCGCCCGGGCGGAGCGCGTCGTCGGCACCGAGGTCGAACTTCGCAAGAAGCGTGCGGGCCTCCTCGGGCGTGAGGCCCGAGGCGGCCGTGAAGCTCGCGAGGAGCGCCTCGCCGTCCGAGAAGAGCGCGCGCCGCTGCTCGAGCTCGCCGGGCACGACGCCGGGTCCCGTCCACCGCGAGCCGGCCGCGAGCGGGACGCGGCCGAGCACCGCGTCGAGCAGCGTCGTCTTCCCGCTCCCGTTCGGGCCGAGGATTGCGACGCGGTCGCCCCAGCGCACCTCGACGTCGACCGGCCCGAGGGCGAACGACCCGCGCTCGATCCGCGCGCGCTCGAGCCGGACGACGACGTCGCCGCTGCGCGCCGCGGGCGCGAGCCCGAGCCGCAGCTGCCACGGCTCGTACGGCTTGTCGACCGCCTCGAGCCGCTCGAGCCGCGTCGCCGTCGCCTTCTTCACGTCCTTCGACTTCTTCTTCTTGCGGCCCTGGCCGTAGCCGCGCTCCTCCCACTGCTGCATGCGGCGGCCCTGCTCCTCGATCCGCGAGCGCTCGGCGACGTAGCCCTCCCAGCGCTCGTACTGCCGCGCGCGCCGCCGCCCGCGCTCGGCCTCGTACTCGCTCCAGCCGCCCGCGTACTCGCGCGCGCTGCGCGTCCACACGTCGAGCTCGACGATCCTCGTCGCCGTCCGATCGAGGAAGGCCCGGTCGTGCGAGACGACGACGAGCGCGCCGTCGAAGGCGCCGACGAACCGCTCGAGCCGCGCGAGTCCGGCGAAGTCGAGGTCGTTCGTCGGCTCGTCGAGGAGGAGGACGTCGAAGCGGCCGAGCAGGATCGACGCGAGCGCAGCGCGCGCGGCCTCGCCGCCGGAGAGCGCCGCGAGCGGCCGGTCGAGCCCGGCGGCGAGCCCCAGCTCGGCGAGCACAGCCGCGGCCCGCGGCCCGAGATCGGCGCCGCCACGAGCGAGGAACAGCTCGAGCGCGTCGTGGTGATCGGCGGCGAGGCCGGGCTCGGCGCCGAGCCGTGCCGCGAGCGCGTCCATCCGCTCCGCCGCCGCGGCGACGCCGGTGCGCCGGGCGAGGTACGCGAGCAGCGTCTCGCCGGGAAGGGGCGCACGCTCCTGCGGCAGGTGCCCGACCGCGAGCCCCGGCGGGCTACGACGGACGGCGCCGCGGTCGGGCGGCTCCTCTCCGGCGAGCAGGCGCAGGAGCGTCGACTTGCCGGCGCCGTTCGGACCGACGAGGCCGATCCGCGCATGCGGCGGCACGACGAGGTCGACGCCGGCGAGGACGACGTCGGCTCCGTGCGACTTCGTGATGCCGGACGCTGCGAGCGTGCCGGATGCGCGCATGCGGACCTCCT
>Ga0335076_10005993_pt1 | contig 12268 bp, 11 predicted proteins | sample Lox_Sample_25_FD_206717 | JGI IMG/M metagenome (GOLD analysis project Ga0335076, IMG submission 206717) | Soil microbial communities from Loxahatchee National Wildlife Refuge, Florida, United States - Lox_Sample_2.5 | ecosystem: Environmental > Terrestrial > Soil > Wetlands | place: USA...
CCGCCAGCATGCGCCAGGCGACGATGCCCACCGCGTAGATGTCGGCGCGCGAGTCCACCTCCTGCCCGAACGCCTGCTCCGGCGAGAGGTACTCGGGTGTGCCCACCACCATCCCGGCGTCGGCGGCAGCGGGTCCGAGCGGGTCGGAGATCTTGGCGATGCCGAAGTCCAGGATCTTCACCGTGGGTGGGCCGCCCTGCGGAGCGTGGAGGAAGATGTTCTCGGGCTTCAGGTCCCGGTGCACCACGGCGCGGCGGTGGGCGGCCTCGAGCCCCGCGCACACCTGCAGGAGGATGGGCACCGCCTCGCCCGGGGAGAGCGGCCCGCTGTGGCGCAGCCGCTCGAACAGGCTCTCGCCCTCGAGGAGCTCCATGGCGAGGAAGAGGTAGCCCTCCGGGCTGCGACCGAAGTCGGTGACGCGGACGATGTTCTCGTGGTTCAGCGAGGCGGCGATCTCGGACTCCCGCCGGAAGCGCTCGGCGAGGTCGGCGGACGCGGACAGGTCCGGCCGGAGCACCTTCAGCGCCACGTCCTTGCGCATGTAGACGTGCTCGGCCCGGAAAACCGCCCCCATCCCCCCCGAGGCGAGGTGGGCCGAGATGCGGTAGCGGCCGTCGAGCGTGGTTCCGAGGAGCGACTCCGGGTGGAAGGGAGGCTTGCCCGTTCCCGAGCGGGACGGCGCGGGGCTGTGGGCGTCGCCGTCGGCCACCATGGAGCTCGAATCTAGCACCACCGGAGGGCGGCCTGCCGAATGGCGCGCCCCTCCCACCCGCGAGCCGCCGAAGCCGGGCGAGCGCCGGCGCGCAAGTCACCGGATCAAGGGGGGCAGGGGCCGGAGGCGCCTAGACGTTCGGCCGGCGGCCGTGGCGAGCGGTCACCACGGTGTGGATGCCGCCGCGCACGCCGAAGTCGCCCTGGACCTCGAGCCAGCGGGGATGGAGCGCCTCCACCAGGTCGTCGCAGATGCGGTTGGTGACCGCCTCGTGGAAGTGCCCCTCGTCGCGGAAGCTCCACAGGTAGAGCTTCAGGCTCTTCAGCTCCACGCACCGCCTCGCCGGGAAGAAGCGGATGCGGATCACCGCGAAGTCCGGCTGGCCCGTCTTCGGGCACAGGCAGGTGAACTCCGGGCACTCCATGGAGATCTCGTAGGGACGCCCCGGCCTGGGATTGGGGAACGTCTCCAGCTCGCGGGAAGGCTTGGATGGCATGGCAGCGGAATGTAGCACCGGCGCGGCGCGGGTGCCGCCCGGGAGATCAGGCGACGAAGGCCTCGCCGCAGCGCGGACAGCGGCGCTCGCTCTCCACCCGCGTCGGCCGCGGGGCGGTGGGGGGGCCGGGACGCTCGCCGCGGCGCCACAGGCTCCGGCCGCAGGCGGGGCAGCGCGGGTAGGCCATCCCGGCGATGAAGAGGGCGAGGAGGAGGCCGGCGGCGAGGAGCGGGAGCCCGGCCCGGGGGCTGTGGGCCGCATAGGAGACGAAGGCCCAGCCGAGGAGCGCCGAGCCGGCAGCCCAGGGCACGAGGCGCCGCGCCCCGCGGGCGCGCTGCAGCTCCCGCGCGACCTGCACCCAGCGATGCTTGTCACCGCCCTCGGCCGCCATCAGAAGCGGATGCCGAAGATGGCGAGCACCGAGAAGACGAGCACCACCAGGGCCTCGCCGGAGATGAATCCGCTCGCGAGCGGCATGTTGTAGGTGGCCTCGGTGTCGGGGCTGAACCTCGCCCAGACGGCCTGGGCGATCCCTCCCGCCACCATGGGGACGACGGCGTAGCCGGGGATGAGCATGCCGAGGCCCACCGCGGTGGGCGAGGGCAGGAAGCGGTGCCAGCGGGGCTCGAGGAGGGTGATGACCACCCCGAGCACCAGCGCCACCGTGAGCGCCGTCATGGACCCGCGCGGCAGGAAGGCGAAGCCCTTGGAGAGGAGCTCGGCGAAGCCCGCCCACTTCACGCTGATGGGAGAGGTGAGCCCGCCCTGCCCGAAGCCGTACTTGGCGCGCAGGGCCGGGTACACCACCGCCACCGCCGCCGCTCCCACCGGCACCCCGAGGAGCTGCAGCAAGGTCAGGTGACGGTTGTTGGACCCGATGATCTTGCCGGCGCGGTAGCACTGCATGAGGTGCTCGCCCTGCCCAGCCACGGTTCCGCTCATCCCGGAGCCGATCATGTTCACCGGCAGATGGCCCGGGGACAGGGCCGCGAAGACCGCCTGCATCAGGTTCGCGAGCGCGCTGATGGGGGCCCAGTTGGTCTCCCCCAGCACCCGGATGCCGACGAGCATGAGCGGGAAGGAGAGGAGGAGCGACACGAGCGAGAGCCACACCGGGAAGCCGAGCGAGAGCTTCTGCACCACCGCGAGCGCCGCCGAGGAGGCGACGGCGCCGGCCACCACCCAGCGCATGGGGAACTCGCTGGTCTCGGCGTCCTTGGAGGAGAGGTTGCGGAAGGTGCGGGCGATGACCTGCCACTTGAGGAAGAGCGCGGTGATCCCGCCCGCCACCATGAGGCCGGTGGCGGGCCACATCACCCACTTCAGCACCTCGTTGAAGGAGACGGCGTGCACCCAGCCGCGGGCGTGGAGCGACTCGGGGGCGATGATCCAGGCGAGGATCATGCCGAGCAGCATGGAGAGCGTGACGCGCAGCCCCACCAGCAGCCCGGCCCCGAGCGAGAGCACGCCGAGCTCGGTGCCGACGCGCAGGTCGTGGCCGTGGCGGCCCCAGGCCCAGGCCTCGGGGAAGAGCTTCCAGGGGCCGTCGCGCAAGAAGGCGAGGAGGCCGGAGAGCCCCATCCCGCCGGCGAGGGCCTTGAGCCGCTCGGCCGCCTCCCTTCGACCCTGGTAGAGGACGACGAGGGTCTCGCCGGCCGCGGTGCCGTCGGCGAAGGTGAGGTTCTCCTCGTCGATGTAGTGGCGCCTCAGCGGCACCGCCAAAAACGCCCCCACCAGCCCCCCGAAGGTGAGCCAGAGGAAGATCTGCCAGGCCGAGAGGTGGAGCGCAAAGCCCAGCCCGGGCCGGTCGTTCAGCATGTCGATGGCCGCGAGGACGATGACCATGAACCCGGTCTGGCCCGCGGCGGTGCCCGCCGTCTGGGCCATGTTCGTCTCGAAGCGGTTGGAGGCGACGCCGGTGACGGCGGCGACGATGCCGAGGATGATGTAGCCGAAGAAGGCGCTCACCACGGAGATGTTGGGGCCGTACCCGATCTTCAGGACCACGTACGGGAACGAAGCCCCCATGATGAGCGCCACCAGCACGGCGGTCGCGACCCCGCGCGTGGTGATCTCGCGCGGAGGGGAGGCGAGGGCGGCGGCCGAGGAGACTCCGGGAGGGTTCAGGTTGGCCATGCGGGCGCCATGTAACCCGATTCCCTCCTCCTCCGCCATGCCGGCCCCGCTAGAATTCGAGGACGATCTTCCCGAACGACTCGTTCGCCTCCAACTGCTCGTGGGCCTCGCGCACGCGCGCGGCGGGGACGGCCCGGTCGAGGACCGGCTTCACCTTGCCCTGGGCCACGAGCGGGAGGACGTCTCTCGCGAACGCCTGGGTGGCCTGGATCTTCTCGAAGAGCGGTCGGGGCCTGAGCACCGTGCCCCTCACCTCGCCGCGGGCGCGCATGAGGGCGCCCAGGTCGAAGGTCGCCTTCGGCCCGCCCATGGTGCCGATGACGACGATGCGGCCGAGCGGGGCGAGCGAGGCCAGGTTCTCGCCGGCGTAAGGAGCCCCCACGAAGTCCAGGATCACCGGGACCCCCTTCCTACCGGTGAGGCGCCTCACCTCGTCCGCGAACTTGGGCTCCTCCCGCGCGACGAGGATGCCGTGGTCGAGCCCGAGCGCCCGGGCCTTCTCGAGCTTGTCGGCCGTCCGGCTGGTCCCGATGACCGTCCCTCCCATCGCCTTCGCGATCTGGAGCGCCGCGGTGGACACGCCCGATCCGACCGCGTGGACGAGCACCGTCCAGCCGCCGCGCATTCCTCCCTGCGTCACCATGGCGTCGTGGGCGGTGATGCCCGCCTCCGGGAGCGTGGCCGCCTCGGCGTAGGAGAGCCCGTCGGGAATCCGCACGAGCAGGAAGGGATCGGCGATCGCATACTCGGCCTGGGCCTCCCCGGCGGCGATGGCCATCACCCGGTCGCCCGGCTTCCAGGCGGTGACGCCCTCCCCCACCCGGGCCACCTCCCCGGCGAACTCGAGGCCCGGCACGTCCTCGCGGTAGCCCGGGGGAGGCGGGTAGAGGCCGCGCCGCTGCAGGAGGTCGGCGCGGTTCAGCGCCGCCGCCCGGACCCTCACCAGCACCTCGCCGCGCTGCGGGACCGGATCGGGGACCTCCCGGATCTCCGCCACCTCGGGTCCGCCCTTGCCGCCGAAGACCACCGCCTTCATGTGACCCTCCTCACTCCCGGAGCGCCGAAGTGGCCCGCCGGGGCCCCGAAGGGAGCCTCGAACGCGGCGCCCTCGGGATCCCGCGCCACCTCGGCGCTGCCTGGGGCGACGCGCCCGAGAGGATACCCCCCCGGGCGCGGCGCGGCGACCCGCTCCTCCTCCAGGGTGCAGGCGGCGTCCGGGCGAAGCTCCCGCAGCGCCTCGGCCGGCAGGCAGGAGATGGCGAGGCAGTAGCCGTTGAAGGTGCCCTCCCACCACAGCTCGAGCTCGGCCGACCCTCGGGCGGCGCGCGCGGCCTCGCGGAGGAGCGCCTCGCGGAAGGCCCGGAAGGGCGTGGTGTCCGTCCGGGGATCCGCACCCGCCGGGAGGAGGTGTCCGTAGCGGCGGCGCAACTCGTCGAGCGAGAAGAGCAGGATCCGGGCCGCCACGGCGCGCATGCTAGCGCGATCCGCGACCCCTGGTATCATCGCCCGAAGGCCATGCGCCGGATCCTGGTGGTCGACGACAGCCGCTCGGTGCGGCAGAGCTTCGAGGCCAGCCTCGAGCCATACGGCTTCGAGGTCGACCAGGCCGAGAACGGCGCCGTGGCGCTCGCGAAGCTGCGGCGGTCCCGCTTCGACCTCGTCTTCCTCGACCTGAACATGCCGGTGCTCGACGGCCCGGGCATGCTCCGGATCATCCGGCACTCGGGCATCCCGGTGAAGGTCGTCCTCGTCACCTCGGGGGCTCCGACGGCCACCGTCGCCTCCACCGTGAAGCTGGGAGCGGGGGACTACGTCCAGAAGCCCTTCACCGCCGAGCAGGTGCGCGAGGCGGTGGCGAAGTCGCTCGAGCTCGACCTCTCCGGGCTCCGGATCGTCCAGCCCATGGCGCTCGTGCAGCACCCCGACGCGGGGCTGCGAGAGCGCATCCGCAAGCTCTTCCCGTCGCACGTCGCCGTGGACGGCGACGGGGCGCTCGCCCGCTGCCTCGAGCTCGCCGAGGGGGCTCGCTACCGGCTCGTGCTCCTCGACCACCGGGTGCTCGACGGGGAGGTGGAGACCGCCGCGGACCTCGTCCGGGCGCGGCTACCCGAGGCGGCGATCCTGGAGCTCCGCCCCGGCGCCGCCCCGGCGGAACGGCGGGCTCCCCACGGCGAGCTCGACGGCGCCGTGCCCGACGAGGCGGACGAGGCGGTGGCCGAGTTCCTCTACGCGAGCTACCTCCGCCCGCTCGTCTTTCCCGAGCCGACCGGCGTGCGCGTCGCCGGCCACCGCGGGCCCACCGAGGACGAGCCGGCCTACTTCGCCCAGCTGCGCCGGGGCCTGCGGGCCTCGAGCTCCGACTGGGTGCGCGAGACCGGGGAGGTGGTGGTGGACCTCCAGCGCTTGCCCGAGGACGCCGACCAGACCTCGAAGCTCGTCCGCGAGGTCCAGAAGCACTTCGCCGAGAAGGGGATCGCGGCGACCTTCACGGTGTCGAAGGCGATGCGGAACGCACTCTCGGCGCGGGCGGAGCTCTCGAGCGCGGTCATCCTGGAGAGCTCCGGGGCGTGAGCCACGGAAGCCCGCTCGCCAGGCGGGGCCGCCTCGTCCCTCGGAGGTAAATGCAGGCGGGCCACCGGGGCGAGGGACGCAGGGGATCTTGGGCCTGCGGGGCAGCTCGGAGGCGTTCTCGGATATCGCCCCGTCATGTCATATGGTTATGCCGCAAGGCCGGGATCGGGGTGGCCTGGAGTTCCTGGTAAAATTTGAAAATGTCGCTGTAAATGCAATAGCCTCGCTTCCCTCATGGCAACCCGCGAGTCGTCGCTCCTCGGCGCAAAGGTGAGGGCGCTCCGCCGGCAGAGGAACATGAGCCAGGTCCAGCTGGCGGAGAGGCTCGCCATCTCGGCGAGCTACCTGAACCTCATCGAGCACAACCGCCGGGCGATGCCCGCGCCCCTGCTCATCAAGATCGCAGAGATCTTCGACGTCGACCTCCGGGCCCTCTCGGCCGAGCACGACGCCCGCACCGTCGCCGACCTCATGGAGGTCTTCGGCGACCCCATCTTCGAGCAGGACGACGTCACCACCGCCGAGGTCCGCGACCTCGCCGCCCATGCGCCGACGGCGGCCCGCGGCGTGCTCAAGCTCTACCACGCCTTCCGCGAATCGAGAGAGGCGGCCGACAACCTCGCCATGAAGCTGTCGGGGCGCGGCGACCTCACCGGGGTGGATGCCTCGCGGCTGCCGACCGAGGAGGTGTCGGACCTCGTCCAGCGCCACATGAACCACTTCCCGGAGATGGAGGAGGGGGCGGAGGCGCTCTGGCGGGAGGCTCAGCTCGGCGGCGACGACATGCAGCAGCGTCTCGAGCACCGGCTGGAGAGGGATCACGGCATCCAGGTCCAGATGCAGCGCCCCGCCGACATGGGGGACGCGGTGCGCCGCTTCGACCCGGAGAAGCGCATCCTCCACCTCTCCGAGGTGCTGCGCCGCGGCTCGCGCAACTTCCAGCTCGCCTACCAGATCGGGCTCGAGAGGCAGGCGGCGGCGCTCGACCGCTACGCCAGCGACCCCCAGCTCACGAGCGACTCCGCCCGGGCGCTCACCCGGGTGGTGCTCGCCAACTACTTCGCCTCCGCGGTGCTCATGCCCTACGCCCCGTTCGCGGAGGCGGCGCGCCAGGAGCGCTACGACATCGACCTCCTCGGGCACCGCTTCCGGACGAGCTTCGAGCAGGTCTGCCACCGCCTCACGGCGCTGCGGCGCCCCGGCGCCGAGGGCGTGCCCTTCCACTTCGTCCGGGTGGACCTCGCCGGGAACATCTCCAAGCGCTTCTCCGCCTCGGGCCTGCGCTTCGCCCGCTTCAGCGGCGCCTGCCCGCGCTGGACTCTGTTCCAGTGCTTCCTCACCCCCGGCATGTTCCGCACCCAGCTCTCGCAGATGCCGGACGGCACGAGCTACTTCTGGGTCGCCCGCACCGTCCAGAAGGAGGGTGGCGGCTACCACGCCCCGCGCACGCTCCTCGCCGTCGCCATCGGTTGCGAGGTGAGCCACGCCCGCAAGCTCGTCTACGCCGACGGGGTGGACCTCGACTCGCGCGAGGCGGTGGTCCCGGTCGGGCTCACCTGCCGGCTCTGCGAGCGCACCGACTGCGAGCAGCGCGCCTTCCCGCCCATCCAGCACCCGCTCAAGGTGCAGGAGAACGTGCGCGGTGTCTCGTTCTTCGCCCCGGTGGGAGAGCGCTGATCGTCACGGGTGGACCTGATCGTCCGGCTCGGTGACGAGTGGCGCGACGAGGAGCAGCGCCGCCATGAATGCCCACCCGGCGACGTAGGGCCAGGCCGGGGCGAGCCTCATCACCACGTCCTCGGGCGAGAGCGCCCAGGAGTGCACGAGGCCGGCGGCGGAGAGGACCGCGCCGAGCGCGCACCAGGCGGCGGCGCGGGCGAAGCGGCGCTCCACGATCTCCACGGTCGCCGCCGACAGGATCATGGCGGTGAAGATGAACCCCTGGTCGAGCGCGAGGCCCCCCGCCATCCACACGTCCGAGCGCAGGAACGCGTCCAGGATCGCCGGCGAGAGCGGAGTCCCCCCGGGAACCCCGACCCCGGCGGCGTGCAGGCCCGACTTCGCCATCATCACTCCCCAGGCGGCGATGGCGGGCAGCAGTCCCATCACCACGGCGGGGGCGTGCTCCCGGGGCGTCGCCTGGAACGCCTGGGCGCTGATGATGACCCCGATCCAGACGACGATGGCCAGGCCGGCGTCGACGGGCACCGCCCAGGTGATGAACCCGAGCGTCCCGGTGAGCGCCACCCCGGCGACGAAGGCCCCGTTCAGGATCGAGTATCCGGAGCGCGCACCGAGGGCCTTCCAGCCCGGGTGGCCGATGTAGATGGTGGTGGGGAAGCAGGACCCGAGCGCCGCGGCGACGAGAGTGCCGAACCCATTGGCGGCGAGTGACGGCAAGGCCGGGTAGGCGTCTCCTGCCGCCTCCGCCGACTCGACGTTCTGCAGCGACCCGACCACGTTGAAGAGCCCCATGGGCAGGATCACCGGGAGGTAGGCCTTCAGGGTGCCGCCTCGGAGTGCCTCCCAGAGGGCGCCGAGCGCGGGAGCCGGCAGGGACCAGGCGCCCGAGGCCGGGCGCTCGCCCACCGGGGCAATGCCGGTCACCCAGGCGAGCAGGGTCCCGAGCCCTACCGCCACCAGGCCACCGGGGAGGCGACCGCGGAATCGCACCCGCCCGAAGTAACAGAGGAGCACCACTCCCAGGGTGGAGAAGCCGACCACCGGGCGCGCGAAGGCGCGGAACAGGAAGCCGAGCGAGATGAACCCGAGCGCGATCCCGGCCAGGGTGGAGAGCAGCGCGGCCCGGGGCGTGGCGCGCCGGACCCGCTCGGCCACGAAGGCGCCGAGGAACTCGATGAGCCCAGAGCCCAGGCAGGCGACCAGCCCGGCCTGCCACGCCACCCGGACCGGATCGGGGGCGCCCGCGGCCTGTGCCGCCAGCTTGGCGGGCAGCATCACCAGGAAGACGAAGGCGAAGAGGGAAACGGTGTTGATGCCGAAGGGCAGGGCGGTGACCCCGGAGCGCCCCGTCCGGCGGGCGAGCCGCCTCGCCTGCCAGGCGTAGAAAAGGTTTCCCGCCAGCACCGAGGTGGCGGCTCCGGGGAGGACGACCCCGCGCAGGAGCGGGTCGGGAAATCCGAGCACCTGCCGGCAGAGGGCGTCGATGACGAGGAGCTGGACCAGGTTGTCGAGGGCGAGGCCGAAGAACCCGTCCACGTCGCCGCGCACGAACCAGCGCAAGGCCGCCACCTCCCCTCCCGAGGACGCCCGCTTCGAAGGGCATGCTAGACGAAGGGACGCGGGCCGTCGCCCGCCGCGTGCGCGAACGAGGCCAGCCCGGGCCGGGGTGCGCTATCCTTTCGTCCCCTTGGGAAAGGCACCCTCGACCCCGGCGACGCGCCTCCTCCGGGAGAGCGGCGTCGCCTACACCGAGCACCTCTACCGCTACGAGGACCGCGGCGGCACGGCCGTCTCCGCGCGGGAGCTCGGGGTGGACGAGCACGCAGTGGTGAAGACGCTCGTCATGGCCGACGACAAGGGGTCCCCCTTCCTGGTGCTCATGCACGGCGACCGCGAAGTCTCGACGAAGTCGCTCGCCCGCCAGCTGGGCGTGCGCGCGGTGGAGATGTGCAAGCCCGAGGTGGCGAACCGGCACAGCGGCTACCAGGTGGGCGGCACGAGCCCGTTCGGCACCCGCCGGAGGATGCCCGTCTACCTAGAGCGCACGGTCCTCGACCTTCCCCGGATCCTCGTCAACGGAGGGTCGCGCGGCTTCCTCCTCGGGATCGCCCCCGCCGACCTGGTGAAGCTCCTCGACCCGACGCTCGTCGAGGTCGGCATCCCTCCCTGACAGCTCCCTTCCCGCTGCGTCGTCCGCAGGGGGTGAGGAAGCGTCTGCCGTCCCGCGCTCATGGCGACCCCGCCGGGGCGGGATTCCCTGTCCTTCGCCCCCTACGCAAGGCGGCGGGAAGGGGGTCCAAGTCGCGCTGCACTCGGGCTCTCCGAGCTCCGAGCGGGCGAGGCGGATCGCCGGAACGGTGGAGCGGCTGCGCTGGCTCTCCGCGACCTCGAGGATGCGCCTGGCCGGGTCCGAGCGAGGTGATCCGCTGCCGCGAGGAGGACTACCCGAAGAGCGCCCTCACCACCACCACCGAGGCCGCCACCCCGGCCAGGTCGGCGAGGAGCCCGGCGGGGAGCGCCTGGCGGTAGCGCGAGACCCCCACCGCCCCGAAGTAGACCGCCAGCACGTAGAAGGTGGTCTCGGTGGAGCCCGCCATCACCGAGGCGAGAACCCCGGCCCGGCTGTCCGGCCCCTCGCTGCGCAGGACGTCGCCCAACACCCCGAGCGCGGCCCCGCCCGAGAGGGGGCGGACGAGCGCCACCGGGAGCACGCTCGGGGGGATGCCGAGCCAGCCGGTGAGGGGCGAGAGCAAAGCGGCGATCGCCTCCATCCCCCCGGAGGCCCGCAGCATCCCCAGCGCCACGAATACCGCCACCACGGCCGGGATGATCCGGACGGCGACCTGGAAGCCCTCCTTCGCCCCCTCCAGGAAGGCGGGGTACACCTTCACCTTGCGGGAGAGGGCGTAGAGGGGAATGCCCGCCACCACGAGGGGGACGGTCCATGTGGAGAGGGCCTCGAGCGCCGCCCTAAGCACCGGGCTCCTCCTCGCTCGCCGGCGCGGCCCGGGGCGCCGGGTAGAGGCGCCGCAAGAGGATCGCCGACACGATCGCCGTCGCGGTGGCGCAGGCGGAGGCGAGCAGCGTGGCCCCGAGGACGTCCGCCGGCTGCCGGGCGCCGGCAGCGGCCCTCAGGGCGATGACGGTCGCCGGAACGATCTGGAGGCTCGCGGTGTTCAAAGCGCAGAACAGCGCCTGGGCGTCGGTGGCGGTCCCGGGGTGGGGATTTGCCCTCTCGAGCTCCTCCATGGCCTTCAGGCCGAAGGGAGTGGCGGCGTTCCCGAGCCCCAGCATGTTGGCGGCGATGTTCATCACCATGGCCCCGAGGGCCGGCGAGTCCGCCGGGACCTCGGGGAAGAGGCGGCGCAGGATCGGCCGGGCGGCGCGGCCCAGCGCGCGGACGAGCCCGGCCTGCTCGGCCACCTTCATGAGGCCGAGCCAGAGGGTGAGCACCCCCACGAGCGCGAGGGAGAGGGTGACCGCGGCACCGGCGGACTCGGCGATGGCCGCGGGGAGGGCGCCGACGCGCCCCTTGGCGGCGGCGATGGCCACCGAGGTGGCGAGGAGCAGCACCCAGACGACGCTCATCGCGACGGATCAGAGACCGGCCGCGAGCAGAACGCCAGTTTCTGTTAGAACCCGAGGACCCGAAGGAGCCCCCGCACGATGAGCGTCCCCGCCTTCCTCCTCGCCGCCTTCCTCCTCGCCCCCCCGCCGGCGCCCGCCGACCCTTCCGCCGCCCGGCCGGCCCCGAAGGCGGCGGCGAGCGGCCCCGTCTGTCGGCCGGACCTCTCCGTCCTGGCGGTGAAGCGGCCGCCGGGGGTGGAGTGGTTCGGCCTCTACCTCGTCAACCGGAAGGCGGGCTGGCTTCGCACCGAGGTGGGGAAGCAGGTGCGAAACGGGAGGGAGGTCCTCGTCGCCCGCCAGGAGATGGTCGTCGAGGCCAAGGTGGGACCGGGGTCGGTCCGCCGCGGCCAGGTCGACGAGAAGGTGTACGAGGCGGCGCCGCGCGGGCGGCTGCTCTCCTACCGGAGCGAGCGGACCGGCGACGGCGGCAACCGCAAGGCGACCCTCGAGTGCGGCCCTACGACCTGTGCGCTCACGCTCGTGGCCGAGGACGGAACGCAGAAGAGGGAGGTGAAGCTCCCGGGGGAGACCGCCGAGCAGGCCGACGCGGCCCGCCTGGCCGCCGCCCGCTGCGGATCGGTGGCCGGCACCCAGTTCGAGATCGAGCAGCTGCGCGAGAAGAAGGTGCTCGACCGCTACCTGGAGCGCGCCGTCCTCGGCGGCGCCGGCGTGGCGGTTCCGGTCTCGGTGGTGGAAGAGCTCGAGGACGGCGATCGCATCACGGCCAAAGTCTTCGTCGCCGACGACGGCCGCACCCTCGAGTTCCGTTACGGGGACGCGCTGGTGGCGAAGGCCGAGCCGGAGGAGACCGCTCGCCGCACCGACGTGGTCGACCTCTTCAACCTCTCCCGCGTGGCGCTCCCGGGCCCGTTGCCGCGCGGGGTGCCCATGTCGATCACCTACACCTTCCAAGGGCTGCCGGCGAGCTTCCACGGCAAGGACGAGCGCCAGGTGGTCGCCCCCGGCGGGGCCGGGGAGACGCTCCTCACTGTCACCGCGCGCCGGCCGGCGGCCGACGACCCGGCGAAGGATGTGCCGAGGCT
>Ga0335076_10005995_pt1 | contig 12266 bp, 11 predicted proteins | sample Lox_Sample_25_FD_206717 | JGI IMG/M metagenome (GOLD analysis project Ga0335076, IMG submission 206717) | Soil microbial communities from Loxahatchee National Wildlife Refuge, Florida, United States - Lox_Sample_2.5 | ecosystem: Environmental > Terrestrial > Soil > Wetlands | place: USA...
GGCCAACCTGATCGCCGAGCTCGAGGCCGTCGAGGCACTGCTCGCCGGCGGCTTCAAGCCGCAGCGAACGATCCATCTGATCTTCGGCGCCGACGAGGAGGTCGGCGGCGAGCGCGGCGCCCGGCAGATCGCCAAGCTGCTGGCCGAGCGCGGCGTCAAGCTCGACTTCGTCGTCGACGAAGGCTTGCTCATCACCGAAGGCATGATGCCCGGGCTGAAGGCACCGGCCGCACTGGTGGGCGTGGCCGAGAAGGGCTACCTCTCGCTCAAGCTCGAAGCGAAGGCGACGCCGGGCCACTCGTCGATGCCGCCCGCGACGGCGGGCACGTCGGCGATCGCGCAGATCAGCCAGGCGCTGACGCGGCTCGACGCGCAGCCGATGCCGGCTGCCGTCGGTGGCGTGGCTGGCGAGATGTTCGACACCATCGCGCCGGAGATGGAGGGCTTCGGGCGCGTGGCGTTGAGCAACCGCTGGCTGTTCGGTCCTTTGCTGCAGGGGCAGCTGGAGAAGAGCGCGAGCACCAACGCGATGCTGCGCACGACCACGGCGTTGACCATCGTCTCCGCGGGCAACAAGGACAACGTGCTCCCCGGCCGCGCCGAGGCCGTGGTCAACTTCCGCATCCTGCCGGGCGACACGCAGGCGAGCGTGATCGAGCACGTCAAGCGCGTGATCGGCAACGATCAGATCACCGTCAGCCCGCTGCCCGGCAACTCCGAGCCTTCGAAGGTCGCGCCCACCGACGGCAGCGGCTACCAGGCCGTCAATCGCGCGGTGCGCGAGCTGTTTCCCGGCACCATCGTCGCGCCGGGGCTGATGCTCGGTGCCACCGACTCGCGCCACTTCGAGCCGTTGTCGCAGCAGGTGTTGCGCTTCTCGCCGGTGCGCGCGAAGCCGGAAGACCTGGCGCGCTTCCATGGCACCAACGAGCGCATCGCGCTCGACAACCTCGCCGACCTGATCCGCTTCTACCATCGCCTGCTGCAGACGAGCGCAGGTGCACCCTCTTCCGAAGGAGCAAAGCCATGACCCAAGCCGTGATCGTCTCGACCGCCCGCACACCGTTGGCCAAGAGCTGGAAGGGCGCGTTCAACATGACCCACGGCGCGACGCTCGGCGGCCACGCGGTCAAGGCCGCGGTCGAGCGCGCCGGCGTCGACCCCGGCGCGGTGGAAGACGTGCTGATGGGCTGCGCCAACCCCGAAGGAGCCACCGGCATGAACATCGCGCGCCAGATCGCGCTGCGCGCCGGGCTGCCGATCACCACCTCGGGCGTCACGATCAACCGCTTCTGCTCCAGCGGCCTGCAGACGATCGCGATGGCGTCGCAGCGCGTGGTGGCCGGCGAGGGCGATGTCTACGTCGCGGGCGGCGTCGAGAGCATCTCGTGCGTGCAGCAGGAGATGAATCAGCACATGCTGCTCGATCCGGCGCTGCAGAAGAGCAAGCCCGAGATCTACTGGTCGATGCTGCAGACCGCCGAGACCGTGGCCAAGCGCTACGGCGTCAGCAAGCAGCGCCAGGACGAATACGGTGCCGGCAGCCAGCAGAAGGCCTGTGCCGGCCAGGAGGCCGGCAGGTTCAAGGACGAGATCGCGCCGATCACCGTCACCGCCGGCGTCGCCGACGCGGTGCTCGGGCTGCGCAGCAAGGAGGTCACCGTCGACAAGGACGAAGGCCTGCGCCCTGGCACGACGGTCGATGGCATCAAGGACATCCGGCCCGCGATTCCCGGTGGCGTGGTCACCGCCGGCAACGCCAGCCAGTTCAGCGACGGCGCCGGTGCCTGCGTGATCGTGCACGAGCGCTACGCGCAGCAGAAGGGCCTGAAGCCGCTCGGCCGCTTCCTCGGCTTCGCGGTGGCCGGTTGCGAGCCCGACGAGATGGGCATCGGCCCGGTGTTCGCGGTGCCGAAGGTGCTGCAGCGTCTGGGCCTCAAGGTGAGCGACATCGACCTGTGGGAGCTCAACGAAGCCTTCGCGGTGCAGGTGCTGTACAGCGCCGACAAGCTCGGTATCCCGATGGACCGGCTCAACGTCAACGGCGGCGCGATCGCCATCGGCCACCCTTACGGCGTCAGCGGCCAGCGGCTGACCGGCCATGCGCTGATCGAAGGCAAGCGGCGTGGCGCGAAGAAGGTGTGCGTCACGATGTGCATCGGCGGCGGCATGGGCGCGGCCGGCGTGTTCGAAGTGCTCTGAGCGACGACGCGTGCAACTGCTGCGCACACCCGAGGAGCGCTTTCGGGATCTGCCGGGCTATCCGTGGGAGGCGCGGTATTTCGACGATCTGCCGGCGCTCAAGGGCCTGCGCGCGCACTACCTAGACGAAGGGCCGTCACGCGCGCCGGCAACGGCGTTGTGCCTGCACGGCAACCCGTCCTGGTCGTACCTGTACCGACACATGATCCCGGTGTTCGTCGGCGCCGGACTGCGTGTGGTGGCGCCCGACCTGATCGGCTTCGGCCGCTCCGACAAGCCGTCGGAGGCCACCTGGCACACGTTCGACCGGCATCGCGCGATGCTGATGCGCTTCATCGAGCGGCTCGACCTGAGGAACATCCTGCTGGTGTGCCAGGACTGGGGAGGCCTGCTGGGCCTGACGTTGCCGCACGAGATGCCTGGGCGCTTCACGCGCCTGCTTGTGATGAACACCGGCCTGGGCACGGGCCAGGTGACCGAAGGCTTTCGGCAGTGGCGCGCCTACTCGAACTCGCAGGATGACCTTCCGGTGGGCAAGTTGCTGGCGCGCGGCAAGCCCGACTTGAGTGCGGCCGAGATCGCCGCGTACGACGCGCCGTTCCCGAACGCCACCTTCAAGGCGGCGCTCAAGGCGTTTCCCAACCTGGTTCCCGACGGCGAGGGTGCGCCAGGTGCCGCCATCAGCCGGCGCGCACAGGACTTCTGGCACTACGAGTGGGCGGGCGACAGCTTCATGGCGATCGGCATGAAGGATCCGGTGTTGGGCGAGGCGCCGATGCGCGCATTGCAGCAGACCATCCGCGGCTGCCCGAGCCCGATGGAAGTTGCCGAGGGCGGCCACTTCGTGCAGGAGTGGGGCGCGCCGATTGCGCACGCGGCGCTGCAGCACTTCGGCCTGGCGCGATGAGCGACGCGGCGCATGCCGAGCTGCTGGCGCGCGGCCGCGAGGTGCTCGACGAGCAGCCGTTCAGCCGCCTGCTGGGTGCGCGGCTCAATGTACTGACTGCCGGCCGTGCCGAACTGGAGCTGACCTTGCGCACCGAACTGCTGCAGCAGAACGGCTTCGCACACGGCGGCGTCGTCAGCTATCTGGCCGACAACGCGCTCACCTATGCCGGCGGCTCGGCGCTCGGCTTCGCGGTGGTGACCTCCGAATTCAAGATCAACTACGTGCGCCCGGCGATCGGCGAGCGCCTGATCGCGCGCGCCGAGGCGGTGGCGCTCAGCCGCAGCCAGGTGGTGTGCCGCTGCGACGTGCTGGCCTGGCGCGGCGGCGAAGAGAAGCTGTGCGCGGTGGCGCAGGGCACGATCGTCCGGGTGGCCCGCTGACGGCATCATGACGCTCAACCTCGACCTCGCGCGCAGCATCTTCGCCTCGGCACCATTCATGGTCGACCTCGGCGTGGTGCCGACGGCCGTCGGCGCGGGCACGGTGTCGACCGAGTTGCGCGTCGAGAAACGCCACACGCAGCACACCGGCGTCGTGCACGCCGGCGTGATGGTGACGATGGCCGACCACTCGATGGGCGCCGCCGCGCAGTCGATGGCACCCGAAGGGCACTGGATCCTCACCGCCGAGCTGAAGACCAGCCTGCTGCGCCCGGCGCGCGGCGAGCGACTGGTGTGCGAGGCGCAGGTGCTGAAACCGGGGCGCCAGATCACGTTCACCGAGGCTCACGTGTGGGCGGTGTCGGGCGACGAGCGCACGCTGGTGATGAAGGCCTCGGCGACGATGGCGGTCACGGCGCCCAAGGCTTGAGCCGAGCCGGCGATGCGCGACACGCTCGACTTCCTGCTCCACGACTGGCTGCGTGTCGACGCGCTGCTCGACCGGCCGCGCTTCGCCGACCACTCGCGCGAGACCATCGCCCAAGTGCTCGACACCTGCGAGCGCATCGCGCGCGAGAAGCTCGCGCCGTTCAACCGCATCGCCGACACCGAAGAGCCGCGCTTCGACGGCGAGCGCGTGATCCTGCCGCCGAGCTCTCACGCGGCGGCGCAGGCGTACGTCGAGTCGGGCATGCTCGCCGCTGCGCAGGACTACGAGATCGGCGGCATGCAGCTGCCGTGCGTGGTGGAGATGGCGGCCAACGCCTTCTTCTCGAAGGCCGGCATCGGCCTCGGCGGCGGCGGTCTCCTGACCAGTGGCAACGCCAACCTGCTGATGGCGCACGGCACGCCGCTGCAGAAGACGGTGTTCGCCAAGAACGAGTTCGCCGGCCGCTGGTTCGGCACCATGTGCCTGAGCGAGCCGCAGGCCGGCTCGTCGCTGAGCGACATCGCAACGCGCGCGACGCCCGACGGTGACGACTTCGAGGCCGATCCGCTGGGCCCGCGCTACCGCCTGCGCGGCAACAAGATGTGGATCAGCAACGGCGAGCACGAGCTGAGCGAGAACATCGTGCACCTGGTGCTGGCCAAGATCCCCGGCGCCGACGGCAAGCTGGTGGCCGGCACCAAGGGCATCTCGCTGTTCATCGTGCCCAAGAAGCTGGTCGACACCGACGGCCGCCTCACCGGCGAGCGCAACGACGTCGCGCTGGCGGGCTTGAACCACAAGCTCGGCTATCGCGGCATCCCGAACACGCTGCTGAACTTCGGCGAAGGCAAGTTCCCCGTGCGCGGCGCATCGGGCCGAGGCCTCGACGGCCGCGGCGCCGGCGCGATCGGCTACCGCGTCGGTGCGCGGGGCGAAGGCCTGCGCTGCATGTTCCACATGATGAACGAGGCGCGCATCGCGATCGGCCTTGGTGCGGCGGCGCTCGGCTACGCGGGCTACGAGGCGAGCCTGCGGTACGCGCGCGACCGCGCCCAAGGCCGCCCGGTCGGCCCTGCCGGCAAGGATGCCGCCAAGCCGCCGGTGCGCATCGTCGAGCACACCGATGTCAAGCGCATGCTGCTGGCGCAGAAGGCGTACGTCGAAGGCGGTCTCGCGCTGGCGCTGTACTGCGCGCGACTGGTCGACGAGCAGCACACCGGCACCGCCGGTGCGGTGCAGGAGGCTGCACGGTTGCTCGAGGTGCTGACGCCGATCGTCAAGAGCTGGCCGAGCGAGTGGTGCCTCGAGGCCAACAGCCTCGCGATCCAGGTGCACGGCGGCTACGGCTACACGCGCGACTTCCCGGTCGAGCAGTACTGGCGCGACAACCGCCTGAACATGATCCACGAGGGCACGCACGGCATCCAGGCGCAGGATCTGCTGGGCCGCAAGGTGGTGATGGACGGTGGCGCCGGGCTGAAGTTGCTCGGCACGCGCATGGCGGCAACGATCGAGCGTGCGTTGAAGAACGAGCCGCTCGCGGCGCACGGACAAGCCCTGGCGGCCGCGCTGCAGGCCGTGCAGGCGGCCACCCGGGCGGCCTGGGCCAGCGGCAACCCCGACGATGCGCTGACCAATGCGATGCCGTACATGCAGGCCTTCGGCCACACCGTGCTCGCCTGGGTGTGGCTCGAGCTCGCACTGGTGGCGAGCAGCCCGGGCGACGGCGAGCGCGGTGCTGCGGCCGCCGGCCGGCTGCAGGCGATGCGCTACTTTTACGCCTACGAGCTGCCCAAGGTGGCGGCCTGGCTGGCGGTGGTGAACGCGCGCGACCCGGTGTGCCGCGAGATGCGCGACGACTGGTTCTGACGCTTCAGGAGCAACAAGCGATGTCGACCCCGATTCAAAAGCTGTTCGACCTCAGCGGTCAGCACGCGCTCGTCACCGGCGGTTCGCGCGGCCTCGGGCTGCAGATCGCCGAGGCGCTCGGCGAAGCCGGTGCCAAGATCATGCTGACGTCGCGCAAGGCGGGCGATCTCGAAGAAGCGGTGGCGCACCTGCAAGACAAGGGCATCGACGCGCGTTGGGTCGCTGCCGACGCCAGTGATCCGGCGGACGTGAAAAAGGTGTGCGCCGAGACGCTCGAGCGGCTCGGTCCAGTGGACATCCTGGTCAACAACGCCGGCGCCGCCTGGGGTGCCCCGGCGGAAGATTTCCCACTCGAGGCGTGGGACAAGGTGATGGACCTCAATGTCCGCAGCGTCTTCCTCTTCAGCCAGGCCGTCGCCAAGGCCAGCATGCTGCCGCGCAAGAAGGGGCGCATCATCAACATCGCGTCGATCGCAGGGCTCGGCGGCAACCCGCCGGGCATGGAGATGGTGGCCTACAACACCAGCAAGGGCGCGGTGGTCAATCTCACGCGCACGCTGGCGGCCGAGTGGGGCGAGCACGGCATCACCGTCAACGCCATCGCACCGGGCTTCTTCCCTAGCAAGATGACGCGCGGCATCCTGCAGGCCAAAGGCGACGAGCTGACGTCGCACGCGCCGCTGCGCCGCCTTGGCGACGACGACGACCTCAAGGGCGCGGCGCTGCTGTTCGCTTCGGCGGCCGGCAAGCACATCACCGGGCAGATCCTTGCGGTCGACGGCGGCGTGTCGTGCGTCACTGGCGGGTGATATGGACCACCCCCGTAGCGGCCTGGCGGTCGCCTCCCCCTCGAGGGGGCAACACCAGCGGACCCGCGGAGCCGGATCCGCGGTGTTCGCTTGGCACGCGCTCGCATTGAGTCGCTGAAGCCTCATGGCAGACAACCGCATTCCCTTCCCGTATCGCATTCCGTTCGTCGAGGAGCTGGGGCTCGAGCTGCACAGCGCCGGCGACGGCAAGGCCGAGTTGCGGGTCGATCTCGCCGAGGCGCACCTCAACTCGTGGGAGGTGGCGCACGGCGGCGTGCTGATGACGATGCTCGACGTCGCGATGGCGCAGGCGGCGCGCACCGCCAACCGCCACGATGGTGCTGCCGGCCCCGGCGTGGCGACGATCGAGATGAAGACCAGTTTCGTGCGTCCTGCCGAGGGCGAGCTGCGGGCGCTCGGCAAGCTGCTGCATCGCACGTCGACGCTGGCGTTCTGCGAAGCCTCGGTGCTCGACGGCGAAGGCCACCTGTGCGCCCACGCCACCGGCACCTTCAAGTACCTGCGTGCGCTGCCCACTGCCAAAGGCGGCCTGAAGACGCAGCGCCGCACCTCACCACCACAGGAGTAGCCCCATGGTCACGACCAACAAGCGTTTCGTGCTCGCCTCGCGCCCGACGGGCGAGCCGACGCCGGCCAACTTCAGGCTCGAAGACGCGCCGCTGCCAACCCTCGGCGATGGCGAGGTGCTGGTGCGCCACCACTACCTCAGCCTCGATCCGTACATGCGCGGGCGCATGAACGAGGGCAAGAGCTACGCGCAGCCGCAGCCGCTCAACGCCGTGATGGTCGGTGGCACGGTCGGCGAGGTGATCGAGTCGCGCCACGCCGGCTACAAGGCCGGGGACAAGGTGGTCGGCTATGGCGGCTGGCAGCAGTATTCGGTGGTGTCCGCGGGCCAGCCCGGCGTCCTGCGCAAGGTCGACACCACGCGCGTGCCGATCTCGGCGTACCTCGGCGCCGTGGGCATGCCCGGCGTCACCGCGTGGGTGGGTCTCAACAAGATCATCGAAGCCAAGGAGGGTGAGACCATCGTCGTCAGCGCCGCCAGCGGCGCAGTCGGTGGCGTCGTCGGCCAGCTCGCCAAGGCGCGCGGCTGCCGCGCGGTGGGCATCGCCGGTGGCGCCGACAAGTGCGGCTACGTGGTCAAGGAGCTCGGCTTCGACGCCTGCATCGACTACAAGACCCTCGACGGCGCCGATGCGATCGCGGCAGCGCTGCAGCAGGCTTGCCCGAATGGCATCGACGGCTACTTCGAGAACGTCGGCGGCGCGATCCTCGACGCGGCGATGCGCAACGCCAACGCGTTCTCGCGCATCGCTATGTGCGGCATGATCTCCGGCTACAACGGGGCGCCGATTCCGATGGCCGCGCCGCAATTGATCCTGACGAACCGCATGAAGGTGCAAGGCTTCATCGTCAGCGAGCACATGCCGTTGTGGCCACAGGCGCTGACCGAACTGGGGGCGAGCGTGGCCAAGGGCACGCTGAAATACCGCGAGACCGTGGCGCAGGGCCTGGAGGGTGCGCCCGAGGCGTTCATCGGCCTGCTGAAGGGCCGCAATTTCGGCAAGCAACTGGTCAAGCTGATCTGAATGTCGCTGGCGTGGACCTGGCAGCGCTTCGGTGAGCTCGGTGTCGATGGCGTGTACGACATGCTGGCGCTGCGCGCCCAGGTGTTCGTGCTCGAGCAGGGGCCGTACCTCGACCCCGACGGCGCCGACCGATCGGCGTGGCATTTGCTCGGGCGCAATGCGAGCGGCGAATTGCAGGCCTATCTTCGGGTCGTGGATCCCGGGGTGAAATTCGACGAGGTGTCGATCGGACGCGTGGCGGTCGACGCCGCGCTGCGGGGGCACGGCATGGGCCATGCGCTGGTGCGTGAAGGCCTGGTGCGTTGCGCGGCGGCGTGGCCGGGCCGCGCGATCCGCATCAGCGCGCAGGCGCATCTGCAGCCCTTCTACGCGCGGCACGGCTTCGAGACCGTGTCGAACGAATACCTCGAGGACGACATACCCCACGTGCAGATGTTGAGGAGTGCGCAATGAACCATCGAACGCACGAGGTCATCAACCAGAGCACGCCGCTGGTCGACGTGAACCTGTTCGACGGCGACCGCGCGCTGCGCGACGCGTTGCGCTTCAACGCGCCGCAGCTCGACACCACTGCGCTGTCGGCGCTCGGCGCCGAGGCGGGAGCGGCCGAGACGGTGGCCAATGCGCGGCTGGCGAACATCCACACGCCGGAGCTGCACACCCACGACCGCTTTGGCCACCGCATCGACCAGGTCGAATTTCACCCGAGCTACCACGCGCTGCTCGGCGGCGCGCTGCGCCACGGCCTGCATGGTGCACCGTGGACGCGCGGCGCCGGCGCGCACCTCGAGCGCGCGGCGGGCTTCATCGTGTGGACGCAGGCCGAGCCGTCGGTGCTGTGCCCGGTGTCGATGAGCTACGCGGTGACCCCCGCGCTGCGTGCCAACGCGCCCTTGTACGACGCCTGGCGCACCCGCATTGCCGGCACGCAGTACGACCCGCGCTTCGCGCCGATGGACCGCAAGAGCGCGGTCACGCTCGGCATGGGCATGACCGAGAAGCAGGGCGGCTCCGACGTGCGCGCCAACACCACGCGGGCCGAGGCCGATGGCCACGATGCCTGGGGCGCGCGCGTGCGCATCACCGGCCACAAGTGGTTCTTCTCGGCGCCGATGTGCGACGCCTTCCTGGTGCTGGCGCAGGCGCAGGGTGGCTTGAGCTGCTACTTCCTGCCGCGCTGGCTGCCCGACGGCACGCCCAACGTGCTGCGCATCCAGCGCCTGAAGGACAAGCTCGGCAACAAGGCCAACGCGAGCTCCGAGGTGGAGTTCGACGGCTCGGCGGCGTGGCTGATCGGCGAGGAAGGGCGCGGTGTGCCGCAGATCCTGGCCATGGGCGCGATCACGCGGCTCGACTGCGCGCTCGGCACCGCGGGCTTGATGCGCCAGGCGGTGGCGCTGGCGCTGCACCACTGCAGCGAACGCCGCGCCTTCGGCAAGCGGCTGATTGATCAGCCGCTGATGAAGAACGTGCTGGCCGACGTCGCGCTCGAGAGCGAAGCTGCGACCGCGCTGGCGCTGCGGCTGGCCCGCGCGGTCGACGCCAGCGAGAACGGCCAGGACGCCGATGGCCACGAGGCGCTGCTGCGCCGCGTGCTGACGCCGATTGCCAAGTTCTGGATCTGCAAACGCGGCAGCCTGCTGGCCCAGGAGGCCATGGAGTGTCTCGGCGGCAACGGCTACGTCGAGGAGCACGGCGAGGGCGTGATGGCGCGCGTCTACCGCGAGATGCCGCTCAACTCGATCTGGGAAGGCGCCGGCAACATCATGGCGCTCGACCTGTTGCGAGCGCTGCGCACCGGCCCGGTGGCCGAAGCGCTGTTGCACGAGCTGTTGCCGGCGCGCGGCGCACACCCTGGACTCGACCGCGTGGCCGCGAGCCTGTCCAGCCGCGTCGACGGTGCCACCGACGAGGCCGATGCGCGCCGGCTGGCGCGCGACGTCGCGCTGGTCGTGCAGGCGGCGCTGCTCAAGCAGCACGCGCCGGCCGAGGTCTTCGACACCTTCTGCGCCTCGCGGCTTAGCGATGCGGCCGGCGGCGGTGGTGCATTCGGCCTGCTGGCGGCGAGCGCACCGCTGGACGCGCTGATCGCGCGGGCGATGCCGCATTGAACAGGATCGACCTTACCCAAGGATGACGAATGAGTGACAAGCACCTCGGCCGCGGCGACACCGCGGTGATCACCGGCGCCGGCTCCGGCTTCGGCCTGGAGCTGGCGCGGCTGTGTGCGCGCCGCGGCATGAACGTCGTCGCCGCCGACGTGCAGGCCGACGCGCTGCAGCGCGCCGAGCAGGAACTGGTGGCGCTCGGCGCGGCGGTGCTGCCGGTGCGGCTCGACGTGTCGAGGGCCGATGAGGTCGAGCAGATGGGCAGGGCGACGCTCGAGCGCTTTGGCGTGCCGCACCTGGTGTTCAACAACGCTGGCGTCGGTGCCGGCGGCCTGATCTGGGAGCACACGCTGGCCGACTGGCAGTGGGTGATCGGGGTCAACGTGATGGGCGTCGCGCACGCCGTGCGCGTGTTCACGCCCGCGATGCTCGAAGCGGCCGCGCGCGACCCGGGCTACGAAGGTCACGTCATCAACACCGCGTCGATGGCGGGCCTCGTCAACCCGCCCAACATGGGCGTCTACAACGTCAGCAAGCATGCGGTGGTGGCGCTGAGCGAGACGCTGTACCACGACCTCTCGCTGGTGACCCAGCAGGTGCATGCGCATGTGCTGTGCCCGTTCTTCGTGCCCACCGGCATCCGCGACAGCGGACGCAACCGGCCGAAGGAGCTGAGCAATCCCTCTGGCACACCGACGCGCAGCCAACTGGTCGCGCAAGCGATGACCGACAAGGCGGTGGGCAGCGGCAAGATCAGCGCCGCGATGGTGGCGCAGTTCGTGCTCGACGCCGTGCGCGACGAGCGCTTCTACATCTACAGCCACCCCCATGCGCTGGGCTCGGTACAGACGCGCATGGAAGACGTGCTGCAGGCCCGCAACCCCACCGACCCGCTGAAGGACGCGCCCGAGATGGGCCGTCAGTTGCGCGCCGCGCTGCGTGCGCGCTGATCCGGCGCCGCCGGGAAGCGGCGCCGGCACCGGCCGCGCGCTGCGCGTGCTGGCCGGGCCCAACGCGCGCGCGTGGCTGCGCGAACGCGGGCTGCGCGCCACCGACGTGCGCGCGGTGGCAGGCGCCGCCGGCGGGCCCAAGGGCCTGGTGCTGAACCCGCTCGACCGCTATCTGTTCGGGCACTGGTTGCGCGGTCATGCGGAGCCGGTCCACCTGCTGGGGTCGTCGATCGGCGCCTGGCGCATGGCCTGTGCCTGCCGGCCCGACCCCGCAGCCGCGCTGGCCGAGATGGCCGAGGACTACATCGCCCAGCGTTATCGGCACAAGCCGGGCCGCGCGCCGGCGCCGAGCCATGTGAGCGCCGTGTTCAGCGAGGCGCTGCAGCGCCGCTTCGGAGGCCGCGAGGCCGAGGTGCTGTCGCACCCGAGCCGGCGCCTGCACGTGTTCACCAGCCGCGGCAAGGGGTTGCTCGCGCGCGAGGGGCGCGTGCGCACGCCCCTCGGGTACCTCGGCGCGTTCGGGGCCAACCTCCTGCATCGGCGCGCGATGGGGCTGCTGCTGGAGCGCGTGGTGTTCTCCGATCCGCGCGACGTGTTGCCGCTGGCGTTGCACGAGTACCCCACGCACCGCGTGCCGCTCACCGTGGTCAACCTGCAGGCATCGATCCTCGCCAGCTGCTCGATCCCGTTCTGGCTCGACGCGGTGCACGACATCGCCGGTGCGCCCCGCGGGGCGTACTGGGACGGTGGCATCACCGACTATCACCTGCACCTGGACTATGCGAGCCTCGGCGAGGGCCTCGTGCTGCTGCCGCACTTTCAGCCGACGTTGGTGCCGGGCTGGCTCGACAAGCCGCTCAAGCGCCGCCATCGCGCCAGCGCCTTCCTCGACAACGTGGTGCTGCTGGTGCCGCAGCCGTCGTGGGTGGCCACGCTGCCCGGCGGCAAGCTCCCCG
>Ga0335076_10005997_pt1 | contig 12262 bp, 8 predicted proteins | sample Lox_Sample_25_FD_206717 | JGI IMG/M metagenome (GOLD analysis project Ga0335076, IMG submission 206717) | Soil microbial communities from Loxahatchee National Wildlife Refuge, Florida, United States - Lox_Sample_2.5 | ecosystem: Environmental > Terrestrial > Soil > Wetlands | place: USA: Florida...
TGGAAGCTTCGCATTCCTGCTCGGGCGTCTGGAGAATGCCTGGCAACATCATCCTGTCGCTCGCGGCGCCTGCGAACTTGCGCCAACGAAATACTTGAACCGGTTCTATGTCGATTCCGCTGTATTCGACCAGCGAACATTGCGTTTTCTCGTGGAGACGATGGGAGAGCAAAACGTGATGCTCGGCTCTGATTATCCGTTCCCGCTAGGCGAGCATCGCGTGGGAACGCTCATCCGATCAAGCCAACTGCCCGCGTCTACGAAATTCCGGCTCCTCGGGGAGAACGCGCGCGAGTTCCTCAGGCTGCCTGAAGACGAACGAGGCACCGCTGTCCAAAGTGCTTCTGCCCCGCATCCGCAAGCTGAGCAGCTCACCTACAGCTCGTACTTAAGAGTACCGGAACTCCTCCAGTTGCAGCATCCGCATTCCAGTCCTCCTCATCACGATGAATTACTCTTCATCATCGTTCACCAGACTTACGAACTTTGGTTCAAGGAACTTCTGCATGATCTCGACGGCGTAGTGGCGAATCTGCGTCTGGCAGCGGAGAATCCCCAGTCGCATGACGAAGTCTACGAAGCCGCGCGCCTGCTGCGTCGATGCACAGAAATTACGCGCGTGCTGGTGGAACAATTCACAATCCTCGAGACGATGCTGCCCACGCACTTTCTCGCTTTTCGAGGCAGGCTCGAACCGGCCAGCGGATTCCAGTCCGAGCAGTTCCGGGAACTCGAATTCCTGTGCGGATTGAAAGACGAGAAAATGTTGCGCTATCACCGCCCGACACCTGAAGCCTATGCGCAACTCGAACGGAGATTGCGTGAACCGTCATTACACGATGCGTTGTTCGCTGCGCTCCAGGCGATGGGCAACCTGCGATACGACGCCGCTTCGACCGAGCGCGAGCGCTTTGATGCCAGAGCCCGCGCAATCCTCTCTTTATATCGCGATGAACACAGCCACCGCGATTGGATTGATGTCTGCGAGCGTCTCACGGAATTCGACGAACTTGTCGTGAGTTGGAGACTCCGCCATATTCAACTGGTAGAGCGGGTCATCGGGGCACGCATGGGTACTGGCGGCAGCGCTGGTTCGTCTTATTTAAAACTCACGCTCGACAAGAAATTCTTTCCTGAACTTTGGGAGGCACGGACCCTGCTGACGGAGTGACTCCGTCGATGCGTCGCTCAGGCCTCTATAAATCACGAAGATGGTTGACAAGAACAGGACAGTCACGCTGGTGGGCGCGGGATTGAACGGGCCGCTGCTGGCATTTGAGCTGGTCAAACGCGGTTTCCAGGTCGAGATCTACGAGCGCCGGCCCGATATGAGGCGCGGAAGGGCCACGGCCGGCCGATCCATCAATCTCGCGCTCTCCACCCGCGGCATCTATGCCCTCTCACAAGCCGGTTTGTGGGAAGAAATGAGCAAAATCATCATTCCCATGAAGGGAAGGATGATGCACTCGGTCCATTCGGAGTTAACGTTCCAGCCCTACGGTCGAGATGAGTCCGAGGTCATCAATGCAATTTCACGGGCAAATCTCAACATCTCGCTTATGAATGTCGCCGAGCAACAAGGTGTGAAAATCTTTTTTCAGAAGCGTTGCATCGGTCTCGACTTCAAGACCCGTGCTTTGCGCCTTCGCGATGAATCGACCGGTGGGAGCACGCTTGTCAATGCCAATGTCGTCATCGGCTGCGATGGCTCTGCTTCTGCCATTCGTATGGACATGTTGAAGCTGAACCGGTTCGACTTTTCCCAGCGGCATCTTGACTATGGATACAAAGAACTCACGATTCCAGCCGCCCCCGATGGAAAGCATGTCCTTGAAACGAATGCCTTGCACATTTGGCCGCGCGGGAACTTCATGCTGATCGCCCTCCCCAATATTGACGGCACTTTCGGTTGCATTCTCTTCTTGCCCTTCGAGGGGCAGGACAGCTTTGCCGAACTGACGACTGAGGCAGCAGTGCTCGACTTCTTCAAGGCCCACTTTCCGGATGTTGTCCCGCTCATGCCCGATCTCCGCTCCAACTTCTTTTCAAATCCCACAGGCTCGATGGTCACAATCAAGTGCGCTCCGTGGCATGTGGAAGATCGAGCGCTGCTTCTCGGCGATTCTGCGCATGCAATCGTTCCTTTCTTCGGACAGGGAATCAACTGTGGTTTCGAAGATTGCACTTTTCTCCTGGAATTAATCGATCGGCATGGGGCGGACTGGGAGCGTGTCTTCCGGGAGTTTGAAGCGATGCGGAAAATCAATACCGATGCTATTGCCGATCTGGCGATCGAAAACTTCGTCGAAATGCGTGATCGCGTCGCCGATCCTCGTTTTCTTTTCCGGAAGAAAGTCGAACTCGCACTGGAAGCCAGATACCCACGGCTTTTTGTCCCCAAGTATGCGATGGTAACTTTTCACAGGATTCCCTACTCAACCGCACTTTCCCGAGGTCTGGTGCAGGAGCGGATCCTTACGGAATTATGCGATTCCATTGAAAATCTGGATTCCCTCGATTGGAATCGGGCCGACCAGTTAATCCGTACCTCACTTACTCTGCTGGAGATCTCTGCGTGAGTGTTACTTTTCGGGCCGGCCAAGACTTCGCGCAGGCAATGGATGCTGCCGATCCACTTGGGTATTTTCGTGAGCGTTTTCATTTTCCTCAAACAGCAAGCGGGGAGCGGTGTGTTTATCTTTGCGGCCACTCACTTGGTCTGCAGCCGAAATCCGCCAGTTCTTACCTTCAGCAGGAACTGCAGGATTGGGCGAACTTCGGCGTGGAAGGTCACTTCCACGCCAGGAATCCTTGGGTTCCATACCACCGGCTGCTTACTCAGCAAACTGCGGACTTGGTCGGTGCGCAGCCTGCCGAAGTTGTGGTCATGAACTCTTTGACCGTGAATTTGCACTTGATGATGGCCTCTTTCTACCGCCCCACTCAGGCAAGAAGCAAGATCCTGGTAGAGCGCGGCGCTTTCCCCTCCGACCAATACGCGCTGAATTCCCAGATTCGCTTCCACGGCTTCGATCCTAAGACTTCACTGCTCGAACTCACCCCGCGGGACGACGAATTCTGCCTGCGAGGCGAAGACATCGAAGCCTTTATCGAACGTGAAGGCAAGTCGATTGCCCTGATTTTGCTGGGCGGCGTGAACTATGTCACGGGGCAGTATTTCGATCTCCCCGGGATCGTAGCCGCAGGACAAAAACAAGGCTGCACAGTTGGATTCGATCTCGCCCACGCCGTTGGGAACGTTCCTTTGCAGCTTCACGATTGGGCGCCCGACTTTGCTGTTTGGTGCAGCTACAAGTATCTGAACGGCGGTCCGGGCTGCCTAGCAGGTTGCTTTGTTCATGAGCGCCACGCCCGAGCGTGGCACTTGCCGCGGTTCGCTGGTTGGTGGGGACACGACGAGCGGACTCGCTTCCTCATGGGTCCCGAATTTCACCCAATGCCCGGCGCAGAGGGATGGCAGTTGAGCAATCCTCCGATCCTGGCCCTCGCTCCGCTGCGCGCGTCAATGGAACTTTTCTCAGAAGCCGGCATGGATCGCCTGTGGGCCAAGAGCACACTGCTGACAGGGTACCTGGCATTCCTGCTTGATCAGCTTGCCTCCCCGAAGTTCTCAATCGTCACTCCGCGAGATCCGGCGCGTCGGGGAGCCCAACTGTCCATTCGTCTGAAACGTCACGGCCATGAGACCTGCGAAATACTCTCGAGCCGCGGAGTCATTGCGGACTGGCGGGAACCGGATACGCTGCGGATTGCTCCTGTCCCGCTATATAACTCATTTCAAGATGTGTACCAGTTTGTGCAGAGCTTTTCGGAAGTACTTCAGTGATTGGGCTCTCTTGAGCCTATTACCTCGGTAATACTTCGGAATCCGACAGCGAACTTACAATTTCGAGCGTGGGGAAACCTCCGCTTCATCGCGATGCTGTGTGGTGGGTTGTTGTCGGCACAATCCTCGTGCTACACATCGCCCTGTCTCTGTTCGTTCCGCCTAGCTATCCTCTCACCGCGTTTGGTGACATTCTGCAAAATGTGATCTTGTGTTGTGCGGTTGTCGCTTTCTCCTTAAACATCAAGACACCTGCCTCCAAGACACGATTGTTCTGGATTCTAATGACCCTTGGGTTGTCGATGTGGCTTGTCTCGCAGTTAATGTGGACTTACATCGAGGTCTACCTGAGGCACCCTGCCCCCAACCCCTTCGTTGGCGACGTCGTCCTTTTCTTGCATATTGTCCCGATGATGGCCGCAGTGGCAATACAACCACACGAGGCTCAACCCTACGTCCGCACTGTACGCGCCGGGACCCTCGATTTTGCCCTCCTGTTTACCTGCTGGCTCTTTCTCTATCTTTTTGTGGTGATTCCCTGGCAATACATTCATCCGAATGAGTCCATCTACGGGCGCAGTTTCGATTTGCTTTACGTCAGCGAAGAGTTGGTGCTGGCAGCAGGACTCTTTCTCGTGTGGCGTCGTAGCCAAGGGTCGTGGCGCCGTATCTACTTCCAGTTGTCGGGAGCAACGCTCGTTTATTGTGTTGCCTCTCTCGTAGCCAGCGAAGCGATCGACTTGCACGTTTATTACACGGGTAGCTTGTACGATGTCCCGCTCGTCGCCTCGATGGCCTGGTTTGTGCGCATCGGATTGTCGGCCCGCGATGCAAATCGCGAGGCCCCGTCGCAGGAGTTACCATCGCGTGGTCCCGGTATATGGAAAGCGCGTCTCGCCATGGTGGCTGTCTTTCTTACCCCGCTCATGGTGGCATGGTCCCGGTTCGGCGGACATGCGCCGGAGAGTGTCCGCAACTATCGCTTACTGCTGACCGTCGCCGTGATGGTGGTTATGGGCGCTCTGGTCTTTGTGAAACAGCATTTGCTCGATCAGGAACTGCTTAGCCTGCTGCGCCTCTCTCGTCACAATCTCGATGAAATGTGCCGTCTGAAAGACGAACTCGAGAGCAAGGAACATTCGTTGCGCTGGCACAGTCTTGAGTTACAGCGCAAGAACATAGAGCTTCAGGAAATTTCGTTTACGGACGTCCTGACCGGAATCTGGAACCGCCGCTATCTCGAAGAAATTCTTACGGCAGAGGCGGGACAAGTCCTGAGAAATTATCAGCGCGCCCGGGGAGGCGACATCCGCAAGATCGATCATCGCGATCTGGTGTTCATCATGGTCGATATGGATTTCTTCAAGCAGGTGAACGATGTTTACGGACATCCTGCAGGCGATCGATTATTGCAGCTCGTCGCGCAACGGCTCTCGACCGTGGTTCGCAAATCTGACGTCCTGGTGCGCTGGGGTGGCGAGGAATTTCTGATCATGAGCAGATCCACTGATCCCGGTGGAACGCCAGCCTTTTGCAGTCGCGTCCTTGAGGTCATATCGTCCGAGCCATTTGATTTAGGGCACGGTATCGTGGTCTCGAAAACCTGCTCCGTCGGATGGACACCGTACCCGTGGTGCCGAACCGCATTCGAAAGCATCTGCGCCGAAGAGTCCATTGCTTTGGCGGACACCGCCTTATATCGCGCGAAGTCGTTTGGAAGAAATCAGGGTGTGGGAATTCTGCCCAGTGATGCCTCGATCGCCACCCCAGATGCAATCGACCTGGCCGCATTACAGAACTGCTCTTCGCACTTGGTTCGCATTGTAAGAACCGCGAACTCTAGCGTGCGAAGTGTGAATGAACTCCCTTTGCCGACAACCCTGCAGCAATAGAAACCGTTAAGCTCCAGCCCCGAGCGTAGCGCCCTTGACCTCGCTCCGCCGGTTGACTACATTGAGTAGCCGGACTAAGAGGCATAATCGTTAAATGAATGCTAAAAATCCTTCGCGCAAAGCAGGCCTTCATCAAAAGGCTCAACTCATGTCCGCATCCGAAATTGAACGCACCCTGGTGCGGCTTGCCTACGAAATCGTAGAAAAAAACGGCGGAGTCAAGGATCTTGGATTGGTTGGTATTCGGCGGCGTGGCGTGCCGCTTGCGGAACGCCTCGGCAAAATCATTACTCGCATTGAGAGCGCCAAGGTCCCGGTCGGAACTCTCGACATTACCTTCTACCGCGACGATCTATCGACTTTGGGCCCCAAGCCCGTCGTTCAAGAGAAAGAAATCGGGTTCGAGATCGAAGACAAGAACATTGTGTTGGTAGATGACGTTCTCTTTACAGGACGCACCACACGCGCGGCACTAGACGCATTGTTTTCACACGGCCGGCCGCGCCGCGTGCAACTCTGTGTCTTGATCGACCGTGGACATCGCGAAATCCCCGTCGAAGCCTCCTTCGTTGGGCGAAATATTCAAACGACCTTGAACGAAGTCATCGAGGTCAAGCTGACAGAAGTTGACGACGCGGAAAAGGTCCTGCTGATGGAAAGATAAGCTGCAGAGCTGAACGGAAAGCAAAGGACGGTGGCCGCAGCCACCGTCCTTATCATTTTCAGATCAATTGTTACGCAATCCGTGTGCAGACTGCCTTGGTTTGCGTGTAAAGATTCAGAACATCATGTCCCATCTCTCGTCCCCAGCCGGACTGCTTGTAACCTCCGAATGGCATAGCGGCGTCGAAGATGTTGTAGCAGTTGATCCAGACCGTGCCCGCACGCAACTGCGCCGCCATCTGGTGCGCCTTGCTAATGTCCTGCGTCCAGACTGCTGCCGCTAATCCGTACGTGCTGTCATTCGCGCGCGGAATAATCTCTTCCGGATCCGTGAATGGCATCGCTGCCACAACTGGTCCGAAGATCTCTTCCTGCACTACTTTCATGTTTTCGCGTGCGTCGACAAGAACCGTTGGCTCCACAAAGTAACCTCGATCGCTGGCCTTGTGCCCGCCGACCACAGCTTTCGCCCCCTCAGAGAACCCGGACTCAAGGTAGCCGCACACGCGGTTGAGTTGTTCCTCCGAAACCAAGGGACCCATTTGCGTGTCAGGATCGAGACCCGATCCCACTTTGATCTTCTTGGCGTGCTCGGCAACGCCTTCTACCACCTGATCGTAAACAGCTTTCTCAACGTAGAGGCGTGACCCCGCACAGCAGCATTGCCCATGGTTGAAGAAGATCGCGCTTGCCGATCCCTGGATTGCAGTTTCAAGATCCGCGTCTTTAAACACAACGTTCGGTGATTTGCCGCCCAATTCCAGAGAGACTTTCTTCAAGTTGCCCGCGGCCGCGTGTACGATCAACTTCCCAACTTCGGTGGACCCGGTAAACGCAACTTTGTCCACGTCAGGATGCGCCGCCAGCGCTGCTCCAGCCGTCTCGCCGTACCCTGGGACGATGTTCACCACGCCGTCCGGAAAACCGGCTTCCACAACCAGTTCACCCAGACGCAGCGCGGAAAGCGGTGTCTGCTCTGCCGGTTTCAACACCACCGTGCAACCCGTCGTCAGTGCAGGTCCGAGTTTCCAGGCCGCCATGAGCAGCGGGAAGTTCCACGGAATGATCTGTCCCACCACGCCTACCGGCTCTCGCAACGTATAAGCGAGATATTTTGCCCCTGGCGTGTACGGCACGGAGATCGGAAGGGTGTTGCCTTCAATCTTGGTGGCCCAGCCTGCCATGTAACGCAATAAATCGACTGCGAGTGGGACGTCGGCTGCCTTCGCGATGTTAAGGGGTTTGCCATTGTCCAGACTTTCCAGGTACGCGAACTCGTCAGTGTGTTCTTCGAGCAGATCGGCGAGCTTCCAGACCAGGCGTCCACGTTCGGATGCCGTCATGCGACGCCACGGCCCGTTGTCGAACGCGTTGCGCGCCGCACTCACGGCCTGCTCAATGTCTTCTCGATCACCTTCCGCAATCTTCGCGAGAACCTCGCCGGTCGCTGGATTGTATGTAGGAAAGGTTTTGCCGGAGGCGGAATTTACCCACCTGCCGTTGATCAGCATTTTTCTTGGTTTATCGATGAACTCCGCGACTTGCGGATGGATTTGCGGGGAAACTGCGATGCCCATACTTCCTCCTTCGTAACCAGAAGCTTGCAGGAAATAAAGCCGGACAAAGGAATGATTGGCCTATGCTAGCCCCGCTTCGTAACAAATTGCAATGTGTAAATCGGATGTGGGGCTGCTCTTGCGGAAATAATCGACCTCCGATTACTCACCATATGGCACCCAGATATTTTTCACCTGTGTGGCGTGCTCCAGGAACCAGCGCCCCTCGCCCTGCTTCTTGTCGAACCAATCGATGATGCGTCCTTCATTGGTCCAAACCTGTTTCAGATTCCCCGTCGAGAGCGCTTTCGCAGTCGCGGTGGTTGCCTCGTCGCCGTAACACCAAATCGCGTCAACATCATCATGCTCTGCAAGTGTCTTCAATAGCTGGGAAGCGTAGCCCGTCACAATGTTGATCGCTCCGCCAGGCATGTCGCTCGTGTCGAAGACCTGATACAAATCGCCGGTAACGAGCGGGTACTTTTCAGACGGGACCGCAATGACTGTATTTCCGACAGCGAGCACTGGCAAAACCAGCGACAAAAAACCAAGCAGCGGCGTTTCAGCCGGACAAATCACGCCCACGGTACCGATCGGCTCATTCATAGCAATTGCGATGTTCCGGAACGGCGGATTGTGCACGGCTCCATCAAACTTGTCAGCCCACGCGGCATACGCAAAAATGCGCTCGATTCCAACCTCGACTTCCTTCTCAGCCGGTTTTTCGCCGACGATCGCCGCCAGGCGGCGCGCAACCTCCGCTCGACGTTGCGACAAATTTTCTCCGCAGTAATACAGTACCTGGGCGCGATTATGTGCCGTGGCCTTTGACCAGCCTTCCGCTTTCCGCGCCGCCTCGACGGCATTGCGAATGTCCTTGCGATTCCCCAGCGGCGCCTCGCCCAGCAAGTGCCTATCGGCTGAACGCACTTCCATGCTGTAGCCCGAGTCCGGACGCGCCTGCTTTCCGCCGATGTATAACTTCACCGTCCGGTCAATTGCCGGAGCACTTGTTTCCAGATTCTTTTCGAGTTGCTTGCTCGGATGATCGGCAGTGGAAGTGAGCTTCTCTGCGTGCTTGAACCACGAAGGTTCCAGATACTCCAGCAATCCCTCGCGGCCTCCTTCGCGGCCGTACCCGCTTTCTCGATAACCCCCGAATCCGCACGCTGCGTCAAACAGGTTTGTACAATTTACCCAGACCACCCCGGCTTTGAGTTGTGCCGCAACCTGCAATGCCACGTTGATGTTTTCGCTCCACACGCACGAGGCCAATCCGTAAACAGTGTTATTTGCTAGTTCCACAGCTTCCCGCGGTGTCCTGAATGTCATCGCCGCCAGCACCGGTCCAAAAATCTCTTGCTGCGCCACGATCGATGTTGGATGCACATTGCTCAGCAGCGTCGGAGGATAGTAGAAACCGCGAGACGGAAGGTCGACCTTTGGTTGCCAACACGTCGCTCCCTCGGAAACTCCCTGTTCCACCATGCGTTGAATACGATCCAGTTGAACCCGGGCGACAATAGCTCCAATATCAATCGCTTTGTCGAGCGGCGAACCAATTCGCAGGGTGCTCATGCGGTCGCGAATTTTGCTGATCAAGGCCTCGGCAATGCTCTCCTGCATGAGCAATCGCGAACCCGCACAACAGACCTGGCCTTGGTTGAACCAGATCCCATCGACCAATCCTTCAACCGCACTGTCGAGATCAGCGTCGTCGAAAATAATGAATGGCGACTTTCCCCCGAGTTCGAGCGACAGGCGCTTGTGACTTGCAGCCGTCGCGCTTCGAATGGCTCGTCCAACCTCCGTGGAGCCAGTAAATGCAATCTTGTCGACATCAGCGTGTTTTACCAGCGCTTCACCTGTTGAGCCATCCCCGGTAACGATGTTCACGACTCCAGCCGGCAGTCCTGCTTCCTGGCATAGTTCGGCGAACACCAGCGCCGTCAGCGGAGTAAACTCCGCCGGCTTCAGAACAACGGTATTCCCCGTCGCCAGAGCCGGAGCAATTTTCCACGCCAGCATAAGCAGCGGAAAATTCCACGGAATGATCTGACCCACCACGCCGCAGGGCTCATACTCGGGAAATTCTTGATCAAGAAGTTGTGCCCAGCCTGCGTGATAATAAAAATGCCGCGCCACTAGCGGGATATCAATATCCCGGCTCTCACGAATGGGCTTCCCGTTATCCATCGTCTCGAGCACCGCCAGCAAGCGGGAATGCTTCTGCACCAATCGCGCCAGCGCATAAAGATAGCGAGCTCGCTCATGCGGAGAAAGCGCCCGCCACTTCGGCGACGCAGCCCGCGCGGCTCGCACTGCCGTATCGATGTCCGCTGCGCTACCTTGGGCAACCGACGCCAACGGCTCACCATTCGAAGGATCAATAGTGTCGAAGTACTCTCCGGCACTCGGCGCCTGCCAGTCGCCGCCAATGAACAACCCGAACTTCTTCCCGTGACGGTCCAGCCATGCCACCGCTTCTTTTGCATCTTCGGGAGCCGGCCCGTACTCCATCGAGACGAACTTTTCGGCAATGCTCATTTTGCTTTGTCGACTCTCTTCCTACGCAATGGGATGGCGATACTCGGCAGAGTATCGTCCTGTTGCATGATGCTCGAGCTGCCGTTCGATGTCGCCCAGAAGACCGCTAGCTCCAAAGCGGAACAGTTCCGCCTGCATCCACGGGAGTCCCAATTCTTCCTTCATCATCGCGAGCCAGTCGATCGACTGCTTGGCGGTGCGAATGCCTCCGGCCGGCTTGAAGCCGACTGCCATGCCGGTTTGCTGCGCGTATTCGCGGATCGCTCGAGCCATCACCAGACTTACAGGAAGCGTCGCGTTAACCGGCTCTTTGCCTGTAGACGTCTTAATGAAGTCGGCCCCTGCCATCATCGCGACGAAACTTGCCCGCGCCACGTTGCGCAGCGTGACCAGGTCGCCGCTCCCGAGAATCACTTTCATGTGCGCAGTGCCGCATGCTTGCTTAAAGGCAGCGATTTCGTCGTAGAGCGCCTGCCATCGCGCTCCGAACACGTGAGCGCGCGTAATCACCACATCGATCTCGTGCGCGCCAGCCTCGGCGGACCGCCTTATCTCGGCCACGCGCTCAGCCAGCGGCGACAGGCCGGCGGGAAAACCTGTCGAGACTACTGCCACATGCACTCCGCTTCCATCCAGAGCTTGCAGCGCAGTCTCAACAAAGGTGTGATAAATGCATACAGCGGCGACTTTGATCCCCAACTCTTCGATTCCTAACTTCTGAACCAGTTCGTGCTGGATCGGCTGCCGCGCCTTGGCGCACAGGCGGCGCACACGGTCATCCGTGTCGTCGCCCGAGAGCGTCGTCAAATCCATGCATGAGATCGCTCGCAACAACCACGCTGCCTGCCATTCCTTCTTCACGGTCCGTCTGGCGACTTGCGTCTGCGCCCGTCTCTCCACCGCGCTGGTATTGACCCGGATACTCTGTATCCAGTTCAAGTCGAGCGGAATGCCGGAGTTTCGAAGCAACGGGCGGCCGCCAAGCGTGGCGATCGAGTCGATCCCCTTGAGTTCCGAGCCCGCAAGCGGAGATTCTGTCTTGCGACTCAGATGCGAAGTGTTCCGATCACCCATTGCAGATATGTCTCGCTTCTTGAGTATGAAAAAAATCCTGAAAAGTACCCCAACATGCAGGCGCTGTGTGCATTGTACGGCAGAGAATTCTACAACGCGAATTCCGCAAACCTCTCTACTCGGCAATAAAAAGCCGCCAATCGCGCTGTCAAGGTTTACAATGGCGCACGATTTCGACAGATCGCATCCGTCACAATGATGTACAAGTTCTCTTCATGATGCGCAAAAACAAACTCTCCGCTGGCGAGCGAAAGGAACTGGAACAAGCTGCGGCCCGCGTCATGAAAAATGCTCATGCGCCCTATTCGAAGTTTCATGTGGGTGCGGCTATCCTGCTTACCAACGGTAAGGTTTTCTCCGGATGTAATGTTGAGAACGCTTCCTATGGCATGACGAATTGCGCTGAGCGCACGGCAATTTTTTCCGCCGTCGCGCAACTCGGTCCCAAGATCGAGATTCGCGCCGTAGCAGTCACCAACGACCACGGAGTCGCATGTTCCCCCTGCGGTGCGTGCCGCCAGGTGATTTACGAGTTCGGCCCCGACGCCATCATTTTCTTCCAGGGATCCCACGGACCCAAGCAGGCGCACATCACAAAACTTCTGCCCGAAGGATTCCGCCTCCAGTGAGCCCATCCTCAACGGTGCCCCAACCCTTCCGCGCCATCGATGTCATCCGCAAGA
>Ga0335076_10005998_pt1 | contig 12261 bp, 12 predicted proteins | sample Lox_Sample_25_FD_206717 | JGI IMG/M metagenome (GOLD analysis project Ga0335076, IMG submission 206717) | Soil microbial communities from Loxahatchee National Wildlife Refuge, Florida, United States - Lox_Sample_2.5 | ecosystem: Environmental > Terrestrial > Soil > Wetlands | place: USA...
CCCGCGCTCGCCCAGCGCGACCGGCTGGTGCCATGAGCGCGGTCGCGGAGTTCATCGGCATCTTGCGGGGTCAGACCCCTTTTTCGCGGAAAAGGGGTCTGACCCCATTTGTCTTCAACCCCTGGAGCGACTTCGACGAGCGCGACGCGCGGCCGCGAGGCGAGATGCCGGCCAGGCGCTGCGAGAACATGGCCGCGTACGTCGAAGCCCGGCGCGAGACCGCGCGCGTGCTGCTGCTGGGCGAAGCGCCCAGCCACCGCGGCTGCCGCTTCACGGGCATCTCGTTCTGCTCCGAGACGGAGCTCGTCACGAAGCCGCACCTCGTCGCGCGCAGCGGGCTGCATCTCACCAGCGCCGAGGCGAAGGTGAAGCCGCAGCGCGAGCGGAGCGCCGCGGTGATCTGGGGCGAGATCGAGCGCGCGGGCAAGCCGTTCGAAGTCGTCCTCTGGAACGCGTTCCCGTGGCATCCGCATTCGGCCGACGGCGTGAAGACCAATCGCAAGCCCCGGCCCGCCGAGGTGATGCAGGGAAAGGCCGCGTTCGAGGCGATGCTTCGGTGCTTCGCGCGCAAGCTCCCAGTCTTCGCCATCGGCAAGGTCGCCGAAGACGCGCTCGAGCGTTGGGGCGGATTCGAGTGCGCGGGCTACATCCGCCATCCGGCGCAGGGTGGCGAGACGCTCTTCCGCGAGCAGTTCCGCCGGCTCGTGGTGCCGCGCCTCTAGAAGAGCGTCACGTCCTTCGAGTCGGCGACGGTGGCCTTGATGTGCCCCTGTTCCACGAGCGTTTCGTAGCAGTGCACCTGGTTGCGCCCGTTGGCCTTCGCGTAATACACCGCCTGGTCCGCGCGATCGACGAAGATCGCCGCGGGCGTGGAGACGTCCGCGATACGCGTGTAGCCGATGCTCACCGTCACCTTGCCCACGCCCGGGAAGGCGTAGGACTCCACCGCCGCGCGAAATCGCTCGAGCGCGTGGCGCCCCGTATGTCCCTGGTCGGCGCCGTGGACCAGCACGAACTCCTCGCCGCCGAATCGATACAGCAGGTCGTTCGCGCGGAAGGACTTGCGCATCACGTTGGCGAAGTGCACCAGGATCTCGTCGCCGTAGAGGTGGCCGAACTCGTCGTTGATGCGCTTGAAGCGGTCGATGTCGAGCACCGCGAGGTAGTAGCGGCGCTTCGCGTGCGCCCAGATGCGAAGCCCCGACTCCACGTGCGTCTGGAAGACGCGCCGCGTGCGAAGCCGCGTGAGCGGATCGGTCTCGAGCGAGGCCAGGCGCTCGAAGTACGCCTGCGCGATCTCGGCGATTCCCTGCAGCCACGGGCGAGCCGGCGAGGCCGAGGGCGAGGAAAGCTCGATCGCGTAGCGCACCTCGCCGCCCGCATGCAGGGGCAGCACGAGGCGCGTTCCGGCCGAGCGCTTTTCCTCGCTACAGGCGCGGTCGTGCAGCGCCTTCACCAGGAACGGGTCGCCGCGCAGGGGCTGGACGCCCTGTTCGTCGTCGCTGTCGCTCACCGAGAACGCCTCGGCCGGCTTTTCCTTCATCCGCGCCGCGCCCACGGGAAATACCCGCAGCATCCGCACGGACGATTCCGGGCATTGGCTGCGCAGGCGCTCGGCGAGCCAACCGGGCAGGTTGTCGCTCGCTTCCACGCCGAGCATGTACAGGACGTCGCGCTGCAGCGGACCCGCCAAGGGGTTCGTCTCTTTTGGGGAGAGGTACGTATTATAGTTTCCTTATGCTCGAAGCCATCGACACGCCGGCGCTGCTCCTCGACGCGGAGAAGCTCGAGCGCAACTGCGCGCGGATGCGCGAGCGCGTGCGCGGCAAGGGCGCGATGCTCCGTCCCCACGTGAAGACCGCGAAATGCATCGAGGTGACGCGCATCGCGATGGGCGCGCCCTCGGGGCCGATAACCGTCTCGACCTTGCGCGAGGCCGACGAGTTCTTCGAGATGGGCTTCAGCGACATCCTCTACGCGGTCGGCATGGTGCCCGCGAAGGTGGAGCGCGTGGCCGAGCTGGAGCGCCGCGGCGCGAAGGTGAGCGTGATCGTCGATAGCGTCGATGCTGCGAGGGGATTGATGGAGGCGAGCGCGAAAGCCGGCGTTCGCATTCCCACGCTGGTGGAGATCGACAGCGACGGCCATCGTGCCGGGATCAAGCCTGGTGCGGCGACGCTCTTCGAAGTGGCGGAGGTACTCGGCTCCACGCTTGCCGGCGTCATGACGCACGCGGGCGACTCGTACAACTGCGACGGGCCCGCGGGCATTCGCGAGGTGGCCGAGCGCGAGCGAGACGCGACGGTGAGATCGGCGAAGGCGCTGCGCGCGAAGGGCCATGCGTGTCCCATCGTGAGCGTAGGGTCCACGCCGACGGCCACGTTCGCGGATTCGTTCAGCGGCGTGACCGAAGTGCGCACGGGCGTGTACATGTTCCAGGACCTCGTGATGGCAGGCCTCGGCGTCTGCGCCATCGGCGACATCGCGATCTCGGTGCTCGCGTCGGTCATCGGCCACCAGCGCGACAAGAACTGGATCCTCACCGATGCGGGCTGGATGGCGCTATCGCGCGACCGCGGAACGCAGAAGCAGAAGGTCGACCAGGGCTACGGCCTCGTGTGCGATGCGAACGGCAGGCCCATCGACGATCTCATCGTGATCGATGCGAACCAGGAGCACGGCATCGTCGCGCGGCGCGACGGAGGCGTGATTGATTTCGCGAAGTATCCGATCGGCGCGCTCCTTCGCGTGCTCCCGAATCACGCGTGCGCCACGGCGGCGCAGCACTCGGAATATCGCGTGCTCCGCGGCGGGAAGCTCGTCGATCGCTGGGAGCGCTTCGGCGGGTGGTGAAGGGCAACACTCGGAATCTGAACGAGATTCCGCTATAATTACGCTCTTCGCGCCCGTAGCTCAGTTGGATAGAGTACCTGGCTACGAACCAGGGGGTCGTGGGTTCAAATCCTGCCGGGCGCGCCAGAATTTCAAAGGCTTGGAGCAATCCAGGCCTTTTCCATTTTTGGCAGTGTTCTTGAAGACAAGCTGAGACGCGAATGAATGCCAGATATCGACCTTTGCTTCCGGCGCTGCTTGCGGCCCTGATTCTCTTGCCGCTCCGGGTGCATGCCTATTCGCACAACTTCGGAGAGCTGTCGTCGATTCATGCTGCCGTGATGCGGAACGATGTTGCGTTCGTGACCCAATGGATCCGCGAGAAGCGCAACGTCGATGAGGAATACAACGACACGGAATTTTGTATCCACGGTTGCTACAGCCAAATGAGGAAGGTCACGCCGCTCATGGTGGCGGCCGATCGCGGCAACCTTCCGATCGTCAAGATGCTGGTCGAAGCAGGCGCCGACGTGAATCGGGAGTCGACCTATCCGCCGTCGTCGATTCCGGATATGGGCCCGCTTCCACCCATCGCCGTGTTCGACTATGCCGTCGACAGCGGCAAGATTGAGGTGGTCGAGTATCTCGCCAAAGACCCGCATCTGGCGCGGCCCCCTCCGCATCTCGCGCAAGACTTCAGGCAGGCTTTCGCCGATGCCTGCTCGCCGTGGAACCTGCAGAAAGGGCAGCGGGCCATCGCCGAGTTCCTGTTGACAACCTATGGCCCACAGGAGGCTACTGGTGCGCTGAGGGCGGTCTCGCATACGGATAAGTGTTTGGTCCTCGCGCAACTGCTGCTCGACGCGGGCGTCAAGCCAGATGCGGCCGCGATGAGTATCGCAGCTCGTTTCGGGCTAACGGACCTTGTTCGCCTGTATCTATCAAAGGGAGGTCCGGTCAACGAGGTGGTGAAAGGGCCGGAACTGATTCGATTGCCACTGAGTGAAGCCGCGCGGGAACCCCACCTTGAAACGATGAGAGTGCTGCTCGATGCGGGTGCAGATCCGAACTTGGTCGATCGAGCCGGGTGGACGCCCCTCAACTGGTCTGCCGCGAGGGGCGCGCTCAAAGACTGTCCCGACTCCGTGGCCGCGATGAAGATGTTGATCGATCATGGCGCGCGAACCGGTGTTGATAGCGCAATCCGGACAATCGATAGCCTACCCGCATCGGAGTGCACGGCCGCTAAACGCGCACTATTGACCAGTGGTCGCCTGTAGTTGCGTTTGCTGACGTTGGCGGGTTCAAATCCTGCCGGGAGGCATGACGATCGAGGTGGTTCCGCAGCGCCTCGGCGTATCTCGTGTGCAGGTATCACGCTTCCTGAATGGGCGCTCGTCCATCTCTGCGGATATGGCGATCCGTATCGGCTTGCTGACTCACACGACTCCGGAGTCGTGGCTTGCTGGCCAGACCAAGTGGGATCTCTGGCAGGCATCGCAGAAGCCGCGGCCGATGCGGATGCGGTGGCAGCTATCGGCCAGAAGCGGACGTTTCGGTTTGACCTGGGAAGCGATCTTGACTCAGACTCGGCGAAACGTTTATTGGGTGGACTCGCCTTGCTCGTGGGCACGGTCATAGATGTTAAGACCAAAGGCTTTCTTGTTTGAGCCGGCGCGAATGTCGCTTCCGCGACTTCTCGCAACGCTCCTCTACGCCGCGGCGATCTGCCTTCCGCTCGCGGCCCGGGCCATCATCGCGGGTCAACTGCCACCAATTCATGCGGCCGTGGCTCGGGGCGACGCCGCCTTCGTCGGCCAATGGATTCGAGATGGACGCAGTGTCGACGAGGAGTACGACAACACCGCCTCTTGTATCCACGGTTGCTTCAGCAATGTAAGGCGCGTCACCCCGCTGATGGTGGCCGCGGATCACGGCGACCTCGCGATGGTGAAGATGCTTGTGGAGGCCGGCGCCGACGTCAACAGAGAATCGGGATTTCCCACCGCTGCAGACCCGATGTATCAGCTTCCACCCGTTGCGGTCTTCGACTATGCGGTCGGGAGCGGCAATGTGCAGGTGGTCGAGTACCTGGCGAGCCGTCCCCAGTTCAATCACCCGCCCCCTCATCTGCCCAAGAATTTTCAGGAAGCGTTCTGGGGTGCCTGCGGCGAGTTGAGGTATAGCGACCGCCGGCTCAAGGTTGCGGAATTTCTCCTCGCGACCTACGGGCCGCAACAAGCGACGAACGCCTTGGTCCGGATCTCGGACTCGGGCAGATGCCCTTCCCTGGTTCACCTGCTCCTCGACGCCGGAGTGAAGCCGGATGCGGCTGCGATGAGTATGGCGGCGCACGCCGGCCTCACCGACCTCGTTCGCCTATACATCGCGAAAGGAGCGCCCTTGAACGAAGAAGTCACTGGTCAGTGGACTGCTGCGGCTCTGCTCTTGCCGCTGAGCGAAGCAGCAAGGGCAGCTCGGGTCGAACTGGTTGAGGTACTCCTGGAGGCAGGTGCGGATCCAAACCGGAGGGGCAGGCTAGATTTGTTTCCGATCGAGTACGCCATCGAAGGTGGTAGCAATAATTGTCCGGCTTCGTTGGCCACGGTGAAGCTCCTGCTCGACCACGGCGCGAGGGCCGGCGTGGACCGCGCCATCGACTTGATCGATCACATGGCCAAGACGGAGTGCATGGCCGCCAAGCGCGCGTTATTGAGCGGAGTGCCCCGGTAACGTCCGCTTTGGGTCGATAAGGGGGCCTATGGACGAGAATAGTTGGTTTGGAAAGCTTCTCAACATCGATTGGTATGTCCGGCTCGGACTACTGATCCTGGCGATTGTCATTTGGGTCCTAGACGCACTTGCGGTCACCGCGCTTCTGGCGATCCCTGGGCAGGCTTGCGCGCAAGAACTTCAACTTCCGGCTCTTGATGCGTTCGGTCAGCGTGCAGCCAGGGCCTTCTCTGGTGTTGCCAAAGCGCCGATCGCCAGCAAGCTTCCCACTGAAGGCCTGGCAGTCATCTCCGGCCAGGAGGGCGGTTCCCCTTTCACCGGCGACGTGCGGCCCGGCAAAGTCTCGGCGGTCACCTGCGAGAAGAGCCAGATACTCGCTCTCGTGGCGGGTTTGCAGGGATATGCGCAGGTCGCCATCGGCGAATGCACGAAGGAGGCGAGTAGAGTCCGTGAGGGAGCGGAGGGCAGCAAGGGCGAAGCCGAAGAACTGTTGCGCGCACTTCCCCAGCAGACCCAGCAGGACTTGCGTGAGAGCGCCGATTGGGAGCGAGTGAGTCTGGCTGATGGAAAGGTGGGCTACGCGTACACGCTACTTGCCGCCGGGCACGGGTTCGCGATGATCAGCACCGCGGTGCTTTACGATGAGGCTCACGGGATCGTGTACTTTGCGCAAGGAGACTTTCTGCCCCTTTGCTTCGCGAAAGGGCGATACGCCAACCCGTACAGCGCGTCGTCTCCAATATGTCCGCATCCAAGTCGCGCGCTGCTCGAAGTGACGAAAGCGCTAGCGAAAACGCACTAGCGGATTGGTGATCCAAACTTTGCTTATGACCAGTATTGTGCTGAAGTGGTGGCGGGCGGCACTTGCCGCGATGATCACCTTACTTGTACCAATCTTCGCGCACGCCTACACCTCCGACCGGCCCCTCGAGCGGGAAGCGGCGCGAATCAGGCAGTTGCTTTTCGACGGGAAGTTTGCAGAACTCGAAGCAGTCGAAAGGCGGACGCGAGATCTCTCGCTCGTTGTCTCGGATGGCCAACAGCTTCGTTCCGCGTACGCGCAAGCGGTCGCCAACGCCTGGCCATTCTTGATCACGGGAGATCCGCAATCCGAGCTCGTTCAGCTCCGGTCCCGCGTTAGTGCCTGGGAGAAGATGTTCCCCGGCTCCAACGCGGCGCGAATCGCCGAGGCGTCTTACTTCCTACAGGATGCATGGCGGGCGCGTGGTGGAAATTATGCCTATGCGGTTGGGGACAACGCCTGGTCCGTCTACAACAAGGATGTCCTGGAGGCAGCGCGTATCCTCGACGGGATGGGCCGGGACGCGCGCGACCAGCCCGAATGGTATGTCATGCGGCTCGCGGTCATGCGTCTTGGGAAGCCCAATGATGCGGACTACGAGCGACTTCTGGATGAAGCTTTGGGCCGATACCCACGATACCTCTCCATCTTCTTCGAGGCCGCGGCTTACTACGCGCCTAGATGGCACGGCTCCAACGCCAAGCTGAATGCGTTCATCGAGAAAGCGGCGTCCATGAGTCGGCCGTGGCTCGGCGACGCCATGTACGCGCGGCTACAGTGGTCCGTGTGGACGGGGGACATGTTCCGCAATGGACAAGCCTCCTGGCCGAGAATGAAGAGTTCCTTCGGGGAAATTGTGAAGGCGTATCCGGATACGTGGAATCTCAACAATTTTGCCAATTTCGCTTGCATGGCCCACGATGCCGCGACGACCAGGGAACAGCTCAAACGTATCGAAGGCTCAGTGACAATTGAAGCCTGGGACTCCATGGACTTCTACGCGAAGTGCAAAGCCTGGGCGTCGGCAGAGCGCGCGCAACCAAGCGCGCTCGCAACTACGCCGGAATCCTTGGCGTGCAACGTCGGACCAGTGGAAAAGAAGATCTTGGAGTCGTCCTGGCTGCTGTACAGCTGCAACGATGGCGCTTCCCTGGTACTCGTCGCGCCCTCGGGTAGCACGGCTTTTCCCTTCGTCTTCATGTTCCAGTACACGTCCCAGGGGTATCGCTTGAGTGGTGAAGGGGCCGGCTCGAAGGCCGTGACGGACCAAGTCCTTGAGGTTCTGAACGCGCTGACCGCTCGGGATGTGGCAAATCTAGTCGACCTGACCAAGAGGGCGGAGAAGAAGTGATACACCCTGAAAGCATCCGCTTCGGTCTGTTTGCTGACATTGGCTGGAATTGGGAATGATTGGTGGCAAGCGCTGTAAGTATTGAAGTTTATAGCTCGATGGCAGCGACAAGCTCTTCCAGCGCGCGGGTGGTCGCTTCGACTTTTCCTTCATCGTCCGCCACGGTCGCCGCGTCGATGGCGATTTGAGCCTCGTTCCTCGCCAGACGATCGGCGCTCAACAGGAGGCGGTCATCGAAGAGCTTGGTACTCGCCTCCGTGAACGCCTTAAGGGCCGCTATGAATTCCGGGCTCGCCGAAATGTTCTTCAATAAGTTCGCGAGGTGCGCGTTAGCCATCCCCAAATCGAAGAGCAGCTGATTGCGAGCGATGTCGACACAGCGTGGCCGGGAGAGCGGGCATCCCGAGGAATGGGCCGCACGCGTCATAAGATCCACAAGCAAATTGAAGTCGGACAGGATCCGCTGCCGATCTTTTGCAATGACCTCGTTCGCCTCGAGGATTCGGTCCGGCAGTCCTCGGGAGATGAAGACATCGTTTGATCCCGTATCCGAGACGATGAGATCTGGAATCCCTTTGCAATTCCCGAGGACTTCGCACGTGGCATTGACCGGCGGCAGTGCCTGACCCGCCGCGAACGGGGACGCGATTGCGGCGATCGCTGCGAGCAAGCAGCTTCGAAGCCGGCACATGGCGCTCCTCCTCGCGATCCAAAGCTCAAATTCTATCGGATGTTGATTAGCGTTGGAGACACCAAACGCCACCTCAGCGGAAGGGGACCAGGACTACTTGATCTTGACGACGACTTTGCCCCTCGCGCGTCCTGTTTCGACGTGAGCCAGGGCCTGGTTGGTCGATTCGAATGGAAAGACGCGATCGATCACGGGGCGGATAACGCCGGCCTCGATCAGTCCGGTGATGTCGCGCAGCTGGTGTCCGTTTGCTCGCATGAAGAGGAAGGAATACCTCACCCCGCGGCGGGCTGCCTTCTTCCTGACTCCGGAGCTGAGCAGGCGGGCGATGACGCCTACGAACCACGGCGCGCCAATTGCCTTGGCGAATGCCAGGTCCGGAGGACCGGAGATCGAGATGAGGATACCGCCGGCCTTCAACACCGACAGCGATTTCGCCAACGCCGCCGCATCCTGGCTGTGCAGGACGACATCGTAGTCGTGGAGAGCGTCCTCGAAGTCGACTTTCCTGTAGTCGATGACGATGTCCGCCCCGAGCCGCTTCACCAGGTCGGTGTTGGCGCTGCTCGTGGTCGTGGCCGCTGTGGCCCCGACGTGCTTGGCCAATTGGATGGCAAAGCTGCCGACGCCGCCCGATCCCGCCTGGATGAAGACCTTCTGCCCCTTCTTCAGGCCGGCTCCTTCGATCAGTGCCTGCCAGGCCGTCAAACCTACCAGCGGTATCGATGCCGCTTCTTCCATGCTGATGTTCTTCGGTTTGGGGGCGGCATCGTCTTCATTCACCGCAATGAGCTCTGCAAATGTACCGATGCGATGATCAGGCACGCGTGAATAGACTTCGTCGCCCTCCTTGAATTTCCGAACGCCAGGGCCGACCCGGGTCACGACGCCGGCCACGTCGTGGCCCAGCACCAGCGGCGTGCGGTAAGGCAGGATCAGCTTGAACTCGCCGCTCTTGATCTTGGAATCCAGCAGGTTCACGCCTGCCGCGTGCACCTCGATCAGCACGTCGCCTTCCCCGATCTCAGGCGGCGGGATCTCGCCGAGCCGCATCGGGCGGCCCTTGCCGTAACGATCGACGATGAATGCCTTCATTGGCCTGCACCGAGTCGCAGGTCCTTCCTGATCCCCGCATCGAGCACGGCCGCAGGCGCAAACCTGCGCAGCAAGCGCAGGCGATTGGCGAGCCGCCCGGCCGGGTACCGCAGGTTTGGCCGGTCGGCGGTAGCCGCTTGCAGGACGACTTCGGCGACGACGGCCGGATCGTCGGCGTTGGCCATCACGTGCTTGAGGACCTTGCCCAGCGCGTCGCGGGCGGCGCGATACTCGTCCAGCTGCGAGTCCGGCGCCGTGAGGTTCGCGTCGAACTGCGTCTTGGTGTACGCGGGCTCGATCACGGAAACCCGGATGCCTCGCGTGCGCAATTCATGGTCCAGCGACTCGGAATAGCCCTCGATGGCGTGCTTGGTTGCCGAATAGAGCGCCCCGTATGGCATCGGCAGGAACCCGAGGACCGAGCCGATGTTGATGATGCGGCCGCTCCCCTGGCGCCGCATGTGCGGCACGACGGCGCGGGTCATCCGGATGAGCCCGAAGAAGTTGGTCTCGAATATCGCCTTTGCCTGCTCGATGGAGCTCTCTTCCGCTCCGCCGGGTGCGACGCCGAAGCCGGCATTGTTCACCAGCACGTCGATGCGGCCCTCGAGGCGCATGAGCTCGTTCACGACGGACTCGACCGACTCATCCTGCGTCACATCGAGCGGCAACATCGGGAAGGGCTGCCCGCCACCCTGGTGCGCGCGCCGGCTGGTGCCGTAGACCTTGTAGCCCGCCGATGCGAGCCGCGTCGCCGTGGCTTCGCCGATGCCGGACGAGGCGCCCGTTATGAGCGCGATGGATGTCTTGATCTTCATGCCGTGTCTCCAGGGTTGGATATGATGAGCGTCATATTCGACGCCGAGCGCATGGACGGGAGTTCCAGAATTGGCGTCAGTCCTGCGTGGGGATGAGCTGCTTCAGCGTCGCTTCGCGCAGCGCATTCGAAAGCTTGGGATCATCGACGGCGCGTGCGAGGACCAGCGTGCCGACCATCGCTGCGACGATGAACTGGGCGCACTCTTCTGCGTCCGCCTGCCCCCGCCCGGCCAAATGCCGGCCGACGAGCTTGATCATCTCCTTGATGCGGCGCGTGGCCACACGCCTCACTCCGGGCGCCTGGCGGGGCATCTCGGAGCCGAGCGCGGCGACCGCGCAGCCGGTCTCGATCGCCTTGACGTGCCCCTTCGAAAGATAGGCCTGGATGATCGCGGGGAGCACCTGCTCGGGGGGCAAGATCGCCGCGACATGTTCCATCATCGCCACGGCTTCCCCACCCGCACGGTCCGCAGCTTCGGCGAGCATCGCCTCGCGCGACGGGAAATGGGCATAGAAACCGCCATGCGTGAGGCCCGCATCCTTCATGATGTCGGCGACGCCGGTGCCGCTGTAGCCGCTGCGCCGGATGGCACGTGCGGCTGCCTCGACGATGCGCTGGTGGCTGATGTCCTTGGATCGGGTGCCGGCTCGTTTCATATGATGGTCATCATATACGATCTCCCGCCGCTTCGCAACCAAAGCGATTACGCGCGAGAACTTTTGAAACTGGGGCTCTTGTTTCTCAAGCCCATTGCGCCGCGCCGATCGCATCGGCGAGACAGTTGGCGTAGGCAACCCGCCATGGGTGGTGATCGAAAATGCGGCCCGGGTGCTCGATCGCGCAGCCTTTTTCGGAAATCCTTGAGATCGACGAGGCGTTCGCGTAGTTCGGAAACGGGACCTTGTCGTACGGCGACACGTGCACGTTCATTCGGGGAACGTCGGGAGCGAGCCGGTCACGCGCGGCCAGGAAGGCTTCCCTGAACTTGACCGCCTCGCCGTACGACACGCCTTGCGTCGACACCTCGATCGAGCCGGCAACGTCATTGCGGTGATTCGAATGCAGCTCGTAGAAGGCCTTGATCGGTCCCTGGGCCGTCTCTTTCACGAGCTCGGTGTACCGGGCGTTGGCCGCCACCGCGCGCGGGCTCTCCCACTTCCGCAGGACTTGCGAATTCGGGCCGATGAGCTCTTCCGACGCTCGGTTCACGTTGATCCGTTGGCGCGTCTTCGGATCCCAGAAGCCCGTGACGAAGACTCCGCCGGCGCCCAGCCGCTTGCACAGGATGCGGCCCGCCTCGAGGGTTCCCGAGTCCGCCGTTCCGTGGGGCACGCCGACCACAATCCCGGGTTTGCCAAGGACATGCTCGAACCGGCCCAGCCGGTCGAGGTCGGTGATCGTTTCGTCGAGGGATCCTGCAGCGCGTGACCGGCCTGCCAACAGGGTGGCGAACGGTACCAGGAGGAAGCTCCGGCGGTCGACCATGGGATGGGCGGATTGGGGCGATCGAATCCCGGCTAAGCGAGCAGCGGAGCGACACCGGCCGCCGCCAGCGCGAGCAGCAGGGCGAGGCTCTTCCTTCCCGTGCCGCGCGGCGCGAGGGCATACGCGTAGATTCCCTTCACGACGTTGTTGCTGGCCGCGGCGATGAGGATGGCCGACGCAGCGTATCCGGACGCTGTCGATCCTGGTGCGGCCTGCGTCATGCCGAGGATGAACGGATCGACGTCCGTGACACCCATCACGGCCGCGAGGGTGTACACACCGGACTTGCCCAGGTATTCGACGGCCAGTTGGCTCGCGACGAGCATCGCCACGAAGAACGCCGCGAAGCCGAGCGCCGCGCCCAGCTCGAGCGGGTTCCGGGGGTCGGCCTCCGCGCCCGGCTTGCCCTGCGCGGGATCGTCCCTGCGCGACCATAGCCAACCGCCCACGAT
>Ga0335076_10005999_pt1 | contig 12258 bp, 13 predicted proteins | sample Lox_Sample_25_FD_206717 | JGI IMG/M metagenome (GOLD analysis project Ga0335076, IMG submission 206717) | Soil microbial communities from Loxahatchee National Wildlife Refuge, Florida, United States - Lox_Sample_2.5 | ecosystem: Environmental > Terrestrial > Soil > Wetlands | place: USA...
GCACCACGTGGGCCGCGTCGTCGATCTCGCTGTCGTGCGGGTTGACGATGGCGACGAACGCGCCGGCGCGCCGTGCCATTGCCGCCAGGCCTGCCGCCGGCCACACCGCGCCCGAGGTGCCGACGACGAGCGCGACGTCGCACGCGCGGGCGGCCCGCTCGGCGGCGTCGATCGCGTCCGGTGGCAGCAGCTCGCCGAACCACACCACCGCGGGTCGCACGAGGTTGCCGCACGCGACGCAGCGCGGCGGCCGGCCAGGGGTCGCATCGCGCGTCGCGCAGGGCGCCGCTCGCGGGCAGCGATCGAGCCAGCGGTCGGCCAGCAGCTCGCCGTGCAGCCGGATGGTCGCGCCGTTGCCGGCGCGCTGGTGCAGGTCGTCGACGTTCTGGCTGGCCAGCGTCAGCACGCCGGGACGCCGCCGCTCGAACGCACCGAGCGCCCGATGGCCGGCATTGGGCTGTGCGCGCGCCATCGCGCTGCGACGCTCGGCGTACCAGTCCCATACCAACTGGGGGTCGGCGCGAAAGCCTTCCTCGCTCGCCAGCTGCGCGGGATCGAAGCGCGACCAGAGGCCGGTGAGCGCGTCGCGAAACGTCGCGATGCCGCTTTCGGCGCTCATGCCCGCGCCGGTGAGGACGAACAACGCGCGCGCCGCGTCGATGCGGCCGCGCACGTCGTCGATGGGCTCCTCACGCATCGCGCTGGCGCCGCGCCTCGAACAGGCAGACCCCGGCCGCCACCGAGACGTTGAGGCTCTCGACCGCGCCGTGCATCGGAATGCGCAGCAGCGCGTCGCAGCTCGTGCGTGTCAGCTGACGCAGGCCTTTTCCCTCGGCGCCGAGCACCAGCGCGAGCGGACCGCGCAGGTCGGCCTGGTGGATCGTCTGCGGAGCGTCCTCGACTGCACCGACGACGCGGATGCCATGCGCCTTGAGTGCGCCGATGCAGCGCGCCAGATTCGTCACCATCAGGTACGGCACGGTCTCCGCCGCGCCGCTGGCCACCTTGGCCACCGTGGCGTTGACGCCCACGGCATGGTCCTTCGGCGCGATCACCGCGTGCGCGCCGGCGCCGTCGGCCACGCGCAGGCAGGCGCCGAGGTTGTGCGGGTCGGTCACGCCGTCGAGCACCAGCAGCAGCGGCGCGCCCTGCACGTCCTCGAGCACCTCGTCGATCGTGCGCGCCTTGAACACCGCGTCGACCCGCGCCACCACGCCCTGGTGGCGGTGCGTGCCCGCGAGCCGCTGCAGGCTGGCATCGTCGCTGTCGATCACCCGCGCGCCTGCTTCCTGAGCCCGCGCGACGAACTGGCGCATGCGCGCGTCGCGGCGCGTGGTTTCGACGTGAATCTCGCGCACCGACTCCGGCGCGGTCTTCAACCGCACGGTCACCGCGTGGAACCCGAACAGCACCTGACGTGCAGCCATGCGGCACATCGTAGCCGGGCCGTCGCCGGGCCCGCGACCAGACACCGGCTCAGGCCTGCACGCTGATCAGGCTGCCCGGTTGCGTGGCTTCGCCGGCGCGGTCGTCGTCGATGTCGAGCTGGCGCGCCAACTCGTGCAGGAACGCGCCGAGCTGCGCCTGCAGCGCGGCGGTCGAGTGCGCGCGCGGCCGTCCAGCCGCCTGCTGCAGTGCGTCGAATGCGCCGAGCAAGGCTGCCTCGTGGTCGGCGCGCCGGCGCGCCGCGTCGTTGGCACGCACGACGGCCGGGCGCACCACCGGGTCACCGTCGCTGGAGGCCTGGTTCAGGGCGCGGGCGAAGGCGATCAGCGCGTGCTCCAGCGCCAGGTCGGCGCCGCCGTCCGCCGCAGCCGTGGGCAGCAGCGCGTGCAACAACGCGCGCATCAGCGGTGAGCGACTCGCGCTGTCGCAATCGCGTCCGCGCGCGCCTCTGGCCTCGCGATCGGCACCCGCGTCGTCGCCCGCATCGGGCCCTGGGTGGCGTGGCGCATCGGGGTTCACGCCGGGCGCCTGCAGCGGCGCCGGGGCCCGCGCCGCATCGCGCCGGCTGGGGGCGATCCGGTAGGCCTGTGACAGCGAGGCGAACGACATGCCCGCTGCTATCGGCCACCACGGTCGCGCGCTGAGCGGCAGTTTGGCGCGAAAAGTAACCGCGGGCCGTGCACGCTCGATCGGCCGCCGAGCTTGCGGCGGACCTGGCGAGCTCAGCGCCGCAGCGCCACCAACGCCGTCAGCACGCCGATGAAGAACGGCTGATGCACCATGTAGAAGCTCAACGACCAGCGCCCGAGCCAGGCCAGTCCGCGGGCCATGCGCGGAATCGGCCCCGCGAACGCGTCGCGGGCATGCACCAGCAGCCACTGGCCGCACGCCAGGCCCCACGCCATCACGCCGAGCCACGGCAGCACCGGCACGTAGTCTTCGGTGACCGGCTTGTGCGCCACCAGCCCGATCCAGCTCAGCCACGGCGGATCGAACAGCTCGTGGCGCCACAGCAGCGGCGCCGCGATGGCGACCGCGCCGAACAACCAAAGCCAGCGCCCGAGCGGCGCGACCAGTCGCACCGCGATGAGCATCACCGCGATGCCGTGCAGCACGCCGAAGTAGATCCAGCTGCGCGGAAACATCAGGTGCGAACCGATCGACACCAGCACCGCGCAACCCGCGATCTGCGCCCAGCGCCGCCAGAACCGCGACCACGGCTGGCCATCGGCCAGCGCCACCGCCTGGGCCAGCCCGGCGCAGAACAGGAACAGGCTGACGATCATCGTGCGCTGCGTCGTCCAGAAGACGTCGACGGTGAAGTGGTGCCTGGGCTCGAAGAAGCCGAAGTAGTTGAGGTCGAAGCAGAAGTGGAAGGCGGCCATCCAGACGATGGCCACGCCGCGCAGTGCGTCGAGCCTGTCGAAGCGCCGGCCCGCGGCGCTCGGCGCGGCGTTCACTCTTCGTCGGGCGGGGACAGCAGCGGCAGCCCGGAATCCTTGCCCAGCAGGCCGACCTTGGCGTAGATGCCGAGCTTGTCGCGCGTGTCGGTGATGTCGAGGTTGCGCATCGTCAACTGGCCGATGCGGTCGGCCGGGGTGAAGGCGCCCTCGCCCTTCTCCATCGTCAGCCGCTCGGGCTGGTAGGTGAGGTTCGGGCTCTGCGTGTCGAGCAGCGAGTAGTCGTTGCCGCGCCGCAGCTCGAGCCACACCTCGCCGGTGACGGCGCGCGCCACCCAGCGCTGCGCTGTCTCGCGCAGCATCATCGCCTGCGGGTCGAACCAGCGGCCGTGGTAGAGCAGCTTGCCGAGCCGCCGCCCGTTGCTGCGGTACTGCTCGATCGTGTCCTCGTTGTGGATGCCGGTGACCAGCCGCTCGTAGGCGATGTGCAGCAGCGCCATGCCCGGCGCCTCGTAGATGCCGCGGCTCTTGGCCTCGATGATGCGGTTCTCGATCTGGTCGCTCATGCCGAGGCCGTGGCGGCCGCCGATGCGGTTGGCTTCGTCGAACAGCGCCACCGCGTCCTTGAAGGTGCGGCCGTTCAGCGCCACCGGTGCGCCTTCTTCGAATCGCACGCTCACCGTCTCGGCCTTCACCGTCACGTCGTCGCGCCAGAACGCGACGCCCATGATCGGATTGACGATCGCGATGCCCTTGTCGAGGAACTCGAGGTCCTTGGCCTCGTGCGTCGCGCCGAGCATGTTGCTGTCGGTCGAGTACGCCTTCTCGACGCTCATCTTGTAGTCGAAGCCCTGGGCGATCAGGTACTCGCTCATCTCCTTGCGGCCGCCGAGCTCGTCGATGAAGCGTTGGTCGAGCCACGGCTTGTAGATCTTCAGCTGCGGGTTGGCGAGCAGCCCGTAGCGGTAGAAGCGCTCGATGTCGTTGCCCTTGTAGGTGCTGCCGTCGCCCCAGATGTTGACGCCGTCGTCGCGCATGGCCACCACCAGCGCGGTACCGGTCACCGCACGGCCAAGCGGCGTGGTGTTGAAGTACGTGGTGCCGCCGGTGCTGACATGGAAGGCGCCGGCCTGGATGGCGACGATGCCTTCGTGCACCAGCTGAGGCCGGCAGTCGACCAGGCGCGCGATGTCGGCGCCATAGGCTTTGGCCTTGCGTGGAATGTCGTCGTAGTCGGTCTCGTCGGGCTGGCCGAGGTTGGCGGTGTAGGCGCACGGAATCGCGCCCTTGGCGCGCATCCAGTGCACGGCGGCCGAGGTATCGAGCCCGCCGGAGAACGCGATGCCGACGCGCTGGCCAGCGGGCAGGGATTGAAGGATCGTGGCTGACATGGCAACTCCAGAGCCGGCAATGCTACGGGAACATGCGAAGGGCCGAGTTCGCGCTTGCGGCCCGACGGCAAGCCGCTGGCGCGGTCACAAGTCCACACGACGTTTATGCGGCCTTAAGGTGCCGGCCGGTGCGATTGTGAAATGCTGACGCGAAACGTGCGCCGCGCACATTCCAGTCGCAACCCTGGGTCACTCAGCACTGATGTACGGACTTGAACCTGCCATCCGGGTCGAAGCCATGGCGACCCCCGAGCTGATCGATTTCGACAGCCCGCTGGTGTCGATGCCTGACTACCAGTTGCTGATGCGCCTGGAAGGCGAGCGCCGCGTGCACCTTGATCTCGGCCTCGATCGCGAGGCCTGCGGCATCGGATTCGCGATGTTGACCATCTGGCAGTGGGCCATTTCGGGTCAACCCAAGGTCGACATCCCGCTCGATCTCGAGCTGCGAACGGTCTGATCAGGCGCCGGCTCGCTACAGCGCGTCCAACGCCGCGCGCAGCGTCGCTTGGTAGCCGTCGAACTCTTGCAGGTCGTTGTGTCCGGCGCCCTGCACGAGCTGCAGCAGTGCGCCCGGGTTGCGCTGCTGCAGCGCGTCACTGTGCCATGGCGCGATCAATGTGTCGCGCTCGCCGTGCATCAGCAGCAGGGGCGTGCGCAATTGGCCGACCGCGGCGCCGGTGTCCAGCGGGTAGCGCAACAGCGCGCCGGGCACCCAGGGATAGAGCTCGCCAGCCAGCGCACGCATGCTCGAATAGGGCGACACCAGCACCGTCAGCTCCGGCTGCACCGGCACTGCCAGGTGAGCCGTCAGTGCAGTGCCCAGCGACCGGCCGAACAGCACGCGCTTCTTGCCGGCATAGCCCGGCGCGATGGCCTCCCATGCCGCGCGAACGTCGGCGTGCAGTTGCGCTTCGCTCTCAATGCGGCCCCCGCTCTTGCCATAGCCCCGGTAGTCGATCATGAACAGATCGAAGTTGGCTCGCCGCCAGAAGTCGGGGTCGACGAACCAGGTCTGCAGATTGCCGGCGTTGCCGTGCAGATAGAACACCACACCGCGCGGCGCAGGCAATTGCAAGTGAAGCGCGCTCAGCCGTGCGCCAGCGACCTCGATGCTTCGCTCGTGCACGTCGGCGCCGAGATTGAAGCGGTGATCCGGCGACAGCGGCTGTGGCTGGAACAGCAACCGCTCCTGGCCCCACCACAACACGGCCAACAGCGCGCAATACAGCGCCAAGACAGCAACGATCCAGGTCATCAAGCTACGTCCAAGACGCCGCAGCGTACCTGGGGTGTTCAGCGACGCGGGAGCCTGCATTGGTCGGAGCGTACGGCAGGCGGCAATGCTGCACGCGGGATCAGCCCTTGGCGGCAACCCGGGTCAGCCTGGCTCCGAAGGCGTCGACACGCCGCCAGTCGGTGTACTCCACCACGGTATCGGGCGCGGTCGGTCCGTTGGTCAGCCACATGATGAAGCGGACGATCAGTCGATCGCACGCGCCGTAGCGCGGGTAGTCGAGCCGGCCGGCGAACACCTCCACCAGACGCGGCCGCCACGCGACGGCGCGCAGGAACTTGCACACGTATGGATTCGTCGTTGGCAGATCCTTGCCGGGCTTGCGCGCGACGATGTTGACGCTGAAGTAGGCGCTGGGCATCGCGTTGAGCGCATCGGCATGGCGGTTGGCATAGGCGATCACGCGCGGGTCGGTCCGGCCATAGCGGATGCGCGCACCGACCACCACCAGGGCGTGGTCGTCCGGCGCCGCCGGCTTGTCCTCGATCATTGCGAGCGACACCGCATGGTTGGCGTCGTGCAATACCGCGCGCAGCCGCTCGCAGATCTTGCGCGTCTGGCCGTCCGTCGATGAGCAAACGATCAACACGCGTGCCATCGGAGCCTCGCCTCTCGGCGCGCTGGGGTCGCTACGGTGACTTGTAGGTGAACTTGGCCTCGATGTCGCCGGCGACTCCCGGCCGCCTGATCAGCGCGGTGATGTTGTAGGCGCTGCCCGACGCGAGCTGAAAGAAGCCGCCGTAGCTCACGATGTTGTTGGCCGCCACGATATCGAGCGTCTTGCTGTCGGTGCGCATGCCGTCGGACACGGTCAACTTGATCGTGGCGTCTGTCACCGACACCTGCGACTTGTTGTCCACCAGCGAGACGTTGAGGTGGTAGTAGCCCTTCCCGCTCGGAATCTCCGCCTGCGCCGCGCCCTTGCTCTGCGCCTGCGCCGCGCGCAGCACGTCGGCGCTGACGAGGCCGAAGTAGATGTCGGTGCCGGCGATCAGTTTGTGATTGGGGTCGGGCGGTGGCGCCTGCGGCGGCGCCGGCACCTCGGGCACGCCGTAGTTGAACATGTAGACGATCGCACCGCGGATCTCCTGGTCGCTCAGGTCGGGCAGACCACCGCGTGCGGGCATGCCGCCATGGCCGTGGATCGCCGAAGCCACCAGCTGGTCGAGCCCATTCTTCAGCCGAGGAATCCAGGCCTGGCGGTCGCCGATCTTGGGCGCGCCGTTCAGCCCTTCCTGGTGGCACTTGGAGCATTGGCCTTCCACGATCGTCTGGCTGGTGCGAAGCACTGCCGGCGTCGCGCCGCCGATCGGCTCGATCCAGTGCCCGCCCGAGCGGTTGACCATGTAGATCACCGCGCGCTCGATCTCGATGTCGCTGACGCCCGTGTTGCCGCCATGGGCCGGCATCTTGCGAATACCCTTGATCGCATGATCGCTGAGCGCGCTCAGCCCCTGCGACGCGCGAGCCGACCAAGCCTTGGTGTCGCCGATCTTCGGTGCCTTGTCTTTGCCAGGGACGTGACAGGCGGCGCACACGGCGTCGACCACCTCCTTGCCTGAACGCTCGCGGCGTTGCGCGTTGGCGTCCAGGGCGACGCACACCATTGCGACGATGCCTACGGCCACGCCACCCACGACGTGTACCCAGCCGGATCGTGCCTGGATCTTCATCGTGTTGCTCTCCTCGACATCGAAGGCGGCACCTCGGGGCACCTCACCTCACGAGGATCAAGCTACGCCTGGCCGCGCGTGGCGTGATTGACGTGGGTCAAACCGCGAGCGGGAAGCGCGGCGTGATCCGGTGCTCGGTCAACCGGCAATGATCGGCCGCAACGAATCGATCTCGTCGATGACGAGTCGAAGGACGCCGCCATCCGCGGCGTGCGACGAAGCTCCAGCCGCGTGAGGATGCGCCAGCTGCGCCACGCCCGACCGTGCGCCGTGGCGGGCCACGTAGGGGCGACTGGCATACAACGCCCATTGCGATTCGCCGATCGTGCGGCCGACGAGCTCGCCGTCGTCGGTGTCGCCCGAGCGCAGCGCAACGTCGACACCGCCCTTGCCGAGTTCGGGACAGGTGACACGCAGCCCGCCGGCGGCATCACGCTGTGCGCGCTGCACCTGCTGCTGCAACGCCGGCGCCACGCCGACGCACGTGCTGATCGTCGAGCTCAAGCCCGACGCACCGCGCGACGCCTGCACTGCGCGCCGAAGCGGCTGCCTCGGCGCGCAGCGCTCAATCGCGCAGCGCGCGCACCGGCTGCAGCGCCTCGTTGCCGTCGATGCCGCGGATGAAGCACTCCAGCACCGGATTGACCAGCCAGCTGTGCGTCACCGGTGCCATGTGGCCCGCCTCGACCTTGTGACGGCGCACGTGCGGCAGCGCCTGGGCCAGCACGTCGAGCACGTCGCGCGGCGGCCGCGGCCCCGACGTGCCCGCAAACAGGCACACCGGCACCGTGATGTGGCGATAGCTCTCGGGCGTCGACTGCTCGCGCGCGATGGCCGCGAAGTCGAGCAGCGTCTTCGGCACCAGTTGCGCCAGTTGGTTCTGCACCGGGCGCGGCAGCTGGGCGAAGGCGCCGGCACCCGACCAGTAGTCGATGAATCCTCGCGCACCGGTGAGCGCATCGCCGGCGTCGGCGCAGCGCTGCAGCTCGTCGCGCACCGCCTCGAGCTCCAGGCGGCCGGGATGCTGCGGCGGCAACAGATGAATCGCCACCGGCTCGTACAGAGCCAGGCTTTGCAGGCGCAGCGGCCGCCAGCGCGCCAGCTGCAGCGCCACGGCGGCGCCGTACGAGTGGCCCACCAGGTGGAACGTCTCGCCGGGCAGCAAGGCCACGCTGAGCACGCTCTCGATCAGGCGCACCTCGTGCTGCAGCGTGAAGGGCTCGCCCCGCCTAGGCATCGGCGAGGTGCCGTAGCCGTGCAGGTCGATCGCGATCAGGCGGTGGCTGCGCCGCATGCGCTCGACCAGCGCGCGCCACTGGCCCTTGGAGCCCATCGAGCTGTGCAGCAGCACCACGGGCCGGCCGCGGCCCTCGATGTGAAAGCCGATTGGGGCGTCAAGCATGGCGGCAGAGGTGGGTGGAAGCATGGCGACCTCGAACGGCGAGTGGCGGGCGATGTCCCTAGACACGCCGTGCCGGGTGACGCCCGGTCAACGCTCTGCATTACAGATGCAATCGTTGCCGCGCCGCGCCGGTTCAAAGACTGGCGGCGCCTGGCCAGACGCGGCGCCAGCGCCTCAGGCACGCAGGGCGGGCACGAGGTCGAGCGCGAGCTTGTGAACGCCGCGCAGCAGCTCCACCCGCACGCTGCGGCCGATCCGTTCGCCGCCGAGCACGCGGTACAGCGTGTCGACGTCCTTGACCGCCACGCCGTCGACGCCGACGATGCGATCGCCGGCCCGGATGCCCGCGCGCGCCGCCGGTCCGTCGGCGAGCACCTCATCGACGCTCACCGCGCCGGCCGCTCCGAGGTGGTGATGCAGCATCGTGCGCCGCGGCAGCGGCACGCTCTGCGCCACGATGCCGAGCCACGCGCGCCGCACGCGGCCGTGGCGCAGCAACTCGCTGACCACCCAGCGCGCGGTGTCCGACGGCACCGCGAAGCACAGCAGCTGCGCACCGGCGATGATGGCCGTGTTGACGCCGACCACCTGCGCGCGCGTGTCGAGCAGCGGCCCGCCGGAGTTGCCCGGGTTGAGGCTGGCATCGGTCTGGATCACGCCCTCGATCAGGCGGCCGTTGCGCGCGCGCAGGCTGCGCCCGAGCGCCGACACGACGCCGGCGGTCACGGTGTGCGACAGCCCCTGCGGGTTGCCGATCGCGATCACCACCTGGCCGACGCGCAGGTGCTTCGACTCGCCGAGCTCGAGGTGACTCAACGCTGCGCTGCCGCCGATGCGCAGCAGCGCGAGGTCGGTGTCGACGTCGGCGCCGACGCGCTGTGCCGCGTGCTCGCTGCCGTCGTCGAGCGTGACCGTGATCGCGTCGCCGGCATCGGCGACGTGGCTGTTGGTGAGCAGATAGCCGTCGGGCGTGATCAGGAAGCCCGAGCCCGCGCCTTCGCGCTGCCCGCGGCGCGCGTGCATGCGCAGCGACACCACGCCGGCGCGCGTGCGCTCCAACGTGCCGACCACCGCGCGCGAGTAGGCATCGAGCAGCTCGAGGTCGTCGGGGACGACCGCGATGTCGTCGCGCTTCACAGGCCGATCCAGCCATGGCGCAGGCCTTCGCGCACGGCCTCGGCCCGCGTGGCCGCACCGACCTTGGCGAGAATCTGCGCGACGTGGTACTTGGCGGTGTGCGCCGAGATGCCGAGCACGCCGGCGATGTCGCGGTTGGAGAGCCCCTTGCCGAGCAGCTCGAACACCTCGATCTCGCGCGGCGTCAGCGGCTCGCGCTCGGCGATGTCGATCGGCCACGGCGTCTCGCGCACCGACAGCCCGGCGAGCACCGCGCTCACGGCCGCGCGCAGCTTCGACGCCGCGATGCCGGCCGACAGCTGCGCGCTCGCGCCGCCGGCGCCGCGCACGGTGACGCCATCGTCGAGCAGCACCCAGGCGTCGGCATCGTCGTCGGCGCCGCCGCGCGCGACGCTCCACGCACCGTCGCGCAGCGCCGCGGCCACGCCGTCGGCCAGCAGCGGCGATGCACCGACGATCACGATGCGCGGCAACGGGCTCATCCGCAGCGCGCCTGCGGTCGTTCGGCCACTTGCATCGACAACGTCTGCGCGCGGCCGCCGCGCGCGATCTCGACGTCGGTCTGCGCACCGACCTGCAAGCGCTCGCGCAGCGCGTCGAGGCTGCTCACCGGCTGGCCGGCGAGCGCGACGATCACGTCACCCACCAGCAGGCCGGCGCGCGCCGCCGGACCGTCGTCGGCCACCGAGCTGACCAGCAGCCCGTCGACCCCGACGCCCTCGCGCTGCGCCCGCACCGGCTGTGCCGCAATGCCGAGGTAGCCCTGGCGCACGCGGCCGTGCGCGAGCAACTGCTCGAGCACGCGCTCGACCGTCGCCACCGGCAGCACCACGCCGTGGTGGCGCGAGAACATCGGGCTGGCCACGCCGAGCAGGCGGCCCGACGCGTCGGCCACCGCGGCGCCGGCCAACCCCGGAAAGAGCCCGCCGTCGAGGCGGATCAGTCGCTCGATGTCACCGCCGCGCCAGCTGCGCCACGCGCCGGCCACCGCGCCCACGTGACCGAAACTCGCCTGCACCGCGCCCGATGGCTCGCGACCGACGGCAAACACCACGTCGCCGACGCGCACGCTGGCCCCGCCATCGCGCGCCAGCGCCGGCACGCCCCGGTCGGCGAACGACAGCACCGCGAGGTCGGTGGCGGCGTCGCTGCCGCGCAGCGTCGCGTCGATCTGTTCGCCGTCGGGCAGCACGATCGCCACGCCGCGCATGCGCCAGAGGCTGGAGGCGCTGGTCACGGCCACGCCTTCGCGCCACACCACGGCGGCGCCGCGCTGGCGCCGCGTGACCACGCCGACCACCGATGCGGCGACGCGTTCGACGGCGTCGGCCAGTGGCAAGGTTTCGCGCTCGCTGGTGTTCATCTGCGGATCCCGGTTCGTTCGTCGAGGGATGCATCGTGCGCACGGCAACGACGCAGCGCCTCCACCGTCCAGGCTGGCCGGCCCTGCCCGATCGGGCAGGACAGACGGATCAGATGGGGTCACGGCAGCGACCGACAAGGCCGCCGACGAATGCGGCGGCAAGTGCGGGTCGGTCTAGCGTGTCAACGTTGCCCGGTGCGCACGTCGCCGAACAGCTTGCCCAGGCCGCGCGGCTGGCTGCGCCAGTACTGCGGCGGCACGGTCACCTGCGCGCCCAGCTGCGCCGCCGCGTGCCAGGGCCAGCGCGGGTCGTAGAGCATCGCGCGCGCCATCGCCACCAGATCGGCCTGGTGGCCCGCGATGATGGCCTCGGCCTGCTCGGCCTCGGTGATCAGCCCCACCGCGACGGTCGGCAGCCCGACCTCCTGGCGCAGGCGCTGCGCGAATGGCACCTGGTAGCCCGGTATTGCGGTGATCTTCTGCAACGGCGAGACGCCGCCGCTGGACACGTGCAGGTAGCTGGCGCCGCGTTCGCGCAGCACCCGGCCGTAGACGACGCTCTGTTCGAGGTCCCAGCCGCCGTCGACCCAGTCGGTGGCCGACAAGCGCACACCCACCGGCATCGACGCCGGCACCGCGGCGCGCACCGCGTCGAACACCTCGAGCGGGAAGCGCATGCGGTTGGCGAGCGTCCCGCCAAAGGCATCGCCACGCTGGTTCGCGAGCGGCGACAGGAACTCGTGCAGCAGGTAGCCGTGCGCCGAGTGCAGCTCGATCGCGGCCAGGCCGAGCCGGTGCGCGCGCCGTGCCGCGTCGACGAACGCCTGGCGCACGCGCGCGAGCCCCGCATCGTCGAGCGCGATCGGCACCGCCTCGCCTTCGGCATGCGCCAGCGCCGACGGCGCCACCGGACGCCAGCCACCGTCCTGAGGCGCGATCAGCGAGCCACCACGCCACGGCACTTCGCTCGAACCCTTGCGGCCGGCGTGTGCCAGCTGGATCGCGATCGGCACCGACGAATAGCGCCGCACGCCCGCCAGCACCTGGGCCAGCGCCGCCTCGTTGGCGTCGCAATACAGACCGAGGCAACCGGGCGTGATGCGGCCGATTGCCTCGACCGCCGTGGCCTCGATGATCAACAGGCCGGCG
>Ga0335076_10006000_pt1 | contig 12258 bp, 13 predicted proteins | sample Lox_Sample_25_FD_206717 | JGI IMG/M metagenome (GOLD analysis project Ga0335076, IMG submission 206717) | Soil microbial communities from Loxahatchee National Wildlife Refuge, Florida, United States - Lox_Sample_2.5 | ecosystem: Environmental > Terrestrial > Soil > Wetlands | place: USA...
AGAAATGGCGGCAGGCAGATTATCGATGAGCCAGCACGTCGAGAGGCGGAATGGAGAATGACGCAGTTACCGTATGTTCTGGTGGTTGGGATCGTTCCTGGATGGCTTTTGCGAGAATCTCAATCGCTTTTCCCGCGAGCGGCGGGATATAAATCGTCGCAGCCAGCCATCCTTTGGCGATCCAGGTCTGGCCAGCAGTTGGTTGGCCATCACAGCCGGTGAATGGCAGGCTCAACCATCGCCTGCGCTCTTCCTCGTTGGCGATCTGCTGAAAAGCCTTGCGTGCACCCATTGCCATGGAGTCGTCTTGCGCACCGACAAGATCAATGGCTGATTTTTTTGACGTCGCGAGATTCAACCAGGAACAGATCACTCGCTTAGCACTTTCTTCCGTCCACTTCCCTCTGAGTATCGAGACGTTGATATTCGACGGCTTCGTCTCTAGCATTCCAGCTGTTCGTTTCTGGGCCGAAGAGCTTTGCGACGGTCCTTCAATGTATAGGATCGAGCCACCGCGCGGAAGCAACGCGGCAAATTGCCTTCCTTGTAACCGCCCGATGCCTAGGTGATCGGAACTAACTGTAAAGACGGGCGCGGTCGTCGCCCGGCGGATCTCCGCCATGTAATCCGGACTTCGATTCAACACCGCCCAGCCGAGCCCAGCGGAGCAGGCGGCCCGTGCCACCTGAGGAAGTGCGGTTCCACTCACGGGTTCCAGCACAATCGCGTCTGGTCTGGATTCAACCGGTTCCTGAATCGCTTTGAGAATCTGGGTGCTTTGATTCACCGCATCGTTATCCGCGAAGGTGATTTCCGCATTGATCTCCAATTTGTGTGCGGCCTCTTGCGCAGCTTTGGCCTGCGCTAGCTGGAAATCGTTCTCATTCGAGTGCAGAGAAACTAAGAATTTGAGTTTTCTCATGGCACAGCAAGACCCCTCGCTTTGCGCTACCTCCAAGGATACGCAAGCGTGGGCGGTAAGTCCGAGAATTTTGAAGGAAGTGTTGCGAGCCCGTTTTCCGGTAAGCGCGTTAAGTGAGCCCTTAAGATTAGCGAGAAAGTCTAGCCGAAAGTTCTGCAACCAGGTTGAATGCAGCGTCCCAGGTTGTGAAGAGCCCGGGAAACCGCTCAAACGCGCTTTGTGCCAGGGATTGCAATGTAGCATCTCCTTTCATTCTTTCCAGAATCCAGAGTTCAGCGTGGCCGACTTCGGACAGCGTCGGGATGTGGTTGAGTTCGCGACGCCGCAGATTCTGCCGCGAGAAAGTCGCGCCCTGAAATGTCGATTGAGCGAAGTCGATGGCTGGATGGCCAGAAGTTCCATGTGTTTTTGCTTTCCAGCGCCACATGTAGTTACGGGCGATCAAGTCAGAGTGCAACCCCACGTGAATTTTAGTCCCTTGCTCTACTCCTACTGGCCTTAGCCAGGGCAAAAACATCTGACCATGGACCGATTGGCTTCCCGGCTGGGAAGAGTACCCGATATTCCCGAATAGCTTCGCCTCGAACCAGAGGCAAATCCCATGGATTGTTCCGGCCCTGATCACGTCGAAGTGCAATTCGGCCGCAACGCGGGTTGGAGCTCCCACCGTGTAATCCAGGACGCCCCAGTCTAATGGGGCTGTTAGCAATTGCTCGCGACGAAAGTCTGCGCTGTGCAGCTGATTGAGAATTTGCGAAAGAGGAGAGCTCAGGTCCAATCCCGCAAGTTGTTTGCCCCAAGGAGTGGTCAGTTCGGAGTACAATTCCTGTGCTTCAACTAGCGCCGCCTTCAATACGTCACACTGCGGGATCATGATTCCACCAGGCATCAGGAATCTCTGCCTGGCGTCTTCCAGCGCCGGTACCAGATCGCGAATCAGCGGAAGCACGCCCCGAATATCCGAGACGATCAAGTTTACCCGCTCCGGCAGCTCCGTTCGGAGCGAATCGCTCTGAAAAAACTCAATGACGTTCGTCAGTCCGTTTGCCGCCGCGAGGTCGCGCGCGGCTTGGATGCATTCGTCCGCTTCGATTGCAAAAACACGGCGTGCTCCAGCGCGACACGCTAGGAGCGAGAACATCCCTGCTCCGCAGCCGATGTCCGCAACGACGTCGCCGGGACGCACTGCGGTTGCAAGCGCTTGAGCGTAGGCGTTGACACGCGCGGAATCTGCAATCATTGCCCCGAAAGCTCGCAGCGGGTACATCTAGCGGCAGTCCATTCGGAACATAGAGGCTTTCAGCGCCTGTCCACAACCTAAAGAGACAGGAGGCGCAACCATCATCGCTTTACCTATTGCCTTCATACATTTGCTGTGTCTGCACTGGAATTATGCCCCGACGGACCCGAGGATGCTACTCGCGGCCCCAATCCACCGGGGCATGAGAGTCGTGCCCTGGCGGTGGGAAAAACAAGGCGACCGTCTAAAGATCGGCCACTAGACCGGCAGGAAAAGAGTAAAATCCGCACCGTTGGAAAGCGAATGGTATGGCACGCGGCGATCGTCGCCATATCCTCTCAGGCCATCCCGTTGCGCGAGAAGGGGTTCCGCCCTATCTCGTGGCCGCCTGAGACTTCGAGAACCATTCGAGTTTTCGTGGTGCGAAAGCGAGCTTCCGCTTGGCAAGCGCGTTGGAAGCCCCGCGCAGTCGAGTCGCGTAGTAGATGGCGTCGGCGCCGTCCTTTTGAAACGCATCTTGTTCACTCAAGTGTGGCGGCGGTGGCGCACCCAGGAACAGAGCAAAGGCGGGGAGCCACACATTCATCTCCGAAGGATCGTCATCCACAAGGTTGTAAACACCAGGATCGCTTTCCAGCGCTGCCACAGTAGCAGCCGCGGCGTCTTCCACGTGAACAAAGGAGAACACGCCGCTGCCCGAGCTAATCACTGGATACGCCTGTTCGCGCACCTGCTCGGACACGCTGCCGTGAATCGGGTCGTGATACGTTCCCGGGCCGTAGAAGAATCCGTAGCGCAAAGCTACTCCCGGCAGATCGCGGGCGCCCAGCACCCGCTCTTCGATTTCCATATAGATTCGAACGCTGCCGGCAATTCCAGGTGAGGCGTTCACCGCCAACGCATCATTCTCCGTTGCGAGTCCTTGGCCTGGACCGTAGAAAAATCCAGTGGACTGCACGACGTAGCGCTTCGCGCCGGCGGCGCGAGCCGCATTGTGCAGGTTGCGCCCGCCTACCAGCCTCACTTTCCGATCTCGATCTGCGGCCGACCGCATCTCTTCAGGTGTGTAGCGCTTTGGCAGCGACGTCAGCTCTTCGATCACGGCATGAGGCTTCACTCTTTTCACCAAAGCCAGCACCGTTTTTTCATCCAAGGCATTTGCCACTTCGCCGTCCGCGCCTATTTCGCGCAGTCTGAGAGCTCCGTTTTCGGAGCTGCTCATCCCGATCACTTGGTGCCCCGCGGCTACGAGTGCTGAAACCAATGGACGTCCGATCGCGCCAGTGGCGCCGGCAACCAACACTTTCATATATTTCCTCCCGGGCAGTTTTTCGTTCCACGACTGCATTTGGTCAGAGGCTGAAAAGATATTGAGAGACTGAGGGAAGTTGGGCAGGTCGAGAATCAACCTCAGTCGGAGCAACCTCTTCAAGGTAAGTTAGGGGCGTGTCGTGCGGCTGCACGGTACGCCCCCACACTCACCTTTTTTGTTTACGCGCGTGCGCCAGCGAAGTCAACAGGCAGCTAAGCGTGAAGAATGCGGGGCTAGAATTCGGAGATACGACGAGGGTACCGACTGCAAGAGCCCACGTGCAGAACCGGCCCGTAGGGCACCCAGCGAGGACGCCGATCTAAAGATCGGCCATTACCCACAACACAACCACCCAAAGACAAGAACAGGGCGCAGCCTCTTTTGTCTCTCCATACTTTTATTGCTTGTGACGTAAATGTGGCCGTGAGCCATCCAACCCTTATTGGGTGTCGAAGAAGCGAGACGCCTGATGTAGGAGGAACAAATGACAGATTCAATACAAGAAAAGAATGAAGTGACAACGCGAACTATGACGAAGACGGAGCCGCCGAAATGGTTGCTCGCGTTCTGGAAAGAAATTGATGACAAAACGTTTGGCAAAGGCTTCGACTGTTTTGCCGAGGACGCGACTTGCAACCTTGGCGTCGCGGATTGGCATGGACGCGAACAGATACGCGAGAATCTGCGTGCCTTCATCGACACCAGGTTTACCGCGCTGCACGAGGTCGTCGAGTACTGGGATGGCGGTTCGTTGAAGGTATTTCGCGGCAGGGTGACGATGACACCGGACGACAAAAGCAAACCGGTGGTGAAGCCGGTGATGACGCACTTCTTCTACATGGATGAGCACGATCCAAGCAAGGTCCGCCGGTGGTATGGAGCGGTCGGCCCCACACAGTTTTGAGGCGCTGCTGCAAACGCAAGGCGGAGGATTTGGAGAGGACGCAGAGAAGAAAGTGCGGCTGCAAACCCGGCAGGCGGGAATGTTGGGGGGCAGCATGCTGAGCCGCTGCGCAGAGTGTGCAGGGAAGGCGGCGGGATAAACCCGCCGCTGCAACGGCAAAGGCACTAGAGTTTGGCAGTGGTTTCGAGGGCCAGCGGGTTTTCCTTTTGTGGTTTGTCGGCGAGGGTCATTTTGTAATGGAGGCGGAGAATGGTGAGGCCGAGAAACTCAATCAGGTGGTCGGTGCGCAATACGTCGTCTTCATCGACATAAACGTGAAAAGTTTCGTGCAGGGTTTGAAAATAGCGGACGCGCCAGGCATCGTTACCTGATTCCAGCAGGCGATAGAATCCAGCGCTGCCGAAGCCGGCGCCTTTTGAGAGCAGCCCAAACGATCCGTCGTCATGGGCATGCGGTCTCAAATAGACACTACTGCTGCCATAACAGGGGAAGGTGACCTTAACGCAGGGATTTTCCTCGCCCGGTATTTTCACGGTGGAGTACAGTCCGGCATAGATCACTTTTCCGGTGGAGCGGAACCGGCGGAGCCAGCCGGTATGAACGATTTTGCGGCTAGCGGGATCGGTTAGCTGGACGATTTCGCTGGTCATGCCCTTCGAGACTTCGAGAGGCGAGATCGGAAAATTGAGTTGGTCCATCTGGCGGCTGATGAATTCGACGAGCAGCCAAAGCACGAGCTTGCCTGCGAAATAGACTTCGCTCCAGACCTCGAGTCGATACTGGGCGGTATGTTCGTAGAAGTGGCGAATCCGCGGGTGAATGTTGCCGGGATTGAAGGAAGGACCGGCGAGGGAGGAAAAGTCCGGAAGGAGCCCGGCGTCGTCGCGCGCAGTGAGTTCAAGATGTTGCTCTTTTGCGATTTGGTCGTAGATGCCCGCGCCAATGAGCCCGGGCCTGCCGATCACACAGTCCAGCCAGGCAGCGCGAGATTTGAGGATGCGGCGTCCTGTGAGGCGCACCAGCCACTCGATACACTTTTGCAGGAAATAACCGAGGACCGAGTAGACGAGACCGCGAAGGCCGCGAGGCTGGGCGCCTTCATCGAGGGAGGCCATCGGCTTGGAAGCCGTTGTTGGGGGAAGGGAAGTCATTGCAGACATTATGGCAGCGAGAGGGCGGGATTTGTCATGGGACCCAGCGGTTGTGCTTGCGAAACAACTTGGGGTGCGACGTGCGAGGCGCGCTGGCGGTTGACCCTTCGCGATTCCTCCGTGACAATGTTCTGACTATGACCGCAAAACTTTCGGATCAACATTTAGCCGTACTTGGCACGGGCAAGCTCGGCAGCATTTTGCTACGCGCGTTTTTGAAGCAGAATGTGGTTTCTCCAAAACACGTGACGGCGACGGTGCGGCACGAGGAAAAGGCCGCGACACTTTCGCGAGATTTGGGCGCGAACGTAAGCACCAACAATCGCGCGGCTGTTAAAGATGCGGATGTAATTCTGCTCGCGGTGAAACCCCAAGTCATCGGGGAGGTGCTGAAGGAAATTAAGCCTGCGGTGGGCAAGGATACTCTGGTGATTTCGGTGGCGGCGTCGGTTCCTACTTCTTATATCGAGCAGCGCGTGGGGGAGAAGGTGCCGGTGATCCGTGCGATGCCGAACACCTGTTCTACTGTGGGTTGTGGTATGACGGGAATCTGCCGGGGGGCTCATGCGTCTGCTGAGCATCTGGAAATTGCCAAGACAATGTTTGATTCCGTGGGCCGTACGGTTGTGGTGGACGAGAAGAACATGGATGCGGTGACCGGGCTGTCGGCAAGCGGCCCCGCGTTCATCTACATCATTCTGGAATCGCTGGCGGAAGCAGGGGTAAAGGTGGGGCTGCCGCGCGACGTGTCCACGCTGCTGGCCGCGCAAACGCTGAAAGGGGCGGCGAGCGTAGTGCTGGAAACCGGGGATCACCCAGCGCTGCTGAAGGATTCGGTGACCACGCCGGCTGGCTGCACGATTGATGGGATTCTCGAACTGGAGGAAGGGAAGCTGCGGGTGACACTGATTAAGGCGGTGGTGAAAGCAACGCACCGCGCCGGCGAACTGCTGTTTGAGAAGTGATTCCGGTTCGTGCCTAGAGCTGACGCGTGACATGCTTCCTTGCACTTGGCCCGGAGTTATGTGCTAGCATCGCGAAGAGTCGAAACGAATGCCCGCCGCCTATATCCCAGTGTTAATTTTTGCGCTGCTGGTTTTGTCTTTTCCAGTGCTGGCACTGCTGGTGTTCAAGCTGATTCGTCCCGAATCCCGCGGGGGCCCGGCAAAATTCCTGCCCTACGAATGCGGTGTGCCACCCGAAAGTAACGCGCGTGGGCGTTATTCCGCGCGGTTTTATGTGGTGGCGATGCTTTTCGTGATCTTCGACGTGGAAACGATTTTTCTGTTTCCGTGGGCCATTCGGTATCGCGTTTGGCTGTCCCAACACATGGGCGGCTTCGCGCTTATTTCTATGCTGGTGTTCCTTGGCATCCTGCTTGTCGGCTATATCTGGCTATACAAAAAGGGCGCTCTGGACTGGGCCTAACTCTCGCTTACTCCCTGCAACGACTGAATTGAAAGCTCGCTCTTGTCTGTGCGCGCGCGCATTGACGACTACTACCTGCTATGTTAGAAACGCAAGGAACGATGAGAATAGCTGCCAGGTTGCGGATGATGGAAGAGCATCCGCCTTGCAGGATGGCTTGCGCGTTCTCGCTCCTCCCTTGCGCATGCAGTCCATAAAGTGGCCATCCGCAGCGAATCGATAGCACGGCTGACTGTTCTCGTAGCTGTTACACTTGGTCACCAGGGTCCATGGCAGAAGAGTCCAAGCCACCCCAAGAGTCTGAGAGTTCGCAACCGGAGCAAAAAGCCGCAACGCCAGCGCCTCCGGCAAAGAGTGCCCCCGCGTCTACTGCGCCAGCCGCTGCGAAACCTGTAGCACCAGCGGCCAAAGCTCCGGCTCCCCTGCAGATTCCATTGGACAGCGAGCTGGTGCGTCGTTACCGCGAGCGGTTTGGTGCCGCGATTCTGGACGCGCTGGAAGATCGCAAGCAGCCTTACCTGATTGTTGAATGCGCGCAGCTATTGGAAATTGCGCGGTACTCGCGTGATGAAGAGAAATTCGATTTACTGGAAGACTTTACGGCGGTGGACTGGCCAAAGAGGGAAAAGCGATTCGATCTGGTCGCGATCCTGTACTCATTTGCGCACAATGCACGGTTGAGGCTGAAAGCTGTGGTGGGCGTTGAGGAGCATCCCGCAAGTTTGACCAGCATTTGGCCAACGGCAAATTGGCTGGAGCGGGAAATCTACGACATGTTCGGAATTGAATTCAGCGGCCATCCCGGTCTGAAGCGCATTCTGCTGCCCGACGGTTGGCAAGGACATCCGCTTCGGAAAGATTACGACATACTTCAGCAAGACACCGCGTGGGTCCGGGAAAATCTGGGCATCGAGAGCGGGCAATAAGGGGAGACGCGGCAGGAACAGTGCAAGACGACGCGCTACAAAATAACGGGACGCTACTGGGCGCCGATGAGCTGGTCCTAAATATGGGGCCACAACATCCGTCGACGCACGGTGTGCTGCGCGTGAAGCTGAAACTCGATGGAGAACGGGTGCGTGGCACGGAATGCGTCATAGGTTATCTGCATCGGGGAGTGGAGAAGATTGCGGAAAATCGCACGTACCAGCAGTTTGCTCCGTATGTGGACCGCATGGATTACGTGGCGGCGGTGAGTAACGGACTCGGCTACTGCGAAGCGGTGGAAAAACTCCTGAATGTGGAGGCGCCGGATCGCGCCAAGGTAATTCGTACCATTCTGACGGAATTGCAACGGATCGCGAGCCACCTGGTTTGGCTGGGAACGCATGCGTTGGACATCGGAGCGCTGACCCCGCTCTTCTACTGTTTTCGGGAACGCGAAGAAATTCTGAAAATCTTCGAAAAGTATTGCGGCGCGCGGCTGACCACACACGCGTTCCGCATCGGGGGGCTTCAGTACGAGGCTTATGACGAATTTGAGAAAGATGTGGAGCGCTTCTGCAAGGATTTCGAGCGACGCATTCAGGATTATGCGGATCTGCTGACCGGCAACAGCATCTGGATTGGCCGCACTCGGAACATTGGCGTGCTCAACGCGGCGGATTGCATCGCGCTTGGGGCCACTGGGCCGATTCTTCGCGCTGCTGGAGTGAAGTGGGACTTACGGAAGGCGCAACCTTACGCGGCGTACGACCGGTACCAATTCGAAATTCCGGTGGGAACGAATGGGGACACGTACGATCGCTACATGGTGCGGATGGAAGAGATGCGCCAGTCCAGGCTTATCTGCCTGCAGGCGATCGAGAATATTCCGGCCGGACCGATCTTTGGGAAGGTAGGAAAAGTGATTAAGCCGGCGCCAGGTGAGGTGTACCACGCGATCGAAGCGCCCAAAGGCATTCTGGGGTATTACATTGTCAGCGACGGCAGCACGCAACCATATCGCGTGCGGATTCGGCCGCCTTCATTCGTGAACCTGCAGGCGCTGGACACCATGATTCGCGGGCATCTGGTTGCCGACGTGGTAGCGGTGATCGGCACGCTGGATATCGTGCTGGGCGAGGTGGATCGTTAAGCCATGAATGCCACCCTGCAAGCCCTATTGCAATTCCTGCAGACCTGGTGGGTGGAACTGGTGTGCGGCGTAGTGATTGTGGCCGTGGTGCCGCTGATCGCGGGTTACGTGGTTCTGGTCGAGCGCAAGCTCATGGCCGATATGCAGGCGCGACTCGGTCCGATGCGCGTGGGGCCGCACGGCTTGCTGCAGCCGATCGCGGATGCGGTCAAATTGCTCATCAAGGAAGACATCATTCCACGCGATTCCGACGCGCTGATTTTCTGGTTCGCACCGGTGATTTCGATGGTGGCTGCGCTTACTTCCATGGGCGCGCTGTACTTTGGCCCATCCTTTCGAGTGGCCCAGGGAATCAACATAGGGATACTGTTCGTGATCGGAGTGAGTTCGCTGGGATTTCTCGGGATCATTCTGGGCGGTTGGGCATCCAACAGCCATTACTCCATCATTGGAGCGATTCGCAGCACGGCGCAGTTGGTGAGTTACGAAACAGCCGGTGGCCTGGCGATTATTGCGGCGCTGCTTCTTGCGGGGACGTTGAGAATCAGCGCGATCGTGGATGCGCAGGCAGAGCAGCGGGTGTGGTTCATCTTTCTCGCGCCGGTCGGTTTTTTCATCTACCTTGTCGCTTCAATTGCGGAAACCAATCGCGCGCCGTTTGACCTTCCGGAAGCGGAATCGGAACTGGTGGCCGGATACATGACGGAGTACAGCGGATTTCGCTGGGCGCTGTATTTCCTGGGCGAATACGCAAACATGATCGTGGTCGCGTCGGTGGCGACGACGTTGTTTTTGGGAGGCTGGCTGCGGCCGTTTCCGAATGTGCACTGGCTGAATTGGCTGGATGGTCTTCCGCCGCTGATCATTGCGCTCGCCGGGATTTATTCGATTTACCGGGCAGGGAAGCAGCCTGTTTGGGTGCAAAGCTGGTTCATGTGGGCAGTGGCGTTCGCATGCTTTGCGGTGGCGGCAATTTTTGCGGCTCCCATCGCGTTTGCGCCGCTGCGGTTCGCGCTCCCCGGGCTCAATGGCGCGTTCTGGTTCCTGGTGAAGGTGTCCGCGTACATTTACGTGTTCATGTGGCTCCGGTTCACGCTGCCGCGGTACCGTTTCGATCAACTGATGCACCTTGGCTGGTACATTCTGATTCCCCTTGCGATTGTGAACGTGTTCTCGGTTGGCGTGGCCATGCTGCTGGAATCGGAATTTGGGTGGAATCGCTGGCTCGCTTTGATTATTACGACTGCGTTCACCTTGGCAGTTTCTGTGTACCTTGTGCATTTGCATGATAAACGCGCCGTGATGGCATCGACGGGCAGAGGGGTTATCTCGGATTCTTATGCTGGATAGCGTTCTGTTTTATTTCTTCGCGGGAGTGGCGGTACTCAGCGCTGCGCTGATGGTGACACGCCGCAACGCGGTGCACTCCGCGGTGTTCCTGATCACCACGCTGTTGGCTACAGCGGGAATTTTTCTGCAGTTGCGGGCGGAGTTCCTGTTCATCGCGCAGATCATTTTGTACGTGGGCGGGATCATGGTGCTGTTTATCTTCGTGATCATGCTAGTGCGGCTGGACGTGGCGTTGCACCACATTCGTTTCCGCATGCAACGATTCGTGGCGGTTTTGGTGGCGCTGGCTCTCGCGTTTGAGGTGACGGTCATTGTCTTGCTGGCCGGCAAGCTACCGGGCGGAGGTTTGTTCGTTCAAGGCGCCGCGCCGGCTGACAAGCTGCCTCCCAACACCGAAGAACTGGCGAAGAGCCTGTTCAGCAGCTACCTGCTACCGTTCGAGATTGCCAGCGTGCTGTTGCTGGTGGCGATGGTGGGGGCGGTGGTGATGGCGAAAAATCGCAGAAGGGGTGACGCGTCATGATGTCTCCGGCTCACTACCTGTTTCTGAGTCTGGCGCTTTTCATGATCGGGTGCATCGGTGTGGTGACGCGGCGGAATGTGATCGTGGTGCTCATGTCGATTGAGCTGATTCTGAACGCAGTGAACATCAACCTGGTGCTGTTTTCGCGGGTTTTCGGGGATGTGGCCGGGCAGGTCTTCGCGCTTTTCATCATTGCGGATGCGGCCGCGGAAGCTGCGGTGGGTTTGGGCATCATCATTGCGTTTTTCCGAAACCGCGAAACGTTGCTGGCGGATGAAATGGATCTTCTGAAATGGTAATCGCGACGATGACTTCGCCGGGAAGGCAAGCATCCCTTCTGCACAAATCGTTGCACGAGGGAAGTCGCTTATGACCTCGTCGAACTACTTCCTGCAGCACCTGTGGCTGATCCCGCTTTTTCCACTTATCAGCGCGGCTTTGATGTTTTTTTTCGGGCGACTACTTCCGAAGTCTGCCATCAATTTCTGTTGCGTCGGAAGCGTGCTGCTTTCGTTTATCCACGCCGCCGGAGCCGTTTTCGCGATATTCGGCATGGACCCAAACCATCGGGTGTTCCAGCAGATTCTGTTTGAATGGGTGACGCCCGGTCCCATCCCGACCGACGGCGTACCGGTTCCGTTCATTGCCGATTGGGGGTATCTGCTCGATCCACTGTCCTGTGTGATGGTGCTGGTAGTCACGGGCGTGGGCTTCCTAATCCACGTGTATTCGATCGGGTACATGGATCACGAAGGCGGCTACTATCGATTTTTCGGTTATCTGAACCTATTCATGTTTTCCATGCTTACTCTGGTTCTGGCGAACAACCTGTTGCTGCTGTTCGTGGGTTGGGAAGGCGTGGGCCTGTGCAGTTACCTTCTGATCGGTTTCTACTTCCTGAAGAAATCCGCTTCGGATGCAGGGAAAAAGGCTTTTATCGTTAACCGTGTGGGTGATGCAGGATTCCTGCTCGGGATTTTTCTTATCGCCACAACATTTGGCACGATCCGTTTCACTTCGTATGGCCTCGTCGACCCAGTCGCTTACGCCGGAATCAATGAAACGCTCGGCGCGATGCTAAGCCAAGGGCGGGTGCTGTACGGCGGTCCGGTGCTTACGGTCATCGCGTTGCTGCTTTTTGTAGGCGCTACGGGCAAATCAGCACAAATCCCACTTTACGTGTGGTTGCCGGATGCGATGGAAGGTCCAACGCCGGTCAGCGCGTTGATTCACGCGGCGACCATGGTGACTGCCGGCGTGTACATGGTAGCGCGCATGAATGCGGTTTACCAACTGGCACCGATAGCCATGGATGTGGTCGCGATCGTCGGCGCCCTGACCGCGATCTTCG
>Ga0335076_10006002_pt1 | contig 12257 bp, 7 predicted proteins | sample Lox_Sample_25_FD_206717 | JGI IMG/M metagenome (GOLD analysis project Ga0335076, IMG submission 206717) | Soil microbial communities from Loxahatchee National Wildlife Refuge, Florida, United States - Lox_Sample_2.5 | ecosystem: Environmental > Terrestrial > Soil > Wetlands | place: USA: Florida...
GGACGCGTCGCAGATCTACGGCAACGACCCCGCGTTCGCGCAGGCGCTGCGCGCGCCCGAGCTCGGCAAGCTGCAGATCGACGACCGCGGCCTGATCCCGGAGGCGATCGAGGCGCAGGTGAACCTCGCCGGCGTCGCCGGCAACTTCTGGGTCGGCCTCGCGCTGCTCCACTCGCTGTTCATGCGGGAGCACAACGTCGTCTGCGACCACCTGCACGCGACGCACCCCGAGCTGTCCGACGACGACCTGTACGACCGCGCGCGCCTCGTCGTCGCGGCGCTGATGGCGAAGATCCATACGACCGACTGGACGCCGGCGATCATCGCGCACCCGACGACGGTGCTCGCGCTCCACACGAACTGGTGGGGCCTCGAAGGCGAGTCGCTGGACAAGCGCTTCGGGCGGATCACGAAGAACGAGGTCATCCGCGGGATCCCGGGCACGGACACCGCGCTCCACGGCGTCCCGTACCAGCTGACCGAGGAGTTCGTCGCCGTCTACCGCATGCACCCGCTGATCCCGGACGACTTCAGCTTCCGCTCGCTCGCCGACGACCACCTGCTGCAGGAGCGCACGCTGCCCGACCTCGAGGTGCTCCAGGTACGTGACCGGCTGACGGAGATGTCGATGGCCGACGCCCTCTACTCGTTCGGGACGATGCACCCGGGCGCGCTGACGCTGCACAACTTCCCGCGGTTCCTCCAGGACTTCCACCGCGCCGACGGCGAGCACGTCGACCTCGCGTCGATCGACATCATCCGGGTCCGCGAGCGCGGCGTGCCCCGGTACAACGAGTTCCGCCGCCTGCTCCATCTCAACGCGTACGACTCGTTCGAGGAGATGACGGACACGCCGGAGCACGCCGAGGACCTCCGCCGGATCTACAGCGACCCGGAGGAGGTGGACGCGATGATCGGCATGTACGCCGAGCCGAAGCCGAAGGGGTTCGGGTTCAGCGACACCGCGTTCCGCATCTTCATCCTCATGGCGTCGCGGCGGCTCGAGGCGGACCGCTTCTTCACGCGCGACTTCCGGCCCGAGGTGTACACGCGGGAGGGCATCGACTGGGTCGAGAACAACTCGATGCGGACGGTGCTGCTCCGGCACTTCCCCGAGCTCGAGTCCGCACTCGAGGGCGTCGCCAACCCGTTCGCGCCGTGGAAGCGCGCGGGCGCCTCCTCGTGAAGGAGCTCGCGCCCGGCCTGTACAGCCTCGGCCACGGCAAGGGCGGGCACGTCCATGCGTTCCTCATCGACGACGGCGGCGAGCTCTCGCTCGTCGACACGCTGTTCGAGGGCGACGGGAAGCTCGTGTTCGAGGCGATCCGCAGCCTCGGCAAGAGCCCGGAGGATCTGAAGCGCATCGCGATCACGCACGGGCACCGCTCGCACGTCGGCGGGATGGCGGCGCTCGTGCGCGCGAGCGGCGCGCGCCTCTACGCGCACGCGTGGGAGGCCGACATCGTCGGCGGCGAGCGGCGCGCGCAGGCGGTCTCGATCTGGCCGCGGCAGTCGCTGAAGCTGATTCCGTTCCAGATCGGGCTGTGGCTCGACCTGCCGAAGCACACGCCGGCGCCGGTGGACGAGCTGCTCCGCGACGGCGACGCGTTCGGCCCGCTCCAGGTGCTGCACGCGCCCGGCCACTCGCCCGGTCATCTGGCGTTCTGGTGGCCCGAGCGGAAGTTCCTCGTCGCGGGCGACGGCGTCGCGACGTGGCCGAACCTCTGTGCCGGCTGGTACTCGTTCAACCTGAACCGGCCGCAGCACCACGCGACGCTGCAGCGGCTCGCGACCTTCGAGCCGGAGATCATCGGCGTCGGCCACGGCGACCCGATCCTCACGGGCGCGCGGGACACGCTGCACGAGCTCGCGAGCCGCCCGGTGCCCTGATAGGTGACGCGGTAGCGCACGTGCGTGACCGCCGGCGAGGCGACGACCTGGACCGGCTCGAGCGCCGGTTCGCCGGCGTCCTCGCCGCCCGCGAGCCCGTGCTGCGCGCGCCAGGCGGCATGTCGCTCCGACTCCCCCGTCGCGCGGAACTCATCGCCACGGGCGCCGGGCGCGCGGCATTCGCCACGGCCCGGCGCCCACCGCGGCTATTTCAGCTTGAGCGAGACGAGCCGGCGGGTGGAGATGCCGCCGAGGATCGCCTCGTCCGTGTTGCCCGGCCCGCGGGCCCGGACCTGCATGACGAGCGTCCCGCTGTGCGGAAGGCTCTTCGTCGTCTGGATCTTCAGCGTCGCCCAGCCGTCCGAGGCGGTCTGCAGCTCCTGAGACGCCTTCGCCCAGGTTCCCGGAGCGGGGACGACGTAGACGAGCGCGCCGCTGACGACCTTGCTCGTCCCCTCGAGCGTGACCTTGACCTTGATCGTGAAGGTGCCGCCGGGGCTCCCGAACGGGCTCGGGCTGAACTTCACGTCGGAGATCAGCAGGTGGTCCGGGCGTGCGGTCAGCGAGGTCACCGGCACGGAGTTGCCGGTCGAGGCGGCGGTGACGTGCGAGGCGATGGAGCTCGAGGTCGTCGAGCCGGACGTGTTCGTCGCCGTCACCTTGAACCGGATCGTCTGGCCCGCGTCCGCCGCCGCGACCGTGTAGCTCGTCGTCGTCGCGCCGGGGACGTCGGCGCAGCCGGTGCCGCTCGTGTTGCACCGCGTCCACTGGTACGTGTAGCTCGTCGCGCCGGACCAGGCGCCGACGTAGCCGGTCACCACCTTCCCGACCGTTGCGTCGCCGACGATCACCGGCAGCGACGTGTTGACCGGCGCCGTCCCCTTGGCGACGACGATCGCGGTGAGGTTCGAGAAGACCGAGCTCGTCCCGATCGAGTTCGTGGCGATCACCTCGGCGCGCAGCTGGAACCCGACGTCGGCCGTGACGATCACGTACGCGGCGGTCGTCGCGCCGGTGATGAAGGAGCAGCTGCCCGTCCCCGGCGTGCACCGCTGCCAGGCGTACGTGAACGTGATCGGCGTCGTCCCGTTCCACGAGCCGTTGTCGACCGTGACCGTCTGGCCCTCCTGCGCCGTCCCGGTCGGATTGGGCTGCGTCGTCGCCGCGGGGGCGCTGTTCGGCGGTGCGACCTGCGCCGTCGCCGCCGAGAACGCCTGGGCCGACCCGTCGGTGTTCGTCGCGGTCACCCGGACGACGAGCGTCTTGCCGACGTCGCCCGCGACCGGCACGTACGTCGCCGACGTCGCGCCGGAGATGGAGGCGCAGCCGGTGCCGCTCGAATCGCACTGCTGCCACTGGTACGCGTACGTGATCGGGACCGCGCCGCCCCACGAGCCGGGATTCGCCGTCAGGGTCTCGCCCTGCCGGACGGTGCCGCCGATCGTCGGCAGGCCTGCGTTCACGGGCGGGTTTCCCGCCCGGGTCGCCGCCGAGGCGACCCCGACCACCACAGCCGCAGCCGCAAGCGCCGCGATCGAGATCCTGAGCCGCCCGCGGCCGAAGCTGTTCCTGTTCACGAGGTTCCTCCTTCGCTCAACGTGCTTTCTCGGGGAATCTCCCCCGAAGACGGCACCGGCGCCAGGGGGGACACCACCCAACGCCGGTGGCGCGAACCTTCGGCCCGGCTGCGCCTAGTGATGGAAGCCCGCGCCGCTGCCCGCGTCGTGCACCGGCGCGGCGTGCTTCTGCAGGTGCGGCAGCTGGCGCCGGAGATCGTCGAGGAACAGGTCGGCCATGTCGTGGCCGAACCCGTTGCGGACGACGACGCGCAGCGCAGCGAGGTCGGTGCGGTTCTTCGGGAACGTGTACGCCGGCACCTGCCAGCCGCGCTCGCGGAGCGCGCTCGAGACGTCGAAGACGGAGTAGTTCGTCACGTCGTCTGCCAGCGTGAAGGCAAACACCGGCAGCTCGTCGCCTCTCGTGATCAGCCGGAACGGGCCGAGCCCGGCGATCTCGCTCGAGAGCCGCGTCGCCACCTCGCGCGCGTAGCCCTGCACCTTGCGGTACCCGTCGAAGCCGAGCCGGAGAAAGTTGTAGTACTGCGCGACGATCTGCGCGCCCGGTCGCGAGAAGTTCAGGGCGAACGTCGGCATGGTGTCGCCGAGGTAGTTGACCCAGAAGATCAGGTCCTCCGGCAGCGCGTCCGCGTCGCGCCAGACGATCCAGCCGACGCCGGGGAAGACGAGGCCGTACTTGTGGCCCGACGTGTTGATCGACGCGACGCGCGGCAGCCGGAAGTCCCACTCGAGCTCCGGGTCGACGAACGGCGCGATGAAGCCGCCCGACGCGCCGTCGACGTGCACGGGGACGTCGACCCCGGTCCGCTCCTGGAGCTCGTCGAGGGCTCGGCAGATCTCCGCGACCGGCTCGTACGAGCCGTCGAACGTGGAGCCGAGGATGGCGACGACGCCGATCGTGTTCTCGTCGCAGAGCTTCACCGCCTCCTCCGCCGAGAGGTGGAAGCGGTCACCCTCCATCGGCACGAGCCGCATCTCGACGTCCCAGTCGTTGGCGAACTTCTCCCAGCAGATCTGGACGTTGATCCCCATCACGAGGTTCGGCTTCTCCGCCGGCTTGCCCTCGGCGGCGCGGCGCTGCTGCCAGCGCCGCTTCAGCGCCAGCCCGCCGAGCATCGCCGCCTCGCTCGAGCCGGTGGTCGAGCAGCCGGTCGCCTGCTCGGCGTCGGGCGCGCGCCAGAGCCGGCTGAGGATGCCGACGCAGCGCATCTCGAGCTCCGCCGTCTGCGGGTACTCGTCCTTGTCGATCATGTTCTTGTCGAAGCACTCGGTCATCAGGCGGATCGCCTGCGGCTCCATCCACGTGCTGACGAACGTCGCGAGGTTCATCCGCGAGTTCCCGTCGAGGAGCAGCTCGTCGTGGATGACCTGGTACGCGACGTCGGGGTCCATCTCGCCCGCGGCCAGCTCGTGCCGCGGGATGCGGTCGGCCTCGCGCGTGAACAGCGGCGCGAGCGAGAGATGGGAGCGCCGCGACGGCGGCCGCTTCGGATGCTTCAGCGTCATCGCGGCTCGAAGGGGAGGAGGACGTCGTCGCCCGGCTGGACGACGCCGTAGCTCGACTCCGGCACCTCATTCCAGGCGCCGGCGAGGTCGCCGAGCGGCTCGGAGACGATGAACCGCGCCTCGGCGGAGAGCTGCTGGAGCACGGGATTGTCGGGATGCTGCGCGCGCAGCGTCGACACGTCGGTGCTGTAGAAGAGCGAGCGCGAATCCCCCTCGCTCGAGTAGCGGAACGCCCAGACGTCGTCGCCGTCGGTCGTCGCGACCGTCATCTGGATCGGATGCTCGACGCCGTGGCGCCGCCCGACCGACTCGATGAAGCCGACCGCGCGCGCGACCGCGGCGGGCGGGTCGTCCTCGAGCCCGTACGTGAGCGCGAGGTGGAAGAACACCTCGGTGTCCGTCGAGCCCTCGATCTCCGGATAGAGCTCCGGCGCGATCTCGAGCACGAGGTCGCGCTTGACCGTGTGGAACTCTCGGATCGCGCCGTTGTGCATCCACAGCCAGCGGCCGTGCCGGAACGGATGGCAGTTCGTCTGCTGCACCGGCGAGCCGGTGGAGGCGCGGATGTGCGCGAACACGAGACCCGAGGTGATGTGCGCCGAGATATCGCGGAGGTTCCGGTCGTTCCAGGCCGGCTCGGCGCTGCGGAACACCCCCGGCGTCTCGAACGCGCCGTACCAGCCGACGCCGAAGCCGTCGCCGTTCGTCTCCTCGGCGCCGAGGCGCGAGTGGAGGCTCTGGACGATGAGCGAGTTCTGGGTCGAGTAGAGCAGGTCGTAGAGCGAGACCGGCTCACCCGAGTACGCGAGCCAACGGCACATCAGGTCGCGGGCTTCGTGTGCCTCCGCCGCCACCAGAGGACGCCGAGCACGACGAGGACGGCCGCGATGATCCCGGCGACGATCCACCCCCACGGCGTGCTGCTCGAGCTCTGCTGGCTCTGCGACGACTTCTTCGCGGCCGCGGCGCCGGCGGCGCCCGGATGCTTGACCCCGCTCGTCGTCGTCGGAGTGGTGGCGGTGACGGTCGCCGTGTTCGTCACGGTCGCCGTCGTCGTGACCGTCGCCGGCGGCGGCGTGGTCGTCACCGTCGGCGTGACGGTGACCGTCGGCGTGACCGTGACGGTCGGCGTGGTCGTCACGACCACGGTCGTCGCCGGGTGGGTGACGGTCGGGGTCGACTCCGTCACCGTCGGCGTCGAGTGCGTCTCGGTCGGCGTGGACTCCGTCACCGTCGGTGCCGACGCGGTGAGCGCCGGCTTGGTCAGCGTCGGCGTCGAGCGCGTGCCCGCCGCCGTGTTGCCGCCGCCTCCGCACCCGGCGAGGAGTCCTGTCACGAGTCCCGCGGCGGCGAATCCGAGCAGGCCGATCACCGCGGGGCGTCTCATCGACCGGGAGGCTACGGCGGCGGCCGCCGGCGGCCATCATCCGAAAAGGATGAGAGGCTGAGAGGCGTGGAGTGGGGACTCGCTTCGATCGCCGTCGTGATCCTCGCGTTCGCGGCCGTGTCGAAGCTGCTCGACGGGACGCCGGTCACGGGCGCGATGGTCTTCACCGCCGCGGGGCTCGTCCTCGGCGCGAAGGCCGCAGGCCTCGTCGACCCGAGCGCGTCGGGCGAAACGGTCAAGCTGCTCGCGGAGTCGACGCTCGCCGTCGTGCTGTTCGCCGACGCGGCGCGCATCGACCTGCGCGCGCTGCGGGAGGAGTACCGCGTGCCGGCGCGACTGCTCGGGATCGGGCTGCCGCTGACGATCGCGGCGGGGTTCGGCGCCGCGCTGCTCGTGCTCGGCTCGCTCGGCTGGCCCGAGGCGCTGATCCTCGCGATCGTGCTCGCGCCGACGGACGCGGCGCTCGGCCAGGCGGTGGTGACGCTGCCGGCGCTCCCGTCGCGGATCCGGCAGGGCCTCAACGTCGAGAGCGGGCTGAACGACGGCATCTGCGTCCCGCTCTTCGCCGTCGCGCTCGCCGTGGCCACCACCGAGGCGGGGTTGATCCATGGAAGCCACGCAGCGTCGCTGCTCGGGGAGGCGATCGGCTACGGCACCCTCTTCGGCGTGATCGGCGGCGTCGCCGCCGCCGCGGTCGTCGTCCTCGCCGCGCCGCGCGGGCTCGTGCTCGGCTCGTGGCTGCAGATCGTCCCCGCCGCGGGCGCGGTCTTCGCGTACACGTCGGCGTCGGCCGTCGGCGGGTCGGGGTTCATCGCGGCCTTCGTCGGCGGCGTCGTCTTCGGCGGGATCCGCCGGCGGCGCGGCGGCGAGGTCGGCTACCTGATGGAGCAGCTCGGCGGGCTGCTCGGCGCGGCCACGTTCGTCGTCTTCGGCGGCGCGTTCCTCGGCCCCGCGCTCGGGAGGCTCACATGGGCCGTCGCCGGCTACGCGGTGCTCAGCCTCACGCTCGTGCGCATGCTGCCCGTCGCGGTCGCGATGATCGGGACGCATGCGCGTCCGCGGACCGTCGCCTTCCTCGGCTGGTTCGGCCCGCGCGGGCTCGCGTCGATCGTGTTCGCCGTCCTCGTCGTCGAGGCGCCGGACGAGCTCCCGCACGAGACCCTGATGCTGACCACGATCTTCGTCACCATCGGCCTCTCCGTCCTCGCCCACGGCGTCTCCGCGGCGCCGCTCGGCCGCCGGTACGCACGCTGGTTCGCCGAGCACCCGCGGCCCCAGACGCTGCGGGTGGAGACGGGCACGACGTCCCGCCATGTCCGCTGGCGACTTTCATCCCACGGGGATGAGGTTGCCGCGGCGGCGCCGGAATAGCGTTCCGGCCGACATGGCGAGCACCGCTCCACCGGCGGGCTCCGCGCCGGCGCGGGCGGGGCTCGTCCTCGTCGCGCTGATCCTCGTCGCCGCGGTCGCGAACCTGAACCTCGCCGTGGCCAACGTCGCGCTGCCGTCGATCGGCAAGCACTTCGACTCGAGCCAGACGACGCTCGACCTGATCGCGGTCGGCTACTCGCTCGGGCTCGCGTGCTCGGTGCTCTGGCTCGGCGCGCTCGGCGACCGCTACGGCCGGAAGATGATGCTCGTGTGGGGGACGGTGCTGGCGATCCCGATGTCGCTGCTCGCCGCCTATGCCCCGAGCGACACGGTGCTCTTCATCGCGCGCGTCGGCGGCGGCCTCTCGGCCGGCATGGCGTACCCGACGACGCTGGCGCTGATCACCGCGCTCTGGGTGCCGGGCGAGGGGCGGACGCGGTCGATCGCGCTCTGGTCCGGCATCGGCGGCGCGATCGCCGCGCTCGGCCCGCTCTTCTCCGGCCTGCTGCTCGAGCACTTCTACTGGGGCTCCGTCTTCCTGCTCACGCTCCCGCTCGCGGTCGTCGCCATCTACCTCGCGTGGCGCTACGTGCCCGCGCACGTGAACGAGGGCACCGAGCGGGTGGACAACCTCGGCGGGATCCTCTCGCTCGTGCTCGTCGGCGCGCTGATCCTCGCGATCAACTTCGCACCGGTACCGAACGCGCACACGCTGACGATCGTGCTCGCGGTGATCGCCGTGGCCGCGCTCGTGCTCTTCTACCTCCGCCAGCGCCGGGCCGAGAATCCGCTGTACGACCTCGAGGTGGCGGCGCGGCCGCCGTTCTGGGTCGCCGCGTGCGCGGGGATCATCGTCTTCGGCTCGCTGATGGGGGCGATGTTCGTCGGCCAGCAGTTCCTCCAGAACGTGCTCGGCTACTCGACGCTCGACGCCGGGCTCTCGATCCTCCCGGCCGCGTTCTGCATGGTGCTCGTCGCGCCGCGCTCGGCGAAGATCGTCGACGCGCGCGGCGCGCGGTTCACGCTGCTGCTCGGCTACGTGTTCGTGCTGCTCGGGTTCGTCTCGATGCTCCTGCTCTGGAAGGAGAACATCGCGTACTGGAAGGTCGGGCTCGCGTACGCGTTCGTCGGGATCGGAGTCGGGCTCGCGGGCACGCCGGCGTCGCACTCGCTCACGGGCTCGGTGCCGGTCACGCGCGTCGGGATGGCGTCGGGCACCGCCGACCTGCAGCGCGATCTCGGCGGCGCGATCATGCAGTCGATCTTCGGCGCGCTGCTCACCGCCGGCTACGCGACCGCGGCCGGGTCGCTGATCTCGTCGTCCGGCAAGGACGTCACGCAGAGCACGCAGGCCGAGCTGACGAAGTCGTTCTCGAGCGCGGCCGATACGGCGGCGCGCTATCCCGCGTCGATGCAGCAGGCGATCGTCAACGGCGCGAAGACGGCCTTCCTCAAGGGCGACCAGTGGGCGTACACAGCCGGGATCGTGGCCGTGCTGCTCGGCGCCGTCATCGTCTGGTTCTGCTTCCCGAAGAAGGAGCGCGAGCAGGCGCTGCTCGACGAGTACCACGCGGAAGACGTCGCCGCGCAGGCGGCGCCCGCATGAGCTGAGGAGAAGAGGCAATGGCCGAGGCACACACCGACGTTCTCGTCGCCGCCTACCAGGATCTGGACGAGGCCACGAAGGACTTCGACGCGCTCGCCGCGCTCGTCGCCGAGAAGAAGGTGCGGATCGAGGCGGCGATCCTGATCCAGCATGCCGGCGACGGCAGCGTGACCGTACGCCAGACCGCCGACCACCGCGGCCGCAAGGGCGTGGAGTGGGGAGGAGCCGTCGGCGTGCTCGTCGGGCTCGCGGCGCCGCCGCTGCTCGCCGCGACCGCGGTCGGCGCGGCCGCGGGCGGCCTCGTCGGCAAGTTCGTGGACAAGCGCCTCGAGACGGAGATGCACGACAAGATCGGCGAGAACCTGCCGGCCGGATCCGCCGCGGTGATCGCGGCGTTCGACGACGAGCACCGGCTCGCGGTCGAGCAGGCGCTGCCCGGCTCGCCGGCGAAGTCGCTCGTCCAGACCGACAAGAAGGGGATCCGCGCGCTGAGGGACGGGCTCGCCGAGGCGATGGGCAAGTTCGTGCCCGACCGCACCGTGCTCCCGATCCCGGACAAGCCCTTCGGCGGCACCGTCGGCCGCACGCTCGACGAGTCCGCGGTCGACTGGACGATCGTCGCCGGCCCGACGCCGCCGGCGGGCGCGCCGAACGTCCTGCTCGTCCTCATCGACGACGCCGGCTTCGGTCAGCCGGACACCTTCGGCGGCCCGATCCCGACGCCGAACATGACGCGCGTCGGCGAGAAGGGTCTCGTCTACAACCGCTTCCACGTGACCGCGCTGTGCTCGCCGACGCGGGCGGCGACGCTCACCGGCCGCAACGCGCACCGGGTGGGCATGGGCTCGATCGCAGAGTTCCCCGGCCCGTTCCCCGGCTACACGGGCACGCTGCCGCGGAGCTGCACGCCGGTGCCGAAGATCCTCCGGGAGAACGGCTACGTCACCGGCGGGTTCGGCAAGTGGCACCTCACCCCGGACCGCGAGCAAGGTCCGGCCGGCCCGTTCACGCACTGGCCGAACGCGTGGGGCTTCGACCACTTCTGGGGCTTCCTCAGCGGCGCTTCGGGCCAGTGGGATCCGCTCATCTCCGTCGACAACGAGACGATCGGAGTGCCGGAGGGGAAGGACGGCGGGCTCTACTACTTCCCGGACGACCTCACCGACAAGGCGGTCGAGTGGCTCCACGGCGTCCGCGGCCAGGATCCGGACACGCCGTGGTTCCTGTTCTACTCGACCGGCTGCGCGCACGCGCCGCACCACGTCGCGAAGGAGTGGGCGGACCGGTTCAAGGGGACGTTCGACCAGGGCTGGGACGCGATGCGCGAGGAGGTGTTCGCGCGCCAGAAGCAGCTCGGGGTCGTCCCCGAGGACGCCGTGCTCACCGAGCGGCCGGCGATGTTCCCGGCCTGGGACTCGCTGGACGCGGACGCGAAGACGCTGTACGCGCGGCAGATGGAGGTCTACGCCGGCTTCCAGGCGAACGCCGACTGGAACGTCGGCCGCCTCCTCGACGCGGTCGAGGAGATGGGCGAGCTCGACGACACGCTGATCTTCTACATCTGGGGCGACAACGGCGCGAGCATGGAGGGGACGGAGACCGGCTCGTTCAACGAGACGACGTTCTTGAACGGCGTCGTGCTCGACGCGGGCCAGCAGCTCGCCCTGATCGAGAAGTACGGCGGGATCGAGGCGCTCGGCGGCCCGCACACCGCGCCGCACTGCGCCGCCGCCTGGGCGTGGGCGGGGAACACGCCGTTCCAGTACGGCAAGCAGATGGCGAGCCACCTGGGCGGCACGCGGAACCCGATGGTCGTCGCCTGGCCGGAGAAGATCGCGGGCGGCGGCGAGCTCCGCTCGCAGTTCACGCACTGCAACGACATCGGCCCGACCATCCTCGAGGCGGCCGGCATCCCCGAGCCGACGCGGGTGGACGGGATCGAGCAGGAGCCGATGGACGGCACGAGCTTCGTCTACACGTGGGACGACGCGAACGCCGAGGAGCGGCACACCGTGCAGTTCTTCGAGGTGCTCGGCGCGCGGGCGATCTACAAGGACGGCTGGTGGGCGGGCACCCGGCTCGACAAGCTGCCGTGGGACCTCTCGCCCGAGACGCTCGCCAAGTGGGGCCCCGGCTCCGGCTGGGACCCGGACGAGGACGACTGGGAGCTGTACTACCTGCCCGACGACTTCTCCCAGGCGAAGAACCTCGCCGCCGAGAACCCGGAGAAGCTCGCGGAGCTGAAGGCGCTGTTCTGGGAGGAGGCGGAGCGCAACCGCGTGCTCCCGCTGCTCGGCTGCATCGCCGTCTTCTACGGGATCCTGCCGCCGCTCCCGACCGTCACCCGGCACACGTACGCGGGCGACGTCCAGAACGTCCAGAAGGGACAGATCCCGCGGATCCAGGGCCGGTCGTACGCGATCGAGGCGGAGATCGCCGTGCCGGAGGGCGGCGCCGAGGGCGTGCTCGTCGCGAACGCGGACTTCATCGGCGGCTGGGCGCTCTGGGTCGACGAGAAGGGCCTGCTCAACCACTCGTACTCGTTCCTCGGCGTCGAGCAGTACCGGCAGACATCGACGAAGCCGGTCCCGGCGGGCGACGTGACGGTGAAGATGCTGTTCGAGTCCGACGAGCCGAAGCCGGGGAGCGGCGGCACCGTCACGCTCTGGGCGGACGACGAGCAGATCGGCGAGGGACGGCTCGACAAGACCATCCCGATCGCCGCGAGCACGTACGCGGGCATGGACGTCGGCCGCGACAACGGCCTCGTCGTCGACCTCGACTACGAGGACAGGGCGCCCTACCCGTTCACCGGCACGGTGAAGCACGTCACCTTCGACCTCAAGCCGGCGGGGACGCACGACGACGAGAAGGCGCTGCACGAGCACGCGTCGATCCATGCGGTCGCCCACGGCGTGTC
>Ga0335076_10006004_pt1 | contig 12256 bp, 7 predicted proteins | sample Lox_Sample_25_FD_206717 | JGI IMG/M metagenome (GOLD analysis project Ga0335076, IMG submission 206717) | Soil microbial communities from Loxahatchee National Wildlife Refuge, Florida, United States - Lox_Sample_2.5 | ecosystem: Environmental > Terrestrial > Soil > Wetlands | place: USA: Florida...
TATCGAGGAATACGTGCTGCTCGAGCAGGACGAGCACAAGGTTATCGTCCATCGGCGCGCCGACAACTGGAAGCCGCACATGTACATGGGTCCGCAGGCGGTCGCGGAGTTTCGTTCTATCGGTATTTCCGTGCCGCTGACGCAGATCTATGAGGGTACGCTGCCGGCAGCGTGACAGCGGGCTCCAAGCCGATGCACCAACGCCGTGAAGCCCTCGTGAAGAGGCTTTTTGGTCCGAAGCATGGGTAGCTTCGCGTGTGATAACGGTGAGTCTATCCGGCGCACCATGGCATAGAGCGCTGCTGCATGTATGGGCGGCGTCACCGCCCAGGGCAGCTACATGACGTACCGCGTGAGGAGACGCACATGACACGGCGAATGATGACGATAGTGCTACTGTTCGGTGTCGCATTGGCGGCTGGTTGCACGACGACGGGGACCGGCTACGGCTCAACGGCGGCGGGCACGGATCCCGTAACCTTTACCTGGAAGAGTTCTGATGATGTGTCGGGCTCGATGACAGCCATATCCAACGGCCACACATACACCGGGCAGTATTTCCAAATTACAAAGGATACCACCGTCGACAATCTCGCCCCCCTATGGGTCGGCTGGGGGCCGGGTTGGCGCAGGGGAGGATGGTACGATTGGGATGCCGGCCCGGAGTTCATGACGCATTATTCCGGCCGTGTTGCCGCTAATCTTGTTAGCGACAATGGCACACACCTACGCTGTCGCTTTCAGCTCGTGCACCCGTCCGACGGTATGGCCGGTGGGGGACAGGGCGAGTGCCAGATGCCCGACGGCCAGCATATCGACGCCCAGTTCCCGAAGGCATGAGGGAGGACCGCAATGAGCGTGCGCCTACCAGCAGCATTCGCAAACCTATGTTGGATCTCAGCTAGGATACTGCTTGGCCTAACAGGCTGTGCGACCGAATCGCCGCATCGAGCAAATTCAAACCGTTGGACGCGCTGCACGCGCGTAGGCATGCGAGGCAGGAACGCTGAACTCGATCTCTGTGCCTGATCCCGGCGCAGTCCACACAGTCAGCTTCCCGCCGATCAGCTTGGCGCGCTCGCGCATTCCAGGAAGCCCGAAGTGTCCCTCGCGTCCCTCTCCGCTCAGGACCTTGGGGTCGATACCCTTGCCATCATCCCGGACCCGCAGTCGCAGATGCCGGTCGTCATAGCGAATCTCTACTTCGATCTGCTTCGCCTCGGCGTGTCGGAATGCATTGCGCAGTGCCTCACTTGCGATCCGGTAGATCTCGTCACGCACGATCGGATGTAGAGTCCGCGACGAGCCTTCAACATCCACTTGCAGTCCAACCGGAGTGCGATTGTTTGTTTCGGCCGCGAGATCTTTTCCGAGAAACGTGATGGCCTCTGCCAGGTCATTGGTCTCGAGGGTCGACGAACGCAGACCCTGCACGGCATTGCGTCCCTCGGTGATTGCCTGAGCCGTCTGATCAATTGCGCTCTCGAGCATCTCATCGGCTTCCGAGGGCCGCATGCGGAGCAGCTCGCGAACCATTTGAAAACGCAGCAGCAGTCCTTGGAAGCTCTGCAGCAGCGTGTCGTGCAAATCTCGCGCGATGCGGGTGCGCTCGGCTACGCGCTCTTCCAGACGGGTGTTGAATGCTTGCGCGATCTGGCGCAAGCGCAGCTGATAGAGCCCCCACAGCACCAACAGAAAAGCGACCACGCACACCGCACGAAACCACATGGTCTGCCAGTAGGCGGGCGCAATTGAGAAATCGAGTGCCGCGCCTTGCTCGTTCCACACGCCGCTGTTGTTGCTGGCCACGACCCGGAAGCGGTAGTTGCCTGGTGGAAGATCGTTGTAGAAGGCCTGGCGGCGATTGCCGACACTCTGCCAATCGTGATCGCGGCCTTCGAGCTTATAGCGGAACCGGTTCTTGTCGGGCGCGACCAGACTAAGCGCCGTGTAGTCGACCTCGAGATCGCGCACAAGCGGTGGTAGGCGAACGCGCGAAGAAGCTTCATACGTCTTGCGATCGGCGACGATTGACTCCACATGCACGGGCGGTAGGATTTTGTTTTCGGCGAGGTGGCGCGGGTCGATGACGCCGACGCCATCGCCAGCGACAAACCACAGCCTGCCGTCAACCGACTTGGTGACCTGTGGGTTGTACCACGATGTCATCCTGGTAACCCTGACCCCGTCGTTTTCGTCGAATACGGTCGGATCGACTTTGCTACCGGGGTATGCCATCCACGCGTCGATATCCGTGCGAGCAATTCGCACCAGACCGCAAGGCATATACAGCCACACCGACCGGTCGTCATCCTCCATCGACCAGTGGACGGCATCGCACGGCAATCCGTTGTGCGAAGCGAGCGTCGCAACGTGGCCGTCGCTTATCCGGCTGAGTCCGCCCTGCGTCGCGGCCCAGACCGCACCGTCGGGGCCGAGCCGAAGCTGCTCAACAGTACCCTTGCCGAGCCCTGTGGCTTCCGCGTAGGAGGCTTCGATCCTGCCATCCTTGAAATAGGCAACGCCACCATCCTGGAAACCGAGCCACAGCCCACCCCCCGAGGGAACGGCGAGCATGGCAATTGCGGTGTACGACCGCTGCAAGTCCGCCGAGGAAAATTTCTCAACAGTTACGTCATTCTGTAAATGATAAAGACCATCGTCCTGGCTGATCCAGACACTGCCTGCGGCGGTTTGAACCACTGACCATACATTTGTTGCGGGCGGTACTGAAGAGATCGCAAAGAAACGGTCGTGATCGAAAAAGCCGACCCCGTGAGTGGTGGAAACCCACACTCGCCCCCTTTCATCCTCGTGAAGAGCCTCGAAGTTATTGCTCTGCAAGGCGTTCACGTTAATCCCGTGCATTTTCACAGACTGATCACCACGGGAAATCGGTGCTCCTGGGCCGCGATAAATGCTGATCTGGTTATTGACCCATCTATCCAATCCATTTTGGGTAGCCATCCAAATGCTCTCTTTGGTGGCCAGCACCGAGAGAACGAGGGAATGGGACAAGCCCTGTGCTACTGAGATCGTAGGAATTGCAATATTTCGAAAGCGGTCAAGGCCGTCGTGCGTTGCTACCCAGATATTGCCTTCTTTGTCTTCAAATACGTAATCAGCACGATCTCCAGAGAGTCCGTCGGGCCGCGCAAATGCGTCGGTTCGATCGTCATGAACGTGGAGCAGCCCGCGATCTGCAGTTCCGATCCACAGACTGCCGTCATGGTCCCGAAACGCGGTGAGGACGGATACTGGCTGCTTGAATCCTGGCGGTTGATAGGCCACGAGCCCGTCTTCAGCCACTCGCAACAGTCCATTCCTCGAGGCGCACAGGATCGCGCCGCCATCACCTTCGAGCAGCTTCCCGACGGAACCGCTGGACCCGTAGTGCTGCGCCCGCTTCGGATTCCATCGCCACAGCCCAGTCGTTGCTGACACCCACAAATCGCCCGACGCGTCCTCGACGGCGGAATTTACCGATTGTCCAAAGCGGCCGTCGTCTCTGTAACACGTAACGACCTCTCCGCGAATCGCGCAGAGCTCCGCAGGGGCCCCGTAGGGCGCCCCGAAACCGCCTACCCAGATCGTACCTTTGCGATCCTCGATGAGCGGCCAGTGACCACTTCCGGCAAGCGCCGGATATTCGACGAGATGCCCGGACCTCCAGCGCGCGAGCCCAGAGTCAGTGCCAATCCAAAGGGCTCCTTGGCGATCGACAAGCAGGCCGAAGACGGCTTCACTGGGCAGCTTTCCACCAGATGGTGTCTGCCATTGCATCGCCCGAACTCCGTCGAATCGCAGCAGACCAAGCGGCGTGCCGAGCCACAGATAGCCGTCGGGGGTCTGGGCCATCGAGGTGACTGGAGCCCTACTAAACCCGTCCCGGATCTTCCAGGCTGTGTGGCCGTACTGACTGACGTCGAGGGAAGGATCGAGCGCGTCCGCGCATCGGCACCACGCGAGCAGAAGGCCGACTGCGGCGGCGGATATTGTTCGAATGTACGCGCGCACGCGCCTTCCACGGGAGGGGTAGCTACACGGAGGAGATTCCACAGGTGCCTACCACTTGGCGCCCACTTGAGCGTACAGGAAGCGACCGCGGATGTCCGCCTGCGCCGGGTCGTAACCGAAGTAGTCCGCTTCGTAGTTCGAGAATTGCGGCGCTCTGTTGAACAGATTTGTGGCGCCGATGGTGAAGCGAATGTCCCGCGGCCACGGTGCATGTGGTGCTGATATGCCGAGCTTAAAAGTAACACTGGCATCGACAAGCCAGAAGTTACCGATCCGCTGAGTGCTGTCGTAATCCTGATAGGAGCCAACATAACGCGCATCCGCATATGCGTCAAAGGGCCCCCGGGTCCAGCCGAGCTGCGTCACCGCCTTCCAGCGAGGAGCCCAGTTACCATCGTCGCTGGCCTTGCTGGTGCGCTCGCTCGGAGCCGTACCCGGGTGTACGACGGCCGTGTAATGAAACGTTTGCGTCGCGGTTTCTCCAATGCTCCAAATGCCCAGGCCTGAGGGATAGCGGTAGCGCAGTTCGTAGTCTACGCCGGCGACATCGAGGTAACCAAAGTTGGTACTCGTGTTGAGTACTTCCGTTATCGGACAAGGGGGCCCGCTCGCGCACGCTGATGCGCGGATCACGTTATTCGGAAACACGCTTTCATTTTGTATTAGAACCAACGCCCCGAGATTTTCGATGTTGTTGCTCTCCCTTGTTCGCCAGTATGTAGCGGAAGCACGGAGGCCGGGGACGGCCTCTCCTGCATAGGAAATGCCGAATGTATGCGAGCGACCGGTTTCTGGACGGAGTGCCGGGTTGCCCCCCGAGATGACGATGACCGCATCCGTGAGCCCGGTTTTTGGATCCTTATAGAAGCTGGGCGTCGATGTCACCGGGGCCAGCAGGTCCGGCAGGGGCGGCGCTTTGAATGACTCGGCATAGGTTGCGCGCAACAAGAGCGCATCGAAGAGACGCCACTCGAGTCCGTATTGAGGGGTCGTGACATGGCCGAAATCACTATATCGATCGAAGCGACCGGCAGCGGTGGCGGTCAATGTCTGCCGCCCGACGCTGCTGCTCACCAGCGGAATTCGTGCTTCCCCGAACACGGAGGTCGAATGCCGGGAGAACGATTGCTCGCCAATCGGCGCGTTCGGATTGTTCACGTTGTTAGATATTAGGGTATCGTGGTCGTATTCCCCCCCGAGCACGATCTCCATGCGGCCGGCAGGCAGACCGGGCGTCGTTCCCCGCACAAAACCGTCGATCGCCTTGCCGTGCCCCTGGAACGACCATAGCGGGTCAAAGAATACGGAATTCAGTACCGCTGCAGGCGCCGCAGGGCCGGCAATGAACGGATTTAGTGCAAGAGTGGGGTCGGAGGAGTTGAGGGCGGCGCGAAGCGCGGATTGGTTCTTGGTAAAGGGATAATGCTCGCTGGTGCGATCCTCCGATGACCATGCCGCGACCTCCCAATGCCAGGCGCCAGCAAAGTCGCCTCGTGCTCCAATCAGAGGACGCAGGAAATTGGTAACCTGGATCTGTTCGACGGTGGGCAGATTCGAGAAGACATCTGCAATTCCCACGGTTTCGCCGAAGGGGTTGTAGGGATTCGATGCCGCAACCGTATACGACTGAAATGTCGTGGCCCCGAAGAGACTGGGAGGTCCCGAAGTCTGATAAAGCTGTACTCGTGAATAAAGGAGCTCGGAGAAGAGTTCGACATCCGGAGTGACGCTGAAAGCGCCAGACGCATATACACCACCGCGGTGCGTTGCGGGGATCAGATCGTCACCGGCCACCACGGAGCACTCATTCAGCACTCCGTACGCGAAGTCAGAAAACGAAGGCTTGCCGCTCTGCAGATTACCGGTGACCGCTGCATACGTCGCATTGCTCCCGGGAGGCGCTCCCGGTAGCGGTTTTCCATTGATGGAAAAAACGTTACCTGGGTGGCATGTCGGGAAGTTGTTATCGAACCCTCCCTGCGCCGAGTAGGCGGAGTAGTCGTTGCTCGCCGTTAGCCTGCGCTTCGAGGATTGCAGGTCACTTCGCGTCTGGTAGCTCGCGACAATTGAAAAATGGCCCTTGTCGCCGCGGATCCCATAAGCAGCACTGCTGTCCCATTCACTAATATCTGCCGCAGCACCGTACTTGGCGTTCATCTCGAGGCCGTCAAAGTTGTTCCGCAGTATAATATTGACGATACCCGCAATCGCGTCGGAGCCATAGACGGCTGAAGAACCATCTGGCACCATCTCGATGCGGTCCACGGCTGCCAATGGGAGATTGTTGAGATCAAAGAAGTCGTTGGATCCCTGTAATCCCGAGCTCTCGACGCGGCGCCCATTGATGAGGACCATGGTGGTGCCATACGGCAGGCCACGCAGCTTGACAGTCGTGCTCGCGTAACGCGTCTGAATGCCATTTTCGGCGACTGCCACCGCTACGGCGGGCACCGTGTTAAGGAAGTCAGCAACGGTCGTCTGCCCGGTTTTGTCGACCTGTTCGCGCGTGTAAATCTGGACTGCCCGCGCTGGCCCTATAGGTGTCTCCGTCAAGCGTGACCCCGTCACGACAACCTGCTCTAGCTCGATGTCTTTCTTGCTTGAACGCCGGCCATCGGCATCCGCCGCAGACGCATCTGAGGGCGGCCCCTGATCTCGTGATTTTCCCTGAGCCGCCGCGTTTTCTGGTGTCTCAGCTGGATCGATCCGATCGCCCGCGGCACTGGCGCTCAGGGGACCGAGCAGAACAGTAGTGACGGCCACCGTAGTCATCGCTAGAGCACGTCGACTAACCGTTGACATGTGTTGTCCGCCAACTTGCCCTTAGAGCACCGCCCCCACTTGGCGTGCCGGCCAGGGCTTCGTGATCTGCAAATCAAATGATCGCAACATCGACGGTTCCCCGCCCATCGACTGCGCACTCGCAGCTATCGCGAATCGAATTCCCCGCGATTCATATTATACGCACCGAATTTTACACCTCGCAGTAACATCACGGGTGATCTCGGGACTGATCTTCGCGCGGCCCGATCGATCGGTTCTGGTCGAGAGCCTATTCCCAAAACGAGTGGCCGTTCCGGACCCTTTGGGGGTTGCCCCGGGCGCCCGGACCTGAGCACCCAATACCACCACCCGGTGCCCAACGAAGGCGTACCGGCGAAGCCTCGCCTGACTGAGCCGTGTCAGCCCACCAGATTGTCTTCATTGCACGTGGGTGACGCCCACCCGGTTTTCGGCGCGAGCTTGCGATGACACCGCGCCTCAGTTTACGGTTTCGAGCAGTCGCTGCCTTGCACGCGCGATGCGACTCTTGATCGTTCCCTCCTTGCAGGAGCACAACCGAGCGGTCTCGGCGTATGAACGCCCGCTGAGTGCGACGTAGGAGAGTGCTTGTCGCTGCTCCGTGGGGAGTTCCTGCAGGGCCAGTCTTACATCAGCGAGGTCTTGTTCGGCGTGATGATTCGGAGCAACTGCGACTCTGTCCGAGAGAGATCCTTCGGGATCCTCCACTTCAAACTTCCTGCGCCTGAAGAGTGCATAGTGGTAGTTGCGCAAGATGACGAACAGCCAGGACCTGACATTACTGTCCGACCGCAACTGACGGCGTGACTCCCATGCTTGTAGGGCGGTCTGCTGCACGAGGTCATCGACCAACACAGGGTTGCGACTCAGCCACAGTGCATAGGAGCGCAGGCCCGGTTGCGCCTCCGTCCATATATCGATGAACTCGCGATCGCTGATCATCGTGGTGCTCCTATCCCTCATTTCGCGGCGCTTCTAACCCGCGCAACGGCCGCATCGACCTGAGGGTTCGCGAACGTGACGACCAAGCCCGAGTTGCGAATGTTGGAAAGATGCGAAATTCTCATGCAGATCTCCTCTGGCTCGTTGAATGCAACTTGTTCCGCCCGTGCGACTGGAGTTATGCCTTCCAGGCACTCACGTGAGCCTCACAGCTGACGAGGTCATCCTGGGGTGAATGCCTGCTTCGGGCAGGGATCGGCGGACGCTGGAAAATGCTAACTACCGATGATCCTCCGGAACCTCGCCTGAGCGTCGCGATCGTCGAAGTACGCGCGATCGGGGATCCGCCTGCGGCGCCGCACGTTGAGGCGATCAATCTACCGCTTGAGCAGAAGTAGAAGGCCCGCCACCAGCAGTAGAGAAGCAACTGAATTGACCGACATTGAGGCGCTCCATCAGGCTATCCTGCCGCGTGAAATGACTGGAGGAACGTCGACCATCGGTCCTCCGCAAGGAACGGAAGCGCGACCAGCCGGTTGACCCCGCACTCGGTTCTCTCGCCAGCACTTTAGTGGTATGCCCCTCACGGCAAACACACTAGAGGCTGGAACGTGGCAAGTTGCGCCTCTCGGCGGGCGCCGTGAAAGGCTGTGCTACCTCGAATACGAGAATCTGTGTCTTGTTGCGGGCGCTATCTATGCACATCTTACCGCCTGGACAGATCCAGACGGTTTTTCGCCCAATGGTTGTACAGCGTGAAGATTTGAAGGCACCGAGGACTATTCTCGTGGTGGACGAGCATGCGCCATCGGCTGATGCGCTCGTGGCGGCCCTCGTCGCTGGTGGCTATGAGGCCTCGGCCGCGTACGGGACGGCGGAGGCGATCGTAGCTGTCCGGACCGTCAGGTTCGGCCTCGTTGTAGTGGACGTCAAAGCGCCAGCTCCTGAGGGACTCGTGTTGGGTAGCACGCTGTGCCAGCAGTTCGATGTGCCTCTGCTTTTTCTGTCTGCACTTCGAGATGAGGAAACGGTACGCCAGGCTACCGCCCTGGGTGCCATCGGCTACCTGGTCAGACACCAGGACGTAAGGGATTGCATTCCTACAATCGAGACGGCCCTCGCGCGTGCCCCGGATCTGAAGAGGTTGCGCCAGAAAGAAGCACCACTCTCGTTGGACTTGAAACAACATCGGACGACCGGGATGGCAATTGGCATTCTCGTCGAACGCCTGCACTTGGACCGGGACGAGGCCTACGAAACCTTGTGCCGGAACGCTCGCAACCGCCAGCGCAGTGTGATCGACGTAGCGGAGCAGATCGTAACGTCGGCAGAAGCAGTCAACGAAATCGTGCGTCCCGAACCGCGAACGCAGCGGCCAGATGACTGACTCATCGGTCTATGAGGTCCGCCGGGCTCCGCTCCTCACCGAGGGGGCACGCAACAGCCGCGCAAGCGTTCGGACGCCATTGCGGATCTGTGCGATCGACGGATAGCCGAAGTTGAGCCGCAGGCAGTTCTGATACCGACGCTCAGCCGAGAAGACCGGACCTGGCACGATGCTGACTCCGGCCAGGAGACCGAGCCGATGAAGCTCCATGGCGTCAAAGGACTCGGGTAACTCAACCCAGAGCATGTAGCCTCCTGTGGGTCGAGACATTCGACAGGCAGCCGGAAATTCGGCCGAGACAGCCCGCATCATCTCCTGACAGCGCACCGCCAGGGCGCGCCGCAGGCGGCGCAGATGCTGCTCGAAGCCACCTTGTCGCAGGAAGCGCGTGAGGGTGTCCTGACACACAGGGGCGGTGTTGAAGGAGCTTACGACCTTACGCTGCCATACGTCGCGCGTAAATCGACCGGCCGCGGCCCAGCCGATACGATAGCCGGGCGCCAGGCATTTAGAGAAGGAGCCGCAGTGCAGAACCCAACCTGACCGATCGAACGACTTGACCGGTCGCGGTCGGTGTTCACCAAAGTAAAGCTCGGCATAGGCGTCATCCTCAATCACAGGAGTCTGATAACGTTCCGCCAATCTCGCCAAGGCGCGCCTGCGCTCCTCCGGCATGCAGCTTCCCACAGGATTTTGAAACGACGGCATGACGATACAAGCGCTGATGGTCCCCGTTTTCAGCACATTCTCCAAGACATCCAGATCGATACCCAGCCGCGGATCGGTCGCGATCTCCGCGGCGCGGAGCCCCATCCATTCGAGCGATTGCAAGATTGCGTAAAACGACGGGGTCTCGATCGCCACTGTGTCGCCGCGCCGACTCACGGCGCGCAAGCATAGAGAGATCGCCTCGAGCGCGCCGCAAGTGACGACAATCTCATCGGGCGGTACGACGCAGCCGGTGCCCAGATAGCGCAATGCGATCAGGCGGCGTAGCTCCGAGCTTCCAGGTGAGAGGTCTTCCAGTATTGCAGCCGGTTTGAGCCCGCGTGCCGCTGCAGCGCCGGCGCGATTGAGCTGCTCAATCGCCAATAGTTCCGGGGTCAGGAAAGGCGAGCCAAATTGAACGACCGCCGCCGATCGTTTGATGCTTTCGAACACCTCGAACACGAAATCGAAGACATCAACCGCCTTGGAGCGAAAATGGGTCGTGAAGGGTGCCGGCTCGGGCAGCTGCCTCGAATATACCCTGCGTACGAAGTAACCTGATCGCGGTCGTGACTCGATCAGGCCTCGCGCCTCGAGGTCGCGGTAGGCGCGTATTACGGTGCCCGGGCTAACGTTATTCCGGCGGGTCACCTCCCGAATCGAGGGGACGCGGTCTCCGGGTCGCAAAAGTGCTTTGTCGATCCGTTCGACCAGTTGGTCCGCGATTTCGCGGTATCTAGCCAAGACCAGGGCCGTAGCGGCCAGATCCATAGACTGAGTGAGCCATGTTGGATTACCGCTCGGAGGTGTTCATTTGATTAAATGTCGCGTCAGCATCGCGGGTCTGCGATCCTTGCTCAGCCAACGCGGTCGGGGTCCACCTCGGCATATACGGGCTTGTAGGCGCGCGTTCGGATCAGCGCTGCTATGTCGTCGGGCCGCGGCACTCGTGCGAGCCCCTGCTCGAAAATATAGCTCGCTACCTTCTCGGCCACATGCAAGGACGCCTGCAAGATCTGGCTCTGCGGGGGGTAGATCAGTCCACTGGCGAGATTTTCAGCCGTTACCTGCTCTGCCACCGCTTTTGCCGCGACGATGAACATTCCATCTGTCACCCGTACGGCTTCCGTCGCAAATATGGCCATACCCAACGCCGGAAAGATATACACGTTGTTTCCCTGTCCGGGTATCAGCTTGCGGCCCTCGAAGTTGACCGGCGGAAACGGACTGCCACTTGCAAAGATGGCCCGGCCGCCTGAAAAACGGTAGGCGTCCTCCGCCGTGCACTCAGAGCGGGTTGTTGGATTCGAGTAGGGAAATATCAGCGGTCGCTCGTTGAGCTGCGACATCATCCGGATGACTTCTGGCGTGAAAAGTCCCGGGGTGGCGCTGACGCCGATGATGCCAGTTGGCCGCAACACCTCGATCGCCCGCACGAACTCGGATATCGGCTCGCGATCGAGCGCGAACGGCTTCTGGAAGCCCGCCAGATCAGAGCGCGAGTTCACCAGCAGGCCGTTGATGTCAAACAAACCAATGCGCCGCGTGGCCTCCGGCTCGGGCATTCCCTCCAGCACCATGGCTTGGCTGAGCAGCTGAGCGATCCCGGTACCGGCCGAACCAGCTCCCAGAAACAGAAACCGCTGCTGCGTGAGCTTTTGTCCGGTAATTCGCAAGCTGGCGTAGACGCCGGCTAGCGCTATACCGGCTGTCCCTTGAATGTCATCGTTGAACGTACAGATCTTGTCCCGGTAGCGGCTGAGAAGCGGCACGGCGTTGCGATTCGTGAAGTCCTCCCATTGAATACAACATCTTGGATAGAGCGACTCCACCGCCTCGACGAACTCGTCTACGAACGCGAAATACTCCTGGCCGCGCACGCGACGCTGTCGCACGCCGATGTACAGCGGATCCTCCAGTAGGGTTTGATTGTCTGTACCCACATCGAGAACAATGGGCAGGCAATATTGCGGCGGCACTCCAGCGCAGGCCGTGTATAGCGCGAGTTTCCCGAGCGGGATGCCCATACCGCCGGCACCCAGGTCTCCGAGCCCAAGGATCCGTTCGCCATCGGTTACGACAATGAACCGCACGCCCTTTTCGGGCCAATTTCCGAGTATCTCCCGAACCCGGCCGAGCGCGCTGATCGGGAGGTGCATTCCGCGCGGCGAGCGGAATATGTGTCCGAACTTCTGGCACGCCTCGCCAACAGTGGGCGTGTACACCAGAGGCATGTAGTAAGCCGGATCCGACATCAGTACCGAGTAAAACAGCGTCTCGTTGCGGGCCTGCAAATCCGACAGCACCAGGTACTTCTGCAGGTCATCACTGAGGTTCGTGATTTCAGCGTGGCGCCGTGCGGCCTGCAACTCGATGGTGCTGACCATGGCCGGGAGGAGG
>Ga0335076_10006005_pt1 | contig 12256 bp, 12 predicted proteins | sample Lox_Sample_25_FD_206717 | JGI IMG/M metagenome (GOLD analysis project Ga0335076, IMG submission 206717) | Soil microbial communities from Loxahatchee National Wildlife Refuge, Florida, United States - Lox_Sample_2.5 | ecosystem: Environmental > Terrestrial > Soil > Wetlands | place: USA...
GCCATCAACCCCAAAATTCACCTGATCGTCGGCGGCTTTCACCTTGTCGTCGCGTCAGATGAATTGATCGAAAAGACAGTGACCGCCCTCAACGAGAAGTACAAGGTCGAAAACGTTGCGCCGGGGCACTGCACCGGCGAGCCGACCTTTGCGGCGTTGAAGAAAGCGTTTGGCTCGAGATATTTCTACGCGGGTCTCGGCACTTCGCTCGCGGTCGGACCGAGCATTGGCTCTGGCATGCGGCGTGGCGAGGGGCCCGGCTTCGATGACCTTGCTATCTATCGCCAATTGGCAAGCCACGAAGAACACTGAGCAAAGCCGAGGACAGTTGGCCCACCGAATGGAGGCGGCCAGTTGAACGACGGCGCGTTGCCAACGCCGTTGAAGTGGCACGCGGGTGGAACGCCTGAGGAAACCTAGCCGACCAAAAGATTTTGATCTGCCTCTTGGGCTCCGAATTGAGCTAGCGCAACTGCTCGCAGCTGCCCGCTGCTATTGAGATCAATATGACGATCGCAACGAGGCGACGTCGCGTCCGGTTGAAACAAGCCAGAAGAAAGGGGTTTAGGATGCCGAAAGGTCGAATGCTCTGCATGCTGACGGTCGGCTCCTGCCTGCTTTGCTTCGTTCAGGGATCGATGGCTTTCGCGGCTGATGCCGGCAACGGCAAGACTCTCGCAGATCGCTGGTGCTCAAGCTGTCATGTCGTGGACCACGAACAGAAACTTGCGACCGATCAAGCTCCGCCATTTGCATCCATTGCAAGAAGGCCGGGCTTTGATGCGAGCAGACTGGCGTTTCTCTTGCTTAAACCGCATCCGAACATGCCGACTTTATCTCTCAGCCAGGCAGAGATAGCCGATATCGCGGAATACATGGCGACGCTGAAGTAAGGGACTCCGAAGCTCGCGGAATTCTTGCAAATTGCGCCCTCGCGGTGAAAACCTCACAGATTGCCGTCGAGGATTTTTTCTTTCGACGCGTTAGATAGAGGCCGGAAATCATTGCCTGGATCGCGGCGGCCTTATACCTTCTCAGAGGTCAAGACTGGGGGCAGCCTTGGAAAGAGACGAACTCGAACGCCTCGCCGGCCGCCGGTTGCGGCTGAGCTTCGAGGAGATCGTGAACCATCCTCGGCTGCCGGAGGCACGGCACGCCTATCTCGCGGCTTTCTCTGATGTGTACGGAGGCGATCCGTTTTTGGTTCGTCTCTTGCTGCAGGCAGGTCGCTTCTTCGTCTTTCACAGCGCGGCAGTGCTCGAAGCGGCGCAGGATCCGTCGCGACGCGAAACCTGGTTCACGGTCGCCGCCCTGAAGCAGCAGCTGGGCATGTTCGGATATGCGAGCGCGCGACAGGTGGATCATCTCCTGGCGCGGCTGTGCGAAGTCGGTTTCATCGAGCGCAGCCGGTCGGCGGATGACCGGCGCGTGTGGCTCCTGGCGACCACGGACAAGCTTCGCTCGCATCACACCGAATGGCTTGCAGCGCATAACGTCCCGCTCGCCATTCTGTATCCCTATCATGATTACAGCCCGGTGCTGTCGCGAGATCGCTTCTATCACGTCCTCCATTGCCGCGCGTCTCTGCCGTTCCATCCGGTCGCAGCCCGCCTCATGATGACGCTGCCCGACACGCTGCTGTTTTTTGCTCATGCAGCGGGGCCGCTGATCCAGAATGCGGTTCTGAAGGTCGCCATGGATGCGGGCGATCCGACCGCCGCGGTCCCCTACATGGAAGTAGCCGATCAGTTCGGCGTTTCCCGAACCCATGTCCGCAACTTGATGAACTCCGCGCAGTCGGCCGGTCTCGTCCGGATCGTCGGACGCGGCGGCCGGAGCATCGAGATTCTGCCGCGCCATTGGGCGAGCTACGACCGCGGCCTGGCTGTCGGCATGTACCTGCACGATGCGGTCAATCTCGTCGCGATGCGCGAGTGGACGAAGGGGCAGAGTGAGGACGCGGCTCGGCAGCTCGCTCCCGTGATTGCAGACTAACCCCATCCCGCGGCATTTCTTGCCACCCTCCGGGATATGCGCAAAGTTTTCCGAACGCATCTCGATCGGAACGGCTAGGCTTGCTTGATCCGCCGAAATTGTCTGCGCGGGCATTGCTGTTTTTCAATTTCATTTGCTTGAGGGAATTTCATGACCGAAATCAAAACCAACACGCACGGCTCGGGTCACGTGCCGCTCCGCTCATTCGCCTACGCCCTGGCCGCTGCCATTCTGGCCGCTCTTGGCTTGCATGCCGTTTTTATTGCTGGTCCTGCCATGCGTGCGGCCGCACATGAGGAAGTCTTGCAGGCGATTGCGGACGAAGATCACCGATTCTGCGACATGTTCGGAATGCGCTCGGGCACGGATACGTTCGCTGCGTGCGGCAGGGAGCTGTCGATCGTCCGGCAGCGACAGGTCGATCGCGATAACGCAGCCGCCCAAGGCATTCTCTAAAGGCATTCTCTCTCTAAAGGCATTCTCTAGCGCTTCTCTTCCGATACGCCCCTTGAAAGGAATTCGATCATGATTCGACGTGCAACGCTTGGCCTGGGTGCGGCGGCGATCTGGATCGCTTCGGCCGCTGCGCAGAACGCTCCTCCCTCTTATGAGGCCGACCCGACCGTCTACAAGATCATCTTCGAAGATCAGAATTTTCGTGTGATCGCTGCCACCTGGAAGAAGGGTGCGACGGACAAGCCGCATTCCCACCCGCTTCCCTTCGTGGTCTACGCGCTCGACGATTGCACCCTGCGTGTTCACAATCCGGACGGCACAACACGCGAGGTCAAGAGCAAGGCGGGAGGGGCGAATGCGGGACCGATCACATCCTCGCACACAGCCGAAAATCCCGGCGATGCGGATTGCCGGGCCATTTTCGTCGAGCGCAAGTGATCCATCTTGGGGCGATGCGCGGCGGTGCGGCGATCGACGCACCACCAACCGTGCTGCCTCCATGCTCGACCTGACCGAGAGGAAATCGTCATGCATTTCTGCCTAACAGCGCAGTACACACCGCAAGCTCTCAACAACCTGATGGATAATCCTGCGACCAGCCGCTACGAGGCGGCCAAGGCTCTGATCGAAAGCGCCGGCGGCAAATTGATCTCGATGTACAGCACCGCGGCCGAGGGTCCCGGTATCCTGGTCATCTTCGATGTGCCTGATCCCAATGCAGCGCCGGCGACAACCGGCGTGCTGGTGGCATCGGGGGCCGCCCACAATGTCACGCTCACCCGTTTGTGGACGCAGGATGAAGTGAAGCAGGTCAGGCAGAAGGCCAGCGAACTTCGTGGAGCATATCGGCCGCCCGGCAAGTAAGACGGCGGCAAAGCAGAGTCGGACGACGGATTGTCGTCCTCGAGTCTAAAGGCTATCGTCATCTTCTCTTCGACGGTGCCAACACGAGGAGCCGGACCGATATGGCGCAACGCCTTGACCTGGATGCTTACCTCGCACGTATCCACTATTCCGGTCCCCGTACGCCGGGCTACGACACCCTCGCTGCCATCTTGCGCCACCATACTGCGAACATCCCCTTCGAGAGCTTCGACGTTCTTCTCGGTCGCCCGATCCGCCTCGACCCAGAGGGTCTGCAAGCCAAGATCGTCACTGCTCGTCGCGGCGGCTATTGCTTCGAGCACGCAAGCCTGATGCATGCTGCACTCGAGGCCATCGGCTTTGCGCCGGTAAGACACGCCTCCCGTGTCCTGCTTTTTGAGCCGCGTCACGAAAGTGCGCGCCAGCACATGTTCCTCACGGTTACTGTCGGGGGCGCCACCTATGTCGTCGATCCCGGCTTCGGTCCCTTCGCATGCCCCCAACCTATTCCGATCGACGGCACGCCAGTTCCGACCGGCGTCCCCACACACCGCCTCGCCAATGAAGGGAGTGACTGGTTTCTATACGTCACCCACGAGGGACGGGAAATCCAAGGCTGGGTTTCAAAACTGGAGGAGGAATATCCCGTCGATTTCGAGATGATGAACCATTACGTCGCGACCCACCCGGCCTCCTTCTTCACGCACAACATCCTTGCCAGCGCCGCAACGAGACAAGGCCGCGTCAACATCATGAACCAGGGCGTCAATGTCATTCACAACGGTGTCGCGGAAGCGACGCAGTTGCCGGATCGCAAAGCCCTGCGTTCGCTCATCGCGCAGCACTTTGGCTTCGACCTGCCCGAACTTGAAACCATGCGCGTGGACGGCGTGCCTGGCTGGCAATGATGCAATCGCGGCGAAGACTGACGACCCGCCGGCGAACGAGCATTTCCGGCCGATTTCGCGAATTCGGCCGCGCCGAAGCGATCAGTATCCTGCTTTAGCGGTGTATTAACTGGGTTCCGCTACTTTGACGGCGGGCTCGGTGGGCGACACTTGTATAGAGGTCGCCATGAATTTCTCTTTGCGGCGCCAAGGGCTCTTGGCGCCGGTCAGCACAATTTTGGTCATGATGCTTGCAATCGCTTCGGCGAGTGCGGCCGATGCACCCATCCCCCCGCAGATCCCCTACGGCGGGCCGCCTCCCCAATATGCCCCGCAAGTGCTGCCGGCACCGGCACTGCCCTGCCTCTGGCTGGGTCCTTATGTCGGCACCAATATCGGCTTCCAGTGGACCTCGAGCATCGGCGGCCTCAATTCGAGCGCCTTCACCGGCGGCAGCGGGTTCACCGGCGGCATACAGGTCGGCTACAACTGGCAAAACGGTCCATGGGTTTATGGCGTCGAATCGGATTTCAACCTCTCGAGTGCCGACGGTACGTTCGCCGGTTACCAGTTCTCCAACCCATGGTTCGGAACCATGCGCGGGCGCGCAGGGTATCTCATCAACAACAACTTCTTCGTCTACGGCACGGCGGGCCTCGCCTTCGGCGTCACCACGATCTCGAACGGCGCGCTATCCGATAGCAGCGGGCGCTTAGGCTGGACTGTCGGGGGCGGCGTTGAATTTGGCCTCGCTCCATGGGGTCTTAATCCGAACTGGTCTGCCAAGGTCGAATATCTCTTCCTCGACCTGTCGCAGGGCGGCAACCTTCCGGCCGCAGCCTCGTCCAATTTCCAGTCGAACGTGGTGCGCGTCGGCGTGAATTATCACTTCTGAGCTCGGCCTCGATAAGAACGGCGCGCAACAAGCGCAGCGCGACGCTTGCGGTTTGTCTGCTGCAGGCGGCGCGCGATGTTGTCGAAGCCAAAAATCTGGAGGGCGGCCGTCGGCGAAACACCCGACGCTCCCCGGATTAACCATGTCGCGAGATATCGCAGGCTGGTCGTTCGGAAATCCCAGCTCGCGCCTTGTTTGACGTGTCACTTGGCAGACTACGATCCAAGTGCGGGCTCACCGCCAAATAAATAACGGGAGACGTGTCATGATGCTGAAATTCGGCAGGATAGCTGTCGTGTCTACCGCAGTTCTCACGCTCGTTGCTGCCACCATTCCTTCCAGCGCCCAAGCATTCGGCTACTTCCCCGGCGGCTATGGTCCCGTTGGGTGGGGCGGCGGCTTTGTCGGGAGCGGATGCGGTTGCCAGGTTTTTGTTCCGCCTCCGCCGCCACCTTGCTGCTTTGTTCCGCCGCCGCCTCCGCCATGCTGCGTCTACGGTGGCGGTTGGGGCGGCGGCTGGGGCCCTCGCGGCTTTAATGGCGGTTACGGCGTCGGTTTTGGCGGCGGCTATGGCGGCGGATACGGTTATTAGCTTGCGGATCAAGTAACCGGCTGCCGCGGTCTTCTGACCTCTATGCGGTTGCAGTGCATGTTCGTGCATCAGCCCTGATGTGAATCAGGGGCTGGCGCATCGATTGCTGCCGCGAGGGCGCTGGTGAGACTCGCGATAGGTCCACAGGTCTGCCCACCGGCGGTCGACGAACGATCCAGGCTCGGACTCTCGGTTCGAAGTTCCGCACGGGAATGATCCGGAGGGCGGCGCGAAGCGGGCTGCTTTCAACCGCGGCTCTTGTCGCCAGCGTGATTCCCAGCCCGCGCACAACGAGCGACAGGCGAAGGTCCGAGCTCAGAGCCTCTATACCTATGCGCAGAGGGGCATGCTCTTGCGCGAAGCGGCGCTGGATCGCAGATCCGCGCGAACGAGCCGCAGCTCTGCTGCCGCCAGCGACCCCAACTAACGAACATTCGCCGCCCCTCGTAAGGTCCGCGTCAGCTTGGAGTTGTAGTCTCCCCCTTTGGGGGCCCGATGCCGAACTGGCTCGTGAGAGATATCGCGCGAGGCTTTCCGATGCAGAATTGGATGGTCGTGGCACTCGCCATCATCGCGATCTGGATTCTCTATAAATCGCGGCCGCTCCGGTAAGTCGCCCCGGCGGGAGGATCGAATGGCAATGCGAACCCTGTCGTTGGCCGCCGTCCTTCTGCTTTGTGGAGTCTATCCCGCCTTCCCCAAGGGCAGCAGCGTTATCAAGGACGATCCCTGGAATCCCCACCACGTCAACGATTTGCCGGTGGAGATCCGCCAATACATCACTGAAATCTGCAAAGGGCCACCAAGCGCGCAGCGCGATTTTGCAACCTACTCACCGCAGCAGAAACGTTGGCGGATCAACCTTGAATATCTCCAATGCAAGGGCTTGGTCGGGTTTCGTCGGGGAAACCAATGTCTCGATGTCGATTTCGTTGAAGTCGGCTCGAGCTTTCGGCTCGCCGCAAAACAGTATCGGGACTGCGGCTTCTGAAACCTTGGCCGAGTTTCGTAGAGACTACCCTCAACCGACAATCCGTCGGCCGTTCCGTGGCAGACGATCCGTCCAATCCCGGCTCTCACCACGGCGATCTTCCTCGTCGAGAGCATCGAGGATCGTCCGAAACTTGTCAGGACGATCAGGTGCCGGCGGATCAGTCCGCGGCACGCGCTGCGATAATGCCAGCCCGGCGCAAACCAGCGCGAGACCGATTGCGATGAGCGAGATAGCGAGAGCAGTCATGCTGATGTACGCCTGAAAAGCACAATTTACGCCGGTTCCGTAGTCGCTTCTTCCATTACAGAGTAGACGCTGGCTCCTCAATTAATCGGTCGATAAGCCAACCAGCTCGTTTTTCAACTCATTTTTGTAAAGCGCTGCACACTCCTCGGGTCAAGCCCGCGGGGTGTGCTTTTCCGGATCATGGGCTAGCGGCGTTAACCATAGCCCTGCCGCCTCGATCACACCTGATCGTGCACGATGATGCCGGCGAGCGGATCGAACTCGCCGACCCAGGGCGCACGTTCGATCATCGCCTTGGCGTGCGCGTAGCCGGCGTCCCAGCGCCGCATGATTCCGGCCGAGCTGAAATCGATATCCTTGGTGTGGGTCTCGCCGTCGAGCTGCGGCGCGAGCAGGCGAACCACGTGCATCCGCGTCTGGCAGCCATAGCTCGCAAGCTCGCGCACCGCGTTGCTGTTGCGCTCGGCCTCCGGCAGTCTTGCCGCGAGTTCGTTGATCACGTGACGCAACCGATGTGCCTGCTCCTGACGCACGATCTGGCTGGTGACGCGGCTGGCATATTGCACGTCCTTGTGCCGATTGAACACGTCAGCCATGCAATTCGGCTCGGCACCGATCGGATTCCACAGATGCACCGAGAAGATCAGCGAATCCCGCCGCGGATTGTCGTCGAACACCACTTCCGTCGGTGTGTTGGACAGAACGCCGCCATCCCAATAGAGCTCGCCGTCGATACGGACCGCGGGAAAGGCCGGCGGCAATGCGCCCGAAGCCATGATGTGTTTGACAGAGAGCCGGCAATCGCGGCTGTCGAAATAGCACATCTGGCTCGTGCGCACATGCGCGGCGCCGACGGTGAGGCGCGGGGTGCCGCGATTGATCAGATCGAAATCGACGAGCTCGCGGAGCGTGCGCTCCAACGGCGCAGTCGAATAATAGGCGGCTTGATCGGCGCCGAGCGGAAAGCGTTCGCCGGCATAGGCGGCCGGATTGGGAAGGAAGAAGGCAGGGATCCCCCGCGTGATCGTCGACCAGGTCGAGAGCTGCATGCCGAAGCCCGGCGAGGCGTCGCGAAAATTCCAGATCGGCGCGTGCTCCACCCGCTTCCAGAATTCCCGCAACCTGGCGAGGCGATCCCGGGTCGGATTGCCTGCGATCAGCGCGGCGTTGATGGCGCCGATCGACGTGCCGATGATCCAATCCGGCGCGATGCCGGCTTCATGCAGGGCCTGATACACGCCGGCCTGATAGGAACCGAGCGCGCCGCCGCCTTGCAGCACCAGCACGACCTGCCCCGGCAGGTCTGCGGCCACGCAGTCGTCACCGGCCTGATTGCGCGCATCGTCCATCGTCCGCTCCGTTCGAGCCTCTCCCCGATCAAATTCGCCGAGGACCGGGCTTTGTTACAGGAGCGAATAAGCGCGCGAGCGTCCCCCCGTCAACAGGCGCCATCCCGGGTTTCCGGCATGAACAGAGCGATCGTGGCAAGCCCCAGCATCGCGACGGCGGCAAGTCCGACAAAGGCCACGCTGCTGCCGAACTTGTCGGTGACAAAGCCGGCGAGCACGGTCGAGAGCGATGCGCCGATGCCTGTCGCCGTGCCGACAATGCCCTGCGCGAGATTGAAGTGGCCGCTGCCGAAGGCGACGTCGGCGACGATCAGCGGGATCATGACGGCAAAGACGGAGGCGGTAATGCCGTCGAACAGCTGCACCGCGACCAGCACATAGGGATCGTGGACGGTCGCAAACAAGAGGCCGCGGATGGCGAGCGCGGCAAAGCCGATCAGAAGCAGCGACCGCCTCCCCCAGACTTGCGCTTTGGCGCCGACCGAGGGCGACATCAGCGCGACGATCGCCTGCGGAACGATGATGCAGGCGGCGATCAGCACCGGCGCATATTGGCTTGACCGGGTTGTCACGACACCGGCCATGATGGGCAGCATCGCGGCATTGGCAAGCTGCAGGAGCAACACGCTGGCCGCGAAGATCAGAAGCGGACGCGTGCACAGCAGGTGGATGACGCTGGTGTCCTTGGCCTCCGGCGCCTCGCGCGGCACCGAGCCGTGCGCACGCGCGGCGTCGATTTCGTGCTCGCGAATGCTGGACAATGAGAGCAGCGTCGGAATCGCAAGAACGAAGGTGACGAGAAACACCGAGCGGGTGGAGATAAGATAACCGAACGTGCCCATCACCGCCGCGGCAACGCCGTTGCCGAGCGAGGCAAAGCGCGCATTGCGGCCGAGCCTTTCGCCGATCTTGAGCGGCCCGACCAGGCCGAGACTGATCGCGGCAATCGCGGGGCCGAGCACGCAACTCGCCGCCGCGTGCAAGGTTGCGGCCACCATCACCACGGGGATGATCGGCCACGCGGCATAACTGAGCGCACAAAAGCCGATGGTCGTAACGGCAAAGCTCGCGACCAGCCGCTCGGAGCGCGCCGCATCGACGATCGCGCCGCCCGGCATCTGGCCGATCAATCCGACCACGCCTCCGATCGACAGCACCAGACCGATCTGCGCCTGGGTCCATTTCTCCGTCGTCAGGTAGACCGCGATGAAAGGACCGAACCCGGTCTGCACGTCGGCAAGGAAGAAGATGAACCAGTCAAGCCCGCGCAGGCTTTGCCGCGACGGTCGCGGCCCGCGGCCTGGTTCCGGCGATCTCGCCGGCCCGGACTTGGCACGATCGAGACCGCCCGGCCCCGCGTTGCGGCCATCGCCATTATGGACAAGCGGATGGGATAGACCAACCACCGGCAGAGGCCTCCGCGCTAATGCTCATCCAGTGGCTGCAAGCTCCCCGCCGCGCCCAACACCACAATCGGTTTGTCTTCCTTGTACTCGGGAGCCGCGGACACCTGCGCCTTGGTCAATTCGAGCGTGATGCTGTCGCCCTTCTCGGTAACGCCACCGAAATGCAGCGCGTTCCAGTCGACGACGATCTTGCGGCTTCCGACACCGAGAAAGCCGCCGAAATCGATCACCGCGGCGCGTACCGTGCCGGTGCGGTCGACGATCACATCCACGATGCGACCCATGTCCTCATTCGTCGTACTCTTGACGTCGCGGCCGAGCACGCCATGCGCTTCGCGCGGCGCGATCACCGTCACCGACGGCGGCGGGGCCGGCTCTTCCTTTGCGGCCGGCCCTGGTGTCGCCGACGGGCTTGGAGTCGCAGATGGGCTCGGCGTCGCCGGCGGTACCGGCTCATCCGCGGCGCGCGCACCGGCGGCTGCGGCAACAACAAGTGCAAGCCCCAACAACGCATGTCTTGCGCGCATGCGCCCTCCTTTTTCGCACCTTCAGTGCGCGAGCACGATCGAGACCTGGATTTCGCCGCGGCGGCGCAACACTTCCATCGAGACGTCATCGCCATGGCGGCGGACCCGAAGGTCGACGGTGGACGGCCCGAGATGCAGGTCGCGCAGCACCACCTCGTTGAGGAAGGCGGGCAGTCGCGGGTTGCGCATGCGGATTTCGTTGCGCTCGACGTCGAACTCGAGCCCGAGCGCGGCCTCGAGCAAGGTGAACGGCGTCGCGCTCGCCCAGGCCTGCGGCGCGCAGGCCACGGGATATAATGTCGGTCCGCGATGATTCTCGCGCCGGAAACCGCAGAACAACTCGGGCAGCCGACGCAGATCCATATAGGTTGCAGCATCGAACAGACCCTTGAAGACCTGCTCCACCGGTTGCTTGTGGCCGTAGCGCGCGAGCCCGAGCGCGATCAGCGCGTTGTCGTGCGGCCAGATCGATCCGTTGTGATAGGACATCGGGTTGTAGCGCGCCTCGCCAAGCGCAATCGTGCGAATGCCCCAGCCGTTGAAGAAATACGGCCGCATCAAATCGGCTGCGACCTTGCGCGCGCGGTCCTCGCGCACCATGCCGCTGAACAACAGATGACCGGCGTTCGACGAGCGCACCTTGCAGGGCCGCTTCTCGCCATCGAGCGCCAGCGCGTAGGTGCCGAGGTCATCACACCAGAACGCCTGCTCGAAGCGCTCGGCCAGAGCATGGGCCTCGTGCCTCAGCCGCTGCGCCACCTCGCGCTTGCCCAGCCGCGACGCGCAGCGCGCCGCGAGCCGCTTGGCGGCAAACACGTAGCCCTGCACCTCGCAGAGCGCGACCGCGCCCTCGGCCAACCTTCCGTCGGCATGGAAGATCGCATCATACGAATCCTTCCAGCCCTGATTGGCGAGCCCCTGCTCGGTCGCACGGTAATATTCGACAAAGCCGTCGCCGTCGCGGTCGCCGGACCTGTCGATCCAGCCAAGTGCAGCCTCGATCTTGGGCCACAATTCGCCAATCGTCTCGTCGTCGCCGGTCCGTTCGAAATAAAGTCCGGCCAACAGCACGAACAGCGGAGTTGCGTCCACGCTGCCATAGTATTGCGCAAACGGAACCTCGCGCAGCGACGCCATCTCGCCACCACGCATCTCATGCAGGATCTTGCCGGGCTCGGCATCGGCCAGCGGATCGACGGCCGTCGCCTGGTAGAAGGCGAGTCGCCGAAGCACGCCGCGCGCCACGCGTGGGTCGACCCACAGCATCTGCAACGCCGTGATGATGCCGTCGCGGCCGAATGTCGTGGAATACCAGGGGATGCCGGCATAGGGATAACGCCCTTGCGGCGTGTCCGTCAGCAGCATGTTGAGGTCGGCCATCGAGCGGCACAAGACCTCGTTGAAGATGTTGTTCGATGTCTCGATGCTGGCAAAGCCGGCGGTCGAGCGTCGCATCTCGCGGCGATGCGCGAGCAGCGATGGAAAGAAGCGAATCGGCGTGCCGCCCGCGGGCTTGTTGCAGGACACGGCCACGAACAACGACTTGACCTGTTGCGGCGCCAGATCGCAATGCCAGGTCGCGGCAGTGGCGGAAAGCCGGGTCGGCCGCGGATCGAAATGCAGCTCGGTGCTGCGCGACACGCCGTCGAGCCCCTTGTATTCGAACACCACGTCGGCCGGGCCAGACAACTTGCTCGCGCCGATGCCCCGGCGCGAGCGCTTCTCGCCGCGCACCTCGAACAGGTCGGCAAAATCATTGTCGAACAGCAGCGTCAGCTCGAAGATCGCGCGGCGATCGCCGTGGTTCTGCAGTCCGATCCGCTGATAGGCCGTGCCCCGCCAGAGGAATACGGTGCGCAGGATATGCAGCATGTCCTTTTGCAGGACGATGCGCCCCTGCCGGTAGACGTCGGGATTGGTGAGGTCGACCGTCAGCGCCGAATTGTCGTCGCGCAAATTGGAGCCGAGCAGCAGCGGCTGCACCTCGTCGAGCAGCATCTCCAGGCGTGCGAGATAGCGGGTGTCCGAGTTGAACAGCCCGTCGG
>Ga0335076_10006006_pt1 | contig 12254 bp, 11 predicted proteins | sample Lox_Sample_25_FD_206717 | JGI IMG/M metagenome (GOLD analysis project Ga0335076, IMG submission 206717) | Soil microbial communities from Loxahatchee National Wildlife Refuge, Florida, United States - Lox_Sample_2.5 | ecosystem: Environmental > Terrestrial > Soil > Wetlands | place: USA...
CCGCTGGCAGAAAAGCGCGCATTTGCGGTGGTGTGTTCGAACTTCTCCTGCCAGCCTCCGATATTTGAGGCCGACGAACTGGTACGTGTACTGGGCTCGCGGGCAAGATCGGCGGCCTGAACCCAGCAACGGAGCCTTGTCCCTCCGAAGGCAATGGGCGATGGTTGCCGCACCTCCTTCTCCTGAAGATTTTTCATGGAAGCGCCGATGATCTCTTTTGGCGGGTGCCAAACCATGCCCGGGGATCATTTCGACAATCATGAACTCTATCGTTCCGTGCTTGAGGAACTGCCGGCCGGGGTTCTTCTGCTCGATCGTCATCGTCGCATACGGTTCTGGAATCGCGGCGCCGAGCGACTGGTAGGCCATTTGGCCCATGAGGCTGTGGGGGAAGACGGAGCGGGGCCGCTGCTGGATCCCTGCGATCGCAAGGGTCATCCTCTAACAGGCGCAAACAGCCCGGTGAATGCGACTCTCCATAACGGGCAGGCTCAGCAGTTTGCGGCCTACTTTCGGCACAAAGAAGGTCATCGCGTGGCGGTGCGAGTGCAGACCAAAGCCATGCGCGAGCACAACGACTCCGTCATTGGAGCGATGGTTCTGTTCGAGGAGTGGTTTGGATCTCGCGAGGACTCCTCCGACCCTCCGATGTATGGATGCATGGATCGAGCGACCCGCATCCCTTCTCACCAGCTCACGCGTGCCGTTCTCAATGAATGCATGGCAGAAATGGAGCGGTCACGAAAAGGCTTCGGCCTGCTGCGGGTTCGGGTGTTGGAGTTGGATGAGTTCCGCGCCAAGCACGGCATCCAATCGCATCTTCCCTTCCTGCGCACGGCCGCTTTTACGCTGCGCCACAGTCTCGATCCCGAGATGTTCATCGGGCGCTGGGGAGAAGACGAATTCATTGTCGTACTGCCCACGGCAAATCCCCTCACCACGGTGGCGGCTTCCGAAAGCGTATGGAACCTGATCAATCATTCCGAAGTGTCATGGTGGGGTGACCGTTTTCCCGTGCAGGCAGTGGTGATGTATACGGTCGCGCAGCCTGGAGACAGGCTTGCCGCGCTGCTCAACGGACTGGAGCCAACTCATGCCGCCGCTGCGGGCCGGGCCATTGGCGCGGCAAACGCGGGAAGGTAGCGAGGTCGAGCTTTATGTTTGCCATCATTGGAATCGTGGTCGTGTTCGGCTGCATTGTCGGCGGCTATCTGATGGAACACGGCAATCTGAAGGTACTCGTCCAGCCTGCCGAGCTACTCATCATCGGAGGCGCCGCCGCCGGCACGGTGCTGATTGCCAATCCCATGCACATCCTCAAGCAGATCGCCGGCGGTCTGGGAGGAGTGTTCGGCTCGTCCAAGTTCAGCAAGCAGTTCTATATCGACTCCCTCAAGATGATGTACGAGCTTTTGACTAAGGCGCGGAAGGAAGGTCTGGTGGCGCTTGAATCGGATATCGAAGAGCCGGAAAAAAGTCAGCTGTTTTCGAAATACGAGGGTTTTATCAAGAATCACCACCTGACCGCATTTATCTGCGACACCATGCGGATGGCGGTAAGCGGAGGCGTGGAAGTCTTCGATCTCGATCAGATGCTGGATGCCGATATGGAAGTTCATCATCACGGCGCGAGCCAGCCAGTCTCAGCGCTCAGCACGATGGCCGATTCGCTGCCTGGCCTCGGAATCGTCGCCGCGGTTTTGGGAGTAGTCATCACCATGGGCGCACTCGGCGGGCCGCCGGAAGAGATTGGCCATAAGGTAGCCGCCGCCCTGGTCGGAACGTTTCTGGGAATTCTGCTCTGCTATGGTTTTGTCGGCCCCATGGCGGCGCGCATGGGCAAGGCGGCAGAAGAAGAACATGCTTTTCTCATGGTCATGCGAGTTGTCATCATCGCTTTCCTCAAAGGCGTGGCGCCGATCATGGCAGTTGAAATCGGCCGCCGCGTTGTGCCCGGGCATGTCCGTCCGTCCTTCAAGGATATAGAACAGGCATGTCGTGGAGGTGGCGCTGCGGCGGCTGCGGCCAGCTAGAGAAAGCATGCCTGCCCCTCCCATCATCGTCATCAAGAAGAAAGGCGGCCATGGCGGCCATCACGGCGGCGCGTGGAAGGTCGCTTACGCAGACTTTGTCACGGCCATGATGGCCTTGTTCATCGTTTTGTGGCTGTTGAACACCAGCAAGCCGATCCAAGAGGCGATTGGCGGTTACTTCAAAGACCCCAGCGGGAGCGCGAAAAAGGCCGGAACCAGTCTGACTGGGGCTGGGGAAAGCTTTTCGCTTACCAAGCAGAACATGGCCCAGCTCAAGGAGCAGTTGCAGAAAAGCATTCAAAGCATGAACGATCTCGAAAAGCTGCGCAAGAATATCGAGATGACGGTCACCGCCGAAGGATTGCGCATCGAGCTTCTCGAATCACAAAACGGAACCTTCTTCAATAGCGGCAGCTCCGCACTGAATCAGACGGGGCAAGAGATGCTGACCTTATTGGCCGCCGAACTCGGTAAGGTGCCTAACAAAGTTTCCATCGAAGGTCACACCGATGCGAAGCCTTATACCGGGTCCGGCAACTACAGCAATTGGGAGCTTTCCGCCGATCGCGCCAATTCGGCGCGACGTCTGATGCAGCAGGCGGGATTGCGCGCCGACCAGGTCTCGCAAGTGCGCGGGTTCGCCGACCAACGCTTGCGCAACAAAGACGATCCAACGGACGCCTCAAACCGGCGCATTTCGATCATTGTGCAATACATCAGTAAGGAGGTTGAACCGGAGGAATCGACCAAAGAGGCGAATGAGGGGCTATCAGCTGAATCTAAGTCTGACGTGAAGAGCGAGGAATCGAAGCCTCGTGCTGCCGCCGAAAACGAAGGCAAAAAATAAGGCTGACCTTTAGCGAGCCAGCCCTGGGAAAATGACTTTCTTGTTGCGTGCTATCTATTTACTTTCGGGTTAACGTGCAACCACACCGTCGCAGCTTGGAGCGCTCGGTGGGCATAGCGCTATCGGCCCATGCTTCTTGGGCATAGCGGCAAATGCGAACGTCCCTACCAGACCTACCAACAGTAGTAACGCCCTGAGTGATCGTTTCATGGACATCTTCTCCTTAGGGTCTGTCGAAAACCAGCAGGAGCACCGGAATTCGACGGAGCATTATACACAGGCTTGTAAATGCGTGATTCTTCAAATCTTAACGATGCAGGCCGGGGACGGCCGCGTGAGACAGCAAAGATCGCGATCGCAAGGAATCGCAACTTGCCGCTCTCTGTGCGCTTTCCTATGCTATGAGTTAAAGTGTTGGTTTTACTTCAGACAGACGAAAAGACGCGCCTTATTAGAGCTCACGGAAAGAGGTGAAATTAGCTCTTGACAAGGATTTTACAAGCTCTGTTTTTTACTTCTTTTTGCTTCTTCTTGCTTCGCACTTACTTATCGCCTACCGGTTGAAACCACGGCAGCGGCCGCTTGCGTTCGCACAGCAGTAGTTGGCTTCGCCACACGTAAAGGCTCATTGGTGGATTGCAGGTTCGAACTTTTCGAGAAAGCACGTTCCACCATTCCCTCGAACATGGGAATCAGGGAATCATTGGCTGGAGTCGCGTGTTGGAGATCAGACAATCCCTTTTCCCAACGTTGCGTCTGAAGATGATTCACATTCGCACTACGCCCCACAATGGGGAGCACGGAATATGTCAGCCAGACAAGAATGGACAAGTCATAAATGGGCATGTAAATGAGGTTGAAATTGCCCAACTGGATGATTCCTCCTTCGCGAAGAGCGAGAAGCATCAGTTCGGTACCGGCAAAAACCCCGAATCCCAGGGAAATTCCAAAACTGTACTGTTTCCGTGAAACTCCCAGAAAACGCGAAAACAAAACCAGAAAAAGAATAAGTCCCACCTGCACCATTCGCACCGAGCGCTGGAGCGTGGCTACAGCGTGAATGATGGGATCCTGCGCGAAGGTGTTCGAGGCGGCGACCACCACAGAGACCAGCAACATCACCACACCAGCCCACTTGAAGACCGGCGTTCCCAGATCCCTTAACGAGTGATAGGGACGGAAAATGTCCAGGAAAATCTCATGGATCACCTTGAAGCCAAGCACTGCAGTGATCGCTTCTCCCGTCCAAAATGTCCAGAAATACCACTTATAAGCGGAGTAACGATAGAGCGGGTAGGTCACCGCGAAAATTGCGATCTGGGCCAGCAGAAACCAATAGAAGACCGGGAACTGCTTATGCAGTTTCCGTCGCCACATCACGGCCGCCACGACCCCCTGCAAAACAGGTTGTGAGTACCAGAAATAGAGCGATGTTAGCTGGCTATGGATGGACATTCTTATCGAGCCCTAGGCGACGTGATCGTAGGGATCACCGCCGCGCCGCTCATCCTGCCATATCCTGACCGAGCAGAGTACGTTGGGTCAACGCACTTAGGTAACCAAGGTAACCATTACCTCGCCAGGCCATTTTGGACGACCTGGCTGCCCCCCACGGTCAGCTCGCCTCCGGGGTGGAATGGAGATAGGCCCGCATCATGCGAACCTCGTCATCTTTGGCGTTGAGGTCATGGAGCAGAATGTCTCGCAGAGAAACCACTCCTTGCAACTCTCGCCCCTTGCATACCGGCAGATGCCGGAAACCGTGGCGGCGCATCAGGGTCATGCAGGTTTCCAAGGAATCTCCGGGCTCGACCGTCATTGGGTCTTCGGTCATCACCTGCTGGACATCGGTTCGAGCTGGGTCTTTGCCGCTCACCACGACCCGATTCATCAGATCGCGCTCGGAAAAGATACCGACCAACTGGCCGCGCTGCAGGACGGGGACTGCGCCGATATTGTGGCTCACCATCAGGCGCGCGACTTCGAGCACGCTCTGTTCGGGGCCGGCCGAAACGACTACCTGGTCTTTCAGCAGATCGCAGATCAACATCTTGCACCTCCTGTGACTCGTACCGGAACCGCTCGCGTTCCAGAAACAATGTCAGCTTGGCTTTGAACGGAGGAAGCAAAGCCGTTAAGACTGCGCTCGGCGGAGTATATGTCGAAACCTTCGCCTCGGAAAGAAAAAACTTGGACAAAGAATAGTGGTTTGGCCGCGGGCTGTTACCGCTCGGAAAAAGACCCTATAGGGGCGAGTTCTTGCTCAGGGTAATCACGTAGGAGGAGGAAACAAAGGCAGCGGGAATTTCGGACCGGTCGCGCGCGGTAACGATCAGGTTGTAGTCTTCACTCGCCCGCAGGCGGCTGAACACTGGCGTTGCCTCTGCTGGCTGTACTAAAGCGAGGTAATGCAGGAACCCGAACACGTCCGCGGTCGGCTCCAGCCCAGGCGCCACAAACGAAACCTCAACGTCCTCATGATGGAAGTGCCATGCCAGTGAAGCCACTAGTTGTACGGCGCGCTCGTAACTCGCATCGTCTAACCATCCGGGTGCAGGATTATCAAACACAATGCGGATATTGCGCTCGTCCTCGCGGCTGAACTCGCGCACTTTGAGCGTGCCAGTGCGCGCGGAAGCTTTCCAGTCGACGTGCCGCGCGGAATCTTCGGGCATGTAGTCGCGAATGCGATAGAGATCGTAGCCGCGGCCGCGGATGAAACTTTCGAATTCACCCGTCACCATCGGCAATACTTCAAGGTGCTGCTCGATGGGGTCGAGAGACGGATAGGCAATGATTTCTCGGGCGAGATTAATGCGGCGTGTCTTGACCAGGAAAGCGAACGGGAACCGAGTTGCTAGTCCGACGTGCTTCTCGCGATAGCGCCCGCGCAATGGCAAGGTCACTTCCAGATCAGCGCGCAATTCCTGCTGCGGGCTGATGAAGGGGAAATAAACCGGCCGCTCGAGAATGGGACGGTCCATTTCCTCCTCAACCCGCCGCAAGCGGCGATCGGGCAAGCGGAGCCACTGACGTTCGGGAGCGCGATTGCGCGGCCAACTGAACGTGTAGGCCTCCCATCGCCAGCGCTGCATTCGTTTGCGTTTCGCCGGAACCACGCGGATCGAAAACGACGGCATCCAGGTGCTGCTGTTGCGCAGCAGCAATCGGGCGAGTGTCGGCTGGCCGGCAAAAACGTGCTCGGGCAAATGAACGTCGAGGGCCAGGTTCCGCAGCACAATCGCCGAAGCAACACCAGAAACGACGATCGCCGAAAGCAATGCGGCAACGATCACGTAAAGCAAATTGTTGCCAGTGTTGATCGCCGCAATCCCGATCACGACCGTGATCAGAATGTAGATCATGCCGGCACGGGTCACGTCGTAATCCATCGCTTCGCGGACACGTGCCGCCACCACACGCTGTGCAAGGTAGGGAACGGTGGTAAGACCCACGAAGGTCGCGAGCAACAGAGCCGCCGACGCCAGCACGATCGTGCCCCAGATGCTGCCCGACTCGCGCGACACCGTGGAAAAAAGGGCTGCGGCAAAAGCCAGCACGAGTCCGAGCAGCGCGACTAGAAAGCGCACCCAGACTTCCGGGATCCCAATCCGCGCCAACCAGGCCGCTGAGGGATCAGATGTGAGTTGAGAGCTTACACGCATCGGATGCTCTACTTTAGAAGAATATGCTTCCGCTCGCTTCAAGTGGAAGTGACCGAAGATTTCTTGAAAACATTGAACGGGAGCGTGGGGCGAGCATGAGGAATTCGAAGGGAGGCGGGAAAAAATTTTCAAGTGGAGGCAGGGCGTCGTTGCCTCCACCAAACATAAACAATGACGGCTATCACAACCACCACCACCGCTACGTTAACGCGTGTGACCGTTCGCGCCAACGCTCGCCAGTGCTGGCCGAACAAGAAACCGGCCGCCGCGATGCAACTTACCCAGACCAGCGCTCCTAGAAAATTGAAGATGGTAAACGTTCGCCAGCGCATGCGCAGCGTACCGGCGAGTGGACCAGCGATCACTCGCATCCCGAAAACGAAGCGCGCGAAGAAAATGGTGGCAGCGCCATAACGCGCGAAGAGAGTTTCTCCGCGCTCGAAAAATTGCCGAGGAACCCGAAGGAGACTCTGATAGCGCTCCAGTAGCGGCCTTCCCCCGTAGAAGCCAGCCGCAAATCCGAGATTGTCACCCAGCGTAGCGGCGCATGTAGCCACCACGATGATCCATCCCAAGTGCAGCTTGTGCTCGGAATAGGCAAAGAAACTCGCCACCAGCAGGGTGGTTTCGCCTGGAACCGGCAGCCCTGCGTTCTCGCCAAACAGCATCAGCGCGACCGCCCAGTAGCCATAATCGGCAACAAAAGTCCTGACGAGATGAGAGACGCTGTGCCCCATCGGCGAGAGTGCCAGTCTAGCAGCGGAGGAATAGCTCAGTGCCCGAATGGCGAGCGCCGAGAGCTACAACTCGGCGCCTGAAGTTAGAAACTCAATCAGGGCCGCATTGAATTCGGCGGGCACCTCTTCGTAGGGCAGATGACCGACGTCTTCAAACACGACTAGCCTGGCGTTTCGAAAGTTGCGACGTAACGGCTCGCCAGACGCAAAGTGCACCGCCCGATCCCGCGTTCCCCACATCAACAGGGTGGGATAGTCGCGGATCTTTGGCAGAGCCGCTTCAATCTCTTTCAGGTCGGCCGTCCAGTTCGCGAGGATATGCGCGGCATGACGAAACACCTGATTTTCGTAGACCGGCACGCGGTAGCCAGCAAGCGAATCCGGGGGAATCTTCGAGCCATGACTGAACAGGCGGCGCAACCAGAGATAATCGAGAATTCGCCAGCGTTCGATCGTATTCCGGTAGACCAGTGTCCCCAACGGCGTGGCGAGAAAGGGCGCAATCCGCCTTCCGTGTGGTGACCATGGGTTCACCGGGGCCACCAGAATCAGGCGCTTCAAACGAGTGTCACTCCGCTCTTCGGAAAGCGCAGCGGCCATGATCGCAACTCCGCCGCCATGTGAGGTGCCGAGAAGATCAAAATCGGAAATTCCCACTTCATCGGCAAACTGCAAGACTCGCGCTGCCGTAGCGCGCACAGAACAGTCCATGGCTTCGGGTGCCCTCGACAATCCCGCGCCGAGGTTGTCGATGGCGTAAACCGTGGCGTGCGACGCCAGGGCAGGCATGGCAAAGCGCCAGGAGAACGAATATCCCATCAGCCCATGAACCAGAATCAGAGCCCGTCCCGAACCGGTTGTCAGGTAGCGCATCCGGCCGCCGCCGAGGTCAAGCCAACGCTCCTTAAAGCCGGCTTCGACGGCTTTTGTCGGCGTATCGGCTTCGGAGCTTGGCACGCTATTTTTGTGCGTCTCGGTGGGCAACGTTTTACTCAGGTCCTGCTTCCTACTAGTTGAGTGATATCGCCTCTGTCGCTTAAGTGGGAGCACTTCGTGGCTCCCACTATTTTTTTGTTGTGAACAGTTTGTTCTGGCTTTGAGGCTGTAGATCCCTGCGAAATTCCCGCAAAAACCCTCTAGGAAGCCGGCCGGTTGAACCCGCCTCAGAGTGCCAACTAAGCCACCGCAGCCGAAATTTTGTTCTGCTGTTTTCCGCGTTTTCGTCCTAGCAGCTTTTTGAGTACACGAATTCCCTTGTCCACATGCTTTTCCTGAAGCAGGAACGGCGGCAGGAAGCGTAGAACAGTATCCTGCGTGACATTGAAAAGCACACCTTCCGCAAGACCCTGCTCGACAAACGGACGCGCTGGCAGATCGAGCACGAGTCCCTGGATGAATCCGCGCCCGCGAACCTCGCGAGTCGAAGCGTACTTATCGACGAGCTCCTGAAGCTGCTGGTTAAGATACGCGCCCACGCGCGCCACGTTCTCGAGCAGCCGCTCTTCTTCCACGATGGCGAGATATTCGAGGCCAACCCGGCAGGCGAGTGGTCCGCCACCGAAAGTCGTACCGTGCTGGCCAGGCGAGATGGCAGAAGCAAACTGTTCTTTCGCCAGGAATGCGCCGAGCGGCACGCCGGCTGCTATCGGCTTGGCTATGGTGACGATATCCGGGACAACGCCAAAGGCTTGGAAGGCAAACATGGTCCCGGTACGGCCAAGCCCACACTGAATTTCATCGAAAATCAGCGCAGCTTTGTGCTGATCGGCGAGTGCGCGGCATTCGCGCAGGAATTCCGGCGAGCACTCCAGGATGCCTCCCTCGCCAAAGATTGGTTCCAACACAATCGCACAGGTATTGGAATTCACCGCCGCCCGCAACGAATCGACATTGTTGCGCTCGACAAAGGTCACCTCGTCAAGCAGCGGCTCAAAGCCTTTGCGATATTTCTCCTGGCCGGTAAGCGACATAGAACCGAACGTTCGGCCATGATACGAGCCCTGCAAACCCACAAGGCCGCACTTCGCTTCGCCTCCAGTTCTGTGCCCAGCGAGACGCGCCAGCTTGATCGCGCCCTCCATTGCCTCGGTGCCGCTGTTGGAGAAGAAAACCCGCTCCAGACCCGACAACTGGCATAAGCGCTCGGCCAGTCTTCCCTGATATTCGTTGTAATAGAGATTCGAAAGATGGATTACCCGGCCGGCTTGCTCGCGAACCGTCTTCACGACCCGCGGGTGCGCGTGGCCCAGCGCGTTCACTCCCAACCCGGCGACGAAATCCAGGTACTTCTTGCCCTCGAAATCGAACAGGAAAACACCTTTGCCTCGCTCAAAAGCGACCGGGTAACGGTTGTAAGTGGCGAGCAGAAAACTCTTTTCCAGATCAACAATCTCTTCAAAGCGGGACATGCCTAAATTGTAGAACGAAAGGTTGTGGAAGGATTAGGCACGCGATTCGGGGGGCCAGGTCGAGACCTAAGCAGCCCGTTTTGGCGTAAGCCGCCCAGCCAAAAATTGTATAGCCATGCTGTTCCAGCCATCATCTGAATTGGATAGAGACTAAGGAATAGCGACTTTCAAATGGGAGTCCGCATGACCACCGTACTTTATGTACTGTTGTTGTCGTCCGTTGTCGTCGGGGTAGATTTCCTGTTCTTCAGGAATGCGTTCTGGGAACGACTGATTGTGAATATAGGGATCGTCCTGATATTCGGCGCCTTTTACCTCAGATTTCTCAAGCATCCCTAAGGAAAGCGCGCCCGCTGGTCTCCAACCTCTAATTTTAGCGGTAAGTGGGAGCACGAGAACCGGCCTTGATGAACCTGAATTTAATTCGATCGAATGCCTAGGATTCTTCGGGAGGCTTCGGAGTACCCCTGGGATTGTCAGGGTCCAAGCCGGCTGCCGCCATGATGGCGCGGCCAAGTTCCTCGTGTGTCACCATGCCCGCGGGCGCGTTGTCATCAGCTATCGGAGCGACGAAACGGTAGCCCCGTCCCACTACGGTCTGCAGGTACTGGGGTTCGCCAACATCATCGCCAAGGGCGCGCCGAACCTTGCGGATCGCGGTGTTGATGCCCTGATCGACATCGACAAACACGTCCTTGCTCCACAGGGCAGCCGAAATTTGCTCGCGGGTAACCAGTTGGCCCTTGTTCTCCACCAGAAACATGAGCAACTGGAGAGGAAGACCTTCCAGACGCACCACCGATCCCTTTCGCAGAAGTTGAAAGCGACCGAAATCAAGCTCGAAATCGTCGAAGGAGATTTTCTTATCCGGCAATCCCTCACCCCAAAACCCAACCACCGGGTCAGCACGGCACGCTGCCACGCAAGAATTGAGTGTAGAAATTCTGTTCTGCCGGAGGAAGCCTGTCAAGCCGGGAGGTTTACTATTTCTCCCTCGACTCGGGTTCTTCACACCGATTCAGATCGCTTCAGACTCTCTCCATGGACCTTTCCCAGGATCGGGAGCATGATCACACTCACTTGCGAGACTTTCCCACCACTCAAATTCGAGCCTGGTGGGACCTGGTAAGTGGGAGATTCGGAAATCGGGGAAGTTTCCGAGTCTCCCAACTCAAAAAGGGTTTGGGCACGTCCACTTCGCCCGCCAAAGATCTCAATCCCAAGACCCGCACGCCCCTCTTCCAAAGACCACCCAGCTCCCAGACCCAGCTTCCCCCTTTGTCTCTCCCCATCCTGAAATTCGGAAGCGCATTCCAAATTTCATAGCTTACCTCCGTCAAACTCTTTATAATTGCGGAAGTCATTATTTTGTAGTCACTTATCTCCGATGAGGACAGCTCCCAACGTGGCAGTGAAGTTGCTCTTGCCTGACCGACGGCGAATCGCTGGCCGCGCTGTCGCTCCACCTTTCCAGCCCATGAACCGCGAGTTCCAGGCTCGATTCACCGTCATTCTGCTATCGCTCCTGACTGTCGCGGCCGTTTTTTTCGCAGGCAAGAACTACCAACTGGAGCACCAATCTGCAATTCCTGATGACGGCGCATGGTGGCTGGAACGCCATGGTCAGATCGTAGCCGACCGCCTGGACCCGGGTGGCCCTGCCGCACTGGCCGGCGTTCGCAATGGCGACGTTGTAGTCAGTGTCAACGGCCACGCCATCACCAACACCGCCTCTCTTACCCGCCAGCTCTATTACTCCGGCGTCTATTCAAAGGCGACCTACTCGCTCGTCCGTGGAAATGTCCCGCTTGATGTGGTCGTTGTGCTCGTTCCCGCCGAGCGCTCCATGAACGATTGGCTGCGCCTGATCGCACTGATCTATCTCGGCATCGGTCTGTATGTGCTCTTGCGGCGCTGGACGGCGGTCGGATCGACGCACTTCTACATCTTCTGCCTGGTCTCGTTCATCTTTTACTCGCTGCACTACACCGGCAAGTTCAACGCCTTTGACTGGGTCATTTTCTGGAGCAATGAGGTCGCCTGGCTGCTGCAGCCGGCGCTTTTCCTGCACTTCGTTTTGACCTTTCCCGAGCGGCGAACTTTCGTCGACCGGAATCGCTGGTCCATCTCGCTCCTTTATTTGCCTGGAGCTGTGCTGCTGGGGGTGCAGATCTTTGCCATGCAGGTGCTGAATGCGAGCGCGCGCCTGCTTTGGAACCTGAACCGCATCCACTGGGCCTATCTGACGATTTTCTTCGTCTCAGCAGCGGTCGTTTTGTGGCGCAGCTACCGCCAGGCGACCGCTCCCATCCTGCGCCAGCAATTGAAGTGGATCACGCGCGGGACCGTCCTGGCGATTGCGCCCTTCACGCTGTTCTACGTTTTGCCCTATCTGTTTGGCGCCATGCCTTCGCTGCCCATGAAGGTCACGGTGCTATCGCTGGGACTGCTGCCGCTTACCTTTGGTTACGCCATTGTCCGTTACCGGCTGATGGATGTGGACCTGATCTTCAAACGCGGAATGGCGTATACGCTGGCCGCGGGGGCCATTGCCGGCGCCTATT
>Ga0335076_10006007_pt1 | contig 12254 bp, 7 predicted proteins | sample Lox_Sample_25_FD_206717 | JGI IMG/M metagenome (GOLD analysis project Ga0335076, IMG submission 206717) | Soil microbial communities from Loxahatchee National Wildlife Refuge, Florida, United States - Lox_Sample_2.5 | ecosystem: Environmental > Terrestrial > Soil > Wetlands | place: USA: Florida...
TCGGGCCTGGCGCGGCTGGCCCAGGCTGCGCGAACGCGACCGGTTTCACTCCTGGTTCAGCCAGATCCTGGTCAACGTTTGCCGGACCCGGCTCCGCCAGCGGAGCCGGCACAGGACAGTCGACGTCGACGAGGTCGACGTGGAGAGCGGCGATCCATTCCGAGCCGCCCTGGCCCGCGACGCGGTTGGGCGGGCGCTCTCGTCTCTGAGCAATGAGCTGCGCATGGTCGTCGTGCTTCGATATTGGGGGGAGCTATCGCTGGCCGAGATCGCCGAACGGCTGGGCATACCGATCGGCACCGTCAAATCCAGACACCACGCCGCGTTGCAGGCGCTGCGCCGCCGGGTCGAGCCGGCGGGAAGGGGCATCTGATGAGCGACCGTGAGATCGATGACGGACTCGACGTCGAGATGGATCGGCGCCTGAGGGACTTCGCCCGGACGAGCCGCGACCCCACGCTGCCAGACGCCCTGGCCGAGCTGCCCTGGAGAGTTCAGCTCGAGCCGCCTCGAGCCGGTGCGTTCGGGTTTCTGGCGGGTTTGCGGTCGTGGAGCGGCATGAGGCGTACCGGGCTCGGCCTGGCCAGGCTTGGGGTGACGCTGGCCGTCGCCGGCTCGTTCCTGCTTCTGGTCGATCAGGTCAGAACGGGGGGCTCGGCCTCGGACATCGAGGCGCAGCCGCCGGTGCCGACCGCATCCGTCCCGCTGACGGCCCCGGGCGCTCCGGAGGTCGTCCTGGCGCCGACCAGCGGCGTGGTCGACGACGTCATGGCGGACCACGTCGCCGGGGCGGTCAGCCGGGCCGAATCCGACGGGGCCGCGGCCCTGGTCGTCCAGCTCGACACGCTGGGCGGCAGCGAAGAGGCTATGCAGAGGATCGTGATGTCGCTCGAGAACTCCAAGGTTCCGAGCATCGTCTGGGTCGGGCCCGCGGGAGCCAAGGCCGCCAGCGCGGGAACGTTCATCACCCTCTCGGCTGACCTCGCCTACATGGCCAGCTCCACCAACATCGGAGCGGCGTCGCCCGTGGCCGCCAACGGCCAGGACATCGCCTCCGTCTACGGCCAGACCGAGGCTGACAAGACGATGAAGGACGCGATCTCGACGATCACATCGATCGCCGAGAAGCAGCATCCACTGGCGGTCAGCTGGGCGGTCACGACCGTTCAGAACGCCGACTCCTACTCAGCCGGCCAGGCTCTCGCCGCTCACGCCATCAACGGTGAGGCCGACACGCTGGATCAGGTCCTGACCCAGGCCGACGGGCAGACTGTCGCTACGCCGGGCGGTCCGGTCGTGGTCCACACCAAGGGCGCCTCCATCGTCACGGTCAACGAGGACATCGTCCAGTCCTTCCTCCACACCCTGGACGACCCGAACATCGCCTTCGTCTTGCTGGTGATCGGAGTCCTCCTCGTCGCCATCGAGTTCTTCCACCCGACGCTGCTGATCGGCGCGTTCGGCGCCCTCTGTCTGGCGCTGTCCTTCTACGGGTCGGGCAGCCTCCCGCTCAACGTCCTCGGAGTGGTCCTCGTGGTGCTCGGCCTCGGCATGATCGTCCTCGAGCCGAACCTGCCCAGCCATGGAATCCTGACCGCCGCAGGGATCGCGGTGTTCATCGTCGGCGGGGTCGCTTTCTACGGCTCCCCCGGACCGTACCTGCCGGCGGAGTCCGTGGCGCCGCCGATCATCGGGCTGATGGCTGTCGCGGCCGCCGCCTACGGGCTGATGCTGGTCGGGACGCTGATGCGGCTGCGGAGACAGCCGCTGCCGGCGGGCATCGGGCTGGTGGGGATCGACAAGGTCGTCGGACAGGAGGGTCAGGTTCAGGCGGACCTGGCCCCTGTCGGGACGGTCTACGTCGGCCGCGAAGCATGGTCGGCCAGAATGAAGGACGGCCGGGCGGTTCCGCGCGGGACCAAGGTTCGTGTCGTCGGTCAGGAGGGTCTGACGCTCATCGTCGAGGAGATCGCCGGCCACTAGACTCGCCGGTACGGAGCAAGTCAATCGTCATGTCGGCCGTTAGCGGCGGCGAATGCAAGATGGAGGTTCGGGGAAATGGACACTGGCAGCCTGGGGCTGATCGCTCTCATCGTGCTGGTTGGCTTACTGGTAGTCCTGGTCGCGGTGTCGGTGCGGATCGTGCCCCAGTGGGCTCAGATGGTGGTCTACCGCTGGGGCCAGGCGGGCCCCAACCTGGTCCGCAGGCCGGGCCTGAGGTTCCTCGTTCCCGTCGCCGATAAGGGCTACATCGTGGACTTGCGGGAGCAATTCATCGAGGTTCCGCGCCAGACTGCGATCACGAAGGACAACGCCCCGCTCGGCGTCGACTTCCTGATCTACTGGAAGATCGTCGACCCGTTGATGAGCCAGATCAACGTGGCCAACTTCGCCGGGGCCCTCCAGGGCGTGGCCGCGACCTCACTGCGCTCCGTCATCGGCGACATCCCGCTCGACGAGGTGCTGTCCGAGCGTGAGAAGATCAACGAGGCCCTGAGGCTCAAGCTCGACGAGGTGACCGAGCGCTGGGGCGGCAAGGTAATGACCGTCGAGATCCGCGAGATCCTCCCACCGCCGGCCGTCCAGGAGGCGATGAACCGCCAGCTCTCCGCCGAACGCACCCGCCGGGCCGTGATCACCGAGTCGGAGGGCACACGCCAGGCCACCATCAACGTCGCCGAGGGCGACAAGCAGTCGGCCATCCTTCGGGCCGAGGGCGATCGGCAGGCGGCCATTCTTCGGGCACAGGGCTTCAGTGAGGCCCTCAACACGATCTTCGGCGCGGCCAAGAACATCGATCAGAAGACGATGGCCCTCCAGTACCTCGACGCCCTCAAGGCGTTGGGCAGCGGTCCGGCGACGAAGTTCGTCATCCCGCTGGAGTTCACGGAGCTGATCGGACCCATCGGGTCGATGGTAAGGACCGGCATGGGCAAAATCGGCGACGACAAGCCCTGACATATAGGGGCCGGCAGCGCCCGGCTCGTCGCCACACCTCCGGGCGATTGGCGCCGATAACGCTGGAGGCAGGGTGCGATATCGCCGATGCCTCCAGCGCGTCGTGCTGCCTATAATTCGGCCGTTCGTCCCAGGGCAGCGGTACTGATTTGTGGTGCGGCGGCGCGCCGCGTGCTCATGTTGAGGCGCCAGACCCAGGACTATCAGGTGTAGCGGTGGCAATCAGGATCCTCGTCGTCGATGCAGACCCGACTGTTCAGCGGGCCCTGGGTCACGCTCTGTCGCAGGCCGGCTACGAAGTCCTGGCGTCCGGAGACGGGCTCGAGGCCCTCCGCATCGTCCGCTCCGACAAGCCGGCGCTGGCCCTGATCGCGTCGAACCTGCCCAACGTCGACGGCTACACGATCGTCTCGCGGCTGAGGATCGAGGACGGCCCTTCGACGCACACTCCGGTAATCGTCCTTCTACCCGAGACCGACGGCGAAGGCCGGAGCAAGGCGCTCCGAGCCGGCGCCGACGACTATCTTGTCAAGCCCTTCCACCCGGCCGAGCTGATCGCTCGCATGCGCAGCCTGCTGGCTCGTTACAAGCCCGACGAGCAGTTCGAGCCTCCGGCGGTGACCCGTTCGGCCCGGGTCATTCCGGCCGCGGCCCCCAGCCAGCAGCGCCGCCAGCCGGCGAAGGTCGTCCTGTTCTATGGGGCCAAGGGCGGGGTGGGAACGACGACGATCGCGATCAACTCCGCCATCGCGCTTCACAAGGAGCTCGGGCGTCGGGTCCTGCTGATCGACGCCAACCTGCAGTTCGGCGACCATCGGGTCTTCCTCGACCTGGGCCTGGATCGGATGAGCGTCGTCGACCTCGCTCAGGCGCCGGCCCTGGACGCCGAATTCATCAAGCAGATCCTGGTCAAGCACGAGTCCGGCATCGAGCTGCTGCTCGCGCCGCCGTCTCCCGAAACGGCCGAGCTGGTCACCCACGAGCACCTGCCGAACATCATGAATCTCGTGTCGACCGAGTTCGACTACATCCTGGTCGACATCGACAAGCGGCTCGACGAAGTCAATCTGAGGATCATGGACGCGGCCTCGGTCATCTATGTCGTGATGACCGCCGATCTGCCGTGCCTGAAGAACGTTCGCCTCGTCCTCGAGACGATCGGTCACCTCGGCTACTCGGACAGCAAGGTCAGGCTGATCCTCAACCGTTCGAACGCCTTCACCGGCATCAACGTCAAGAACGCCGAAAGCGCCCTCAAGCGCCACATCGATTTCCAGGTCATCAACGAATATCGGGCCGCGATCGGTGCGCTCAACAGCGGCGCCCCGTTCATGTATACGAAGGCCGACTCGCTGCTGGGCAAGAACATCCTGGAATTCGTCAAGGCCATGGAGAAGGAGCTGGCCGGCTAGCGTCCGCCGGTCGTGAAGGGGCGGATAAGCGGCCGATTAGGCGAGGCGTCTAGCCTGGCCGGGTGCTTGTCTCACTGCTCTCCGCCACGCTTCAAGGCATCGACGGCCGGCTGATCCGCGTCGAGGTGGACGTCGCGCCGGGTTTGCCGGGCTTCACCATCGTCGGCCTGGCCGACACCGCCCTCCAGGAGGCCCGGGAGCGCGTTCGGGGGGCCATCCGAAATAGCGGCTACGAGTACCCTCCGAGGCGGATCACCGTCAATCTCGCTCCGGCGGAGCTCCGCAAGAGCGGCGCGTCGCTGGACCTGGCGATCGCCTTGGGCATCCTGGTGGGATCGGAGCAAGTCGTCGCGAACGGCCGCTGGGCGGTGCTCGGGGAGCTGTCGCTGGGCGGCGAGCTGAGAGCCATGCCCGGGCTGCTGCCGATGGTCGACGCGATGGCTCGCCGCAGAGTTGGTCGTGTGGTCGTCCCGCGGGACGGCGTGGCCGAAGCGGGTCTGGCGGGCGGGGTAGACGTAGTCGCGGCCGGGACGCTCGCCGAGGCGGCGGGGATTCTGCGGCAGAGCCGCCGGGGGAGAAAGCGCAGCCGCCCGCCCAGGGTTGAGCTGGCTACGGCACCAGCCGAGGAACTGGCTGCCGCGGCCGCGGAGCCCCGGGCCGAGAGGGCCACGGGTCAGATCGAGCCCGACGAGGGCCCGGATCTGGCCGAGGTACGCGGCCAGCTCGAGGCGCGGCGAGCCCTGGAGCTGGCCCTGGCTGGCGGCCACTGCATGGTCATGATCGGCCCGCCCGGATCGGGCAAGACCCTGCTGGCAAGGACCATTCCCGGACTCCTGCCACCGCTGGACGTAGACGAGGCCAGGTTGGCGACCGTGATCGCCTCCGTCTCCGGTTCGGAGCCACTCACCGGCCTGGTCCGGACCCGGCCGTTCCGGGCCCCGCACCACACCATCTCATACGCCGCGATGGTCGGCGGCGGGCCACATCTGTCTCCCGGCGAGGTCACCCTGGCCAACGACGGAGTGCTCTTCCTCGACGAGCTGCCCGAGTTTGACAGGTCCACCCTGGAGGCCCTCCGTCAACCGTTGGAGGACGGTCGCGTGGCCATCTCCCGGGTCGGCCGGGCGGCCGTCTTCCCGGCCCGATTCCAGCTCATCGCGGCCATGAATCCATGCCCGTGCGGCCATGCCGGAGAGGGCGACGGGCGGTGTCGGTGCGGGCCTGGGATCGTGGCCAGGTATGCGGCACGGATATCCGGGCCGTTGCGCGACCGGATCGACCTGTGGGTCCACATGCCCCGCGTCGAACCGGAGGAGTACGTGGCGGCCGCAAGCCCGGAGGGATCCGCCGAGGTCGGCGCCCGGATTGCCCGAGCCAGAGACCGGCAGAAAGAGGGGCGTGACCGGCCCAATTGCCGTCTCAGCGGTCGCTCGCTGCGCGAGGCCTGCGGTCTGGGATCCGCCGAGCAGGCGCATGCGATCCGCCTCGCCGAACTCGAGGGCTGGAGCGCCCGCGGCGTCGAGCGGTTGCTTCGGGTCGCCAGGACAGCGGCCGATCTCGCCGGCTGCGAGGTCGTGGAGGGCGAACATCTCGACGAGGCGGCCCGTTTCCGGTCGCCCGCCTGGCAGCGAGCCGGTTTGGAGGCGGCGGGCTGATGATGGGCGTCCAGAGTCTCGGTCCGTTGGCGCCCCGTAGGGTGGCCGAGCACGCCGTGAGCCCGCGACCCGTTTCGGACGGTGACGATTTCGTGGGCGCCGTTCCGGCACACCAGATGCACCCGGAGAGTGAGCCGGCCGCGGCGCCGTCATCCCTGGCCGCCTCCTCCGAGCTGGAGCGAGAGGCCTGGGTTGTGCTCATGTCGGTCGGCGGCCTCGGCCCGGTCAGCTTCGCGGCGTTGCTGAGAGCCTTCGGGACTGCCCGCGCGGTCCTGGAGGCGGCCTCCGGCCCCGACGGGCCGACACGGTTGCTCCGGGCCCTGGCAGACAGCGCGGCGGATCTGAGCGCGGCTGACAACCAGGAAGCGGACGGAGCGGTATTCGATGCCTGCGTCACCCAGTCGGCGGACGGCTTTCCCGGGGATCCCTCGGCCGGCAGGTCCGCCAATCGGAGACGACCCTCGATCGGGCGTGAGCTGGCGACGCGGATATGCGACGCGGTCGCCGACGGGCCGGGCGTCGTGGAGCGGATGCGCTCCCTGGGCCTGACGGCCGTGATCCTGGAGGAGCCTGCCTATCCGGGTCGGCTGCGCGAGGTGGAGCTGCCGCCGCCACTCCTGTATCTGCAGGGTTCGGCGTCGGCTCTGGCGTGTCTGGATTCGGTGGCCGTGGTCGGGACGCGCTGGCCTACCGACAAGGGCCGTTTGATCGCCGGATGGATCGGCTCGGCGCTTGCTCGGGCCGGCGCCGTCGTCGTGTCCGGGCTGGCGGTCGGAATCGACGGCGCCGCTCACGCCGCCGTCGTGGCGGAGGGCGGGCGCACCGTGGCGGTCCTGGGCGGCGGGCACGCCCGCCTCTTTCCCAGAGCCCACGCGCGCCTGGCCGAGAGGATCGTCGACGGCGGCGGAGCCGTGGTTTCGGAGCACCCCCCGGATACCCAGCCCAGCCGGGGCACGTTTCCGCGACGCAACCGGCTGGTCAGTGGCCTCTCGGACGCGACGGTGGTCGTCGAAGCGGGCGTCCGAAGCGGTGCCCTGATCACGGCCGGGTGGGCGCTGGAGCAGGGCCGAGAGTGCTTCCTGGTGCCAGGCGCCCTGGACTCGCCCGCCAGCGCCGGCTGCCATGCCTTCCTGCGGAGCTTTCCCGGCCAGGCGCGGATCGTGGCCGGCGTCGCCGAGCTGATCGAGGATCTCGAGATCGGGCGGCGGGCCTCGAGCGGGACCGGTGAGCCAGTGGGCGATGCCGCGGAGCCTGAGCTCGACCGGGCCCTGGGTCCAATCCGGGCACGAACCGGGAACGCCCCGGAGTCGCACATGGCCCGCCCCGGCCGCGCCGCGGTCCTGGCGACCCTCGGGCCAGTCGAGCGGGTCCTGGCTGCGGAGCTGGCCAGGGGCGCGGCGACCGCCGACCAGCTTGCCGCCCGGACTTCGCTCGCCAGCGCCGCCGTATTGAGCGCCCTGACATTGCTGGAGCTGCGTGGTTTCGTCAGCGGCGCCTACGGGCGCTACTCGCCAGCGGGTCCGCTGGCCACCTGGAGCGCTTAGCGCGAGTTGAGACAAATCGGACCCGAGCGTCCTTTCCGAGATTCCTCGGCCAGCGGCGGCGGTTTGACGGGCCGCGGCCAGGGTGCCATTTGCCCGATCTTTCGGGCCGGTGTTACCCTCCCGCGGAGACTTCGACCGGGACTGTGGTCCCGCCCGCCACAGGAGACAACCGAGTGCGGAAGATCGCGGCCGCCGCTGCGGCCATCCCCGTGATCGCTTATGTCTGGGTCAGGGCTCGCTTCCGGCACCTCATCCCGGGCAGCGGCAATGGCGCCGGATCGGCCGGCGACGGCGTTCCCGCGCCCGGCCGCGCGTCGGCGAGCTCGGTTACGGATCTCCGGACACAAGGTGGCGCGTCGATCCGGACGAATTCGGGTGCTCTCCGGGGGGCGTCGCCGACCTCGGCACGATCGGGCGATCGCGATTCCGTCTTCACGCCGATGGCGGTGCCGGCGCCGGTCCGGACGGTCGAACGCGCCCCGCTACCACGCGACCAGGCGTTCGTTCCGAGCGCGATCGAACCGGATCTCGTCCAGAACAAGAGCCAGGGCCGCATCCCCGGCCTTGACGTCGCCCGGCCGTTCGTCCCGCCGCCGGTCCGGACCTTCGACCCTGGCCGCCGCTCGGACGTCGGCTACGGAGTGCTCCAGTTCTCGCTCGTGACGATGTCCGTCACGCTGCTGGTCGCGGCCCTGCTGCTGGGGCTGCCGGCCAAACCGGTCGCGGGCGGCGCGCCTCCGTCGTTCCTGCCGACTGTGCCGGAGGCCTCCACGGATAGATCTCAGGGGGATCTGCCGCTGGACGTCGCCTTCAACCTCCAGTTCAGCAAGCCCATGAACGAGGCCTCGGTCGAGAGCGCTCTGACCATCTCGCCCGACGCCGGGCTCAAGTTCCAGTGGGACGCCACGGGCGAGAACCTCGCCCTGGCGCCGGCGTCGCACTGGGACCCATTCACGCAATACGTCGTCGTCGTCGGTACGACGGCAACTGACCAGCAGGGCCTGGGGCTCTCGAGCCCGCTGAGCGCCAGCTTCAAGTCCGGCTCGCTGACGTCGGGACAGCTCATCGCGACCGAAGTGGTCGACAGTCTCGTCTCGCCGGGGACCGCGTTCCAGATCACGTTCACGCGGCCGGTCAAGCTGCTGACGGTCCAGGAGCACCTGTCGGTCTCGCTCATGGCCACCTGCCCGGCCGTGAACGGAGTCAGCAGCCTGCCGCTCAACGGCGTCTGCCCGCCGGTCAACGGCGTCTCGCCACAGCCGACCTGCCCCTCGGACACCGGCTCTACCGTTCCGCCGCTGAACGGTGTCTGTCCGGTGCAGATCCCGCTCGACATCGTCGGCGACGATCCGACTGACGCGGCCTCGCAGGTCTTTACGGCCACGCCAACGAACCAGCTTGAAGCCACGTCGACTTTCGTCGTGAAGTTCGACGTCGGTACGGGCCACAGCGCGGCCACCGACGCGGCCGGGGCGGCTCTGCTGCCGGTGGCGCCGCTCCAGGTCACGACGATGTCCGCGCCCGAGGTTCTGAGGTTCCGGCCTCAGGACGGATCCGTGACATACGACACCAACTCGCCGATCTCGGTGCGGTTCACTACGGCGATGGACACGAAGTCGACCGCCGCCGCCTTCACGGTCACGGCCGACGGCGTGCCGGTGAGCGGCGGCAAGTACTGGTCGGAGGGCAACACGGTCCTGACCTTGACGCCGCGGACGTCGTTCAAGATCGGCGCGACGGTGGTCGCCACGGTCAGCTCCTCGGCCCGAGCCGTGGGTGGGCTGCACCTGGGCGGGACTGCCACGGCCACGTTCAGGGTGGCGGCGCGGCCTCCGGCCAAGATCGGCTACGGCGGTTCACCGACCAAGTCGTCGCCCTGGTACGCGTCCGAGGTCTACTACATGGCCCTCATGAACTGCACCAGGACGGGCGGCTGGGTGACTTCAGGCGGGACGTGCAGCAGCGTCACGCACCACACCCTGCCGGCGCAGGGCCGGCTCGGGTTGAGCGCGGGCATCTCCAACAACGTCTCGCGCCCCTACGCCAAGTACATGGCCGACAATCGCCTGCTGAGCCACTACCTGCGCGGCACGACCCCGCATACCCGGTTGTGCAGGGCGGGCTACTGCGGCGCCAGCTGGGGCGAGAATATCGCCTCGCCCAGCTCGTACGGCAGAGGCGGAATGATCTCCATCGAGATCTTCTATCAGAACGAGTACTGGTGCCGCTGCGAGCACTACGCGAACATCATGAACGGCCACTTCAGCGTGGCCGGAGTCGGAGTCTGGTTCTCCAATAGCGTCCGGGTCGCGATCGACTTCTACGGCTGACCCGGGCGACCCACATGCCCCGAAGACCCGCTCCACCGAGAGGCCGACAGGCTAGCCGATGCTTCGTAAGGTCGTCATCCACATCGCCAACGAGCAACCGATCGTCGCCGACCTGCTTGTCGAACCGAAGCCGTCCGACGTCGCCCTGATCTGCAGCAACCTGCGCACGCTGGGCGGCAAGAAGCCCGTCTTCATCGACAAGACCGAGTCCACGTTCGTGCTGCCCCTGGCTCACATCCGGTTCGTCGAGATTCCCCAGGCCTCGATGGCCGAGATGGAAGCCGAGCGGGCCGCGCTGGGGTCCCGGCAGGCGTCGACGGCCGAGCCGGACTACGAAACCGGCGCCCTGGAGCGCCTCGCCTGGCTGACCGGCGGCGAGCCGCCTGCCCCGGCGGACGAGCCCGAAGCCACGCCCGCCGGGGAGTCGACGGCCGCGGGGTCGGACGAGCTGGACGAGGAGTTGCTGCGGCGCATCCACGAGGTCTAGGCGCCCGGCGGGGGACGACCCGGATGCCAGGCGGCGCGGTCCGGGACGGCCGGAGTTCGACGCTGGAGAAAGGCCTGGAGTCCGGGTTCAGGCTGTCGCCGAAACGGCCAGGTGAGACGCTGATGCTAGACTCCCGCGGATGAGCGGCAACCTTGTGATCGTCGAGTCGCCTGCCAAGGCCAAGACGATCGAGCGATACCTGGGCCCGGGATACACCGTGCTCGCTTCCTACGGTCATGTCCGGGACCTGCCCGAGAACCCGGGCAAGAACCAGCTCGGCGTCGACGTCGAGCACGACTTCGCGCCCGTCTACGAGGTGGTGGCAGACCGCAAGAAGCAGCTGGCGGCCATCCAGAAGGCCGCGGCCAGATCGGACCTCGTCTACCTCGCCACAGACCTCGACCGCGAAGGTGAGGCGATCGCCTGGCACGTCGCCGAGGCCGCCAGCCTGGCACCGGATCGAACGCGCCGGGTCACCTTCTCCGAGATTACGGAGTCGGCCATCAAACGGGCCTTTGCCGAGCCGCGCTCGATCGATCGGAACCTAGTCGACGCCCAGCAGGCCAGGCGGGTGGTCGACCGCCTGGTCGGCTACACCCTGAGCCCGCTGCTCTGGCGCAAGGTTCGCGCTGGGCTTTCCGCCGGGCGCGTCCAGTCGGTCGCGGTCCGGATCGTCGTCGACCGCGAGCGTGAGATTCGGGCCTTCACGGCCCGTGAGTATTGGACTCTCAAGGCCGTCTTGATCGCGCCCAACGGCGAGACGTTCGAGGCCGACCTGGTCAGGATCGGTGGCAAGAAGCCCGAGATCGGCGACGGCGAGACAGCCGAGCGTCACGCGGCGGCGATACGGGCCAGCCGGCCGGTGGTCATCGACGTTGCCGTCAAGAGGTCGAGTCGCAGCCCCGCGCCGCCGTTCACGACCTCGAGTCTGCAGCAGGAGGCGAGCCGCAAGCTGGGCTTCTCGCCGAAGCGGACGATGAGCGCGGCCCAGCGTCTCTACGAGGGCGTCGAAACCGACGAGGGTCAGGTGGGTCTCATCACCTACATGCGCACCGACTCAGTGGCTCTCTCCAGCCAGGCCATGGCCGAGGCCGCGCGGGTCATCGAGGCGCGCTTTGGCCAGGAATACGCCACGCCCAAGGGCCGGGCCTTCAAGACCCGGACGCGCAACGCCCAGGAGGCCCACGAAGCCATCCGCCCGACCTCGTTCCATCGCGATCCCGAGGCTCTGTCGAAGCGGCTCGGCAGCGACGAGGCACGCCTCTACAGGTTGATCTGGCAGCGCGCCTTGGCCAGCCAGATGGCCGTCAAGGAGATGGAGACCACCACGGTCGATCTCGCCGCGGACGGCTACGAACTGCGAGCCAACGCCACTCGGACGACGTTCGACGGCTTCTCGCGGGTCTACACCGAGGGTCAGGACGACCAGGAGGAGGAGGCCGAATGCCGCCTGCCGGCCCTGGCCAACGGCGACGTCGCCGGCGTCCGGGCGGTCGAGCCGCTCCAGCACTTCACCGAGCCGCCGCCCCGATACACGGAGGCGAGCCTGATCAAGGCCCTCGAGGAGCACGGCATCGGCCGGCCGTCCACCTACGCGGCGACTATCTCGACCATCGTGGATCGCGGCTACGTAAAGGTCCATGAGCGCCGCCTCCATCCCGAACCGGTCGGCGAGGTGGTCACGGACCTGCTCGTGGGCCATTTCGGCGAGTTCGTCGACCTCGAGTTCACCGCCAGGATGGAGGAGGAGCTCGACGACGTGGCGGACGGCAAGCGGGCCTGGGTCCCGGTCGTTCGGGAGTTCTATACGCCGTTTCGGGCCCTGGTCGACACCAAGACGAAGGAACTGAAGCGCTCCGACTTCACGA
>Ga0335076_10006009_pt1 | contig 12252 bp, 12 predicted proteins | sample Lox_Sample_25_FD_206717 | JGI IMG/M metagenome (GOLD analysis project Ga0335076, IMG submission 206717) | Soil microbial communities from Loxahatchee National Wildlife Refuge, Florida, United States - Lox_Sample_2.5 | ecosystem: Environmental > Terrestrial > Soil > Wetlands | place: USA...
GCCGACGCCGGTCACCCGGACCCGCGCGGCCCCTTGTGCTCCTGGATGACGTTCCCCCCGTCGACCACCATCGACTGGCCGGTGACGTACGAGGCGGCGTCCGAGGCCAGGAAGGCGATCAGCTCGGCCACCTCGTCGGCCGTTCCCGGCCGCCCGGCAGGCGTGTACGTCCCGGCCGTCCGTTCCCAGTCGCTGGAGGACTCCGTGGCGATCCACCCGGGCGCCACCGAGTTGACGCAGATCCCATGCCGGCCGACCTCGAGGGCCAGCGACCGAGTCAGGCCGTCGACCGCGGCCTTCGCCGTCCCGTAGGCGCTGCTGCCCGGGATGGCGACGAGCGGCCCGGTCACCGACGACACGTTCACGATCCGCCCCGATCCTCGTTCGAGCATGCCCGGGAGCACCGCGCGGATCATCGCCACCGTGATCCCGAGGTTGAGCGCCAGTCCACGCTCCCACGACGCCGCGTCGAGCTCGGCGAAGAACGACCACGTGTCCTCGACGCCCGTCTGCACCATTCCCGCGTTGTTCACCAGTGCATCGATCCGCCCGAAGCGGCTCTCCACTTCGCCGACCAGCCCCTTCGCCGCCCCCTCCTCGACGAGGTCGGCGACGAAGCCGGCCGCGTCGACTCCTTCGGCCTCCAGCTCCGCGGTTCTGTCGTGGATGCGCCCGGTGGTCGAGGTCAGTGCGACCGACGCCCCGCGCCGGCCGAGGAGCCGCGCGGCCGCGAACCCGATGCCGTCGGGGCTTCCCGCCCCGGTCACCAGAGCGACCTTGCCCGTCATCGAGATGCGATCAGCCGCGGGTTCGGAATCAGGCGCGATGGCCGAAGTCTAATCCGCGCGGACGAGCGCGAGAACGCTAGACGGCGACCGCGCGGGCCGGCGTCTCGCGGGGGAGGTACACGTTGAAGGAGGCGCCGCCACCCTGGCGCTCCTCGACCCACGCACGCCCGGAGTGCAGCGCCGCGAACCGGGCGACCAGCGACAGCCCGATGCCGACGCCGGGGGAGTGCTGGATGACCTCCTCGCCCTGACGGAACGGCTCGAAGATCGCCTTGCGCATCTCCTCGGGGACGCCCGGTCCGGCGTCCTCCACCGAGATGAGCGCGCCTCGCTCGTACGGCGCGACCTTCACCCACACCGGCGTGCCGCCCGGCGTGTAGCGGACCGCGTTCGTCACGAGGTTTTCGACGATGCGCTCGACCTGAGCCGGGTCGACGTCGGCGACGACCTCCTCGGCCTCGATCTCCACCAGGTGATCCTGGAGGTCGCACTCGGCGACCACTCGCTGCACGAGCTCGCCGAGGTCGGTGGGCTTGCGGTTCGGGGTGAGGATGCCGCGAGAAAGGCGGTCGAGGTCGAGCAGGTCGGCCAGCATCTTGTTGAGGCGCCGGGCGTTCCCGGCGAGCCGGTGCGCCAGATCCTTGCGTTCCTCCGGCGAGAGCTTCACCTGATCGTTCTCGAGCGTCAGCGCGCCGGCCAGGATGCTCGTCAGCGGCGTGCGCAGGTCGTGGGACACGGCCTGCAGGAACGAGTTCTTCATCGCGTCGAGCTTGCGCAGGTGCTGGCTCGCCTCGCGCTCGCGGTCGAGTGCCTCGCGCAGCTTGCTCTCCGCGCGCTTCTGCTCGCTGAAGTCGTACATGACGCCCTGCACGAGCGTGGGCTCGCCCGCCTCGCCGACGACGACCTCGGCGTCGTCGCGGACCCACACGACCTCCCCGTCGCGCGCGACCATCCGGTACTCGAAGAGCATGCGCTGGCCGCCGTGCACGTCGCGGTTCTGCTCGCGAAGGACGCGGTCGCGGTCCACGGGATGCAGCCGCTCCTGCCAGAGCCCGGGCGTGTCCACCCACTCCTCCGCGGAGAACCCGAGGATCTCCTGGACCTGCGGGCTGGCATAGCGCCAGTGGCCCTCCTTCGGGAACTCGGAGATGTAGACGATCGCGGGCGTGCCCTCGACCAGGCTGCGGTACTTCGCTTCGGTCTCGCGCAGCAGCGACTCGGTGCGCTTGTACTCGTCGATGTCGACCATCAGGCCGCGCAGGCGGACCAGCACGAGGATGAACATCACGGCCGACGCGGCGGCGACGATGACGGCGTCGCTGTCCTTGCGCTGCACGGCCTGAACGGCCTGCAAGGCCGGTGCCATCAACGAGGCGCTCGCCAGGACCCAGATCCGCCGGCTGGACCGGCTGTGTTCCCGTTCGGGGACCGGTTGCCCCAGCTCCACCATCGACGCGTGCAGCGCCGCGGCCCCCCACAGCAGGTAGAAGAGCCCCCAACCGGTGTCGAGGCCGCTGCCACTGCCGTCGTAGTTGAAGAACAGAAGGATGATGTTGTAGATCGCGTCGGTGACCAGCAGCGCCAGCACCGACAACATCAGCAGATAGAAAGCCGGCGGCCGCCGCCCCGAGTCGACGACCATCCGGATCATCGCCGCCATCAGCAGCAGGTCTCCGAGGGGATACGCGATCGACGTCAGCTTCGCGAGCAACGTCTCTCCGCCCGCGTGCGCGTTCGGTGCCATCCAGTACACCCACACGAGGACGCCGATGCCGATCGTGATGATCAGCGAGTCGATGAGCGCCGCGCGATCCCGTCCGGGCGACCTGCGGCGCGCCAGGATCAGGATCCCCGCCATGAGCACGGGGTAGACGAGGACGTAGAAGAGGTCGCCGAGGCATGGGAACGGCGCGTTCCCGGTCTTGAACCAGATGTCGGGGTGGTACGTGACCACGTCGCCGGCCAGGAAGAGTCCGAGGCCGGCCGCGAACAGGTACCAGGCGTCCTTGTCCTTCGACTTGTGGATGATCGGCCCGACGATCGCGGCCACCACCGCGGACAGCCCGACGAGGTTGAACATCCACCCCGACCGCGTCCACGCCGGACCCACGTAGTAGAGGACACCGACCAGCAAACCGACGCCCAGGTACGCGATCCAGACGCGGTTTCGGATCGACTCCGCGGTGGATTCCTTCACCAGCTCACCCACTCCTACGTCAGGCCAGCCCTGCCAAGGGCGGCGCGAGAGGCTGCCCTCTTGGCTGGATATCGGCGGCTCTGTGGGTGGCCCTTAGGACGAGGCCACACCGGCCGGAAACGGACGCTTCAGACAGTTGCGCAGGGTCCGGGGGACGGGGCGACGAGTGCGGTGCGGGGCGACGAGCTCGGTGCGGCAGGATCAGCCGTTCGCGGCGCGCTGCTCCGGCTCGCCGTGGATGGAGAACCGGTCGCAGAGCTCCTCCAGCACGTGGTCCAGCAGATCCACCTGCTCGTCGGTGTTGGCCGCGGTCAGCTGGACGCGGAAGCCCACCTCGTTGCGGGGCACCAGGGGGTAGGCGGCCAGGGTCACGTAGACCCCGCGGTCGAACAGGTAGCGGCCGACCTCGTCGATGTCCTCCGGATTGGCCAGGGGGATCTCGATGATCGGGAAGCCGCTGTAGTTGGGCGTGGCGATGCCGAGCGCCTCGACCTTGTCGAGCACCCGGCGGGTCTTGCGGAACAAGTCGGCGCGAATGGCGTCTCCGCGCTCCGCGTTGACCTTGAGTCCGGTGAGCGCGGTCGCGAGCGAGGCGACCGGTGACGGTCCCGAGTACAGATAGGGGGGCGCCACGACTTTGAGCCCGTCCTTCAGCTTGGTCGAGCAGGAGACGAACGCGAGCAGCGACGAGTACGACTTCGACATCCCGCTCACGAAGACGATGTCCTCGTACGTCTCGCCGTAGTGACGGACGACGCCGTTGCCGCGGCTGCCGTAGGGCGAAGACTCCTCGGGCGTCCGCTCGCCGATGACGCCGAATCCGTGAGCGTCGTCGACGTACAGGAGTGCCTCGTGCTCGCGCGCCAGGTGGGCGAACGCGCGCACGTCCGGCGTGTTGCCGGTCATGCTGTTGACTCCGTCCATGCAGATCAGCCGCGGCGTCGCGCTGGGCTGCTCGAGCAGGTCGGCGAGGTGGTCGGGATCGTTGTGCTGGAAGCGTTTGATGGTTGCCCCGTGCGCCTTCGCGATCTGGCAGCCGTCGTAGATGGTCTTGTGCGCCCGGCCGTCGAGGAAGATCGTTCCCGCGCCCGCGAGGACCGGGATGATCGCCATGTGGATCAGGGTGATCGTGGGGAAGGCGAGCGTGTCCTCAGCGCTCAGGAGCTCGGTGAGGTCGGCTTCCAGTTCCTCGTAGAGAACCGGACTTCCCAGCAACCGCGACCAGCTCGGGTGCGTGCCCCAGCTACGGACGTAGTCGCCGATCGATTCCATGATCTCGGGGTCGAGGTCGAAGCCCAGGTAGTTGCAGGACGCGAAGTCGGCGAGCCACTTGTCGCCCACACGGATCTGCCGGCCGTCGATCTCGTCGATCACTGCGTCGAGCATCGGGTGGGACGTCTTCAGCCGCGAAAGGTCGGCGCAGGTTTCAAGCCATCGGTCGAGCCAGTTGTCGCCGTCGCGCCTCAGCGGCTTGCGGCGTTGGCCCGGGACCAGGGCGTCGATTGGGTCCTCGCTCGGCTTCCGCCGATTTCCGCGCAGCGCCCCGGGCAGGCTCCAGTTCGAGGGCATCCCACCCTATCGGCGCGAGCGGGCGTCCCCTTTACAGGGGACACCGTTCACGTCGAGGCAGATCGAAGGAGATCGGCCGCCGCCCGGGCCCCCGGCGGTCCATCCTCCAGGCGCCCTTGGACGGCGTACTCCAGGTCGTCGAGCGCGACGGCCGCGTGCGCCCGTGCGGCCGCGGCGTCCTCGGCGTCGAGCGCGGCCCGATACTCACCGAGCGCCTCGTCCGAGTCTCCCGAGAACAGCAGCGCGAGGGCGAGGTCGAGGTGGACGGCCGTCAGCGACGGGTCGATGCCGAGTGCCCGCCGGAACAGTGCCTGCGCGTCCTCGAATCGGCCGGCCTTGAACCGCGACCACCCCACGACCTCGAGTACGTCTGGATCGCGTTCGTCGCTCTTGACCTGGGTGTCGGCGACGCGCAGGAACAGGCGCGCCGCCTCGTCGTCCTCGCCGAGGCGCTCGGCGACGTTGGCGAGCCCGGCGGTGGCCCAGAGCGAGCGTTCGTCGGCGTGCAGGGCCGCCCGATACGCGTCGCCCGCTTCGGTGAGGCGTCCGCGACCGAGGTTCTCCAGTGCCCAGCCCTTGGCGACGTGGGCGGCGGCGTTGCCCGGGTCGAGCTCGACCGCCCGCTCCGCCCACGACAGGGACTCCTCATAGCGGCCCATGTCGGCGAGGTCGCTGGCCCGTTCGAGCACCTCCCACGCCGGCGCCTCGCCCGGCCCCTCGGTTGCCTCGTCCACGGATCAGACTCCGATCCACATGTGGTCCAGCGAGTGCTTCTTGTCGAGGAGGGCCGCGTTGCGCTCGACCCCGCGCATGCCGGGGAGGAACAGCGCGGCGAACGTCACGACCGCGCCGATCACGCCCGCGCCGACCAGAGTGGCGCGTGGCCCGATGGCGGCCGCGACGGGCGCGGTGAGCGCGAAGGAGAGCGGGACCAGTCCGACGGAGATGAACCAGTCGAAGCTCGCGACGCGACCGAGGAGCCCGCCCGGCACGAGCCGATGCTTGGTCGTTGCCCACACGATCGTGCCCGCCGTCTCGAGCCCGTTGCACATCAGGCAGGCCACCATCATCTGCCACGACACCGTCGCGAGCCCGTAGCCGGCGACCGCGAGGGTGGCGAGCGTCCACACGATGTACATGAACGTGATGAACCGTCGCGGGATGCCCGCTTGGCCCATGATCAGCGCCGCGCCGATCGCTCCCACGCCACCGGAGGCGAAGACGAACCCGAGTGTTCGAGACGACCCACCGAGCTGGTTCTTGACCAGGAACGGCAGGAGGACCTCGGTCGGACCCATGAACAGCAGATAGGCGATCGTCGCCGCGGCGAACGTCCCCCACAGCCACGTGTGCGCGCGCACGTACGCGAAGCCCTCTCGGATCTCGCGGAGCGCCGACTGTCCGTCGGTGTCCCGCTCGGTCGGGCGCGCCTTCATCAGCAGGAGGGCGACGACGGAGACCACGAACGTGCATCCGTCGACGATGAACGCCCACCCGGCGCCGACGGCCAGGATGATCACTCCGCCGAGAGCGGGACCGGCGAGGCGCAGCGCGGTGGGACGCACGAACTGGTCCAGCGAGTTCGCCGCGCCCAGCTGCTCCGGCGGGACGATGTCGGGAACGATCGCGTCGAAGGCGGGACCGAAGAACGCCGATCCCATGCCGTACACCGCGGCGAGGACCGTCACCTGCCAGAGTCGCAGCGTGCCCATCACGGACAGGACGCCGATGGACGCGATGGCGAGGCCGCGGACGACGTCGGCCCACAGCATCACCCGTCGCCGCTCGACGCGGTCGGCCACGACGCCGCCCAGGAGGAGGAACAGCACCTGCGGCACCGACATCGCGAGGCCGACCATGGCCAGCGCCGACGGAAGGTCCCAGAGCGTGTACACCTGCCACGCCACGGCAACCAGGAAGACGCCGTCGCCCAGCAGCGAGACGGTCATTCCCGTCCAGAGCAGACGGAAATCGCGCAGCGCGAGCGGGGCCAGCATCTTGAATCGTTCCTGCACGGCCACGACGTCCACGTCGGCGACCGGGGAAGCCGACTTGAGCGGGAGCCCAAGCGGCAACCGGGATGGTCGCCCGTCGGCAACCGGGGGCGACTACGTCGAAAAAAGAGCCGCCCCGAGGCGCGGCGTCGGCGCGTCCCGGGGCGGCCCGATCGAAAGCGGCGTGATTACGGCTTCCAGTGCGCGCCCGCCGCCAGAACCAGCGCGACGAGTGCCGCCAGGGAAGCGATCATCCGGCGAAGCTTCACGTTCCCTCCCACCAATCTGTTCTCGTGCCCATCGCCTCAGGTATCGGCATGTTGGGGGAGGTTTCTGAAGAACGGGGGAGGTGTGGATGGGGAGGAGACGCCGTCCCCGGGTACCTCCTTCGCCGCTTGAGAAGGCGTCGACGCCCGCCGATGCTCTATTTCGGATGATGTCGTCGTGAAGCTGATCCTTGGAGCGATCGTGCTGGCGATCGCCATCGGGTTCGTGATCGGAGGGAATCTCCGGAACCTGTCGCACGTCCAGATTCGGTGGCCGGCGCTCGCCCTCGTTGGCCTTGCGCTGCAACTGATTCCCGTCGACGCGAACGCGGACGCTCTCGGGTTCGGGCTGCTGATGCTCTCCTACGCTCTGCTGCTCACGTTCGCGGCGTTGAACGTCCGCAGCGCCGGGTTCCCTCTGATCCTCGTCGGTCTCCTCTTGAACGCCCTGGTCATCGGCGTCAACCACGGCATGCCGGTCGATCGTCACGCGCTGATCGCGTCGGGCCAGGCGAACACGCTCCGGGCGCTCGTGAACGAGGGAGGGGCCAAGCACCACCTCGCGACCGCCGACGACCGGCTCATGTTCCTGGGCGACGTCATCGCCGTCCCCGAGCCGGCGGGACAGGTGGTGAGCGTGGGGGACGTGTTCACGTACCTCGGGGTCATCTGGTTCGTCCTGGGGGGGATGCGCCCAAGGAAGACGCAGGTCGCAAGCGGGACCGGGCCGGTCTCGGACGGGATGGGGCTCGATCCCCCTCCCCCAAACGGGCCTCCCCCGCTCCCAGCGGATTCCACCCGATCGTCGGATACACGGGCACCGTGACCGCGAGCTATCGTCGCCCCAGTCATCTTGGGAGGTGCTGATCAATGAGCGTGCGTCGCGTTGCCGCGTCCGTTGCCTGGCTCGCATCACTGCTCGCTGCCGCGGGCGCCCACTGGAAGCCGTAACTGGGCGTACCCCGTCGTAGCTGTTCCTGCAAGGCGTCTCGCGTTGCTTCGCAAATGTGCGAAGCTACGTCGCCATGACCGACCAACCGCGAGGCATTTCCCACCTGCTCCACCTCCAGGAGGTCGATACGTCCCTCGATCGCCTGCGCGCCAGACGGGCGGAGCTCGAAGGGGGAGCCGAGGCGGAGGCGGCCCGCGATCGGCTCAGGGCGAACGAGACGGTCGCCGGCGAGCTGCGGCTCGGGATCGACGAGGTGTCCCTGACGATGCGGCGGCTCGAAGGCGACGCCGACGGGTTCCAGCAGAAGGTCGCGGGCGAGGAGAAGCGGCTGTTCGACGGCTCCGTCGCCAACCCGAAGGAGCTCGAGTCGATCCAGGCCGAGGTGACCAACCTGCGGAACCGGAAGTCACGGGTCGAGGACGAGCTGCTGGAGAACATGGAGCGTCGCGAGGAGTTGGAGGCGCAGCTCACGCGCGCCGAGCAGGGCGTCGAGGAGAGCCGCAAGGGGTTGTCAGCCCTCCTGGGCGAGTCCGAAGAGGAGCTCCAGCACATCGAGAAGGACCTGGCTCGGCTGGAGTCCGAGCGAGACGGCATGGTCCCCGAGTTCGACGAGGAGCTCCTGGAGCTGTACGAGGACCTCCGGCGTCAGAAGAAGGGGGTCGGGGCCGCGGCCCTGGTCGACGGCGTCTGCCAGGGCTGCCACCAGCAGCTCTCGCCGGTCGCCCTCGACCACCTGCGCCGCACGGACGGCGTGCGGAGGTGCGAACACTGCCGGCGGATCCTGGTCTACTGACGATCAACTGCGACGGGGCCGCCCGTGGCAACCCGGGTCCCGCGGGCATCGGTGCGGTCGTTGCCGACTCCGCCGGCCGGGTGCTGGCGGAGATCGCCGAGGGGATCGGCGTCGCCACCAACAACGTCGCCGAGTACAAGGCCGCACTTGCCGGCCTCGAGCGCGCCGCCGAGCTCGGCGGGCGGCGCGTCCTGGTCCGCTCGGACAGCCGGCTGATGGTCGAACAGCTCGACGGGCGCTGGCGCGTGAAGAACCCGACCCTCATTTCGCTGCACACCCAGGTCCGCACCGTGGCCAAGGGATTCGACGCGGTCGCCTACGAGCACGTGCCCAGGGGGCTGAACAAGCACGCCGACCGCCTGGCGAACCGCGGCGTCGACGAGTGGCTTCGAGGGCCCGGACGGGGACACGCGAGGCCGGCCGGCACGCCGGGCCTGTTCGAGTAGCTGCCTATACTCGCGGACGGAGGAGTCGGCCGGGCGGCCGCGGCGCGGGCTTCGGCTCGAGTCGAGGAAAGTCCGGACTCCACAGGGCAGGGTGCTGGGTAACGCCCAGGCGGGGCGACCCGCGGACAGTGCCACAGAGAACAGACCGCCTCCGCTCGCGGAGGCAAGGGTGCAACGGCGAGGTAAGAGCTCACCAGCGGCCGGGTGACCGGCCGGCTCGGCAAACCCCACCCGGAGCAAGGCCAAGCAGGGGGCGGGCGGCCCGCTCGTCGCCCCCGGGTAGGCCGCACGAGGGTCGCGGCGACGCGGCTCCCAGAGAGATGGTCGCCCACGACAGAATCCGGCTTACAGGCCGGCTCCTCCACCTTCCCTCACGCATGTCCTCCCGGCCGTCGGGGCCATGAGACCCCTCCGTATCGGGCCGAACGACGCCCCCGCGACGGCGCTTCACCGGCGAACCTCGGGCGAAGCGGATAGCACAGGAGGCAGGACATGGGAGCAATGCGAGCGGCGGCCGCCCCGCTGTCGACGGCCATCGTCAACCTGAACCATCCCGCCCACTACATCCACTGGGGGTGGTTCCAGATCTCCGTTGCGAACCTTCTGGTCATCGTCCTGATGCTGGTCGTGTTCGTCCTCGCGCTCTTCGTTCCGTTCCCGGGGAGGCGATTCCAGTGAGCGTCGAGGCGAAGCAGAAGGCCCAGTGGAGCGCGCGGGTTCGCGAGTCGGCAGAGAAGAACCTGCCTCCCTCACAGCTCCTGCCAGACGAGCAGCCCGTCTACGTCCACTCGTGGATCTACGTCTTCGGCGTCCTGACCATCGCGGCGTTCGGGGTGGTGCTCGTCTCGGGCTTGTGGCTCTCGCTGAAGGGCCCGACCTGGTGGCACACGTCGAGCATCGGTCTCTTCGTGAACAGCCTCCACCTGTGGAGCGCGGAGCTCTTCTTCTTCTTCATGGTCATCCATCTGTGGGGCAAGTTCTGGATGGCGGCATGGAGGGGGAACCGCTCGATGACGTGGGTCACCGGATCGGTGGCGTTCCTCGCGTCGATCGGGACGGCGTTCACCGGCTACCTGTCGCAGCAGAACTTCGCGTCTCAGTGGATCGCGTCCGAGGGGAAGGACGGGTTGAACGCGGCCGGGATCGGCGCGTTCTTCAACGTGCTGAACTTCGGACAGATGCTCATGTGGCACATCGTCCTGATGCCGCTCGTGGTGGGCGCGCTCATCGTGATCCACGTGCTGCTCGTCCGCAAGCACGGCGTCGTTCCCCCGTACCCCCTCGAGGGGCAGACCGAGTTCGACACCGGACCGGAGACGGTCGTCGACGTGAAGCCACCCTCCGGCGGCGAAGGAGGTGCGTCATGAGCGCGACGGCAGCCACCTTCGCGAAGGCCCACAAGAGGGATCGCCGTCATGTCGAGGCGTGGACGGGCGGCTACCGCGCGTACGACCTCGTGAAGGAGCTGGTCGTGGCCGTCGCCGTCGTCGTGGTGCTGACGGCGATCCTCGCCGCCCTGTTCTCCTCCCCGGACGACCAGCCGGTCACGATCGCACGGTGGGCGCGGGCGGACGCGAAGGACTTCACGACCGCGGCGCTGTCGGAGTTGAACGGGACGAGCGAGATCGCGCAGTACGGCCCGCCGTACAACTCCACGGCGGGAGCCGCGCAGAAGATCGGCCCGATCTCGCTGCAGACGATCCCGGGTGTGCGAATCCCGATCGACACGGCGAACGATCTGGTGCTGACGCCGCTGCGATCGGTCGCCGGCGACAATCCCGACCTGCAGACGGCGCTCAGCCAGTACACGTCGGCTTCGCCGCAGCAGCAGGCGGCGTGGACCGACGCCTACGGGAAGGCGCTCGACTCGGCGACGGTCTCGGGCGGGCAGCTGCAGGTGCCGCCGGGCGACTACGGGCCGGTGGCCGTGATCATGGCGGACGAGCTTGCCCTGGCCCGCAGCGGCGGCCTCGACGGCGCGCTGCTGGCGACGAAGCAGTTCTACCAGACCGACTACACCAAGCCGATCCTGTTCATCTCTGCAGGGAGCTACTTCGAGGATCAGGCGTCGGCGCGCAACCTGTTGGGCGAGCAGTGGGGCATGATGAACGAGACGGGCAACTGGCCCGGGCAGCCCTGGCTCTGGCTGTACACCTTCTGGTACCAGGTGCCGCCGTTCGCGACGTCGGGGAACGCGGACGCGCTCATCTGGGGAATCATGATCGTGCTGAGCGTGATCCTCATCCTGGTGCCGTTCATCCCCGGCGTGCGTTCGATCCCGAAGTGGATCCCGATCTACAAGCTCGTCTGGCGGGATTACTACAAGGGTCTCGCCGATCGCACGGGGTAATCCCGTGGGGGGCGGCTTGCTACGCTCGGTCCCGTGCGTTCCCGGGCCGCCCCCCTCCTGCTCTGCGTGATCCTGCTCGTCTCGTGCTCCTCCGGGTCCGGCGGGACGCCCGGAGGCTTTCCGGTGGCGACGGTCTCAGGACCGCTTCCCGCGCTCAGCGGGACCACCCTCACCGGGGCGCAGCTGACGCCGGCCGACTACCGCGGCCACGTCGTGGTGATCAACTTCTGGAACCCCGACTGCCCGCCGTGCCGCAAGGAGGCACCCGAGCTCAGGTCGCAGTGGGAACACCTCAGTGCGCTCGGCGTGCGCTTCGTCGGCGTCGTGTACGTCGGGGGTAACTGGCCGGACGACCCGGCGGCCGCCCGCACCTACGTCCACCAATACGGCCTGGGCTATCCGGCGATCGTGGACGAGCACTCGAGCATCGCGCGAGCCGCGGCGATCCAGGGAATCCCGGAGACGATCGTTGCCGATGCCTCGGGCCGGATGCGCTACCGGGTACTGGGCCAGGTCAAGTCGGGCGAGCTGACCGCGCTCATCGCCGGACTCTCCCCGTCTCCGTGACGGCGCGAGCGCCGGGCGGTCAGCTGGTCGCGACCGCGCGTCCGGCGAGCGACGCGGCGGCCCGCGAGAACTGCCTGCCGGCGTGGTACGACGAGCGGACGAGCGGTCCGGCCTCGACGTGCGCGAAGCCCAGTTCCTGTTGCCCGTAGCGTGCGTGCTCCGCGAATTCGTCCGGCGTCACCCAACGGTCGACGGGAAGGTGGTTGGCGGTCGGCTGCAGGTACTGACCGATCGTCAGCAGGTCGGCCCCCGTGTCGCGCAGGTCCCGCATCGCGCCCGGGATCTCGCCCGGCCGCTCGCCCATCCCGAGGATCAGGTTGGACTTGGTCA
>Ga0335076_10006010_pt1 | contig 12251 bp, 10 predicted proteins | sample Lox_Sample_25_FD_206717 | JGI IMG/M metagenome (GOLD analysis project Ga0335076, IMG submission 206717) | Soil microbial communities from Loxahatchee National Wildlife Refuge, Florida, United States - Lox_Sample_2.5 | ecosystem: Environmental > Terrestrial > Soil > Wetlands | place: USA...
GCTCGGAGCAGGTGCGACAGCCCGTCTCTCGCGAGGGGCTCGACCAGTGGCGGCACTTCGCGCCGTGGCTCGCGCCGTTGCGCGAGGCGCTCGGTGATGCGCTCGAGCGGTACCGGCGCTAGGCGTGGCGCCGAGGTCGGTACGCCGATGCCGCCCGGACGCAATGAATCCTGCCCCTGTGGCAGCGGACGCAAGTTCAAGCATTGCTGCGGGCGCGAGCGGGCGCAGCGTACCGCACCGGCGCAAACTCCGGCGGGATCCTCCGCCTGGCAACTGCTGCACGCCGGTTGCCTGGCGCAAGCCGAGGCCGAGTGCGAGCGAGTGCTCGCGCGCACGCCGCTGCATGGGCAGACACTGGTCTGCCTCGCTCTCGCCCGGCGCGCGCAGGGCAAGGACGGGCTTGCGGCGCTCGAATCGGCAAGCCGCGCCCTGCCCGACGACGCCGAGGTGCACTACCTTCTTGGCCAGGCGCTCGAGGAAAAGGGCCTGCTCTCGCGTGCAGCCGCGAGCCTCGCGCGGGCCACAGCGCTGCGACCCGGCTTCGCCGACGCGCACAACGACCTCGGCCGCGTGCTGCTGGAACTCGGCGACACGGACGCGGCCATCTCGAGCTGTCAGCGCGCGCTCGAGCTGCGGCCGCGGTTTGCCGCAGCGCTCGGCAATCTCGCCAACGCCGAGCGTGCACGCGGTGCGCTCGCAGCAGCGATCGAAGGTTACCGCCGGGTCATCGCGCTCGAGCCCGGACTCGCGGAAGCGCATCGCAACCTCGGCAGTGCGCTCATCGAGGTCGGCGAGCCGGAGGCCGGCATCGCTGCCTTGCGGCGCGCGCTGGAGCTGCGGCCGGATTTCGCGGGCGCCGTCACGCAGCTCGCGCACGCGTTGACCGCCGGGGGTCGTGCCGCCGAGGCGCTGCCTTACTACGAGCGGCTGCTCGCACGCGAGCGGCGCGCGGACACGCTGAACGACTACGGCGCACTCCTCGCCGGGCTCGGCCGGTTCGACTCAGCGGCAGACTGCTTCCGCCATGCACTCGATCTAGCGCCGCGCGATGCGGCCGTCCACGCCAACCTCGGCCACGTGCTCCATTGTCTCGGCGATCATCGCGCCGCCATCGAGCACAGCCGGCGCGCGATCGAGCTCGAGCCGCGGCTGCTGGAAGGACACCTGCACCTAGGCAACGCGTTGCTCGCGATCAACGAAATGCACGCCGCTGAGGCGGCCTACCGCGCCGGACTCGAGGTCGCCCCGCATCATGCGCCGCTCCACACCGCCCACGCGATGGCCGAGCGGGCGCTCGGGCGAGTCGATGAGGCGGCCGCCAGCGTCCGGCGCTCGCTCGCCATCCGTCCCGACGCCGCCGATACCGTCGCCCTGCTCGGCAGTCTCGCGATCGACCGGGGGCGGTTCGAGGAGGCCGAGACCCTGCTCAGGAAAGCGCTGGCCCTGAGCCCCGGGTTGCCCGAGGCACTGGTGGGCCTGACGGCGGTGCGCAAGATGACCGCCGCCGATGCGGCGTGGCGGGATGCGGCCGAGCGCACGCTCTCACGCGGGCTGCCGGTCGCACACGCCATCGGGCTCCACCATGCGCTCGGCAAGTACTGCGACGACGTCGGCGACTTCGACGCGGCATTCGAGCATCATCGGCGAGGCCACGAGCTCGCCCGGCGCAGCCGACCGCCTTATGACCGCGCGGCAACGAGCGCGCGTGTCACGCGGACGCTCGCGGTGTTCGACCGACGGGCGCTCGAGGCGCTGCGGCCGGCGGGGCACGCGTCCGAGCGCCCCGTTTTCGTCTTCGGCATGCCACGTTCGGGCACCACGCTCGCCGAGCAGATCCTCGCTTCGCACCCACAGGTATACGGGGCCGGCGAGGAGCTCTTCTGGCAATTCGCGGCCGATAGCGAGCTCGCGGCGCTGCCGGAGCACCGCATGGCGACGATTGCCGCGCTCGGCGGCCAGTATCTGGCGTCATTTGCGGCACTGCCCGTCTCAGCGGCGCGCGTGATCGACAAGCTGCCGAGCAACTTCAAGAACCTCGGCCTCATTCACGCGGCGCTGCCCGCGGCGCGCTTCATCCACCTCGAGCGCCATCCGCTCGACACCTGCCTGTCGATCTACTTCCAGGGCTTCTCCGCCGCCCATGCCTACGCCACCGACCTCAGCGACCTCGCGCACTACTACCGTGAATACCGGCGGCTGATGGCACACTGGCGTGCGACGCTTCCGCCGGACCTGCTGCTCGAGGTGCGCTACGAGTCCCTGGTGGCTGACCCTGAGCACTGGAGCCGGCGGATGCTCGCACACCTCGGGCTGTCGTGGGATCCGCGCTGTCTCGAATTCCACCGCACCGACCGACCGGTATTGACCGCGAGCAGCTGGCAGGTGCGGCAGCCCATCGGCAGGGGCGCGATCGGGCGTTGGCGCCACTACGAGCGCTATCTCGAGCCGCTGCGCGAGGCGCTCGGCGATGATGCCCGCGAACGCGACGAACAGGGCACGTGACCGTGACAAGGCGGTCGAAACCGAGAAATTCACTACCCGCATCGAAAAAAGGCATTGGAGCGCCACCCCCCTTGGCGTGACGCTTGGGTCTGGGCGAGGATGGTGAACGGGCCAACTCTGGGGAGAAGAGGCATCGTGCAGAAGAAGACCATCGACCGGCGTTGGCTGCCGCTCAATGCATTGCGGGCATTCGAAGGCGTCGCCAAGCACGGCAGTTTCACCGCCGCCGCTAACGCACTGCTCATCTCGCAGAGCGCGCTCTCGCGCCACGTCATTGCGCTCGAGCGGCTCACCGGCGTGCAGCTCTTCGAGCGCCGCCCGCACGCGCTCACCCTCACCAAGGCCGGCCAGCACCTGCTCCCCGCGGTGGCCAAGTCCTTCGATCGGCTCGAGTACGCCCTCGATGACATCCGCAAGGAGGGCCTGCCGGCAGCGCGCACCCTGCGGGTGCAGATGGCACCGAGCTTTGCGGTGCAGCTCGCCGTGCCCATCCTGCGGGATTTCCGTCGCACCGGTGCCGAGGTCGATATCGACCTCATCAGCCCTTACGGCGTCGGACCGCCGCTCGGCGATGTCGACGTTGCAGTGGTCTACTCGCGGCCGACCCTCACCGACCTCGTGACGGATCTGCTGTGGTCGGAGCGGCTGACGATCCTCTGCCATCCGAACGTAGCCGCCGCGCATCGCGGCAAGGACCTGGCGGCTTTCATCGAAGCGAACGAGATCGTGCACATCCGCCTGGCCGATCAGCCGCGGCACTATCTGTGGCTGCAGTTCGTACGCCAGTCGGCTCTCGGCAAGCTCGACGTCGAGCGCGGTCTGGTGGTGGACACCGCGGTACTCGCGGCGCAGTACGCACTCAGCGGGCAGGGCATCGCGCTGGTCGACCCCAACCTGTTCGCAGATGAGCTCGACGCCCGCCACCTGGTGAAACCCTTCGAGGCGACGCTCGATGCCGGCTACGGTTATTACCTCACCACTACCCCCGAAGGGCTGGGCGATACCGCCATCGCGCTGTTTCGCTCGTGGCTGATCGAGCGTTTCGGTCGCCGCGCTGCGGAGACAGCCTCGCCCGTGCAGCTGGCGGTATCCAACGAGTGAGCACGCACGAGCACCGGCCTCACCGCGCGCGACGTCAGGAGCGAGCGTGAAAAGCGAAGCGCGAGTGGTGGTCATCGGCGGCGGCGTGGTCGGCGCGAGCGTTCTCTATCACCTCACCAAGGCCGGGTGGAAGGATGTGCTGCTTATCGAGCGCGGCGAGCTCACCTGCGGCTCCACCTGGCACGCTGCCGGCGGCATGCACACCATCAACGGGGACCCGAACGTCGCCAAACTGCAGCAGTACACCATCAATCTCTATCAGGAGCTCGAGAGGATCAGCGGTCAGTCGTGTGGCATGCACGTAACCGGCGGCATCATGCTCGCCGGGACGCGCGAGCGGCTCGACTGGCTGAAGATGGCCAAGGCACGCGGCCGCTACCTCGGCATGGAGCTCGAGGTGATCTCGGTCGAGGAGGCGGCGAAGCTCTTCCCGCTCATGAACCAGCGGCACTTCGTCGGTGCGCTGTACGATCCGATCGAAGGTCACGTGGATCCCTGGGGAGTGACACAGGCCTACGCCAAGGCAGCGCAGGCCGCGGGCGCCGAGCTCGTGCGGCACACGCGCGTGCTCGATCTGCAGGCCCGCCGCGACGGCTCCTGGGACGTGATCACGGAAGGCGGCAACGTGCACGCCGAGCACGTCGTGAACGCCGCCGGCCTGTGGGCGCGCGAGGTCGGGCGGATGGTCGGGCTCGAGCTGCCGGTCCTCGCGATGGAGCACCAGTACCTGATCACCGAGGACCTTCCCTCCCTCAAGGGACAGAAGGAGCAGCTGCACTGCATCGACTTCGAGGGCGAGATCTACACGCGCCAGGAGCGCGGCGGCATGCTGCTCGGAACCTATGAGCGCGCCGGCGTGCCCTGGTCGCCCGTCACGACGCCCTGGGATTTTGCCCAGAGCCTCCTGCCGAACGATCTCGAGCGCATCGCAGCGAGCCTCGAGGTCGGCTTCGAGCATTTCCCCGAGCTCGGCGCCGTCGGCATCCGCAAAGTCGTCAACGGCCCCTTCACCTTCGCACCGGATGGGAATCCGCTCGTCGGTCCCGTGCGGGGCCTGCGGAATTTCTGGGTCGCCTGCGGGGTGATGGCCGGGTTCAGTCAGGGCGGAGGCGTGGGGCTGGCGCTGTCGCAGTGGATGGTGGCGGGCGACCCGGGAGCGGACGTCTGGGCCATGGATGTGGCGCGCTACGGCGATTGGGCGACGCTCGCCTATACCAACGCCAAGGTGCGCGAAAACTATTCACGCCGCTTTCGCATCCGTTTTCCGAACGAGGAGCTTCCTGCGGCACGGCCGCTGCGCACCACGCCTGCCTACGAGCCCCTCAAGGCCGCGCACGCCGTGTTCGGCGATTACTGCGGGCTCGAGCATGCGCTGTGGTTCGCGCCCACGGCCGCCGCAGCGCGCGAGGACATCACCTTCCACCGCTCCAACGCGCACCCACACGTGGCGGCCGAGTGTCATGCGGTGCGCGAGGCAGTGGGGCTCCTCGAGATCTCGAACTATGGCAAGTTCGAGGTCGCGGGGCCGGGCGCCGCCGAGTGGCTGTCCCGCATCATGGCCAACCACCTGCCACCGGTCGGGCGCATCGCGCTCACGCCGATGCTCAACGAGCGCGGCAAGCTCATCGGCGACTTCACCATCTGCCGGCTCGGGGCGGACCGGCTGTTCCTCGTCTGCACCTGGGCGGCGGAGATCTACTATCGCCGCTGGTTCGAGCGCCATCCGCCGCCCGATGGAGTGACGATACGGCCCTGTGCGATGGAGTACGTCGGTCTCTCGCTCGCCGGCCCACGATCGCGCACCGTGCTGCAAAGCCTGACGCGCACCGACCTCTCGAGCGGCGCATTCCCGTTCCTGTCCTTCCGGCAAATGGACCTCGGCATGATCCGCGCGCTCGTCGGGCGCATCAGCTTTACCGGCGAGCTCGGCTACGAGATCTGGGTGACCACGGACTATCAGCGCGCGCTCTATGAGCTGCTGAGTGAAGCCGGCCGTGCGCATGGCCTGAAGCTCTTCGGTGGGCGTGCGCTGAATGCAATGCGGATCGAGAAAAGCTTCGGCAGCTGGGCGCGAGAGTATCGGCCGATCTACGGACCTTACGAAGCCGGGCTCGGGCGCTTCGTCGACTTGAACAAGGGTGATTTTATCGGCCGCGCCGCGGCGCTCGAGGAGAAGGAGAGCGGTGGTGTGGTGCGGCTCGCGGCCTTCAGCATCGACGCCGGCGACGCCGATGCGAGCGGCGATGAGCCCATCTGGCACGACGGCCAGGTGGTCGGGTGGGTGACCTCGGGTGCCTACGGCCATCGCGTGCAGCGCTCGCTCGCGCTCGGCTACATCCCTCGCGCGCTCGCGACCGCGACCGAAGGGTTTGAGATCGAGATCGTCGGCGAGCGGCGCAAAGCGACGCGCGCTGCGTTCGCGAGCTACGACCCCGACGGCGCTCGCATGCGAGGATAGCCAACCGCCGTGTCGGCCGACGTGCCGGCTGCCGCGGGCGCTGCCGGCGCGCAAGCGCGACGCTTCAGGCGATGAACACGGCGACCGCAGTGGCAAGCAGCGCCGCCTTGATCTCGCCTTCGATCTCCATGGTGTTGTTGGTCGTGACCAGATAGCGCCCGTTGCCACGATCATCGACCGCTTGGAGCTTGATGCGATTACGCACGCGCTTGCCGGCGCGCACCGGCGCGAGAAAGCGCACCTTCTCCAGCCCGTAGTTGACCACCGATTTCGGCGCCACGCGCGCCACCAGCACCTCAAAAGCGGTGGGCGCGATCAGCGACAGCGTGAGAAAGCCGTGCGCGATCGTGGCGCCATAGGGGCTCTCGCGTGCGGCACGTTCCGCGTCGACATGCAGCCACTGGTGATCGCCCGTGCAATGGGCGAACTCGCTGATGCGCGCCTGGTCGAGCGTGATCCAGGATGAAACCCCCATCTCCTCGCCAACGTGCTTGACGAGGTCGCTCAGGGGCATGATTTGCGGCGGTGGGTGCATCGCAATGATCTTACCAAGGCCGATCGGCTCTGCTGCCACCGCGCGCACCCGATGTGGCAAGGGCCGCTCCCCGCGCCGGACTCCGGCCAGCTGCCTCTGCCTTAAGTGCGCTGCAAAATATATGTGCGCTGTGAGCCAAGAGCAATTTTGTTTACCTGTGATCTCATCTCCCTACATCATATATATCTTTGGTGTCTAATATAGTGCACCGCATACAGAAGCGCCTCACCGGATCCCCCGCAGGAGCTCGCGCACGCCGGAGCAGGTTAGAGCGCACCTATCGCCGTGGGCACGCGCCGCGTGTCATGGCCTGCGAATCGCCGCCTGCCCGAGTCAGCCGCTCCCCGGTCCGGGTAATCATCGGCTGCGCACTCCTTGCAGGGACAGGCGCGGCCCGCGCGCAGGCATCGCCGGCGGACGCGCCGATCGCAGAGCCTGCCGGCGCCGAGGGCATGAGCGGGATGGCAGGCTTTTACGGGCCCTACGCGTTGACTCGCGAGAGTTCCGGAACGAGCTGGCAGCCCGACTCGACATTCCTGACGGGCCTGCATCGGCTGAGCGGGCGGTGGATGGGCATGGTGCATGGGCTGGTGAACCTCATCTACGATGACCAGGGTGGGCCACGCGGCGCAACGCAGACCTTCTCCAACAGCTGGCTGATGCTGCTCGCCCGCCGCGAACTCAGTGACGGCGCCTTCGGCGTGCGCCTCATGCTCTCGGCGGACCCTCTGATGGGCAGGGACGGCTATCCGCTCCTCTTTCAGACCGGCGAGACCGCCAATGGCGTGGTCCCGCTGGTCGATCGCCAGCATCCGCACGATCTGCTCATGGAGGCTGCCGTCACTTACAGTCACGATACCTCGCCCGACAGCTCGCTCTATGTGTACGCGGGACTACCCGGCGAGCCGGCGCTCGGGCCCCCGGCCTTCATGCATCGGCTGTCCGCGGTGGACAACCCGCAGGCACCGCTCGGGCACCACTGGCTGGATTCCACGCACGTGAGCTGGGGCGTGCTGACCGGTGGCTTCATCTGGCGCAACCTCAAGCTCGAAGCATCGGCGTTCAATGGTCGCGAGCCCGATCAGGACCATTACAACATCGAGACCGGGCCGCTCGATTCCTGGGCGGTACGCCTCGCCTGCAACCCGGGCGCGGACTGGTCGCTGCAGGCGAGCAGTGGACATCTCGTAACCCCGGAGCAACTCGAGCCGGGGGTCAACGTGCAACGCACGACCGCATCGGTGAGCTACAACGCGCCGCTTGCGCTCTCCTGGCAGACCACCGTCGCCTGGGGACACAACGCGCCCACTGCGGGGCAGGGGAGCGATGCCTTTCTGCTCGAGTCTGAAGTACGGCTGACCCCGGCACACGCGGTATTCGCGCGATTCGAGCGCGTCGGAAAGGACGACCTGTTCCTCGCCGGGCAACCCCTCTACGGGCGATTGTTCGTCGTCAATTCGCTGTCGGCCGGCTATGTCCACGACTTTGTGCAGCTCGGCGGCGTGAGCCTTGGCGTCGGCGCGCTGGTGAGCACTTATAGCTACCCGAGCGCACTCAACGCGTCTTACGCCTATCGCCCGACATCCTTCATGGTGTTCATGCACGCACGGCTGTAGCATCAGCCGATGGCCCCATCGCTGCTGACGCGCAGGCAGGTGCTCGTGAAGGGTGTCGTCGGAATGGCGGGTCTGATGGCCGCGCGCGACGCGCGGACCGCCGCGCCCGGCGCGGCTGCGTCAGCCGCAGCTTCGGTGAGCACCGCCGCGGCGGCCGCCGGCACGCTCACCCTCGGCGGCGACCTCACGGTGAATCGGCTCGGTTTCGGGGCGATGCGCATTACCGGCCCCGGGATCTGGGGTGAGCCGAAGGACCCCGCCGAGGCGCGCACGGTGCTGCGCCGTGCGGTCGAGCTCGGCGTGAACTTCATCGACACGGCCGATGCCTACGGTCCGAAAGTGAGCGAGGAGCTGATCGCCGAAGCGCTCCATCCGTACCCACCTGCTCTGGTGATTGCCACCAAGGGCGGGCTCACGCGTCCGGGGGCAAGCCAATGGATCGCGGACGGGCGGCCCGAGCATCTGCGGGAGGCTTGCGAGGCGAGCCTGCGTCGTCTCAGGGTCGAGAGGATCGACCTGTACCAGTTCCACGCCGTCGATCCGTACGTGGTGCTCGAGTATTCGATCGAGGCGCTCGCGCAGCTGCAGCACGCCGGCAAGATCCGGCACATCGGCGTGTCGAATTTCAACACCCTGGAGCTGGCGCGGGCGCGCCGCATCGCGCCCATCGTTTCGGTGCAGAACCGTTACAACCTCGGCGACCGCCGCTCGGATGAGGTCCTCGGAGTGTGCGCGCGCGACGGCCTGGCATTCATCCCCTGGGCGCCGATTGCCGGTGGCTCGGCCGACCGGCTCGAGAGCCGCGCCAGCCACGCGGTCGAAGAGGCGGCACGCGTGCACGGAGTGAGCGTGCTGCAGGTTGCCATCGCCTGGCTGCTCGCGAAGTCGCCGGCGATGCTGCCGATCCCGGGAACCTCGTCGGTCGCGCACCTCGAGCAGAACGTCGCGGCGGCGTCCATCAAGCTGAGCGCTGCCGAGCTCGCCGCGATCGGTTGACAGGAGTCGTCAGCGGCGGGCGCCGCCTTACCGCGCACCGGGCGCCCCACCGGGCTACCCGCATGCGCGGCACGGCGCCGCGTTCCGCACTATCAGCCGCCATGCTGGTGCGCGCTGTAGAACGCGGCAAGCTTCGGGCTGTTCACCCGCTCGACGGCAGTCGCCACCGCCTGTCGCTCGCACGACTGCTCGAGCGCGCGCGCGTGCAGGTCGCGACCGTCGGTCTGGTCGGCTGCACACACCTGGCGCGCCGCGGAGACGATACGCGCGTAGAGTTCCTTGTTGCCCTGCTCGCCGGTGAGATTGAGGTCACCATAGCTGACGCGTATCGAGGCACTTGCGGTACCAGGCGCGGCGGCGTATGCAGTACCCGAGAGGGCGGCGATCAGGCAGGCACCGAGGGCGGTGCGGATGGCGGCGTGGCGGAGCATCGCGTTGGCGTTCGTCATGATCATCTCCCGTCGTGTTGGTCAGCGGTGTTGGCGTTACTGCGTTTCGACGCTGCATATGAAACTCCTAACACGCGCTTGCGCTAAGTACCCGGAACACGTGTTGATCCCCGCACCCGACGCGTTCGTACCGCCCTGCACCGTGCACAGTTGCGCCACGACGCGCGCGCGCGGCGCGCTCATTTCGCGCTCCGCCGGAGCGATTTCACACCACCCCGCGAGCTCGTCCCTGCGGGCAACGGGGTCGTCCCCGGAACTTCATCGGGGACGCACGGGGAACGCGGTTGGAGGTACGCTAGCGGTCAAAGTGGCCGAGCATTGGCACCCACAGGATAGCGGGGCATGAGCGCTTCACCCTTGGAACGAGTCGCACCGGCACTCGGCTTGCCTGCGCCGCCGCTGCGCGCGGGCGCGGTGCCGGCGACCGCGACGAGCACCAGCGGTTTCCGGCCGCTGCTCGGCGTGCTCACGGTCTTCTGGATCTACGTCGCGCTGTCGAACGTCATGTATGCGAACAACATGCAGGCGAGCCTGTCGCTGATGAAGATCGAGCATGTGTTCGCCGCCTGGGACGCGCGGCTGCTGCAGCACCTCATACTCTATCCGCTCTTCATCCTCAGCATGTGGCGCTCGCTGCGCACCGGCTGGCAGCCGCTGTGGCGCGCGGTGCCGCTGCAGCTCGCCTGTGCGCTGGGCTTCGCAATCCTCGCCTCGCCGGCGCTGGTCGCGGGCGAGTACCTGACTGCGCACTGGCATGGCACTTATAAGGCGCACGGCTCGATGGACGAGGAGTGGAGCAGCTGGCAGGCGTTCTCGCAGCACGAGATTCCCATCTGGCTCGCGAGCATCACCAGCTTCCTCGTCACCTACGGATTCGGGCTGGCGCTGATTACCGGGTTCCTCTTCTACCAGCGGCTGCGTGACTCGCAGCTGCGCTCCGCAGCGCTCGAGCGGGCACTGACGCAGGCGCATCTGGCGGCGCTGCGCATGCAGCTCTCACCGCACACGCTGTTCAATCTGCTGCACACCATCCGCGGGCAGATCACCTGGGACCCGCCGGCCGCGCAGGCGATGGTGGTGCAGCTCGGCGATCTGCTGCGGCGGCTGCTCACGGCCGGCGAGCGAGAATTCTCGCGCCTCGCCGATGAGCTGCAGTTCGTTACGCTGTATCTCGAGCTGCAGCAGAGGCGCTTCGCCGACCGGCTCACCATCCGGGTGCCACTGCGCGAGGAGGTGGCGCGGGCCTGGGTGCCGAGTCTCATCCTGCAGCCGCTGGTCGAGAACGCCGTGGTGCACGGGCTCGCCGGACACGAAGGACCGGTCACCATCCGCGTCGAGGCCTATGCGAGCGGCGAGCGCCTGGTACTGCGGGTCCTCAACACCATAGCGCCGGGTCGCGCGGCCGGGCTCACCGGCATCGGCATCGCGAACGTGCGCGAGCGGCTCGAGGTGCAATTCGGTGATACCGCCAGCTTCACCGCCGGACCGGTCGAGGACGATGTGTGGCTCGCGGAGATCCACATGCCGCTGCTGCGCGATGGTCCCGCGGGAGCGCCACGGACGGATGCCGAAAGTCCGCCGACGTGATGACGGTCATGATCGTCGACGATGAGCCGGCGGCGCGGCGCACGGTGCGCGAGTGCTGCGAGCGTGAGCCCGACCTGAAGGTGATCGGCGAGTATGGTGACAGCCGGGCGGCGCTCGAGGCGATCCGCAGCAATCCGCCGCAGGTGCTGTTCCTCGATATCCAGATGGATTCCCTGACCGGCATGGCGCTGGCGCGCGCTCTCGAGCCCGAGACGCTGCCGCTCATCGTGTTCGTTACGGCCTACGATCACTACGCGCTCGAAGCCTTCGAGGTGAGCGCGGTCGACTATCTGCTCAAGCCCTTCGACGATGCGCGCTTCAAGGCGACCGTCGAGCGCGTGCGTCGCCGCCATGAAGCAGCCGACGCCTTCGACCGCCAGGGCACGCTCGCCGCGCTTCTCGAGCAGCTCGAGCACTCCGCGCGGGTGCGCGCCGACGCGCAGCCGCGTGTGCTCGCCGAAGCCGGCAGCCGCATGCACATGCTCGACGTGTCCCAGGTCGAGGTGGTGGAGGCGGATCGCAATTACGTGCGCCTCACGATCGGCCGCGAAATCTTTCACGCGCGCAGCACGCTGCAGCAGGCCGAGAAGTCGTTCCAGGCACAGCCGATGCTGCGCATCAGCCGCTCCTGTCTGGTCAACATGCGCCACGTGAAGGAGATCAGCCGTACCCCCCGCGGGGATTTCATCCTGGTGGTGGCCGGCGGTACCACGGTGACGAGCAGCGAGGGCTTTCGCGAGAGCGTGCGCCAGTATATCGAGCGGCTGAAGCTCGCGCCGGCGTAGCGCACCGACGAAATCACGCCGGCCGCGTGATTGCGGGGACGCCGGGTGAACCACTCCACAAAAGCACGCCGGCCGTGACTCGAGTGCTGTGCGCGCTCAACAAGAGCGTGAGTTGCCGGGGCCCCGGTAAGGCGGCTGCTGCGGTAAAGTCGCCGCGGGCCCGCAGCTTTTCAGGATCTCACTTTGAGTGACTCGACGACGCCGCGCGCGGCGGTGCGCGCG
>Ga0335076_10006011_pt1 | contig 12250 bp, 10 predicted proteins | sample Lox_Sample_25_FD_206717 | JGI IMG/M metagenome (GOLD analysis project Ga0335076, IMG submission 206717) | Soil microbial communities from Loxahatchee National Wildlife Refuge, Florida, United States - Lox_Sample_2.5 | ecosystem: Environmental > Terrestrial > Soil > Wetlands | place: USA...
CGTGGCGCAAGGCGGCGCGCTGCTGGTCAGCACGAGCCCGCGGACGGCGCCGGCCGCGGCGGATGCGCTCGCCGGCGCGCTGGCGCCTGCGTCCTTCGTCTATCGCTGGCGGCCCGGCGATGCCGACAATCCCTACCACGCCTTCCTGGCGCTGGCCGACCGATTCATCGTCACCGCCGACAGCGCCTCGCAACTGGTCGAGGCCGTCATGACCGGGAAACCGGTCGAGGTCTTCTCCTGGCCGCCGCGGCGGCAGCCATGGCCGCGGGACAAGGCGGACGCGCATGGGGCCGCCACCGGGCTCGTCGGGCACCTGGTCGATTGGGGACTGCTGAAGCCGCCGCGGGACTTCGCGGCGCTGCATCGTGCGTTGCAGTCCCGCGGCCTGATCGGCAGCGCAGCCGGCGCCGCGCAACGCGAGCCGCTCGACGACATGGAGCAAGCCGTCGCCGCGATCCGCCGGCTCTTCGCCACGGCGGACGCCGGCCCTCTCGTTGATGCGCCTCCGCATTCAACCTAGTGTGACGTGCGTCGACAGGGACCGAAGCCACGATGACGATCGCGAACGCCGTCGAGCGAACCGCGAAGTACCTGCGCCGCAACCTGCGCAAGACGTATCGAGCCCCGCCGGCCGCCTCGCGCAGCGGGCCGGATGTCGTGCGTCTTGCCGTCGCGCCGGGTGTGGCGCCGAGCGGCAAGCCGCCGGTGCGCATCTTCCTCGGCACCGAGCCGGCGCAGTATCGCGCCGAGCGCGTCTTTGTCTGGTCGGTCGAGACGGCGCGCGATCCGTCGCGCGTCTACGAGATCCATCTCATGAAAGATCTTGAGGGATTCCGGCGGCGCTGGTGGACGACCGGATTCACCAACTACCGGCTGGGCGTTCCGCATTTCGCCGGCGGCGGCGGCCGCGCGATCTACAACGACGTCGACCAGATCTACCTGTCCGACCCGGCGGAACTGTTCGACCTCGGCATGGGCGGCCACGGCTTCCTCGCCATCGCCGCCGAGCGCCGCAGCGGCACGCCGTTCGATTCGTCGGTGATGCTGATCGACTGCGCGCGCATGGCCGCCGTGTGGACGCTTGCCGAAGCGCAGACCGCGCGCAAGAGCGCGCTGCTCAACAAGGCGGCGGCAAACCCCGGCCTCTGGGGCCGGCTGGCGCCGGAGTGGAACGCGCGCGACGCCGAATATGCCGCGGGCCGCTCCAAGCTCCTGCACTACACCCGGCTGCGCACGCAGCCCTGGCAGCCCTTTCCGGACCTCTATGTCTACCGCCGGACGCCCGAGGGCGAGGTGTGGCACGCGCTCGAGCGCGCTGCCGACGCGGCCGGCTATCAGGTGCGCGTGACGCCGCCGGCGGAGGCAGCCTGAAGGGCGGCGGGTGCTGCGCTTTTTCGGTCACTGGTGGCGCGGCCCAAATGTGACGTAACATAGAGCGCAAAAGGCCGCTTTGCCGCAGGGAGGAAGAGACCGATGGGTGTGGCGCACGAGCCCTGGCTCGTTGTGCTCTCGCTGGTGGTGGCGATCCAGGGCGCCTATGTCGGGCTGAGCCTGGCCGTGCAGGTCGGCGAGGCCGTCGGGATGCGCCGCCGCCTGCTCCTGGCCGGCGCCGCCGTCTCGCTGGCGGTCGCCATCTGGTCGATGCATTTCGTGGCCATGCTGGCGATGCGCCTGCCCTTCGCCGTCGACTATCTGGTCTTTCCCACCCTGCTGTCGTTCCTGGTCTGCGTCATCGTCGTCGGTGCGGGCGTCTTCGCGGCGAGCGCCGGACCGCCGACGGCGGCCCGGCTGGCGGCGGCGGCCGTCTTCATGGGCGGCGGCACCTCCGCCATGCACTACATCGGCATGAGCGCGCTGCATGCGAGCGCCCACATGTCGCACGCGCCGGCCTTCGTCGTCGCCAGCGTGGCCGTCGCCATCGCCGCCTCCGGCCTGGCGCTGTGGCTCGCCAGCGGGCGCGGCCGCCGGCCGCCGCTGCTGCTTTCGGCCGCCGCCCTCGGCATGGCCATCGCGGGCATGCACTACACGGCCATGGCCGGCCTCACCTTGATGCCCTTCGAGGCCAGCCAGCCCGGAGCACCCGTGCTGTCGACCGACCTGCTGGCGATCGTCGTCGCCGTCGTCGCCTTCATCGTGTCCGGCATCTTCCTCCTCACCCTCGTCCCCGACCGCTCGCGCGCGGCCTCCGAGACGAGGGTGCAGCCGATGGAGACGGCGCGTCCGGATCCGGCCGCATCGACGGTCGGAGCCGCGTCGGCGGTCGGCGGCGGCACGGGCCAGGGCGGCTTCGGTCCGCTCGGCGGCGCCGGCGGCCCGCCGCGGCGCCTCGCCCGGCAGCTGCCGGTCGAGCGCGACGGCGGCACGCATTTCGTGGCGATCGACGACGTCGTCGCCGTGCACGCCAACGCCCACTACACCTATGTCTTCGACGGCAAGGGCAAGCTGTTCTGTCCCCTCGCCATCGGCGAGGTCGAGTCCCGCCTCGACGCCGCCCGCTTCGTGCGCGTCCACCGCAGCCACATCGTCAACATCGAGCGCATCGTCGCCCTGAAGCGGGTGGGGGACACCGGCGTGATCGAGCTGGCCTCCCCGGACCACTACACCGTGCCGGTGAGCCGCGGCCGTCTCGCCTGGCTGAAGTCGCGCCTGGCCGGAACGCTGGAGGCAGCGGGCACGCCGGCAGGGACCGAAACAGCCATCGTCGCACCATCTTTCGCAGCGCAGCATCGCTGACCTGACCGCGCGCGTTGGGTCAGCGGGACTGACGCAGTTCGTGCGGTCCCGCCGCCGTTGGTGCAGCAATCGGGCGAATCGTGACGCAGCGATTGTTGCTGCACTGCACCCCGCGACAGGCTCAGGGCAAGGTTCAACAGCGGACCGGGAGGGTGCCGTGATTCCTGGCGCGTTCGCCTATCATCGTCCGAAATCCGTCGCCGAAGCCGTCGCCCTGCTCGCCGATCTCAGGCAGGACGCACGGCCGCTGGCCGGCGGGCACAGCCTGATCCCCATGATGAAGCTGCGGCTGGCGGCGCCGGAGCATCTGGTCGACCTCGGCCGCCTCGGGGAGCTGCGCGGCGTGCGCAGCGAGGGCGCCGACATCGTCATCGGCGCCATGACGACGCAGCACGAGCTGATCGCCGACGCTACGCTGGCGGCGAAGCTGCCGATCCTGCGCGAGACGTCGCTCCTCATCGCCGATCCGCAGGTACGCTATGTCGGCACGCTCGGCGGCAACGTCGCCAACGGCGATCCCGGCAACGACATGCCGGCTGTCATGCTGTGCCTCGGCGCCACCTACCACGTCGTCGGCAAGCGAGGCGAGCGGCGCATCGCGGCGCGCGACTTCTACGAAGGCGCGTATATGACCGCCCTCGAGCCGGGCGAGATCGTGACGGCGGTGCGCATCCCCGTGCCGCCGGCCGGGCACGGCGCCGCCTACGAGAAGCTGAAGCGGAAGGTGGGCGACTACGCGACGGCGGCGGCGGCCGTCATCCTGAGCATGAGCGGCGGGCGTGTCGCCACCTGCTCGATCGCCCTCACCAACCTAGCCGAGACGCCGCTGTGGGCGGAGGAGGCGGCGAAGATCGTCGCCGGCTCGGCGCTCGACGCGGCGACCATCAAGAAGGCGGCGGCAGCGGCCGAGGCGATCTCCTCGCCGGCCTCCGACAACCGCGGGCCGGCGGCCTATCGCAAGAAGATGGCGGGCGTGATGGTCACGCGGGCGCTCGCCCGCGCCAAGGCGCGCGCGGCTTGAAGGCAGGAGGAACCATGGCGAAGACTCAAATCGCGCTGACGGTGAACGGCACAGCGGTCGAGGCACTGGTCGAGCCGCGCACGCTGCTCATACACTTCCTGCGCGAGCAGCTGAACCTGACGGGACCGCATATCGGCTGCGACACCAGCCATTGCGGCGCCTGCACCGTCGATCTCGACGGCAAGTCGGTGAAGTCCTGCACCATGTTCGCCGTGCAGGCGGACGGCGCCGACGTGCTGACCATCGAGGGCATGGCGGCGCCGGACGGCACCCTGCACGCGCTGCAGGAAGGCTTCCGCGAGATGCACGGGCTGCAGTGCGGCTACTGCACGCCCGGCATGATCATGCGCGGCTACCGCCTGCTGAAGGAGAATCCGAACCCCAGCGAGGACGAGATCCGCTTCGGCATCTCCGGCAACCTCTGCCGCTGCACCGGTTACCAGAACATCGTGAAGGCCATTCAATTCGCCGCCGCGAAGCTGTCCGGCGCGTCCGTGAAGGAGGCTGCGGAATGAACGACATGACACCCGCGCAGGCGGAGCGCGCCGAAAAGCTCCAGGGCATGGGCTGCAAGCGCAAGCGCGTCGAGGACATCCGCTTCGTCCAGGGCAGGGGCAGCTACGTCGACGACCTGAAGCTGCCGGGCATGCTGTACGGCGACTTCGTGCGCTCGCCCTACGGCCACGCCCGTATCAAGAAGATCGATGCCTCGAAGGCGAAGGCGGTGCCGGGCGTGCTGGCGGTGCTGACGGCGGCCGACCTCAAGCCGCTCAGCCTGCACTACATGCCGACGCTCGCGGGCGACGTGCAGGCCGTGCTGGCCGAGGAGAAGGTGCTCTACCAGAACCAGGAGGTCGCCTTCATCATCGCCGAGGATCGTTACGTCGCGGCGGACGCCGTCGAACTGGTGACGGTCGAGTACGAGGAGCTGCCGGTCATCGTCGATCCCTTCAAGGCGATGGCGCCGGACGCGCCCGTGCTGCGCGAGGACATCAAGGACAAGACGGACGGTGCCCACGGCAAGCGCAAGCACTACAACCACATCTTCGCCTGGGAGATCGGCGACAAGGAGGCGACCGACCAGGCCTTCAAGAAGGCGGAAGTGACGATCAAGGAGCTGATCTCCTATCAGCGTGTGCATCCCTGTCCGCTCGAGACCTGCCAGTGCGTGGCGTCCTTTGACAAGATCAAGGGCGAGCTGACGGTATGGGGCACCTTCCAGGCGCCGCATGTCATCCGCACGGTCGCCTCGCTGATCTCGAAGATCCCCGAGCACAAGATCCATGTCATCGCCCCGGACATCGGCGGCGGCTTCGGCAACAAGGTCGGCGCCTATCCCGGCTACATCTGCGCCGTCGTCGCCTCGATCGTGACGGGGCGGCCGGTGAAGTGGGTCGAGGACCGGATCGAGAATCTCTCGACCACGTCCTTCGCGCGCGACTACCACATGACGACGGAGATCGCGGCGACCAAGGACGGGCGGGTGATGGGCCTGCGCGTGCATGTGCTGGCCGACCACGGCGCCTTCGATGCCTGCGCCGATCCGTCGAAGTGGCCGGCGGGATTCTTCAACATCGTCACGGGGTCCTACGATTTCCCGGTGGCGCACTGCGCCGTCGACGGTGTCTACAGCAACAAGGCGCCGGGCGGCGTGGCCTATCGCTGCTCGTTCCGCGTCACCGAGGCGGCGTATTGCATCGAGCGCGCCATGGACATCCTGGCGCAGAAGCTCGGCATGGACCCGGCCGACCTCAGGCTCAAGAACCTGATCAAGCGCGAGCAGTTCCCCTACCAGTCGGCGCTCGGCTGGGAATACGACTCCGGCGACTATCATGCGGCGATGAACAAGGCGATGGAGTCGGTCGGTTATCGCCAGCTGCGCGCGGAGCAGAAGGCGAAGCAGGAGGCCTTCAAGCGCGGCGACACGCGCGAACTGATGGGCATCGGCGTGATCTTCTTCACCGAGATCGTCGGCGCCGGCCCGTCGCGCAACTGCGACATACTCGGCATCGCCATGTTCGACTCGGCGGAGATCCGCATCCATCCGACCGGCGCCGTCATCGCGCGCATGGGCACGAAGTCGCAGGGGCAGGGACACGAGACGACCTACGCCCAGATCATCGCGACAGAACTCGGCCTGCCGGCTGACGACATCACCATCGAGGAGGGCAACACGGACACCGCGCCCTACGGCCTCGGCACCTATGGGTCACGCTCGACGCCGACGGCCGGCGCCGCGACGGCGATGGCCGCGCGCAAGATCAAGGCCAAGGCGCAGATGATCGCGGCCGATCTGCTGGAGGTCTCGGAATACGACCTCGAGTGGGACATCGACCGCTTCCGCGTGAAGGGCAACCCGGAGCGGTTCAAGACCATGAAGGAGCTGGCCTGGGCGGCCTACAACCGCGTGTCCAAGGGGCTGGAGCCGGGGCTGGAGGCGGTGAACTACTACGATCCGCCGAACATGACCTATCCGTTCGGCGCCTATATCTGCGTCGTCGATGTCGACGTCGACACCGGCGTGACCAAGGTGCGGCGCTTTTATGCCCTCGACGATTGCGGCACCCGCATCAATCCCATGATCATCGAGGGGCAGGTGCATGGCGGCCTCACCGAGGCGTACGGCATCGCCATGGGGCAGGAGATCCGCTACGACGAGGTCGGCAACGTCACGGGGCCGACCTTCATGGACTACTTCCTGCCGACGGCGGTCGAGACCCCGAGGTGGGAGACCGACTGGACGACGACGCCCTCGCCGCACCACCCGATCGGCGCCAAGGGCGTCGGCGAGAGCCCGAATGTCGGCGGAGTGCCCTGCTTCGCCAACGCCGTGAACGACGCCTTCAAGTTCCTGGGCTCGACCCACATCCCGATGCCGCACGACCACTGGCGCACCTGGACCGCGGCGGAGAAGCTGGGGTTGCATGGCTGAAATCTGTCGTTGTCATTCCCGCGAAAGCGGGAATCCAGGGCAACCGCTGTACCGCTTGCCCTGGACCCCCGCTTTCGCGGGGGTGACAACCATGTGGGATGTGCTGACGAAGCCCGTACCGGCCGCGACCGTCTGATGATCCCCGATCGTGACCGCATCGCCGAGCGCTTGGCCGTCGTCGGCTATGTCGCCGACCGCGATCTGGCGACGGCGCTGTGGCTCATGGACTATCTGAAGCGGCCGCTGCTGCTGGAAGGCGAGGCCGGCGTCGGCAAGACCGAGGTGGCGAAGGCGCTGGCGGCAGTGCACGGAGCCGAACTCATCCGGCTGCAATGCTACGAGGGTCTCGACCAGAACGCCGCGCTCTACGAATGGAACTACCAGCGCCAGCTGCTCGCCATCAAGGCGCGCGAAGGCGCCGGCGAGAAGGCAGACGCCATCGAAGAGCACATCTTCTCGGAGAAGTACCTGCTGGAGCGGCCGCTGCTCGCCGCCATCCGGCGCGAGAAGCCGCCGGTGCTGCTGGTCGACGAGGTCGACCGCGCCGACGAGGAGTTCGAGGCCTTCCTGCTCGAGCTGCTGTCGGACTTCCAGGTCAGCATACCCGAATTGGGGACAGTGTCGGCGCGCACGATCCCGCGCGTCGTGCTCACCTCCAACGGCATGCGCGAGCTGTCGGACGCACTGCGCCGCCGCTGCCTCTACCACTATGTCGATTTTCCCGATATCGAGCGCGAGGCGCGCATCATCACGACGCGACTGCCGCACATCGATGCGGCGCTCGCGCAGCAGGTCGCGCGCATGGTGGCGGCGGTGCGCAAGGAAGATCTGCGCAAGGTGCCGGGCGTGGCGGAGACCCTCGACTGGGCCGCGACCCTGGCCGGGCTCGATGTCCACGATCTGAGGCACGAGCCGGAGGCCGTGCACGAGACCCTGATCTGCCTGCTCAAGACGCACGAGGACCGCTCGCGCCTGACCCGCGAGGTGAGCGACCGGCTGCTCGGCAAGGTCGCCTGATGCCGATCGGCGAAAGCATCGGCGTCACGCTGCGCCGACGGCTCGCCGGCTTCGTGCGGACGCTGCGCGACAACGGTTTCGCCATCGGGCTGGCGGAGACGCGGGATGCGCTGCAGATTCTTGCTTCGCCGGCCGCGGCGCATCCGGAGCAACTGGAACCGGCGTTCCGCGCCCTCTTCTGCGCGACGCGCGCCGACTGGGAGCGCTTCGGCGAGATCTTCGCGGCCTACTGGCTCGGGCGCGGCATGCGGCGCGTCCGGCCGGCAGCGGGCGCATCGGATCAGGGGCGGCCATCGATGCGCGGCGCGGCTGCGCCGGTCGCCCAAGGTTCTCCGGATCACGTCGAGGCCGGCGACGGACAGGGCGGTGACCGCAGTGCCGACCGACGCGAGCAGGCGACCGCCGCCTCCGCGGCCGAACGGCTGACGGTCGCGGATATGCGCCACATCGTCGATCCGGAGGAGATCGCCCAAACTCAAGCGCTGGCCGAGCGGCTTGCGCATCGGATGCGGGCGCGGCTGGTGCGCCGGGAGCAGGCGCGCCGGCGCGGGCGGCGGCTCGACCTTCGGCGCACCATCCACCGCAGCATCTCGCACGGGGGCACGCCCATCGACCTGGTCTGGCGGCGGCGCAAGCCGAAGCCGCTGCGGCTGGTGGTGCTGCTCGACGGCTCCGGCTCGATGGAGCTCTATACCGCGTTCTTCGTGCGCTTCCTGCATGGCGTCGTCGATGCCTTCCGCGAGTCCGAAGCCTTCGTGTTCCACACCCGGCTGGCGCATGTCTCGGCCTCGCTGCGCGACCGCGATGTGGCGCGCGCGGTCGACCGGCTCTCGCTGCTGGCGCAGGGGATCGGCGGCGGCACCCGCATCGGCGAATGCCTGGCCACGTTCAATCGCTGGCGTGCCAAGCGCGTGATCAATGCGCGCACGGCGGTGATGATCGTGTCCGACGGCTACGACACGGGCGAGCCGGAGCGGCTGGCCGAGGAGATGCGGCGGCTGCGGCGGCGCTGCCGACGCATCGTCTGGCTCAACCCGCTGCTCGGCTGGCGCGACTACGCGCCGGAGGCGCGCGGCATGCAGGCGGCGCTGCCCCATGTCGACCTGTTCGCGCCGGCGCACAGCCTCGCAAGCCTCGCCGCGCTTGAGCCCTATCTGGCAAGGATCTGACCGCCATGGACCACGCCCACGACGTCCTCGCCCTAATCGCCGACATGCAGGCAAAGGGGCAGCCTTTCGCCCTTGCCACCGTCGTGCGAACGGTGGCCGCCACCGCCGTCAAGGCCGGGGCGAAGGCGGTGATCCGTCCGGACGGCAGCTTGTCGGAGGGCTGGATCGGCGGCGGCTGCGCGCGCGCCGCCGTGCTGAAGGCTGCACAGGACGCGATCGCCGACGGGCAGCCGCGGCTGGTGTCGGTGCAGCCGCCGGACGTCCTGCAGGAGCAGGGAGTGCGTGCGGGCGAGGAGCGCGGCGGCGTGCGCTTCGCCAAGAACATGTGCCCGAGCCAGGGGACGATGGACGTCTTCGTCGAGCCCGTGCTGCCGCGGCCGCAGATCGTCGTCTGCGGGTCGAGCCCGGTGGCCGTCGCGATTGCCGACCTGGCGCGGCGCATCGGCTTCGCCATCACCGCCTGCGCGCCGGCGGACGACCAGGCCGCATTCGCCGAGGTCGACCGCCGCATCGAGGGCTATGCGCTGCCGGTGGGCGAGGCCGGCGCGCGGTTCGTCGTCGTCTCGACGCAGGGCCGCGGCGACGAGGCGGCGCTGCGGGCGGCGCTCGCCGTCGAGGCCGACTATGTCGCCTTCGTCGGCAGCCGGAAGAAGGCGGCGGCGCTGAAGGCCGCGCTGGCCGCCGACGGCATCGACGCGGCGCGGCTGGAGCAGATCAAGGCGCCCGCTGGCCTCGATCTCGGCGCCATCACGCCCGAGGAGATCGCGCTTTCCATCATCGCGGAGATCGTCGCGTTGCGGCGCGGTGGCCATCCGCGCGGCAGCGCCAACGCCTGAGGTCAAGCGGCGACGGGCGCGGCTTTCGCGTACTTGGCTTCGAGACTGCGCCGGAGGTTGTAGGCGAGCAGCTCGCCGAAGCGGGTGTTGCCGAGCGGCTCGCCGTGCGAGCGCTGCACGAGATCCAGATCGGGACCCTTGTTGCCCTCGACCAGCCGGGGGCCGTCGTCGAGGATGGCGACATCCCAGCCGATGAGGACGTGGTCCGCGAAGGCCGTCGCATGCGCCCGCCGCGCGAGGTCGAGCACCTCGCCCCAGAGGGGTAGCGTGCGCCCGAGGATCTGGCCGCCGGTGTCCGGATGGCGCTCGCACCAGCCGGTTCCCGGCCCGAGGGCCAGCGCGCCGTCGGTCGCCCGCCCCAGGATGCCGGTGCGGATGTCGACCTTGGCGAGGATGCCGCCGGCGTGGAAGTTGTCGACGACGGATGTTCCCTGCGCCATGCGGAAGGCGGCGTTGGTGACCTCGTAATCGCCGCGCTCGTTGCGGCAGGTCATGACGCGCACGGTGCTCAGCGAGCCGTTGCCGAGATCGGCGATATCGCGGTGGTTCGCCAGGCGGGGCTGCACGACGTAGCCCTTGCCGCAGGCGAGCGTCAGGCCCTTGAGCCGCTCCAGCAGCGCGGCTTCCGTGAGGACGGTACCGTGGGCGTCGCGATAGCGGTCGGCATCCAGATAGATCCAGCGCTCGGCCCCAAGGCCGCCGGTGCCGCGCACGCGCTTGGCGAAGAGATCCCGGCGCGGGAGCGTCGTTCCGTCGGGATCGGTGGAAACGACCCGCCCGTTCTCCAGGAGCATCACGATCGGCACCGCCGGCAACTGAAAGTCGCGGCAGCGCGCCGTGAACGCGACCTTGCTGCTGAGGCAGGCCGTGCTGCGCAGCGCTGGGACCAGCTGTCCGCCGTTGTAGCGGCGCAGGAAGGCATAGGCGAAGCGCTTCGTCTCGAAGCGGTTCAGATATTCGCCGGCGCGTCGCCGCCGCCCGTCGTCATGCAGCTCGAAGATGTAGTACCAGGGCGGCAGCAGCGAGCGAGTGAGCGCGAGCACCGTCTGCTCCCCCATCTGGCGGAGGATCGGCTTGCCGGTCCGCCGGCGGACGTCCGCGCCGTTGCGCCACGTGAAGAAGGCGACCAGCGCGGGTATGACGACGGGCCACGCGAGCAGGGCGGCCAGCAGCCCGACGCGCTTCGTCACGCCGCTTTCGCGCCACATCTCGCGCCGGCAGGCCCGGTGGATGAACGCCGCCGGCGTGCCATCGTCGCGCAGGAACGGCCACGTCACCGCCGCGCCGCTGCCGACCTTGACGATCTCCTCGGCGCGCATGCGACGCCCCTCAGGCGAGCTTGCGCGCCTGCAGCCGCTCGAGGACGCGCAGCGGCGAACGCGCGGGGTCGCGCATCGCCGCCACGTCGAGCCAGAAGGTCTGCTCGAAGGCGTACTGCCCCTTGAGGGCGCCGTGCAGCACGTTGTCGGTGAACAGCAGCCAGCTCGATCCGGTGGGGAATTCGACGACCTTGCGCGCGGTGTTCTGCTGATAGTCGCGGTCGATCTTGGTGATGTTGCGCAGCTGCCGCATGATGTGATCGTAGGGCGTGCGGCGGGCCTTGGTGACGCCGAGCGTCTTGAGCAGCCAGCCGGCGCCGGGCAGCTCGCGCCGCACTTGCGGCATCAGCCGGCGCGCGAACGGCTCGAAGGCCTCGTCGCCGAACTGCCAGACGCGCGGGCGTCCTTCGGGATCGATGTTGGTGAGCACGCGCAGGACGCGCCGTCCCTCGGTCGGGAAGAAGAAGAACGAATCGACGTGCAGGCGCTGCGGGCCGCTGCGCGGGCAGGGGCGGAACGTCGCCGGCCCTGGCTTGAGCCCGCCGGCATAGTCGGGCAGCAGGGAGAGGACGAGGTCCTTCGCCCAATCCGAAAAGCGGCCCATCATCGCCTGCAGTTCGTCGCGGTCGCCGCCGGTGAGCGTCGTCTTCAGCAGGCGCCGCGGCGTCGGCAGATAGATGATGCGCGCGCGGCCCGAATGCACGCGCGGCTGCCGGACGATGCCAGGATCGAGGAAGCGGTGCTCCCGGTTGGTCATGGTGAAGCCGGTGCCAGGCATGTAGACCACCGCCCCGTCCTCGATCGCGCCGAGGACGCGGTCTGTACGCCGGGGGCCGGCGCCCGCGCCATCGAGCTCAACGATCTCGACCAATCCGGATCTCCTCAATCGCCGGGCACGGCCGGCGACCCGGCGAGGTCACGGCGTTGCCTGCGCCGTGTTCAACTGCCGGGCGCGGACGAGGATGGCGTTCTGATAGCTGACGCCGTCGGTCGCCGCCGCCCTGGCATCCGACCAGTTGCCGTTCGGATCGCGCTGCTGTTTGTACACCGAGACGCGGACGCTGTCAGCGGCGAGGTCGCGGCCGAAGATGTAGACGTTGAGCTTGAAGCGTTCGTTCGGCGCGTTCGCCGCCGAATACCAGTCGGTGATGATGACGCCGCCGACCGGGTCTTCGGAGATCAGCGGCATGTAGGAGACCTGTTCCAGCGCGGCCCGCCACAGA
>Ga0335076_10006013_pt1 | contig 12249 bp, 11 predicted proteins | sample Lox_Sample_25_FD_206717 | JGI IMG/M metagenome (GOLD analysis project Ga0335076, IMG submission 206717) | Soil microbial communities from Loxahatchee National Wildlife Refuge, Florida, United States - Lox_Sample_2.5 | ecosystem: Environmental > Terrestrial > Soil > Wetlands | place: USA...
ACGCCGCTCAGCTACGCAGCCCGGAAACTCCCGCTAGGGGTGGAATGCCCCCGGGGGAGGGCTGGCACACCCCGGGGGCGAAAGCCCGCCGCGAGCGAAACACCGCAAAGAAGAAACACGCAAAGAAGAAACACGCAAAGAAGAAACACGCAAAGAAAAGGAGAACCGCCATGACAACCACATTCGCGATGGCCCCGATGACGCGCGACCGGTCGGCCCCCGACGGGACACCGACCGCGATGAACGTCGAGTACTACCGCCAACGTGCCTCCACCGCGGTGATCCTCACCGAGGGAACCCAGCCGTCTGCCGACGGGCAGGGCTATCTGCTGACCCCGGGCATCTACACCGATGACCACGTCGCCGGCTGGGCCCGAGTAGCCGACGCGGTACACACCGAAGGCGGGCGGCTCATCGTCCGGCTGATGCACGTCGGGCGCATCTCGCACCCGGACAACACCCCACACCACCGCCAGCCGGTCGCCCCGTCGGCAGTGGCGCCGAGCATCGCGATGTTCGCCGCCGCCGGGATGCAGCCCATCCCGCAGCCCCGCGCGCTGAGCACCGACGAGGTGGCCGCCACGTCGAGGACTACCGCCACGCCGCGGCCCGCGCGATTCGCACCGGCGCCGACGACGTCGAAATCCACGGAGCCAACGGCTATCTGGTCCACCAGTTCTTGTCCAGCAACGCCAACCAGCGCACCAACACGTATCCGGTGCTCACCCCGCCTGAGAACAATCAAAATCTCGGACGATTTGACATCTGGACGGGTTCCGGCTTCAGCGGCGTTTAGACGGGCTCCAGCTTCAGCAGCCGAGCCGCGTTGCGCCACAGCCACGCCTCCGAAACGTCGGGTTCGACTGGAAGCGATCGCATTTCATCGCAGAGCTGCGAGTAGGGCCGGTTGATCAAGAACGCACCGGTGCCGTAGACGATTTTGTCGACGATGGTCGTCTGCCCGAAGCGCATCAGCGGTTCCCATCCCGCCCCGGGAGCCGTGAAGTACTTCGGGCGATGGGCCCCGAGCTCCAGATATATGTTCGGGTGCTTCCAGGCCACCAAACATGCCTCCAGCACCCACGGATAGCCAGCGTGACTCATCAGGATCGTGAGATCTGGGAAGTGGCAGGCGACTTCATCGATGTGGCGCGGATGACCCAGGTCGCTGGGGCGCGTCCGAGTCCAGTTGGCCGAGGTGTGGATGCTGAGCGGGATACCGAGTTCCACGCACTTGGCGTAAAACGGGAAGTAGGCACGATCGGTGGCGGGCCTGCCGATCATGAACGGGCGCAGGCTGAGTCCACTGAAGCCGCGCTCGACGACCCAATGTTCGAGTTCGGCCAGCGCCGCGTTTCCCCGCATGACGTCCGCGCCGGCGAACGCGATGAACCGGTCTGGGTGTCGGCCGAGAAGGGCGGCCACCGACTCGTTGTGTACAAAGGTCACGCCGCACGTTGAACGCTCGTCGAAGCCGGTGATCACGCTGCGAGTAACGGCTGCCTCGTCGAGCTCGGCCAGGATCTGGTCATCACTTCGTCGCAGTGCTTGCGCATAGCCGGCGAACTGCTCGACGCTCACCGTGGCCTTGGTAAACACCTCGAGGTATTGCAGCTGCTCGGTTGGGAAGCCGGACCGTAAATCCTCGATGATCTCATCGGATGGGACCAGCGGCGCCCACATGTCAATGATCGGGACCGCCCCACCATGTTCTCGGGTGGACATGCGGATCACCGTACTGCGCGTGTCGGTCGACCGGTGGCGCTGCTAGCACGATCGTTCCACCCCATCTTGACTCATTCCTTGCGCGGAGGCGCCGACAACGGCGTGTGCTCGCCGGGGTGGGCGTGCCGATCGGGCGGATGCATACATCTCGGCCGGCGCCGTTGTAAGAGTGTTCTTCGGGTATCTGGTGCCACGCCCGGATGCGGGCGTTCAACACCGAACGGAGTGGGCAGGGAATTATGGCGCTTGCAGTCCTGGCATCGGCGCGGCGGCCGGGGCGGATACTCAAGAGTCATGACTGGCTACGGCGATGGTGTGCTGTCGGATGCCCGCATCGCGGCGATGTCGCCCACTGAACGCCGCGACTTGATTCGGCGGCTGCAGCGTCCGCGTGACGAAGTGTTTCCGCCACCGATCGCGAGTCGCATGCGGCGGACCCGGTTGACCTTGATGGTGGGCGGCGCGATCGGTTTGATCCCGTGGATCGTCTTCCTCGCCTTCACCCTGCCCGCGAACTATGTCGCCCATAACTGGCCGGCGACGTGGATCGGCTTCGACTGTGTGCTCATCGCGTTCATGGCCGCGACCGCGGTGCTGGGCTGGTTGCGTCGCCAGCTGGTGCTGCTCCCCGCGTTCACGACGGGGGTTCTGCTGATCTGTGATGCCTGGTTCGATGTCATGACCGCCGGCCCGGGCCAAGTTTGGGTGTCGGTCTTGACCGCCGCCCTCGGCAACCTGCCGCTCGCGGTGATCCTGATCACCGGCGCAGTGCGGATCCTGCGAATGACAGCGACACGGCTTTGGTTTCTCGACCCCGGGACGCCGGCGTGGCGCCTGCCGTTGGTGCCGTAACCGGGCCGGCGCCGCTGTGGTTGGCGGCAGCGGACCTACGGAACGTTTCGTCCGGGTGATCCGCCCAAACCGATGACCGTGACATGGGTCACCATCACCCCGGATGGGGTAGCCCTCGCGTCGTTCCGGCGTTTGAACATGTGAAGCCCCTTCGACAAACCCGTTGGGCGGGGCCGAGAGCGACGGTGACCGCATCAGGCGGCGGTCCCTGCCCGGGCGGGGCAGCCATGCGGCACATCACGAACAGCGAGGGCCTAGCGATGAGCGCCGCGCGAAGAGCAGAAGGCAATGGCGGCCGGCACCGCCACCCGACTGCCGCCGCATTCTGGATCGTCGTCGGGGTCGTCGCGGTGATCGCCTTCGGGGACACTTTGACGCTGTTGGCCCTCGTGCTCGCAGTCGTGACCACGGCGTGGTGGTTCGGCCGCGAAGTGGAGCATCGGGTGAAGGGTAACGGTGCGCGGCGGTATGTGACCGGCGTCGCTTCCCGAGCAGGCCACCGGCGTCGCTTCCCGAGCAGGCCACTGACGGGGACCCGGGGCCCGCGACGACGATCCACCGCCGTTTGAACCGTCAGGACGGCGTCAACTTCGCGGCCATCCGTTTGGCGACCTCCTCGGGTACCGCCGCGGCATAGCCGCAATAGGTCACCTCGATAAGCACCGCCGACGCGACGCGGTAGACGCGTCCGCAATTGACCGTCCGGGTGCGCAGCGTGGTGTCGTCCGCGGTCCATTGGCCGACGTAGATCGATGCGAATGCCGTGTTGCCGCAACTCATCACCATGTTGGCGACGTTGTCGAACGCCCGGCGCGCGGTGTCGGCGTCGGCGTACCCCGCGGCGCCCTCGGTGAGCAGCGCCGACTGCGGTGGTGTCTGGAAGCCCGTCTTGTGGAACTGGTCGACGTCGGGACCGAAGATCAGGCTCTCCCGGAAGATGAACTGGCACTCCGGCGGCGCCAGCTGCACGAGGTTCTCTTCGTCGACCGGCTGCGTGGCGTCCATCCCCGGCACCTCGGTCATGTCCAACCCGGCACCGGTGACCTCGCGCAGCTCCGGCGCGGTCAGCAGCACGTCGTCCACGTTGACGCCGTAATAGTGGCCGGGCCTGACGCTGGCGGGCAGTGCCGGCGTGCCGGCGACGACGTGTGCACAACCGGCCGAGACGGCCGTCGCCGCCACCAGGCGCAGCAGCGCCCCGCCCGCTCGCGTCATCGTCGCGTCCTTTCCCGGCGGGCTCAGGGTAGCCCGGCCCGATCGAATACTGTTGGCAAAGTGAGCGCATTCGCCGCCGCCACGGGCATCGGGTCGTGGCCCGGTACCGCGCCGCGGCCGGCCGCCGAGGTCGTCATCGGCGAACTGCACGATCTGCCCCACCTGGTGGAGCTGCCCGCCCGCGGCGTGGGCGCCGACATGATCGGCCGGGCCGCCGCGCTGTTGATCGACATCGCGCTCGACACGAGTCCACGCGGGTACCGCGTCGTGGCGCGCCCCGGGGCGGTGACTCGGCGGGCGGCGAGCCTGCTCGACGAGGATCTCGACGCGCTGGAAGAGGCGTGGGAACGCGCCGGGCTGCGCGGCGGCGACCGCACGGTCAAGGTGCAGGCGCCGGGCCCGATCACGCTGGCTGCCCAGGTCGAACTGCCGAACGGGCATCGCGCGATCACCGACGAAGGAGCGGTGCGTGACCTGGCCGCGTCGCTGGCCGAAGGGGTGGCCGCCCACCGGGCGGAGGTGAGCCGGCGTCTGGACAGCACCGTGGTGGTGCAGTTCGACGAGCCGTCGCTGTCGGCAGCGATGGCCGGTCGACTGACCGGGGTGACCGGCCTGACGCCGGTGCACCCGGTCGACGAAACGGTGGCCGTCGAGCTGCTCGACGACTGCGTGGCCGCCGCGGGCAGCGAGGTGTCCGTGCACAGCTGCGCGCCCGACTTACCGTGGACTGTGTTGCGGCGCAGCACTGTTCACGCTGTGTCGATCGACGGGTCGGCGCAACACCGGATAGATCTGGACGGCCTTGGCGAGTTTGTCGATGCCGGTCGGACAGTGTTGTTGGGCCTCGTCCCGGTGACCGCGCCGCGGGTCCCGCCGTCGTCCCCCGAGATGGCCGAGACCGCCGCGGCGCTGACCGATCGGCTGGGGTTCCCGCGCACGCTGCTGAGCGAGCGGGTCGGCGTCACGCCGACGTGCGGGCTTGCCGGCGCGACGCCCGGGTGGGCCCGCACCGCGATCGAACTGGCGCAGCAGGTGGCCGACGCGTTGGCCGAAGACCCGGCGGCGATCTGACCGATCCTGCGGCCTCCTCGACGGTCGCCGTCAAGCGTCACCGCCCTCCGATAGCCTGCGAGGGTGGCGGATAAGACACTCCCGGAAACCGATCCGATCGATCCGGACATCCGGAGGCGCTGGCAAGAGCTCGCCGACGAGGTCCGCGATCACCAGTTCCGGTACTACGTCAAAGACGCGCCGATCGTCTCCGACGCGGAGTTCGACAAACTGTTCAACGAGTTGGCCGCGCTGGAGGACCGCCACCCGGAGCTGCGGGTCCCCGATTCACCGACCCAGTTGGTCGGCGGGGCCGGCTTCGCCACCGACTTCACCGAGGCCCAGCATCTGGAACGGATGCTCAGCCTCGACGACGTATTCACCGCGCAGGAGCTGACGGCCTGGGGCAAGCGCGTCGACAACGAGATCGGCACCGACCCGAACTACCTGTGCGAGCTGAAGATCGACGGCGTCGCGGTGTCGCTGGTCTACCGCGGCGGCCGCCTGGCACGCGCCGCGACCCGCGGCGACGGCCGCGTCGGCGAGGACGTCACGCTCAACGCCCGCACGATCGACGACATCCCGGAAAGGCTCACGGCGACACAAGATTTCGGGGTCCCGAAGGTCCTGGAAGTGCGCGGCGAGGTGTTCTTCCTGCTCGCCGATTTCGAAAACCTCAACGCGAGCCTCGTCGAGGACGGCAAGGCGCCGTTCGCGAACCCGCGCAACAGCGCCGCCGGCTCACTGCGCCAGAAGAACCCGGCCGTCACCGCGCGCCGCAGGCTGCGGATGATCTGCCACGGGCTCGGCCACACCGAGGGCTTCAACCCGCCGACATTGCACGACGCCTACACCGCGATGAAGGCCTGGGGGCTGCCCGTCTCCGAGCACACCTCGCGTGTCAGCGGCCTGCGGGCGGCCGAGGAGCGCATCGGCTACTGGGGTGAGCACAGGCACGAGCTTGACCACGAGATCGACGGCGTGGTGGTGAAAGTCGACGACTTCGCGCTGCAACGCCGGCTCGGTGCCACCTCCCGGGCGCCGCGCTGGGCGGTGGCCTACAAATACCCGCCGGAGGAGGCGCAGACCCAGCTGCTCGACATCCGGGTGAACGTCGGGCGCACCGGGCGCGTCACCCCGTTCGCCTACATGACGCCGGTGCGGATCGCCGGTTCGACGGTTGGCCTTGCCACCTTGCACAACGCGTCGGAGATCAGGCGCAAGGGCGTATTGATCGGGGACACCGTGATGATCCGCAAGGCCGGCGACGTCATCCCCGAGGTGCTCGGGCCCGTCGTCGACCTGCGCGACGGCACCGAGCGCGAGTTCGTCATGCCCACCGGTTGTCCGGAGTGCGGCACGCCGCTGGCCCCGGCCAAGGAGGGCGACGCCGACATCCGCTGCCCGAACGCACGGTCCTGCCCGGCGCAGTTGCGGGAGCGGGTCTTTCACGTCGCCGGCCGTGGCGCGCTGGACATCGAAGGGCTCGGGTACGAGGCCGCGATCGCGCTGCTGAAGGCCGGTGTGATCACCGACGAGGGTGACCTGTTCATGCTGACCCGCGACGACCTGCTGCGCACGGACTTGTTCCGGACCAAGGACGGTGAGCTGTCGGCCAACGGTGCACGGCTGCTGGAGAATCTCGAGCGCGCGAAGTCGCGGCCGCTGTGGCGGGTGCTGGTAGCGTTGTCGATTCGGCATGTCGGGCCGACCGCGGCCCGGGCACTGGCCACCGAGTTCGGCAGCCTCGACGCGATCATGGCCGCATCCCGGGACCAACTCGCGGTGGTGGAGGGTGTCGGCCCGACCATCGCGGACGCGGTGACGGAATGGTTCACAGTGGACTGGCACCGCGCGATCGTCGACAAATGGCGCGCGGCCGGCGTCCGGCTGGCCGATGAACGTGACACCAGCATCGAACGCACGCTGGAAGGCCTGACGATCGTGGTCACCGGGTCGCTTGCCGGGTTCTCCCGCGACGAGGCCAAGGAGGCGATCGTTGCGCGCGGCGGTAAGGCGGCCGGCTCTGTGTCGAAGAAAACCGCGTACGTCGTGGCGGGCGATTCGCCGGGGTCGAAATATGACAAGGCGGTGGAACTCGGTGTGCCGATCCTCGACGAGGACGGTTTCCGTGCGCTGCTCGAGAAGGGTCAGTGACGGCTACCGCAGAATCGTCGCGACGATGCCGGCCAGGTAGCCCAGCCGCGCCACCTCCGACGGCCGGAAATCCGGCCCGCCCGGGCGGCCGAGCATCACGGCACACCGCGGGTCTCCCAGCGGCGCCGCCGCCAGCGTCGTGTCCATGTCGCGCCACACCTGCGGCACCCAGTCGGCGGTGCCGTCCAACGCGTCGGCGTGGTCCAGGGGTAACCATGGTGCCGAATCGTCCGGCGTCTCAGGCGCGCCGGGGCTGCCGACGACGCGGTCCAGCCCGTCGTTGCCCAGCCGCAACACCGTGCACCAGCCGACCCGCAGCACCCTGGGCGATTCGTCGGCGAGAACCTGCAGCTTCGCCATCCGGTCGCCGCCGGCGGCGATGTGGTCGATGAGTTCGAGTTCGCGGTGCGCCTCCAGCAGCCCCGTGTGCGGTCGGATGCTGTCCACCCGCACGCCGTTGAGCGCCTCGGCCGCGGTGATCAGCATGTCCGGCATGGCCCCTGGCGGCAGGTCGACCACCAGGTCGTCGATCGCACACCCCGACATCCGCTCCACGACGTCCAGCGACAGGATGTCCGCACCTACCGAGCCGAGGGCCACGGCCAATGCGCCCAGGCTGCCCGGTCGATCGACCAGCTGGACCCGCAGCAGATACGAAGGCACGCGCACACTGTCGCACAGGCCGCTCCGGTCAGCATTGCGGCCCATCGCCGGCCGACAAGCTCATCGCTCCCCCGAAGCCGCCGCGAGGCCGAAGATAGGCTAGACGCTCGTGTCCCGAATCTCCCGAGACGAGGTGGCCCACCTGGCCAGGCTGGCCCGCCTGGCGCTGACCGACGCCGAGTTGGACAGCTTCGTCGGTCAGCTCGACGCGATCCTGGGCTATGTCGGCCAGATCCAGTCCGTGGACGTTTCCGGCGTCGAACCGACCGACAACCCGCTCAAGTCGGTCAACGTGATGCGGCCCGACGTCGTCGAACCGTCGCTGCCGCGGGATCAGGTGCTGGCCGAGGCGCCAGAGGCCATCGACGGCCGGTTCGCGGTTCCGCGGATCCTCGGAGAGCCCGAATGAGTAGCGACATCATCAGGCTCGACGCCGCGACGCTGGGCGGCAAGATCGCCCGCCGGGAATTGTCGTCGGTCGAGCTGACGCAGGCCTGCCTGGACCAGATCGCCGCCACCGATACCCGGTACCGCGCGTTCCTGCATGTGGCCGCCGGCCGGGCACTCGACGATGCCGCCCGGGTCGACGCCGCGCTGGCCGGTGGGCAGGAACCGGCATCACCGCTGGCGGGGGTTCCGCTGGCGCTCAAGGACGTGTTCACCACCACCGACATGCCGACCACCTGCGGCTCCAAGATCCTCGAGGGCTGGCACTCGCCGTACGACGCGACGCTGACGCAAAGGCTGCGGGCGGCCGGCATCCCGATCCTCGGCAAGACCAACATGGACGAGTTCGCGATGGGCTCGTCGACGGAGAACTCCGCGTTCGGACCGACCCGCAACCCGTGGGACATCGAGCGGGTGCCCGGCGGGTCCGGTGGTGGCAGCGCCGCGGCGCTGGCCGCGTTCCAGGCGCCGCTGGCCATCGGCTCCGACACCGGCGGCTCGATCCGCCAGCCCGCCGCGCTGACCGCCACCGTCGGCGTCAAGCCCACCTATGGCACGGTGTCCCGCTACGGGTTGGTGGCGTGCGCGTCGTCGCTGGACCAGGGCGGACCGTGCGCACGCACGGTGCTGGACACCGCGCTGCTGCACGTGGTGATCGCCGGCCACGACGCGAAGGACTCCACCTCGATCGACACAGCGGTGCCCGACGTCGTCGGCGCCGCCGAAGCGGGCGCGCAGGGCGATCTGAAGGGGCTGCGCATCGGGGTGGTAAGTCAGCTGCGCGGCGACGGCTACCAGGCCGGTGTGCTGGAGTCGTTCAACGCCGCCGTCGAGCGGCTCGAAACCCTCGGCGCCGAGGTCAGCGAGGTGTCGTGCCCGAATTTCGACCACGCGCTGGCGGCCTACTACCTGATCCTGCCGTCGGAGGTGTCGTCGAACCTCGCCCGGTTCGACGGGATGCGCTACGGGCTGCGCGTGGGCGACGACGGCACCAGGAGCGCCGAGGAGGTGATGGCGCTGACCCGCGCGGCCGGGTTCGGCCCGGAGGTCAAGCGCCGCATCATGATCGGGACCTATGCGCTGTCGGCGGGCTACTACGACGCCTATTACAACCAGGCGCAGAAGGTCCGCACGTTGATCGCCCGCGATCTGGACGAGGCGTACCGGCGCGTCGACGTTCTGGTGTCGCCGGCCACTCCGACGACCGCGTTCCGGCTGGGCGAGAAGGTCGATGATCCGCTGGCGATGTATCTGTTCGACCTCTGCACGCTGCCGCTGAACCTGGCCGGCCACTGTGGAATGTCGGTGCCGTCGGGACTTTCCCCCGACGACTCGCTGCCGGTGGGGCTGCAGATCATGGCCCCGGCGCTCGCCGACGACCGCCTCTACCGGGTGGGCGCGGCGTATGAGGCGGCCCGCGGGCCGCTGCCGACAGCCGTCTGATGATCCCGCTGCCCTGGCCCGGGGGAGGGGGGAAGATGGCAGCATGCGGATCGGAATTCTCACCGGTGGAGGGGACTGTCCCGGGCTGAACGCGGTGATCCGGGCGATCGTGCGCACATCTGATGCGCGCTACGGCTCGTCGGTGGTCGGGTTTCAGGACGGCTGGCGTGGGCTGCTGGAGAACCGTCGCCTCCAGTTGCGCAACGATGACCGCAACGACCGGCTGCTGGCCAAGGGCGGAACGATGCTCGGCACCGCGCGGGTGCACCCGGAGAAGCTGCGCGCGGGGCTGGAGCAGATCAAGCAGACCCTCGACGACAACGGCATCGACGTGCTGATCCCGATCGGTGGCGAGGGCACGCTCACCGCCGGGCACTGGCTGTCCGACGAGAACGTGCCGGTGATCGGGGTTCCGAAAACCATCGACAACGACATCGACTGCACCGACGTGACTTTCGGCCACGACACCGCGCTGACGATCGCGACGGATGCGATCGATCGGCTGCACAGCACGGCCGAGTCGCACCAGCGGGTGATGCTCGTCGAGGTGATGGGCCGCCACGCCGGGTGGATCGCGTTGAACGCGGGGCTCGCGTCGGGCGCGCACATGACGCTGATCCCGGAGGTGCCGTTCGACATCGAAGACGTGTGCCGGCTGGTCAAGCGCCGCTTCCAGCGCGGCGACTCGCATTTCATCTGCGTGGTTGCCGAGGGCGCCAAGCCCGCGAAAGGCTCGATGGAGCTGCGCGAGGGCGGCTTGGACGAGTTCGGCCACGAGCGGTTCACCGGGGTCGCCGTGCAGCTGGCCTTCGAGCTCGAAAAGCGCATCAAGAAGGAGGTGCGCACCACGGTGCTGGGTCATGTGCAGCGCGGCGGTACGCCGACCGCGTATGACCGGGTGCTGGCCACCCGGTTCGGCGTGAACGCGGCCGACGCCGCGCACGCCGGCGAGTACGGGATGATGGTGACGCTGCGCGGCCAGGACATCGGCAGAGTGTCGCTGGCCGATGCCACCCGGAACCTCAAGCTCGTGCCGCAGAGCCGCTACGACGACGCCGCGGCGTTCTTCGGCTGACCCCGATCACTAAAATCGCGGCTATGACGATCGCTCCCGCAGCCGCACTGCTCGACTACGACGACGTCGTCGCGCGATACGAGCCGGTCCTGGGGCTGGAGGTGCACGTCGAGCTGTCGACGGCGACCAAGATGTTCTGCGGGTGCGTCAACGCGTTCGGTGGCGAACCGAACACCCATGTCTGCCCGGTGTGCCTGGGGCTGCCCGGTGCGCTGCCGGTGCTCAACGCGGCGGCGGTGGAGTCGGCGATCCGGATCGGGGTGGCGCTGCACTGCGAGATCGTGCCGTGGTGCCGGTTCGCCCGAAAGAACTACTTCTACCCGGACATGCCGAAGAACTACCAGATTTCGCAATACGACGAGCCGATCGCGATCAACGGGTATCTCGACGTGCCGCTCGACGACGGCGGCACGTTCCGGGTGGAGATCGAACGCGCGCACATGGAAGAGGACACCGGCAAGCTGACGCATTTGGGCAGCGAGACCGGTCGCATCGAGGGCGCGACGATGTCGCTGCTCGACTACAACCGCGCCGGTGTGCCGCTGATCGAGATCGTCACCAAGCCGATCGTGGGCGCCGGTGCCCGTGCGCCGGAGACCGCCCGCGCTTACGTGACCGCACTGCGGGAGTTGTTGCTGGCCCTGGGTGTTTCTGACGTTCGCATGGACCAGGGGTCGATGCGGTGCGACGCGAACGTGTCACTGATGCCCAGCGGCGCAACGGAATTCGGCATCCGAACCGAAACCAAGAACGTCAACTCGCTCAAGAGCGTCGAAGTCGCCGTCCGGTACGAGATGCGTAGGCAGGCCGCCGTGCTCGCCAACGGCGGCCGGGTGACGCAGGAAACCCGCCACTTCCACGAGCATGGCTACACCTCGCCCGGCCGCAGCAAGGAGTCCGCCCAGGACTACCGCTACTTCCCGGAGCCGGACCTGGAGCCGGTCGCGCCCAGCGCCGAGCTGGTGGAACGGCTGCGCCGGGCACTCCCCGAGTTGCCGTGGCTGCGGCGCAAGCGAATTCAGCAGGAGTGGGGCGTCTCCGACGAGGTGATGCGCGACCTCGTCAACGCGGGCGCCGTCGAGCTGGTGGCGGCCACCGCCGAACGGGGCGCGTCCAGCGAGGCGGCCCGCGCGTTGTGGGGAAACTTCCTGGTGCAGAAAGCCAACGAGAAAGGCGTGGCACTGCGCGAGCTACCGATCACGCCCGGCCAGGTTGCCGCGGTCCTCGGCTTGATCGAGGAGGGCAAGCTGACCAACAAGCTTGCCCGTGAGGTCATCGAGGGCGTGCTGGCCGGCGAGGGGGAGCCCGAGCGGGTGATGGCCGCCCGCGGGCTGGAGCTGGTGCGTGACGACTCGCTGATCGAAGCCGCGGTAAAGGAGGCGCTGGCGGCCAACCCGGACATCGTCGAAAAGATCCGCGGCGGCAAGGTGCAAGCCGCGGGTGCGATTGTCGGGGCGGTGATGAAGGCCACCAAGGGCCAGGCCGACGCGGCCCGGGTGCGCGAACTGGTGCTCGCCGCCTGCAGCTGAACCGCCCGCAGCGAACCGCCTGCAGCTGAACCGCCGGCAGCCGAACCGCCCGTAGCCGAACCACCCGGCAACTGAACCGGCGCCAACCGCTCA
>Ga0335076_10006015_pt1 | contig 12246 bp, 11 predicted proteins | sample Lox_Sample_25_FD_206717 | JGI IMG/M metagenome (GOLD analysis project Ga0335076, IMG submission 206717) | Soil microbial communities from Loxahatchee National Wildlife Refuge, Florida, United States - Lox_Sample_2.5 | ecosystem: Environmental > Terrestrial > Soil > Wetlands | place: USA...
CTCGCTGCGCCAGGCGCGCGCGGCGGGCAGCCTCGGCGATGCGCGCGTCGTGCTGGTGGACAACGGGCCGGGCGCCGCGCAGGCGCCGCTGCTCGCGGCGCTCGCCCGCGACACGCTGCCGCCGCCGCTCGAGCGCGCGCTCCTGACCGGGCACGGCAACGTGGGCTACGGGCGCGGCCACAACCTCGCGCTCGAGGGCTCGCGCGCGGACTTCCACCTGGTGCTGAACCCGGACGTCGAGCTCGCGCCCGACGCGATCGACGCGGCGCTGCGCTACATGGCCGCGCAGCCGCGCACGGCGATCCTCGCGCCCGAGGCGCGCGATGCCGCGGGCGCGCCCCTGTACCTGTGCAAGCGCTATCCCTCGGTACTGGTGCTCGCGCTGCGCGGCTTCGCCCCGCGCGTTGCGGCGGGCGCCCTGCGGCGCAAGCTCGACCGCTACGAGATGCGTGACCTGCCGCGCGACCGGCCGACGAGCGGCGTGCCGATCGTGAGCGGCAGCTTCATGTTCTGCCGCCGCGCCGCGCTCGCGGCGCTGGGCGGCTTCTCGGAGGCCTTCTTCCTCTACTTCGAGGACTTCGACCTGAGCCTGCGCGCGGCGGCGGCGGGCGAGCTCGCCTACGTGCCCGCGGTCCGCGTCGTGCACCACGGCGGCCACGCGGCCAGGAAGGGGCTGCGCCACCTGCTGCTGTTCGCGCGCTCGGCGGCGACCTTCTTCGGCCGGCACGGCTGGCGCTGGGCATGAGCATCGCGCGCAACGCGGTGCTGAACTTCGCCGGGCACGCGGCGCCGCTCGCCGCGGCGCTGTTCTTCGTGCCGGCGCTGGTCGGCCGGCTCGATGCCGAGCGCTTCGGCTTCCTGTCGCTCGCCTGGATCCTGGTCGGCTACTTCAACCTGTTCGACCTGGGCCTCGGGCGCGCGCTGTCGCGGCTGATGGCCGAGCGCGGCGAGGCGGGCCGGGCGCGGGACCTGCCAGGGCTCGCGCACAGCGCGCTCACGCTCACCTTCGCGCTCGGCGCGGCGGCGGGGCTGCTGCTGCTCGCGCTCGCGCGGCCCGTCTGCACGCGCCTGCTCGGGCTGTCCCCCGCGCTGCAGCCCGAAGCGGTGCTCGCGCTGCAGGTGCTGGCGGCCTGCCTGCCGTTCGTGACGCTGACGGCGGCGCTGCGCGGGCTCATGGAAGGCGGCCAGCGCTTCGGCTGGGTGAACGCGATCCGCATCCCGCTCGGCGTGCTGACCTTCGCCGCGCCGCTCGCCGCGACCTTCGCCGCGCCCGGGCTCGTGAGCCTGGCGCTCGCGCTCGCATTGCTGCGGCTCGTCACGCTGCTCGCGCACTGGGTGGTCTGCGCGCGCCTGTTCCCGGGGCTCGCGGTGCTCGGCATGCCGGCGAGGGCGGCGGTGCGCGAGCTGCTGGGGCAGGGCGCCTGGCTCACGGTCTCCAACGTGGTCGGGCCGCTGCTCGTGTATCTCGACCGCTTCGTGATCGGCGCGCTGCTCGCGGTTGCCGCGGTGGCCTACTACACCGCGCCCTACGAGGCCATCACCCGCCTGTGGCTGATCCCCGCCGCGCTTAGCGGAGTGCTGTTTCCCGCCTTCGCGGCCTCCGATCGCGCGCTGCTGCTCGCGCGCTACCGTACCGGCATCAAGGCGGTGCTCGCGACGCTGTTCCCGCTCGCGCTCGCGGGCGCGCTGTTCGCGCCGGAATGGCTCGAGGCCTGGCTGGGGCCGGAATACGCGCGCCAGGGCGCGCTCGCGGCGCAGCTGCTGTGCATCGGCGTGCTGCTGAACGGCCTCGCCTACCTGCCGTTCACGCTGCTCCAGGCGCGCGGGCGCGCGGACGTCGTGGCGAAGCTGCACCTGGCCGAATTGCTGGCCTACCTCGGGCTGCTCGGCGCCGCCGTGCCTGCGCTTGGCATCGCGGGCGCCGGCCTCGCCTGGGTGCTGCGTTGCGCGGCGGATGCCGCGATCCTGTTCTGGCTCGCCAGCCGCAAGGTGCTGCCCGGCGACATCGTGCTGGCGCCCAGGCAGGCGGCGGTCCTCTGGCTGGCGCTCGCCGCGACGGCGGGCAGCCTGTGGCCGGCGGCGCTCGAGGCACGCCTCGCCTATGCGGCGGTCGTGGCCTGCGCGTTCGTGCCGCTGGTCTGGTGGGGCCTGTTCGACGGCGACGACCGCGACCTCGCGCGCAACCCGCTCGCCTGGCTGCGGCGGGCGCCGGGCGCGTGAGGGATGGCATGAACCCGTCCATCCGCGGCGCGCCGGCGCCGCGCTGCCCGCTGTGCGGCACGGCCGGCGAGGCGCTCTACACCGGGCTGCGCGACCGGCTGTTCTCGGCGCCCGGCGAGTGGTCGCACCGGCGCTGCCCGGCGCCCGATTGCGGCCTGCTCTGGCTCGACCCGATGCCGGTCGCCGAGGACCTGGGCCTCGCCTATGCGAGCTATTACACGCACGTGGAGCCGCCCGCGCGCCGGGGCCCGGTCGCGCGCCTGTTCGCGGATGCGAAGCGCGGCTACCTCGCCAACCGCTTCGGCTACGGCGAGGGCGCGTCGGCGTGGCAGCGCCTGCTCGGCCTGCTGCCGCTCGCCTACCCGGGGCGCCCGGCCGAGCTCGATTTTTCCGTGATGTGGCTCGAGGCCGGCGCGCGCGGGCGGCTGCTGGACGTCGGCGCCGGCAGCGGCTGGCTGGTGGAGCACCTGAATGCGCTCGGCTGGCGCGCCGAGGGGCTCGATTTCGACGAGCGCTCCGTGCAGGCCGCGCGCGCGCGCGGGCTGGCGATGCACCTGGGCGGGCTGCCGCAGCAGAAGTTCGCCGAGGCGTGCTTCGACGCGGTGACCATGAGCCACTCCATCGAGCACGTGCACGAGCCCGCGGCCTGGCTCGCCGAGGCGCGGCGCATCCTGAAGCCTGGCGGCCGGCTCGCGATCGCGACGCCGAACGCGCGCAGCCTGCTGCACCGGCGCCACGGCGCGCACTGGTTCGCGCTCGATCCGCCCCGCCACCTGCAGCTCTTCAACCGCGCCGCGCTCGCTTCGGCGCTGCGCGCCGCGGGCTTCGCGCAGTTCAGGCTGTTCACGTCGGTGCGGGAAGCCAACGGCGCCTGGCTGGGCAGCCGCTCCATCGCGCGCACCGGGCGCTACGACATGACGCGGCCGGCGCCGGCGCCCGCGCGCCTGCTCGCGCGGCTGTACCAGCTGCAGGCGCTGGCGCGTTCGGCCTTCGACGCGGATGCGGGCGAAGACCTGGTCGCGATCGCCCGGAAATAGGCGCTAGCCGCGCCCGGGCAGGATGGACGCTGGCCTAGCCGCGTCCATATCTGTCCTCGAAGCGCTCGATGTCGTCCTCGCCGAGGTAGCTGCCCGACTGCACCTCGATGATGAGCAGCGGCGCGTCGCCCGCGTTCTCGAGCCGGTGCCGGGTACCGACCGGGATGTAGGTCGACTGGTTTTCCTCCAGGATCAGCGTTTCCTCGCCGCGCGTCACGCGCGCGCGGCCGGACACCACCACCCAGTGCTCGGCGCGCTTGCGGTGCAGCTGCAGCGACAGGGCGGCGCCGGGCTTGACCATCAATCGCTTGACCTGGAATCGCTCGCCAGCGTCCACCTGCTCGTAGTAGCCCCAGGGCCGGTAGACGCGCGTGTGGCTCATGTGCTCCGAGCGGTTGGCGCGCCTGAGGTCCTCGACCACCTCGCGCACGTCCTGGCTGCGCGAGCGGTCGGCGACCAGCAGCGCGTCGTCCGAGTCCACGATGATCAGGTCCTCGACGCCCAGCGTGGCGACCAGGCGCCGGTCGCCGAAGACGAGCGACCCGCGCGTGTCCTGCATCCGCACGTCGCCGCGCGTGGCGTTGCCCTCGCCATCCTTGCGCGCGAGGTCCCAGAGCGCGCCCCAGGAGCCCACGTCGCTCCATTCGAAGCCGGCCGGGATCACCGCGGCCTGCGCCGTGCGTTCCATGACCGCGCGGTCGATGGATTCGGCGGGGCAGGCGAGGAAGGCCTCCTTGCCCAGGCGCAGGAAGCCCAGGTCGTCGGCGGCGGCCTGCATCGCGCCGCGCGCGCCGGCGAGAATGTCGGGCCGGAAGCGGCCGAGCTCCTCCAGCACGCGCTTCGCGCCGAAGGCGAACATGCCGCTGTTCCAGTACACGCGCCCCGTGGCGATCAGGGCGCGCGCGGCCCCTTCCGGGGGCTTCTCGACGAAGCGCGAGACCTTGAACGCGCCGTCCTGCAGCGCCTCGCCGCGCTCCACGTAGCCGAAACCGCTGTCGGGGCGCGTCGCCCGGATGCCGAAGGTCGCGAGCATCCCCTTTTGCGCGACCGCCGCGGCGCGCCGCACGGCGTCGTTGAACGCCTCGCTGCCGTTGATCGCGTGGTCGGATGCCAGCACGAGGAGCACCGGGTCCCCGGCTTCGCAGGCGATGGCGGCGACGGCGACGGCGGGCGCCGTGCTGCGGCCCGCGGGCTCGAGGATGATGCGCGCGCGCAGGCCGATCTCGGCAAGCTGGTCGTTGACGAGGAAGCGGTGCGCCTCGTTGCAGATGACCACCGGCATCGCGTCGCCGCATGCGTCGCGTGCGCGCAGCGCCGTGTCCTGGAGCAACGTGCGGCCGGTGACGAGCGGCAGGAACTGCTTGGGCAGCATCTGGCGCGACATCGGCCAGAGGCGGCTGCCCGCGCCGCCGCAAAGGATGACCGGGACGACGGGCCGCGACATGCGGCTATTCTAGGTCCGATAGCGCCGCGACCAGCCGGCGCGCGCGCCCGACCAGGGCGGGATAGGAGAATTTCCGCAGGTGCTCGCGCGCGGCCACGCGCGGGTCCGGTCGCGGCCGGCCCGCGAGGATCGCGTCCAGGTGCGCGCTGAAGTCCCTGCCGCCGTCCTGGCGCGGGTCCACATACAGGAAGCCGCCGGCGCCGTGCGCCACGGTCTCGGTGAACGGCGGCGCGCGCGGCGCGAGCACCGGCGTGCCCGAGAGCTGCGCCTCGAGCGCGTTCAGGCCGAGCGCTTCCTTCTCCGGCAGGCCGGTCATCAGGTAGTCGAGCTGCGGGTAGATGGCGCCGACGTTGGACTGGTAGCCCCAGAAGCGCGCGCGCCGCCCGAGCGGCGCGAGCGCGCGGCGCAGGTCGCGCACCTGCGCGTAGCCGCCCGCGCCGAAGACCTCGAGGTTCACGCCGGGGCGCTGCGCGAGCAGGGGCGCGAGGATCGCGAACAGCGCCGGGAACTGCTTGATCGGGGCGATCAGCGAGACCACGCCGAGGGTCAGGCCCGCGCGCCTCTCGAAGGGTTTCTTCCCCTTCTTCACGAGAGCGCCCACGCTGCCGATGAGCACGTCGCGAAACTTCCTCGGGTCGACGATGTAGGGGGAGCGGCGCAGCACGGGCGCATCGCCGCGCGCGAGGTCGGCGACGCCATAGACGGGCTCCGCATAAGCCTGCGCGAGGCCCTGCGCGCGCAGCAGGTCCACGCAGTATTGCGACACCGTCGCGACCAGGTGGTAGGGGCGCAGGCTGTCGGCGCTGCGCTGGAACATCGGCATATGGGCGAAGCCGGCGAGGCGGTGCGCGCCGGCGAGGCGCGCGATCGCCGCGTTCGAGAGCGGGCTCTGCGTGAGCACCAGCGAGCGCTCGCGCGGCAGGCGCGCGAAGAGCCGGGCCTCGCCATCGACGCGGACGACGTCGACGTGCCTGCCGCCGGCGCCGTCCCAGAAGGGCACGCCGGCATGCACGTAGAGCGTGACGCGCGCGCCCGCGTCGGCGAGCGCGCGCGTGAGCGTGCGCGTGTAGACCTCGCCGCCGCCGACGATCGGCTGCAGGTTGACGTGGTGAATGTGCAGCAAGGCGGCCGATTATAATCACGCGCCCTTTCCACCCCGACATGAAGGTCCTCGTCCTCAAGCGCGACAAGCTGGGCGACCTGCTGCTCACGACGCCGATGCTCGCGCGCCTGAAGGCGCAGTCGCCCGGCGTCCAGACGCACCTGCTTGCGAACGACTACAACGCCTGGGTCGTGGCGGGCAATCCGCACATCGACCGCGTGTGGGTCTACCGGCGCGTGCGCCATGCCGGCCGCGTGAGCTTCGCGGCCGCCTGGGACTGGCTCTGGCAGACGCTCGCGCTGCGGCGCGAGCGCTACGACTGGGTGATCGTCGCGAACGGCGACGAATCGCCGCGCGCCATCCGCCGCGGCCTGGCGCTGGGCGGCGCGCGCACGGTCGCGCGCTGCGCCGACGCGGCGCGCTACCCGGGCCTGTCCGACGCGCTGCCCGCGGACACCGCGAGCCACGAGGTGGAGCGGCTGCTGGGATTGCTCGCGCCCCTCGGGCTCGATGCGGGCCCGGCGGGCACCTTTCCCGCCTATGTCCTGCCGGCGGCGGCGCGGGAATTCGCGCGCGGCTGGCTTGCCGGGCGCAAGCTCGCCGCGGGCCGGTACGTCGTGCTGGGCCTGGGCGCGCGCCGGCCCAAGAAGCAGCCGAGCACGGCGCAGGTGCTCGCCTGGAGCGCGGAGCTCAAGCGGCGCTGGGGGCTCGACACCGTGTTCATGTGGACGCCCGGCAGATCGGGCGATCCGCTCTATCCGGGCGATGACGACGTGGCGCAGCCGGTTCTCGACGCGCGCTCGCCGCTGATCCACCCGTTCCGCGGCCCCATCGCCGAGGCGCTCGGGCTCATCTGGGGCGCGCGCACGAGCCTCTTCCCGGACAGCGGCCTCATGCACTTCGCCGCCGCCAGCCCCGGCGGCGTGCTCGGGTTCTTCGCCGAGACCGCCGTGTCGCCCGCACCCGCGCAGTGGGCGCCGCGCGGCCCGCGCGCGGACTACCTGGAAGCGGACAGGAGCGTTTCGGAGTTGCCGGATGCGCTCGTGTACGAGCGCCTTGCCAGGCTGCTCGGCTAGCTTTTCTTCTCTCCGTACATCGCCGGGTTCAGCCTGGGGTCGTTGTACATCTTGAACTGCCGGTAGACCTTGAAGTAGGCCTCGCCGCGCGCGGCTTCCGCGAGCAGGCGGTCGAGCGCGGCGCCCAGGTCCGTGCGCTGCTCGACGAGGCGCGCGAGCTTGGCCTCGCAGGACTCGATGTGCGCGCGGTCCACGTCCTTCCTCTGCGTCTGCAGGCGCATGTGGTGGATCTTGAGCGAGAGGATGGACAGGCGGTCGGTCATCGCGCCCGCGGTCTCGCTGCTCATGCGCGCGTCCGCCTTCGGCGCCGCGCCGGCGAGCGCCGCCAGCAGCTCCTCGTCGATGCGCTCGATCGCGTCGTTGCGCTTCTGGTTGTAGCCGTCGATCGCGCGCTTGTTGGCCGCGATCTCCGCATCCGCCACGTTGCGCCGGCGCGCGAGGTCCTCCTCGTCCCAGAGCAGGCAGTTGTAGCGGTGGTTGTCCTCCACCGCGGTCCACAGGGGGCTGCGGCCGGGCATGGCCGGGCCTTTTGCCCAGCCCGGCGCCGCGTGCCGGCTGTCGTGGAAGGCGGCGAGGTCGCGCGCGCGGAAATCGATCATCGGGGCGCTTTCTGCAATTCGATCAGCTTGGCGTATTTCATGAAGCTGTTCACGCAGCCGATCGAAATGTGCGCGAGCCCCGGCAGCCCGTCGAGGAAGCCCAGGCGCGCGACGTAGAACTTGAAGAAGCGCACGAGCGGCGAGAGCAGCATCCGCGCGGTGCCCGCGCGCACGCCGCGATCGTAGAGCTCCTGCGCGGCCAGCGTCGTGTAGCGGTTCTGCTTCTCGAGATACCGGGCGAGGTCCTCGGCCGACTCGTGCAGCAGGTCGCCTTCCAGCGTGCCGGGCGTCACGGCGTAGAGCACCTTCTCGTGCACCGCGTCCTCGCTCCAGCGCGCGTGCCGGCGATCGAACAGGCGCACGCTCCAGTCCGGGTAGCCCTCGCCGTGCGCGAGCCAGCGCCCGAGGAAGCGGTTGCGCCGCGCCATGCGGTAGACGGTGGACTCCGGGCGCTCGAGCGCGCGCACGATGCCCGCGGCGAGCTCGGGCGAGGCGCGCTCGTCCGCGTCGAGGCAAAGCACCCAGTCGTTCGCCGCCTGCTCGACGGCGAACTGCTTCTGGCGGCCGAAGCCCAGCCATTCCTTGGCGAGCACGCGCGCGCCCAGGCGCGCCGCCGCCTCGCGCGTGCCATCCGTGCTGCCGGAGTCGACGACCAGCACCTCGTCGGCAAAGGCGACGCTCGCCAGGCAGTCGGGCAGCTGGGCGGCGGCGTTCTGGGCGATCAAGACGACGGAGAGCGGCACGGCGATTCCGGTAAAATGCTGAGAAAACAAGGCGGTATTCTATCTTGCCGCGCATCCTCTTCGTCAAAACCTCGTCGCTCGGCGACGTCATCCACAACTGCCCGGCGGTCACGGACGTCGCGCGCCATGTGCCCGGCGCGCAGATCGACTGGGTCGTGGAAGAGCCCTTCGCCGGGCTGGCCGCCCTGCATGCGAACGTGCGCCGCGTGATCCCGGTCGCGATCCGGCGCTGGCGCAGCGAGATCGCGTCCACCGGCACCTGGTCGGAGTTCGGCGATTTCCGCCGCCTGCTGCGCGCCGAGGACTACGACGCGGTGATCGACAGCCAGGGCCTGGTGAAGAGCGCCCTCGTGGCGGCGCTCGCGCGCGGGCCGAAGCACGGCTTCGACCGCGCGAGCGCGCGCGAGCCGCTGGCGGCGCGGCTGTACGACCATCTTCACGCGGTGCCGGTCGGGCTGCATGCGGTGCAACGCAACCGGCGCCTCGCGGCGGCCGCGCTGTCCTACGCGCCGGGCGAGGCCTGCGACTACGGCCTGCGCGCCGAGGGCGATTCTCCGCTGCACACGTTGATCCCCTTCGCGCTGCTCTTCACCATGACGAGCCGCGAGGACAAGCTCTGGCCCGAGGAGCACTGGCGCTCGCTCGGCATGGCGCTCGAGGCGGGCGGCATCCATTGCCTGCTGCCCTGGGGCAGCGACGAGGAGAAGCGCCGCTGCGCGCGCATCGCGACCGCCATCCCGGGCGCGGTGGTGCCGCGGCGCCTGTCCTTGCCCGAACTGGCGCGTCTTGCGCGCCGCGCGCATTGCGTCGTCGGTGTCGACACGGGGCTGTCGCACCTGGCCGCGGCGCTGGGCGTGCGCACGGTCGGCCTGTACTGCGGCTCCTCGCCTGCGCTGACCGGGCTGTACGGCAGCGACCGGCTGCGCAATCTCGGCGGGCCGGGCGCCGCGCCGGCGGTCGGCGCCGCGCTCGAGGCGCTGCGCTCGCTCGGGGCGCTGGCGTGAGCTGGCGCTCTCTCTACACGCTGGCGCTGTATGCGGCCGCTCCCCTGATCCTCGCGCGGCTGTGGTGGCGCGGGCGCGCCGAGCCGGGTTACCGCCGCCACCAGCCGGAGCGCTTCGGCTACTACAAGGACGAGCGGCCCGGGCGGCCGCTCATCTGGCTGCACGCGGTGTCGGTGGGCGAGGCGCGCGCGAGCGCGGCGCTCGTGCGCGCGCTCGCGGCGGCGCGGCCCGACTGCGACCTGCTGCTGACCTGCATGACGGCGGCGGGGCGCGAGACCCTGCGCGAGCTGCACGGCGAGTCGGCACGCATCGCCTGGCTGCCGTATGACTACCCCGGGGCGATCCGGCGCTTCCTCGAGCACTACCGGCCGCGCCTCGCGCTGCTCATGGAGACCGAGATCTGGCCCAACCTGCTCGCCGCCTGCCGCGAGTTCGGCGTGCCGGTGATGCTCGCGAACGCGCGCCTGTCGGAGAAGTCCGCCGCGGGCTACCGGCGCTGGAGCGGCCTCGCGCGGCCCGCCTTCGAGGCGCTCGCGCTGGCCTGCGCGCAGAGCGAGCCGGACGCCGGCCGGCTGCGCGCGCTCGGCGCGCGGCGCGTGGAAGTGACGGGCAACATGAAATTCGACAGCACGCCGGACGACGCCAAGGCCGCGCAGGGGCGCGCGTGGCGCGCGCAGCTCGGCCGGCCGGTGCTGCTGCTCGCCAGCACGCGCGAGGGCGAGGAGAAGATCCTGCTCGATGCGTTGCCCGCATGGGACGGCAGGCGGCTGGTCGTCGTCGTGCCGCGCCACCCGCGCCGCTTCGACGAGGTCGCGCCCCTCGCGCAGGCGCGCCGCAGCCGCGGCGAGGCGCCGCGCGCGGAGGACCGCGTGTTCCTCGGCGACACGATGGGCGAGATGGATTTCTACTGCGCGGCGGCCGACGTGGCCGTGATCGGCGGCGGCTTCGTCGGGCGCGGCGGCCAGAACCTCATCGAGGCCTGCGCCGCGGGCGTGCCGGTCGTGCTCGGGCCCAGCATGTTCAATTTCGCGGAGGCGACGCGCCTCGCGCTGGAGGCGGGCGCCGCGCTGCAGGCCGGCGACGCGCGCGCGGGCATGGCGGCGGCCGTGGAGCTGTTGAACGACGCGCCGCGGCGGGCGGCGATGAGCGCGGCGGGGAGGAAACTCTGCGAAGCGCACCGCGGGGCGACGCGCCGCCACCTGGCCCGCTGCGAAGAGCTGCTCAGGGCTCCAGCGCGCGGTTGACCGACTCGAGGTCCTCCTCGCGCAGCGTGCCGGCGGCGGCCTTGAGCTTGAAGTGGTTCATGATGGTGCCGTAGCGGGCCGTCAGCAGGTCGCGCCGCGTGGAGAAGAGCTGCTGCTGCGCGTTCAGCACGTCGATGTTGATGCGCACGCCCACCTCGTAGCCGAGCTTGTTCGAGTCGAGCGCGCTCTGCGAGGAGACCAGCGCCTGCTCCAGCGCCCCGATGGTGGCGATGCCGTTGATCACGAGCAGGTAGCTCTGCTGCGCGGCGAGCGCGCTGCTGCGGCGCGCGTTGTCCAGGTCCTGGCGCGCCTTCTCGTTGTTGGCGGCCGCCTCGCGCTCGCGCGAGCTGATGCCGCCGCCCGCATAGAGCGGCACGGCGAACTGCAGTCCGAAGGTGCCCAGGTTGACGAGCGCGCTGTTGGCCGTCGTGGTCGAGCCGGTCTGCTCGGTCTGGCCGTAGGTCGCCACGAGGTCGAGCGTCGGGTAGTGCCCCGCGCGCGCCACCTTGGTCTGCAGGCTGGCGATCTGCGCGGCCGCTTCCTGGATCATGACCGGGTAGCCCTGCTTCTCGGCCAAGTCGACCCAGCTCTGCATGCTGTTCGGATTGGGCGGCGGCAGCTTCACGTCGGCGCGCACGGGCGCGAGGCGCTTGTACTCCTTGCCCGTGATCTGCTGCAGCTGGCGGAACTGCGTGTCCACCGCGTTCTGCGCGACGATCTCCTGCGCCGCCGCGAGGTCGTAGCGCGACTGCGCCTCGTGCGTGTCGGTGATGGTGGCGGTGCCGACCTCGAAGTTGCGCTTCGCCTGCGCGAGCTGCTCGGCGATGGCGACCTTCTGCGCGCGCACGAGCTCCAGGTTGTCCTGCGCCGCGAGCAGGTCGAAGTAGGCCTGCGCGGTGCGCACGATGAGGTCCTGCGCCGCCTGGCCGAAGACCGCCTCGGCCTGCCTGACCTGCTGCTCGGCCTGGTCGTACTGCAGCCAGTTCTGCGGCCGGTAGACCGGCTGCGAGAACGAGACCACGTAGTTGCGGTTGTAGAACGTGCGCCCCGCCTCGGGCACCGGCGTCGGCCCGTACGGGTGCAGGGCGAGGTGGTTGGTGCTGGTGCCGGCGGTCGCGTTCAGGCTCGGCAGCAGCAGCGAGCGTCCCTGCGGCAGCTTCTCCAGCCCGGCCTGCAGCGCGAAGCGCGCCGAGCCGTACTGCGCGTCATAGGACTTGGCGTCGCGGTAGACCTGCTGCAGGTCCTCCGCCGCGGCGGACAAGGGGACAAGGAGCAGGCAGAGGAGCAGCGCGCGCACGGCGGAAACTTATCAGTAAACCGGCATTGCCGGGTCAACGCTGCGCGCCCAGGCGTCCACGCCGCCCGCGAGGTTGTGCACGCGGCCGAAGCCGCTCCTCGCCAGGAACAGCGCGGCCTGCATGCTGCGCCCGCCGTGGTGGCAGATGAGCACCGTCTCGGCGGCCGGATCGAGCTCGGCGACGCGCGCCGGCAGCTCGCGCAGCGGCACGAGGCGCGCGTCGCCGATGCGGCAGGTCTGGAACTCCCAGGGCTCGCGCACGTCGAGCAGCACCGGCTTGGCGCGCGCCGCGTCGGAGAGCCAGGCCGCGAGCTCCGCGGGCGCGATGCTGCTGACGGCCATGGGGCGTGTTGAACCTAGAAGCGAAACCTGGAAGGTTGCTCGCAATTGTGCAGCGGCGCGAGCACGGTCTCGAACAGTTCCACGGTGCGGAAGCTGCCCGGCGCCACGCAGGTGAACAGCTTTGCCGTCATCACCGGC
>Ga0335076_10006016_pt1 | contig 12246 bp, 10 predicted proteins | sample Lox_Sample_25_FD_206717 | JGI IMG/M metagenome (GOLD analysis project Ga0335076, IMG submission 206717) | Soil microbial communities from Loxahatchee National Wildlife Refuge, Florida, United States - Lox_Sample_2.5 | ecosystem: Environmental > Terrestrial > Soil > Wetlands | place: USA...
GAAGGCGTGTACGGCGTAGGAGAAGACGAGCGCTGCGAGCCCTACGCGGACCACGGTCCGCGCGGGCTTCGGGTCGGAGGACGTCAGATACCAGACGAGAACGAACAGCACCGCGACCGGCCCCAGCAAGAGGGCTGCTCGGAAGCTGACGCCGACCCGAACGACGAGAAGGAGAGTCGTCAGGACGGCCAGCGCCATCCATCCCGTCGACCAGTGGCGTGTGCGGCTTCGCCCTGCAGCGGCAAGCGCCGCAAGAGCCTGTGCCGCGAGGCTGACGACTCCAAAGATGCTCGCGTGGCTGTCCGAGTCCAAGGCGCCGATACGCAGCTGAAAGAACCCGAAGTCGATCGCCTGCGCCACAAGCAGACACGCCACGACGATGAGCGTCAGGGCGACGCCCAGCGAGACGCCCGAATGTCGGTGCAACGTCCTTCGAGCTCGGTCAAGCGTCGGCGCCGGACCGGGCGGCCGCACCGTGGCGGCGGGGGGATCGCGAGCCGTCATCCCCCAACGATGCCGCGCAGCCGACGCCAGGCGTCCTAGCCGGGAGGCTAGTTCGAAGCCAGTTCTCGCCCCTGAAGCTTTCGCGCCGGCTCGAGCCGAACTACGCTCACTTCGCAGGCCTATGGCGGAGATCCGGCTCAACTCAAACGCCGTCTCGTGGCGCGAGGTCGACGGTGAGGTGATCGCCCTCGGATACGAGTCGTCCTCGTACCTTGCGACGAACGCGAGCGGCGCGCTGCTCTGGAAGTCGCTGGCGGAGGGGACGTCGCGTGAGGCGCTCATCGCGCTCCTCGTCGACGACTACGACGTCGAGGAGACACATGCTCAGGCGGATGTCGACGCGTTCCTGAACAGTCTCGCCGCGCAGGGCCTGCTCGCGGCGTGAGCGAGAACGTCGCGGCCGCGGGCGCTACGCCGCCGGGAAACGCTCGAGCGCAGCCGACCGTGCTCAACCTGCAGCCGCCGTCGGACCGCGCCGCGCAGGTCCGCCGCGTCCCGCAGCTCGGTTTCGAAGGGCTCCGCCTGGTATGGGACGCCGGGAGAGGGCATCTCATAGCGACGGGTTTGCTCCAGCTCGCGGCGGCCGCCGCCGTCGGGTTGCAGCTCCTCATCGCCCGCCGGATTCTGCAGGGTCTCGTCGACGTCAGCCACGGGCAGCCGGTGTCGAGGCTCTACCTCTGGTTCGGCCTGCTCGCGTTGACGACGGCGGCCCTCAGTTCGGTCGGTGCGTTCCTCGCGTACGAGCAGAAGCTGCTCGCCGAGCTCACGGCGAGGCACGCCTTCGACCGGATCGTCGGCGTGGCGGGAGTCGTGGAATTGGAGGCGTTCGACACGCCTGCCTTCTACGACCAGCTCCAGCGGGCACGCCACTCCGGCGTCTACCGGACGGTGGAACTCGTCAACGGCCTCCTCTCGCTGACGACCGGCCTCCTCATGAGCCTCGGCATCGCCGTCGTGCTTGTGATGCTTGCGCCCGTCCTTCTCGTCTTCGTCGCGCTTGCGGCCGTGTTCCCGCTGCTTGCCGCCATCCACAACGGGCGCCAGGCGTACCGCTTCGAGTACGCGATGACCCCCGAGAGCCGGGAGCGGTTGTACGTGATGGAGCTTCTGACGGACCGGGATCCAGCGAAGGAGATCAGGGCGTTCGGTGCCGGACCGTTCCTGCGCGAGCGTTGGGACACGTTGACGAACGAGCGCGTCCGGCAGTTCAAGAGTTTCCTCCGCGCCCGTCTGCACGTGGCGTTGCTCGGCAGCGGCGCGGGCATGATCGGCACCGTCGTCGGGCTCGGCGCTCTGCTCTATCTCCTCGCTCATGGCAGCATTCCCGTCGCGTCGGCTCTGACCGCGGGACTGGCCATGCAGCAGCTCGGCCTGCGGCTGAACTTGCTCACTACGGCCACGGGAACCTTGATCGAGTCGGGGATGTTTCTCGACGACTACCGGAGCTTCCTCGAACTTGCGCCGCCCGAGCGGGAGGTGGCGGCTGACGTGGCCGACGAGCCACAGCGACGGCAGCGCGAATTCACCGGGCTGCGGTTGGAGAACGTCTCGTTCCGCTATCCGAGCAGCCCGGCCCCGGCTCTCCATGACGTGTCGCTCGAGGTGGAGCCGGGCGAAGTCGTAGCGCTCGTCGGCGAGAACGGCTCCGGGAAGACGACGCTCGTGAAGCTGATCTGCCAACTGTACCGTCCGCAGGCCGGACGCATCCTCTGGAACGGAGTCGACGTCGCTCGGCTGTCCTCGCAAGAGGCTCGCGACGACATCACGGTTCTCTTCCAGGACTACGTCCAGTACCACCTCTCTGCCCACGACAACATCGTCGTCGGGCGGCCCGACCTGGCCAAGGATCTCGAGCGGGCGGCGTTGGCCGCCGAGCAAGCGGGGGCGGCGGGTTTCCTCACGTCGCTGCCACAAGGCTATGGGACGCGCCTCGGGCCGCAGTTCTTCGGCGGCCACGAGCTTTCGGTGGGGCAGTGGCAGCGGCTGGCGCTTGCGCGGGCGTTCTTCCGGGCGGGCAACTTCCTGATCCTCGACGAGCCGACGGCGTCGCTCGACCCACGCGCGGAGGCGGAGCTCTTCGGTCAGATGCGGCAGCTTGCCGGCGGGCGCTCCGTCCTGCTCGTCTCGCACCGTTTCTCCACCGTTCGCTCGGCCGACCGGATCTACGTGCTCGAGCGGGGCCGGGTCGGCGAGTCGGGCACGCATGAAGAGCTGATGAATCTCGACGGCGCGTACGCCGCCCTCTTCAACCTGCAGCTCGAGACGTACGTGACCGGGGCGAGCGCCGGCTAACCACTCGGAAGGAGAGCCCCGCGCCTGAGCGGTGTGAACGCTCTGCCACTGTGCGCTCCCCAAACGAGCGACAACCTTCGACAGCTTCTAGACCCCTAAAGGTCTAGTTTTCTGGTGGATCCTCTTTACAGCGCCCCAAACGGCATGTAGAAGAAGTCCTACACCTCCTCCTCTACGACGGAACAGGTGGGACCCGTAACTTCGATCGAAAGGCGGCCCTTTCGATGAGGCACATGACTGAGAAGTCCGCGGTCATTTTCGACCGGCATCCTCTCTGGTTGGATGCGATGGACAAGTTGCTCGCGGATGTCGGACTCGAAGTCGTCGGCGAGACGACGGACGGCAACGAGGCACTGGACATGATCGACGAGCATCGCCCGGACGTGTTCATCGCGGGACTCGATCCTGCGATCGGCGAGGAGGTTGCGTACGTCCGCAGGGCGACGCAGAGGCAGTCCGAGCTGAAGTCGATCGTGATATCGGACAACACAGACTTCGAGGCCATCGACGCGGCCTTCGCGGCTGGTGCCTCCGCCTACTGCGTAAAGACGGCGAACCAGCACGACCTTGCTTCGGCGATCCGGCAGGTCTTCGACCGTTCGATCTACCTGGCCACGAACGGGAGCCACGACTACCCCGTACGGGCGACCTCACCGGCGGTGCAGCCAGTGTCGCATGATCTCACGAAGCGGGAGCTGGAAATCCTCCAGCTGGTGGCCGAGGGACACTCGAACTCTCAGCTCGCCCGGATGCTGTGGGTGACCGAGCAGACGGTGAAGTTCCACCTCTCGAACATCTACAGGAAGCTCGACGTCGGAAACCGCACCGAGGCGAGCCGGTGGGCTCAGGTGAACGGGCTCCTGCCCAATCCTCGAGAGGATCGGGCGGCATCGGAGCTCACACCCGCGGCTGCCTGAGCCTGAACGCTCCCAATGGGGAGTAGTTGCCGCGGGGTGTGAAGGTTTAGGGTCGAATCGCCTTCGCATGGATCGTCGTGCGGGAGCGTCGCAGCCGGTGCGCGGGCTCTGGCCGCAGACCCGCCGCCGGCAGCGAGTCGGCGCTGACCACTTGCCTTCGCCACCCGGCGCATGGGACAATCGACCTCGTCTGCGAGGGGGAAACCTTCGTTTTGACCGCCTCGGTGCCCGGGCTACGCAGGCGGCCCTGCGAAGCCCTGGCACCGGCCTTTCCCCCTCTTACCCGAACTCGCGGCGGGCGCACTCAGGGCAATAGGTGAGCGGTTGCGAGGGACTCTCACCGCTGAGGTAGACGCGCCAGCGCTCTGTCGAATCGACCCACGGACGTCGACACTCGAGGCAGTGGGGAGGAGTTGTCGCGATCGTGCTTTCGCGGTGCTTGTTCTGCATCGAGCTGGCTGCTCCGTGTTCGAGACGCGCAGCAGTATCGAACTGGTGACGGCGCCTGTCCAGTCCCTGTGGATTCGGTGGATATGTGGAAGGTCCGGTCGCCGGCCCGACTCTTGAGGTGGGCCGACCCTCGAGTGCGGCCACCCGAGGAGCCGGCCCATGGGCGACGTTCCCCTGGCCGCATAGGGGGGCCGGGTGGGACGCTATGCGGCATCCTCGCAGCCCGCACTTGGCCGGATCCAGCCGCTCGCGGGTCCATGTCGGAAACCGTTTACGCTCACCCGATCCCTCTCGAGAGGGACGACCGCGACAGGCTACTGCCTCGGCCGCAGCAAGTCACCTGGCCAGAAGGCGGGAAGCCCCCCTTCGCCGAGGACGCCGCACGGGGGCGCGGGCCGGAGCGCCGTCCGGCCCGCGCCGCCCACGCAGGGCCGCATTTCCCCCTTCGTAGAACAAGAGGCGTGCAGCACGGCGATCCTTTCGCGGCTTACGGAATGCTTACGGTCACCGTCACGATCGGCGTCGGGATGCTGATCGTCGTGCCCGGCGGCAGGGGCACGGTCACGGCAGCCACCGGCGTCGTGACCGCTGCGCTCGTGCTCGAGACCGTCACCCCCGGCACCGAGAGCGAAGGCACGCTCAGCGCAGGCAGGTGCGCCCCGGCGACGCTCGCGACCGGTGCTGCCGTCGTGGACGGGACGGGCAGCGCCGACGCTGCTTGGGATGCGGTCTGGGTCGGAGCAGGTGTCGGCGAGGCCGCGGTGCGCTGCGCTCGACGCGCGGGTCTCCGCACCAGACGTTTCGTCTTCGCGATGTGGGCGGGCTCGCGGCCCGGTAGCGCTGTCGATGTCAGAGGGGCCGGGGCCGACTCGTCGGTCGCGCGCGCCGCGCGCTGGGCGGTGACGACGCCCGCGGTCGTCAAGCCGCCGGCCACGACGACGACCGCCGCGGCTTTCGCGGCGGCCGCCTGGTACGGGCCGCTGCGCGGCCAGCGCCACCGGACGCCGACCACGGCGATGCCGAGAACGTTGCGTAGCCGCGTCCGGGCGCGGTGCAAGAGCATCGTCACGGCGGGCACAGTCGTGCCCATCTGCGCCGCCATCTCCGCGTACGACAGTCCGAGCACGTCGCGGTAGAGCACGGCAGCCTGCTCGTTCTTCGGGAGGTCTGCGAGTGCCGACTTGATCTCCGGCAGGCGCGAGGCCTCCTGCACGGCGTAGTCCTCGAGCGCTTCGACGCTCACATGCCGACGCCGTAGCCGACGCGCCGCGTTGAGCGCGATCGCCGCGAGCCAGGCGCGCGGGTTGTGTGGGATCGTCCCGCGCTCCAGCGCGCGCTGCGCGTCGATGAACGCGGTTTGCACCACGTCCTCGGCCTCGTGGCGGTCGCACAGCTCACGCTCGACCAGCCGCACGAGTGCGGCTCGGTGTTTCCGGTACAGCGCATCGATGTCGTGCACGCGCTATTCGTGCCACGGATCGGGGGCTTGCAAACGACGGCGCCCGCCGGCTGCGGCGGCGAAAACCCCTCGTCCGAGGGATGCCCTGTCCGGCCCCAACCGGGAGGATGACGCGGCCGGGTCGGCAGGGCGGCAGGCCCTGAAGATTCCGCGCGGGTGTTCGGGGACGGGAAGCGGCCTTCCCGTCCCCGACACGGTCTACCGCCTATCTCGCCCTCGGCACGCGCAACGCAGGAGGAAGCTGAACGTCCGCGACCCAGAGCGCGAAGGCGAGATCCAACGCGAAAGCCAATGCGATTGCGAGCCAGGTAGTCACGTAATTCACCCCTCGAACGCATCCTCGGGCCACGCTCGACCAACTTCAACTAGACGAACGTGAAGCTCGCGTCCTGTACGACAGCTAGGCAACAGCGGCGGAAGTGTCGTAGGGTCTTCCCTAGCCGGAGCCCGCTTTGAGCGCGCGGTAGGCGTTCGCCTCGGCGCTGCGGCCACTTCCCCCATCGCGGCACCCCGGAGCGCTTGCGTCGCTCCGGGGTGCGCGAGGGCAGGCGCACAGTCTCAGCCCGACTGGCTCTGAGACGTGACCTGCCGGATCGCCGAAGCCGTGATGAGCGCATCGACCGTCCCGTCGAAAGCCGGCTGGACGGGACGCCCGTTGATGGTCACGTCGAAATTGCCGAGGGCGCCGAAACGGGCCCAGAAGCGGCGCCCCACGACACGGATCGACTTTCCCTCGGAGACGACCCCGTCGAAGAGCACTCGTCCAGCGGCGCTGCCCTGTCGGATCTCCACCCAGGAGTCGCTTCGAGCAGCAGTGAGGGTCACATGGATCCGCTTCGGCGGCGATGCTTTCTTGTCTTCGGTGCCGGCAGGCGCCGGGGTGGGGTGCGGGTGCGGGTGCGATCGGCTCTTGCGCGAATCCGTGCCGGCCGGCGGCCCATGGCTCACGGACCGCGGGTGCGTGGAAGTGCGCCAGAGCACGACGCCGATGGCGACGAGAGCCACGGCGACGATTCCCAGCAGCACTGCGACGTTCCTCCGGCGGTGATTCCGCTCTCCGTGACGCTGGTTGTGCTCGGAGATGAACTGAAGGAGGGACTCTGGGCTGCTGTCCTGGGCGTCGTCGTGTTCGTCAGTCAACTCGGGCGCCTACGATACGCGGCCGATGCGGGCGATTGTCACAGGGGGAGCGGGATTCATCGGCTCGCATCTCGTCGACGCGCTCGTCGCGCGGGGCGACGAGGTGCATGCGGTCGACAGCCTCGCCACGGGATCCCGCGACAACGTCGGCGCCGCGGCCGAGTTCCACGAGATTGACATCCGGGACGAGGGGCTGGGAGCGCTCGTCGCCCGGTTGCGGCCGGAGGTTGTGTTCCATCTCGCCGCGCAGGCCGATGTCGGCACCTCGGTCGAGCAGCCCGCATTCGACGCCGACGTCAACGTCGTCGGGACGGTTCGCGTCCTGGAGGCGGCACGCGCCGCCGGCGCACGCGTGGTCTTCGCCTCGACGGGCGGCGCGATCTACGGCGAGTGCGAGCGTCCGGCGCGCGAGGACGACGAGCGCAGGCCGGCGTCCCCGTATGCCACCTCGAAACTGGCCGGCGAGGAGTACCTGGCGACCTGGAACCGTCTGCACGGGACACGCCATGTCGCGTGCCGGCTCGCAAACGTGTACGGCCCGCGCCAGCTTCCGTCGCTCGAGGGTGGCGTCGTCGCGATCTTCCTCGATCGGCTGCGCGACGGCCGCGAGACCCAGATCTTCGGGGACGGGCGCCAGACTCGCGATTTCGTCTACGTGGGCGACGTTGCCCAAGCCTTCCTCGCCGCAGCCTCGGCCGGCGGCGCCGGGATCTACAACGTCGGCACCGGGATCGCCACGAGCGTCCTCGACCTGCACGGACTCTGCGCGCAGGCGGCCGGCATGGAGCAGGAGCCACACTTCGTCCCCGAGCGGCCCGGGGACATCCTGGACAGCGTCCTCGACTCGACGCGCACGGAGCGTGAGCTGGGCTGGCAGGCCGAGACGACGCTGGCGGGCGGTCTCGTGCAAACCTGGCAGTGGGCTCGCGCAGAGTAGTTGTCCGTGAGGCCGGCGTGGCTTATCCTCCGGGCCGGTGGCGACGCTGCGGCCTGAAGACCTGAGCCTCTCGGCTCTGCCGCGGAATCGGCGCGGACAGCTCAAGGAAGACGCGGCAGCCGAGCTCCTGCAGCGTGCCGCCTGGGATTACCGCGAGGTCCTGGCCGAGAAGCAGCGCCTGGCGCGAGCGGTCGACGAGCTGACGCAGCGCGTCGAGGAGCTCACGGAGCAGGTCGCCTCACGCGAGAAGGAAGCTGCACGGCACAGGGATCCCGACGAGCTCGCGCGGTTCCTGCTCGCGTCGGCGCAGAGGGCGGCGCGCGAGGAGCGGGAGGCCGCACGGCAGGAGTGCGAACTGATGCTGAAAAAGGCAGCGCAGCGCGCCAAGGAGATGGAAGAGAGCGCAGCGGGACGCGCAGCGGAGCTCGCTCGAGACCTGGTGGCAAGCAGACGCAACCTCACCGAGGAGTTCGCGTCGGCGCAAGCGGAAGCCGGTGCGGCGCTGGCCGAGGCCCAGCGGGAGCTCGCCCGCCTCGAAGCCGAGACGGCCGCGCTGCGCTCCCTCCGTGCAGAAGCAGAGCGTCGGGTCGCCGAATTCGCCCAGAGCACCCTCGAGAAGCTCGAGTCTCTCGGCGTCGGCGGCGGCCGCGCCGAGGATGAGCTGCTCGACGACCTCCAGCTGCCGTAAGAGCCTTAGGCCCTTCAGGCGGGCGATGAGGGCGGTGTGTGCTCGACCGCGGCCCATGCTCGTGATCGGTCGTGGCGACACCGACCGGCCGGTCCATCGTCAGAGCCGGTGGGCTCGCGCCTCCACGACGCGGTAGAAGCCGTCGGCGAAAACCAACGAGAGCGGCAGCCCGACGAGGGCGTCGCGCTGGTCGGCTTCTTCGAACGGCGTAGCGCTGCCGTTGATCGCCGTTACCAGCCACTAGCCCCGGCGGGGGGCTGAAGGAAAGTCGGCCGTCGGTCGATGAACGGAGGATGGTGCGACCGCTGGGCCATCTCCCAGCACTCGACGGACTACGCGGCATCGCAATCGCGATCGTGGTCGCGTACCACCTCTGGGGTTGGCCACGAGGTGGCTGGCTGGGCGTCGACCTCTTCTTCGTCCTTTCCGGCTTCCTGATCACGACGCTGCTGCTGGAAGAGCATGCCCAGACCGGAAAGATCCGGCTGAGCGCCTTCTACTTGCGCCGCGCGAGGCGGCTCCTCCCGGCGCTCGCGGTGCTGTTGTTCGCGTACCTCCTCTTCAACGCCCTCCGCGGCACCGACGCCCTCGGCCTTGTCGCACGTTGGGGGCTCTACACGGCGAACATCTACGAGGCGTACTGGCCCGCCCACGCCAGCCATCTCGTCGGCCTGAACCACCTCTGGTCACTCGCGGAGGAGGAGCAGTTCTATCTCGTCTGGCCACTAGCGCTGCTCGGCGCAGCAAGGATGCGCAATCCGGCTCGCTTCCTCGCCCTGGTGGCGGGTGCGTTGATCCTCTACCGGGCGGGCCTAGTCCTCGACGGCGCCGTGAGCAGCCGGCTCTACTTTGCGCCCGACACCCACTCCGACGGCCTCGTCCTCGGCTCGGCCCTCGCGTTCGCCTGGAGGAGCAAGGAGCTCGTGGTTCCCAAATGGCTCGTCGCCGTGGCGGCCGTGTCCTGCGTCCCGATCGTCGTGTTCGAGAATCCGTCTGCGACGACCCAGTTGCTCATGCTGCCGATCTTCGAGGTCGCCTCCCTGATTCTCGTCGCGGCGGCCGTAGTCGGCACGATCCGCCTCCCACGCCCCCTCGTTTGGCTCGGCGGCATCTCCTACAGCCTCTATCTCTGGCACAACTTCATCCTGTGGACGTTCAACAGGCATCACCAGATCCTCGTGCTCGCAATCAGCCTCGTCGCCGCCTATGCGAGTACGAGATGGATCGAGCGTCCGTTCCGCCGCAAACGCGCGGCACCCGCAACGCGAGTTGATGAGTTCCCGGCGGTCGGCGAGTCTCTAACTGCGTAGAGATCCGCGACCCGATCCAGCAGCCGCGACCCTCCCCTCTGGGTATCTAGTGCTTTGCTAGATACCCGCCCGGCATCTCGCTTCGGCCGCAAAACGGCGACGTTGAAGTGAGCGTGGCGAAGGTCCATTTGACCACCGCTCCGCTCTCGTCGCGCACGAGCCGGACACACTTCAACATCGGCCCGGCGGGCGGTGCGCTTTACGCGGCCTTTAGCCCGTCAGGGCTTGCCGGAAGCCGTGTCCGTCGAAGAACGCGTCGTAGGTTCCGGTGGGGATGCGGAGCGGCCGTCCGTCGAGGACGACACCGACGTCGGCCGCACCGCCGAAACGCACCCAGAAACGTCGGGCGGACCGGAACGACTTCCTCGTCCCGGGAGAGAGCGTCCCGGAATAGAGCACGTGGCCGGTCGACGAACCGATGCGAACCTCGATCCACGTGCTGGCGCCGGTGGCCGAAAGGGCCAAAGCGAGCTTGCCGGTCTTCTTCGGCTTCCTTGGCGTTACCCGCTCCGGCGGCCGCATGGCGTGCTTCCGAGTCGGTGTCGAAACGACCTGGCTCGCCGGTTGAGCCAGAGTGGGGGCGGCGACGTGCCGATTGCTGCGCGCGCGAACGGCGACGAAGACGAGCCCCGCGGCGACAGCCAGTCCCACCACGAGTATCGCCCACTCCGAGCGGGTGTCCGGCATCGCGACAACGTAGCGTCGGATGCTCGCGCCGGCGTGATTTGGAGCTAGCCTCCGCCACCTATCGTCTCGAGTGCGCGTACAGGAAGCCAGACCCGAGTCGGGTCATTCGCCGCCGAGCGGGGTTGGGCGGGTCTTCCGCCCTTCCTGTTCGGGCTGATCGCTGTCGCCTGGATCGCTTCCGACCGCGGCGGCTACTACGCGAGCTCCTCGTCCTGGACCGCCCTCGCCGCACTCTTGCTGGCGACGTTCGTCCTCATCCTGTTCCGCTCGGTCGCCTTCGGCCGGCTCGATCTGTGCCTGCTCGGCGGTTTCGCAGCTTTCACTGCGTGGACGCTGGCGAGCGCCGCCTGGTCGGACTCCGTCCCCAGCACCCTCGACGCCGCGACCCGTTGTCTCGCCTATCTCTCCCTCGTGGTGGTCGGGCTCCTGCTCACCCGGCCGCGGACGAGCCGCCACCTGCTGGGCGGCGTACTGACGGGCGCCACGCTCGTCTGTCTCTATGCGCTCGCGACACGGCTGCTACCCGGCCGCGTCGGGTCCTTCGACTCCGTCGCGGGGGACTACCGGCTCTCGAGCCCGGTCACGTACTGGAACGGACTCGGCGTCTTCGCTGTCATGGCGCTGCTGCTCGCGCTGACCTTTGCGGTGCGCTCGCACCATGTCGCCGTGCGCGCGGCGTCGGCCGGGATGTTGCCGCTCCTAGCTGCTACGACCTATTTCACCTTCAGCCGCGGCGCGTGGCTCGCGCTCGCGGCCGGACTGATCGTCGCCGTCGCGGTCGATCGTCACCGGCTCCAGCTCACCGCGGTCGGCGCGCTGCTCGCAATTCCGACCGCTCTCGGCATCTGGCTTGCGTCTCGCCCGGACGCGCTGCGGGTGCGCGGCTCGAGCCTCGCCGCGGCTTCAGCGGCCGGGCATCGGGCGCTCGCAGAGCTCGTGCTCGTCGCACTCGCCGGTGCCGCGGCCGGGGCTGCCGCCTATGTGGCAGAACGGCGGCTCGCGATTCCCGAGTTCGTCCGCAAGGTCTGGGCAACTGTCCTCGTGGTCGCGGTGGCCGGTGGCATCGCGCTCGTGTGGACCGAGAAGGGCTCGCCCGTACACGAGGCGAGGGTCGTCTGGACCGACTTTCGCCATGCCCCAAAGGGCGGTTCGGCGAATGAGCAGAGCCGACTCTTCAATCTCTCCTCGAACGGCCGGCTTCACCTCTGGCGCGTGGCGTGGCACAGCTTCCGCAGTTCGCCACTGGTCGGCCACGGCGGCGGCACGTTCTGGCAGGCGTGGGCGGCCGATCCGAGGCATGCATTCGTCGCCCAGGACACGCATGACCTCTACCTCCAGACGCTGAGCGAGGTCGGCGTCCTGGGGTTGGCGATCTTGCTCCTCGCTCTGCTCACACCCGTGGTGGCCGCCCTTCGCACGCGGGGGAGGCTGACGGCCGGCGCGCTCGCCGCATACTCGGCGTGGCTCGTCCACGCGGCCGTCGACTGGGACTGGCAGCTCCTCGGCGTGTCGGCCCTGGCGGTCCTGGTCGGCGTCGCCCTCGTCGTCCGCGAACGCGCGGCGAACTCCCGCCTTCCCGGGACCGTCCGCTGGCCGATCACCGCTGTCTCGGCCGTGCTCGCAGCGGTGGCGTTCACCACCGTCATGGCGAACGTTTCGCTCGACCGAGCTGTCAACGCGTATGCAGGCGGTGCGCTCGCCACGGCGGATCGGTATGCACGCCGTGCCGAGGTGTGGAACCCCTGGTCGTCCGCACCCTGGGATCTGCGTGCGTCCATCGCTGCCAGGCGCGGCGAGGCGGGTGCGGCCCGCAAGGACATGATCTCGGCGCTTCACCGAGACCCACATGACTGGCAGCTCGA
>Ga0335076_10006018_pt1 | contig 12241 bp, 8 predicted proteins | sample Lox_Sample_25_FD_206717 | JGI IMG/M metagenome (GOLD analysis project Ga0335076, IMG submission 206717) | Soil microbial communities from Loxahatchee National Wildlife Refuge, Florida, United States - Lox_Sample_2.5 | ecosystem: Environmental > Terrestrial > Soil > Wetlands | place: USA: Florida...
ACGAGACGCGTAAACACGGCGTCGCTCGTTGCCGAATACGCCGAACGGGCATTGCTGACGGAACTGATGCTGACCCCGAAGCCGGGGCTGGTCGATCAGCGCAATTGCGGCGCCCACGACGACATGAATCTGCAGACCTTCCTCGTCAGCACGCGCGCCATTGCGGAATGGTTTCCGCGCTTCGTCGAGATCGGTCACGCGCATGCCGACGTGTCCGCACGCGACTTCCTTCCCCACGTGCGCCCCGCCGGCGTGCAATGCGAGAAGGCGATGTTTCACGCAACTTCCGGCGTCAATACGCACAAGGGTGCGATTTTCTCACTCGGTCTGTTGTGCGCCGCTGCCGGTCGTCTGCTCGCGAGGCGCATCAACGTGAACCGTGAGCAACTGTGCTGCGAAGTGGCCGGCATGTGCGTGGGCCTGGTCGGGCAGGAACTCGCACGCGCACGCCACGCGGAGACCGCCGGCGAACGCATTTACAGGCGCTACGGCTTGGCGGGCGCACGCGGCGAAGCAGCCTCGGGCTACGCGATCGTGCGCAACGTCGCGCTGCCGGTCTACGACCGCCTGCGACGGGACGGCGTCCGCGAAGAGACGGCGCTGCTGCAGGTGCTCTTGCATCTGCTGGCGATCAACGGCGACACCAATGTCGTCTCACGCGGCGGTCTTGCCGGCCTCGATTATGTGCGCGCTCGGGCCACGATCCTTCTGCTCGAAGGCGGCGCGCTTTCGCCCGACGGCGTCGAGCAGATCGAAGCATTCGACGATGCGTTGATCGAGCGCCATCTCAGCCCGGGCGGCAGTGCAGATCTGTTGGGGGTCACCTGGTTCCTCGCGCAGTTCCCCGAGACCTCTGAGAACGTGCGGAGGCACGATGACCACAAGTAGAAAACACGCGAGTCCTGCACACCACACGCTCTATCAGGTCTCGACCGCGACGGCGCTCGTCGAAGGCGTTTACGAAGGCGCCGTTCGCGTCGGCTCGCTGCTCGAGCACGGCGACCTCGGCCTGGGCACGTTCGAGCATCTCGACGGCGAGATGGCGATCGTCGATGGCCATTGCTTTCAGGTGCGCTCGGACGGTTCCGTTCGCGAGTGCGACGACGCGGTACTGAGCCCGTTTGCGGTGGTGACACGCTTTGCACCGGAGGAGACGGTCGCGTTGCAACACTGCACGGATCTGAGCGGTCTGACGGCGCGATTCGATGCACTGCGGCCTACCGACAACTTCTTCTTTGCATTGCGGGTGGACGGGCGTTTCGACTACGTCCGCACGCGCGCCATGTGCCGCACCGAAGAAGGCGTGCCCTTGGTTCGCGCGGCCGCAGTGCAGCCCGAGTTCGAGTTTCACGATGTCTCCGGGACGCTGGTCGGCTTCTGGTCACCCGATTACGCAAGGACGCTCAACGTGCCGGGCTATCACCTGCACTTCGTATCGGACGACCGCAAGAGCGGCGGCCATCTCCTGCAATGTCGCGCCGACGATCTGCGTCTGCAGATTCAGCGCGAAGGGGACTACCGCGTCGTGTTGCCGGAGACCGAAGACTTCCTCAAGGCCGACCTCCACGACGATCCGAGTGCGGATCTCGCGCAAGCAGAAGGAGCCAAAAAGTGAGTACACGTACGACCGACTCGGATGGACAAACGGGCGCCGGCCTGCTGGTGAAGAGTCTCGAAGCGCAAGGCGTCGAGTACGTGTTCGGCATTCCCGGCGCGAAGATCGATAAGGTATTCGACACGCTGCTCGATTCGCGCATCAAGACGGTCGTCTGCCGCCACGAACAGAACGCCGCGTTCATCGCCGGCGGAATCGGGCGCATGACCGGCAAGGCGGGCGTCGCGTTGGTCACGTCCGGGCCGGGCTGCTCCAATCTGGTCACGGGGCTCGCAACCGCCAACTCCGAGGGCGATCCGGTGGTCGCAATCGGCGGCGCGGTGCCGCTCGCAAATCGCCTGAAGTCGATCCACCAGAGCATGGATACGGTGAATCTGTTCCGGCCGATCACCAAGTTCAGCGCAGAGATCGACGCACGCTCGTCCGTGTCCGAGGTCATTGCCAACGCATTCCGCGCCGCCGAGTCGGGGCGGCCGGGTGCCGCATTCATCAGCGTGCCGCAGGACATCATGACGGGCGCCGCGGACGGCGACGTGCTGACCCCGGTCTGTCCGGAGCGACGTGGCCCCGCCGCCGCCGATGCGGTCGCCGCAGCGGCTATGCTGATCAACCACGCCAAGCGGCCCATTCTGCTGATCGGCCTGCTCGCGAGTCAGCCGCGCGCCGCGGAAGCGGTCGGCGCGCTCCTCGCCAAGACGAGGCTGCCGGTGGTTTGCACGTATCAGGGTGCCGGCGTCGTGCCGCGCGAGTGTTTCGACTGCTTTGCCGGCCGCGTCGGCCTGTTCCACAACCAGGCGGCCGACAGACTGCTGGATGCGGCGGATCTGGTCGTGGCCGTTGGTTACAACCCGGTCGAGTACGAACCCGCGCTCTGGAACAAAGCGCGCAAGCGCGACTTAGTCCATATCGATGTGGTCGCGGCCGACATCGACAACGACTATCGGCCGCAGGTTGAGCTCACGGGAGACGTTGCCGCCTCTCTTTGCGCGCTCGGCGCCGCGGTGCAGCGGCAACCGGCGTCGGCAGACGCGGAACTGCTCAACGAAATCGTTCGCGAACGCGCGCAGTTCGCCAGCCATGCGGCGGCGATGAACGGTATGCCGATTCACCCGATGCGCCTCGTGCACGAGCTGCAGCAGGTGCTGAGCGACGACATGACGCTCTGTCTCGACATGGGATCGTTTCACATCTGGCTCGCGCGCTATCTCTACAGCTTCCGCGCTCGACAGGTGCTGATCAGTAACGGCCAGCAGACCCTCGGGGTCGGCCTGCCGTGGGCGATTGCCGCGTGTCTGGTGCGTCCGCGCGACAAAGTCATTTCGATCTCCGGTGACGGAGGTTTCCTGTTTTCCGCGACCGAGCTCGAGACGGCGGTGCGGCTCAAATGCAATCTGGTGCACCTGGTGTGGATCGACGGCGCGTACGACATGGTGCGCTTCCAGGAGATGGCGAAGTACGGCCGCGCTTCGGGCGTCGAATTCGGTCCCGTCGACGTCGTCCCCTTTGCAGAGTCGTTTGGCGCGCGCGGATTCGTGATCGACTCGCCCGATCAGATCGCTCCGACGCTGAAACGTGCGCTCGCGATGCAGGGACCCGTTGTCGTCGGTATTCCGGTCGACTATCGAGACAACCACCGGCTGATGGAGATGGTCCATCCCGGCGTGCTGAACTAACTCACATCGCAGCCAACTCTGGAGAGCGATATGACAGCCACACGGAGTCACCGCGTCGAGGAAGACGCGCTCGGAAACGTCGAGGTTCCCGCCGATCGTCTGTGGGGCGCCCAAACGCAACGCTCGCACGGCAATTTCCCGATCGGCGTGCAGCGTTATCGCTGGGGCCGGCCGGTGATCCGCGCGCTCGGCATCCTCAAGAAATGCGCCGCGCTCGCGAACGAAGACCTCGGCCAGTTGCCGCGCGAGAAGGTCGAACTGATCGTGCGCGCCGCGCAGGAAGTGATCGACGGCAAGTTGGACAGCGAGTTCCCGCTGGTCGTCTTCCAGACCGGGTCGGGCACGCAGACCAACATGAACGCCAACGAGGTGATCGCCAACCGCGCGATTCAGCTCGCCGGTGGGATCGTGGGTTCGAAGCGTCCGGTCCATCCGAATGACCACGTGAATCACAGCCAATCGTCGAACGACACCTTCCCGACCGCGATGCATATCGCGACCGTCGAGCAGGTGACCAACGTGCTGATGCCCGCGATTCGAGCCCTGCAAGCAACGCTCGACGCGAAGGCGCGTGCGTTTTACGGCGTCGTCATGGTGGGCCGCACGCACCTGCAGGACGCCACACCGCTCACGCTCGGCCAGGTCATTTCCGGCTGGGCGGCGCAACTCGACCAGGCGTTGGACACCATCGTGCGCACGTTACCGGGGCTCTGTGCGCTCGCCATCGGCGGGACTGCCGTCGGCACCGGCTTGAATGCCGATCCACGCTTCGGTGAAGCGGCCGCGCGCAAGATCGCGCAGGAGACCGGCAAACCGTTCGTCTCGGCGCCGAACAAGTTCGCTGCGCTTTCTGCGCACGACGCGATGGTCGACATGAGCGCCGCGCTGCGCACGCTGGCAGGCGCCCTAATGAAGATCGCGAACGATCTTCGCTGGTACGCGTGCGGACCGCGCGCGGGGTTTGCCGAACTGAAGATCCCGGAGAACGAGCCGGGCTCGTCGATCATGCCCGGCAAGATCAATCCGACGCAGTGCGAAGCATTGACGATGGTCGCCGTGCAGGTGTTCGGCAACGACCATGCGGTCGCCTTCGCAGGGTCGCAAGGCAACTTCCAGCTCAACGTCTACAAGCCGGTCATGCTGCACAACGTGCTCGAGTCGATCCAGCTGTTGGCCGAGGCGACGCAATCGTTCAATGACCGTTGCGCCGTAGGGATCGAGCCGAACGAGAAGCGCATCCGCGAGCACCTCGACAATTCGCTGATGCTGGTGACCGCCCTGAACCCGCACATCGGCTACGAAAAAGCGGCGCAGATTTCCCTGAAGGCGTACCGCGAGGATCTCTCGCTTCGGCAGGCCGCGCTCGCGCTGGGTTTCGTGACCGCGGATCAGTTCGACGCGTGGGTACGGCCGCAGGACATGACGCACCCGCTCGTCTTCACGAAGTGACCTCACACCCCTCAGCGATCCTGTCACGCAGTTCGTCTTGGCATGTGACGCGATGGCGGCCGTGGTCGATCCGGACATCTGCGCGTGACAACTGAAACGTTCGCACCCGTTTCGTGAAACTACCCCGACACGCCACACGATTTTCATGTCTCCATGCGAGCGGCTCGACGGAACCGCATGCAAAACGTCACGAAACCACGGCACGTTGGAGAACGACATGCAACAACAGACGAGCAAAGCCCCGCCGATTCACACCCCGCAAGGTGAAGATCTGCTGAACGATCCTATCCACAACAAAGGTACGGCCTTCAGCGCGGCAGAGCGCAAGAAGTACGGCCTCGAAGGTCTGCTGCCGCACGCGGTGCAACCCATTGAGCGGCAGGTCGAGCGCGTCCTCACGCACCTCGACGCGAAAACGAGCGACCTCGAACGCTACATCTACCTGATCGGCCTCAACGACCAGAACGAGACGTTGTTCTACCGAACCGTCATGTCGGACCCGGCGCGTTTCATACCGATCCTGTACGACCCGACGGTTGCCGATGCGTGCTTGAGCTTCGGCCACATCTATCGCCGCCCGCGCGGCATGTACATCACTCGCGAGATGAAGGGCCGCATTGCCGAGGTGCTGCGCAACTGGCCGCGGCGCGACGTGCGTTTCGTCTGCGTATCGACCGGCGGGCGCATTCTTGGTCTCGGCGACATCGGCGCAAACGGCATGGGTATTCCGATCGGCAAACTGCAGCTGTACACCGCCTGCGCCGCGGTGCCTCCGGACGTGATGCTGCCGGTCCTGCTCGACATCGGCACGACCAATGCCGCGCTGCGCGCCGACCCGTTGTATCTCGGGGTTCGCGAAGCGCCGCCGTCCGAGAAAGAACTCGACGAACTGACTGACGAGTTCATCGAGGCGGTGCAGCAGGTCTTTCCGGGTTGCTGCATCCACTTCGAAGACTGGAAAGGCACCGACGCGATCCGCATGCTGAAGCGCTATCGCGACAAGGTGTTGTGCTACAACGACGATATCCAGGGCACGGCAAGCATCGTGATCGCCGGGCTGACGACGGCGCTGCAGATCGTCAACGCACCGCTTTCACAACAGCGCATCGTATTTCTCGGCGCCGGCTCGGCGGGAATCGGCATCGCCAACATGGTCGTCTCGGCGATGCAGCTGCAAGGGCTATCGCAGCAGGATGCACGCGCCCGGATCACGATGCTCGACGTGAACGGCTTGCTCGAGCCGTCGCGCACCGACCTCACCGAAGATCAGAAGGTGTACGCGCACAAGGCGCCGCCGTCGAAGGATCTCGTCGAGGTGCTCGAGGCAGCCAAGCCAACGGTTCTGATCGGAGTGAGCACTCGAGGCGGCGCATTCACGCAGCGCGTGGTCGAGACGATGAGCCGGCTCAACGAGCGGCCCATCGTTTTTGCGCTGTCGAATCCGACCCATAAGGCGGAGTGCACCGCGGAGCAGGCCTACACCTGGTCGAAGGGCAAAGCCCTCTTTGCCGCCGGGGTGCAGTTCCCGGATGTAGAACTGAACGGCCAGACCTTCTATCCGGGGCAGGCGAACAACTTCTACATCTACCCGGCGATCGGCCTTGCGGCGTATGTGGCGCGGCCGCGGCGGATCACCGATGAATGCTTCATCGCTGCGGCGCGGGCGACAGCCGATCAAGTCGGGCCGGAACTGCGTGCGCGTGGCCGGCTGTATCCAAGCCAGTCGAACATCCTCGAGACGGAAGTGACAACCGCGTCGCGCGTCGCCGAATCGATGTTCGATCAGGGGCTCGCGCAGGTCGACCGCCCGCGTGATATCCGCAGCTGGGTCGAGGCTCAGCTCTACGACCCGCAGTACCGCGGCTGATTCAGCGAAGTAACTCCACCGTTCGAGGTCCGCCGCCGCGAGGCGTCGGACTGCGGAGATCGCCATGTTCATCATCGAGACTCTACGTCACAACCCCGAAGTCGCTCTCTTCCTCACGCTCGCGCTCGGTTTCTGGTTTGGTAAGTACAAGATCGGTTCCTTCGGTCTCGGCGTCGTAACCACCACCCTGATCGCGGGGCTCTTGGTCGGACAGTTCAACATCACGATCGCCCCGGTCGTGCAGAACACCTTCTTCATGATGTTTCTGTTCGCGGTCGGCTACAGCGTCGGCCCGCAGTTCTTCCGCGCGCTGAAAAAGGAGGGTCTGCCGCAGGTGGCGTTCGCATTGATCGTCTGTGCGTCGGGGTTCGCGACTGCATACGTCGTTGCACGCGCGCTCGGATACGACCCCGGCCTCACGGCCGGGCTGCTCGCCGGCGGATACACCAATTCGGGAACGCTCGGTGTCGCGAGCGCGAACATGAGCCAGCTGGGTCTCGATCCCGAACGGACGAAGGAGATGGCAAGCCTCGCGGCGATTGCATACGCCGTGACGTACCCGTTCGGCACAGCCGGTGCCGCATGGTTCCTTTCGTCGCTCGCGCCGAAACTGCTTGGCGTCGATCTTGCCTCGGCCTGCAAAGAGTACGAGGCGCAGATGGGAAGTCGCGACGACGCCGGCGAGTCGGCGTACCGGCCACTGAGCACGCGTGTCTATCGGCTCGAGAACCAGAGCTTCGTCGGCAAGATGCCGCGGGAATTGGACGGCGCCTTGGCAGGCGCGTTCATCACGCGTCATCGTGAAGCCGGGAAGATCTTCGAGCCGGACGCGGACGCACCCATCCAACGAGGCGCCATGCTCGCCATCTCCGGATCGCCCGAGGTTCTGTTGGAGATCGAAGCAAACGTCGGCCCGGAGGTGAACGACGCCGAACTTCTACGAGTTCCCGTCGAGCAGCTCGATATCGTCGTCAGGAAGAAGGAAGCAGCGAACCGAACGGTTGCAGCGCTGGAAGCCGACGAACTCGCGCGTTACGGGCGGCCCGTCTTCCTCGTTCGTTTGACGCGCGCCGGACACAACGTCGCGGTCACTGCCGACCTCGAGATCCGTCGCTGGGATCTGCTGACGGTCCGGGGCGCACGTAGCGATGTCGAGAGCCTCGCCAAGTCACTGGGTTATGCCGACCGCGCCACATCACAGTCCGACATTGCCTTCATGGCCGCCGGCATCGTCATCGGCAGCTTGATCGGTGCGCTGACCCTCCACGTCGGCAACATTCCGCTCAGCCTCAGCACCAGCGTCGGAACGCTGCTTGCGGGCCTGGTGTTCGGCTATCTGCGCTCCACCTATCGCACGTTCGGGCGCATTCCCGATCCCGCGCTGTGGATCTTCAACAACGTCGGCCTGAACGGCTTCATCGCCGTCGTGGGGCTGAACGCGGCCTCCGGCCTGGTCGCCGGTCTCGAGGCGCACGGGATCAGCCTGTTCCTCGCCGGCATCGTCGTTTCGCTCGTGCCGCTCGTCGTGGGCGTCTACGCGGGCAAGTATGTCTTCAAATTCAACGCCGGCATTCTGCTCGGTGCCTGCGCCGGTGCTCGCACGACGACCGCCGCGCTGGGCGCGCTGCAGGAGGTGTCGAAGAGCACCGTTCCCGTGATCGGCTACACGGTGCCCTATGCCGTTGGCCGTATCGTGCTTGCCTTGTGCGGCGTAGCCATCCTGTTGGTCATGCAGTGAGTGAGTCGACGACGCGGGATGTCCCGGCCTTGAAGTCGCTGCCCTTCGTGCTCAGCGTCATTGCGGGCAGCATGGACGTGATCGGTTTCCTGGGTCTCAACGGCCTCTTCACGGCACACATCACCGGCAATCTGGTCGTGCTCGCGGCGCACGTCGTCATCGGCAGCGATGCCCGGCTGGCGCCGATCATCTCGGTACCCGTTTTCATTGCCGCGCTCGCCGCAACGAAATTCTTCGCAGCCGGGCTGGAGCGCGCGCGCATCGCGCCGCTCGCCGTCCTGCTGCTGCTGCAGTTGCTGTTGATCTTAGGCTTTCTCGCCGTCTGCTTCTTTGAAGGTGTCCACGCCGGCCTCGACACGCCGAGCATGGTCGTCGCCGGCATGCTGGGCGTGTCGGCGATGGCCGTGCAGAACGCACTCGTGCGGATCGCGCTCCCGGGGGCACCGGCAACGGCGGTGCTGACCACGAACATCACGCTGTTCACGCTGGATCTCGTCGAGCTGCTGATCGGGGGCGATACGCAGCGCGTCGCGCAGGCGCGTGAGCGGTCGAGCCGCACGTGGCCCGCGATTGCGGGATTCCTGGTCGGCTGCGTCGTGGGTGCCGCGTGCGAATCAGCTGTAGGCCTCAACGCGCTCGCACTGCCAACCGGGCTTGCGCTCGCTGCGCTGCTCCTGGTTCTCGTCGCAAACTCGAGACCCGCTTCCGCACAAGGCACGCCGCGCCTTATCTGAGTCGTTAGCGACTCATGCTCCGACGCTGCGGCCGAGCCATCGTTACGCCTGAAACGCCCGTCGGCTGCGCGCGAAGCCAAGCCGACATACGAGCCGCGTTCAATGTACTCGCCGTGCCCCGCGCGCGGATCAATGAACCGTCCTCACGCGGTCAACGCGACCCGGCGTAGGGAAAGGAGATCGCCATGGAATTGCTTTTCGATGCGCTTCGCCATCATGCCGAGCTGGCCTTGTTCCTGACCCTCGCGGTCGGATACTGGTTCGGCGACCTGAAATTCGGTTCGTTCAGCCTCGGCGTCGTGCCGAGCACGTTGATCGCCGGTCTGATCGTCGGGCAACTCGGCATCAAGATGCCCGACGTCCTGCAGCAGACCTTCTTTCTGAGTTTCCTGTTCGCCGTCGGCTACAGCGTCGGCCCGCAGTTCTTCGCATCGCTAAAAAAGGATGCGCTGCCGCAGGTCGCGTTCACGCTGATCGTGTGTGCGAGCGGATTCGCCACGGCGTGGATGGCCGCGAAGGTGATGGGATACGGCCCGGGTCTCGCTGCGGGACTGGTCGCCGGCGGCCTCACCAACTCGGGGACGATCGGCGTCGCGGCGGCCAATATCGGGCAGGTCGGCCTGGATGCGGCGCGATCCGCCGCCGAAGCGAGCCTGATCGGAATCGCGTACGCCGTCACCTTGCCGTTCAGCGGCATCTTCACCGCGTGGTTCCTGTCATCCGCCGCGCCCAAATTTCTGAGAGTCGACCTCCCCAAGGTTTCGAAGGAGCTCGAAGCCAAGATGGGGACGCACGCTGCGACGGGCGAATTGGCCTATCAACCGGTTGTCGCGCGCGCCTATCGGCTCGCGAACGCAACGCTCGTCGGTCGTACACCGCGTGAGTTGAACGGCGCTTTGCAAGGGGCGGTCGTCACGCGCTTCCGGCAAGGAAACACCATCGTCGACGCCGCTGCTCAGTCCGTCATCCCGCAGGGCGCCACGCTGGTGCTCTCGGGATCGCCGCATGCCCTCTTCGCTGCAAACGAGACGATCGGTCCCGAAGTGGAGGACAACGAGCTGCTCGCGTATCCGGCCGAGGAACTCGACATCGTCGTCACGAACAAGAAGGCCGTAGGCCGCACTGTGCAGGAACTGGAACAGCACGAGCTCGGGCGCTACGGCCGGCGCCTCTTCCTCATGCGCGTGACGCGCGGCGGCCAGCCGATCGCGACAACCCCGGACGTCAGGATCGAACACTGGGACGTGCTGACGATTCGCGGCGACAGGAAGAACGTCGACGATCTCGCGAAATCGCTCGGCACGCCGGACCGCCCGTCGTCGAAATCGGACGTTGCGTTCCTCGGCGTCGGCATCGTGATCGGCGGACTCGTCGGTCTCATCACCTTCGAGGTCGGCGGCGTGCCGCTGGGCTTGAGCACCGGCGTCGGTACGCTGCTCGCTGGGCTCGTGTGCGGTTATCTGCGCTCCAAGTACCGAACCTTCGGTGGGATTCCCGCACCCGCGCTGTGGGTTTTCAACAATGTCGGCCTCAGTGGATTCATTGCCGGGATCGGCCTCAACGCCGGTCCCGGCCTGGTCTCCGGCCTCGAAACGTACGGCGTCGGTCTGGTCATCTCCGGGCTCGTCGTCACGTTCGTGCCGCTCATGGTCGGTCTGCTGCTCGGCAAGTACGTTTTCAAATTCCACCCAACGATACTGTTGGGTGCCGTCGCCGGCGCACGCACGTTCACTCCGGCGCTCGGCGCGATACAACAGGCGGCGCAGAGTACGCTGCCGGCCGTGGGCTACACCCTCCCTTATGCGCTGGGTCGCATCATTCTCGCGATCTTCGGCATCGCGATTCTGCTCGTCACCAAATGAGTGAATGACTACTCGGTCGGCCTGCAATCATGATCTCGATGATCCTGAACACGATGCTGCCGATCGTCGTCACGCTGATGCTGGGCTTCGCGGCGGCCTGGCACCACGACTTCAACGCGAAGGAAGCGACCGTCCTCAACCGCATGGTGCTCACCTACGCGGTGCCCCTTTCGGTGTTCGTTGGCACAGTCGGCACGTCGCGCACCAACCTGATCCACAGCGTCCCGCTCGCGCTTGCCATTTTGGTCGGCATCATCGGCATGTACGCGCTCGTCTACCTGCTCTGCCGCGTCGTGTTTCGCTTCACGATGCCGACCTGCGCGTTGGCCGCGTTGACGGCATCCGGCCCTGCCGTGCCGTTCTTCGGCCCGGCCATCCTGGGTAACGCGCTCGGCGCCGACAGTGCGGTACCCATTGCCGTGACCAGCATCGTCATCAACATCACCATCGTGCCGTTCACGATCTTTTTGCTCACGATGGGTCGCACGCGCCGGAGCGTGCCGGCGTCGGCCAGGCGCGCCGCACCCGCAGAAGCCGCGCAAGTTGCGGGCGCCCTCGTCATGGAACGACTCGCGATGGCAAGCGGACCCAAACTCGCACCGTCGGGCGCCGCCGTCGCCGCGGTCGCGGCAGCACCGGGACGTGCGAGCGCGGTGTTCATCGAACATCTCGAGGAGACGATCAGGAAGCCGCTCGTCTGGGCGCCGCTGCTCGGCTTCGCACTGGTGCTGTGCGACGTTCACGTGTCCGACCTCGTCGGCAACTCCTTGCTGCTGCTCGGACACGCATCGGGCGGCGTCGCTCTGTTCGCAGCCGGCATCATCCTCGCTGCATACAAGGTCAAGCTCGATCGGTACACCGGGTTGCTCGTGCTGCTGAAAAACGTCGTGCAGCCGGCGCTCGTATTCGGGGGCCTGCTGTGGCTCGGATTCGGCGGCATTGTCGTTTCCCAGGCAGTGATTGCGCTGGCGATTCCGGTGATGCCGATCGCGGTGATGCTCGCGCTGGAGTACGGCGTGGCCGAAGAGTACGCCCCCTCGATCATGTTGCTCAGCACACTCGCCTCCGTCTTCACGGTCGGTGGATTCATCGCGCTGACCGTCTAGCTGAGACCACAGCACCAGGCACAGCGTGGCTTGTTTTTTGCTGAATGTTTTTTTGCTACAGACGCAATGCGCCCTGTCGGGCGTGAAGGCGTGCCGAAACACGAGTGCGTTTCCATGTCCCTCCGCTGCAGTCTCACAACGGGAGTCCTCGCGTGAAAATCAAGATCGTCGAACCGCGTACCTTGGGCCTGATGGCG
>Ga0335076_10006019_pt1 | contig 12239 bp, 10 predicted proteins | sample Lox_Sample_25_FD_206717 | JGI IMG/M metagenome (GOLD analysis project Ga0335076, IMG submission 206717) | Soil microbial communities from Loxahatchee National Wildlife Refuge, Florida, United States - Lox_Sample_2.5 | ecosystem: Environmental > Terrestrial > Soil > Wetlands | place: USA...
TGATGCCGGCTCGCGCTCTTCAGCGCGCCGCAGTGCTCGATCAGGCCTAGAGCGTCGGTGACGTGCGCCGCTTCGGCGCGGATCTCCACATTGGCACTCTGCGGACTAGCCAGCGCCGAATACTAGCCAGCGCCGAATGCATGGTCACATCGTGGCCATCAGCGTCGCGCCTCGGGCACTCCGATTGCCTCACTTTGAGTCTCAGCTGTACGGAACGTCTCTGTGCGCGCAGCGAGCGGTCTGCCGGTCTGCCAATGACCGCCTGATATCCCGGTGCTCGAAGGAACGCACAGGACCACCGGAAAGGTCCACATATGCGATACGCCCTTCGCAGCAGTCTCATCGCGCTTGCGGTTGCCGGAACCTCGATTGCACCGACGGCGCAAGCCCAGCAGTTCAGCCTCAACATCTCGACACCGAACGTTCAAATCGGCATCAACGTGCCGGCGTATCCGAACCTCGTCGTCGTGCCCGGCTATCCCGTCTACTACGCGCCGCAGCTCCCCGAGAACTACTTCTTCTACGACGGCCTGTACTGGGTCTACGCGAATGACGGCTGGTACTGCAGCGACTGGTACAACGGCCCATGGAGCACAGTGGCGCCTGAGGTCGTGCCGGACTTCATCCTGCGTGTGCCGGTACGCTACTACCGGGTTCCGCCGCCATACTTTCGCGGCTGGAGTGCCGAGGCACCGCCCCGCTGGGGCGAGCACTGGGGTCCGACATGGCAACAGCGACGCGCCGGCTGGGATCGGCGCACAACAGCGCCGCCGCCGGCACCGCTGCCGACTTACCAGCGCGCATACAGCGGCAGCCACTACCCGTCGGTCGAGGAGCAGCGCACACTGCACGTCGAGAAGTATCGCTATCAACCGCACGAGGCGGTCGTGCGCGAAGCCTACGCGGCGGAACGCGAGCATCGACCCGCGGCCAGGAACGAACCGCCGGGTCAACGCGAACAGGGTACTACCGAGCAACGGGACCAGCAGCAACGGCAGGCCGCGCAGCAACGTGCTCCAGAGCACAAGGACTCCAAGAGCGAGGCGCAGCGGCGCGATGCCGAGCGGCGCGACGAGCAGAAGGCTGCGCAACAACGCGCGCAGCAACACCGCGACGCCGAGCAGCGGCCGCAGGCAGCGCAGCCGCGCGAACCGCAGCGCAAGGAGGCTGAGCACGAACAGCAGCAACGTCAGGCAGCGCAACAGCAGCGTGAGCAGCAGCAGCATCAGGCGGCGCAACAGCAGCACGAGCAGCAACAGCGTCAGGCAGCGCAACAGCAGCGCGATCAGCAGAAACGTCGCGACACCGAGAAGCGCGAGCAGCAACCACAAGCGTCGCGCGAGGCCCCAGTCCAAACCGCCGACCGCTCCGAGCGCAGCGCACCGCGGGCGAGCCACCCGCGTGAGGAACCACGCAAGAAAGTTGAGAGCAACCAGAACCCGGACGACGAGAGCAAGGGCAACCACAAGTAGCAGAGCACTGAGCTCGAGCTGAAGGCCGGCATGCGGCGGGACGCGCCTTCTCCCGCCGCCTCCCACGCCCGCGGTACACCACGCGTGAATACTCCGTCGCAGTACGGAACTGATTGACTCACAGTTCCGACTGAGTGCGCGGACGAGTTTGACCGCGACCATCGAGGGAGATTTCAATGGCATGCAATGCGTGCGAAACCTCGTTTCAGGGCTATCAGACGCTCGTCGTCACCGTCAACAAGAGCGGCAACAACGCGACCCTCTGGATTCAGAATCAGGGCCGCAACATCGCGTTGATCCGGCGTGTGCTCCTCTGCGTGCAGTATCCGGCCGGCGGCAGCACCGTGCTCTATCTGAGGGCTCCGCCGGATCCGATCGGATGGGCCTACCCGTCCACGTATCTGGAAACAGGAACCGGTGCGACGTACTACACGCTGAACAATCTTCCCGCGGGGGCAATCGTCCAGGCGCAGGCTGAATACATCGAGATCGAGGGCCGCGCGCGAAGCTGCCCGACAACCTTGTGAGGCTCCCGATGGCAACGTCGTATTTCAGGTTGGAACAGACTGGTGCAAAGGCAGAGGCAGAACTGGCCGGGATCGCCGGCGCAGTCGTCTTGCGGGTCGATCGGCGCAAGGACAAGACCACGATCTACTTCTCGGCCGACAAGCGAGATCCGGCCTCGAAACAACTGCGGGCGCGCGCGTCCGAGGTCAAGTTAGCCGACGTCACCAAGCTTTGAGCGAATACGGGGGTTGCCCCCGCGGCGCCCAGCCGTGGACACCCCCCGCACCGAGCGCCTAATCTGCGGCCGGTTCGCTCATCTCCGCTGCAATTCTGTTAGACCAGGCGGAGCCGCTTCTAACTCTTGCCTGCCGGAGCTCTGCTCCCTGGATCGCGAATGCGCGCGCAGCACAAGGAAGCCCGGCTCAAAGGCGAGGCGCTGGTCGACGGCGAGGGTGCGATCTGGCTTCCTTACGACTTGCCGCACCGAAGACACAGCACCGGGTCATGGACCTTGATCTCCGAGCGGCGCGATGTCCTGCACGCGGGACGGCGACGGTTCCGACTCCAGGCCTCCGACAGCCGAGAGCTGCACGTACTCAACGGCATGGGGGTCACGCTTGGTGACTCGGTGATCGGCATGAGCGTCCTCGCTTGGGTGAAGACCGAGCATCCGTCGTTGCAGATTCACCTCTACCGCTCGCCACACACGCCGACCTACGTCGAGCGGCTCTATCAACTGGCGAACAGCATCATCGAGCCGGTGCGATATCTGCCTTGGCCGCTTCTAGCGCTTCCCAAGCATCTCGTCGATCTGTCCGACTTCCTCCATTGGCCGCGGTTCACAACCGAACCGATGGTGGATTTCTTTCTGGAGGCACTTGGACTCGATCCAAGCGCAATGCCCGCGCGCGCGAAGCAAAACACCTGGCTGGCCGCTCTGCCCCTGCCGGAGTTGCCACCACCTTGGAACGGCAGTCCTTATGTACTCATGTGTGATCGCTCGAGTACGCCGTTGCGCAGCATCCCGCCACGACACGCGCTTGCGTTGGTTGACCGAGCCTGGGAGCGCTACGGACTGCCGGTGGTCGGGTTCCATGAACTTCCCCATCCCCACTGGCACGACGTGTCCGGCCTCGCCGCGACGACAGAGCAATTCATGGCCTGGGTCAGGGGCGCACGCGTGGTGATTGGAACCGACAGCTCCGCGGTTCACCTTGCGGCCGGCTTCGACGTTCCCACCCTTGCAGGATTCGCCAGCATCAATCCGGTGCTTCGGGTTCGGGACTACCCACGTTGCACAGCACTTGATCTGCGCACGCCGTTGACGGATGGCCTGCATGCCAGCGACGATCCGGTCTTGCTGCGCGAAGTCGACACCTCCTGGCAAACGTTCTTGCAACAGGAAGTGATTCCCTGGCCGGAGCCGGCGGATCTGTCAGCTTTCCATCAGGTCTGACGCCCGTCGGCACATCCTTCTAACAAGGAGAGAGCGCGAATGAACGCTCGCTTGATCGTCCTGATCCTTTGCGCGCTGGCGCCCCAGATTTTCCCTTGTGCGGCGCTCGCCCAGCAGCCACCCAGCGTCGCCGACTTGACGGCGGTCATAGGAAAGAGCTTCGGCCCCACAAAACAGGTTGAAGTCCGCGACCCGTTCTACAACCTCGCCGCCTTCACCATCATCATCCCGAAGGACTGGTTCTTCGAAGGCACCGTGCTGCATGGTCCGGGATGCACGGGGTCCTACTACCAGAGCATCGCCTACCGCGCTTACAGCCCGGACGGAGCCTTCGGCGTGCAAGTCGCACCCCGTCTTGACTACTACTACTGGGAGGAGGACAACGCGCGTCCTCCCGGTCCAGCCTGCAAATTCTTTACGCCGATGTCCTCCGCCGACTACGCCTCCATGTTCGTCTATCGCAACCGCCCGAAGGCGCACATCGACCGCAACGAGCCCGTACTCAACCTGCAGCAGTCCCTCGAGCATTTTGAAAGGGAGAACGAGGCGATGGAACGCTCGGCGCGGTCGATGCGCATGCCCGCGCAACACACCGACATCGACTTCACTCGCACGCGCCTGCACTTCGAATGGCTGGGTATGCGCGAAGAGGAGTGGCTTCGCGTCGACATGACGTATCACTACTTTCCCAAATCTGTTTTCGTCTACGACGGCGGACCGCACCCCGGCCGACAGGAATGGCGGTATTTTCTGGGTGTCTCGAGCAATCTTTCCAGCCGCCGCGCGCCTCTGGGCAAGCTCGATCAATACGACCCGGCGCTGGCCGCGATCATCAGTTCCGTGCTTTTGACCGCGGAGTTCCAGCAGGCCACCAGCAAGCGCCAGCAGGAGCTGTCGGATGCGATCATCCATTCCATTCAGACGCAGACGCAGATCAACCGGCAGAACTCGGAGGCATTCATGAATACCATGAGGGCGGAGCACAATGCCTCCATGGCGGCTCAGAAACAGCGGTTTCAGCTTGGCCAGCAGGAGGCCGCAGGTCAGATGAACGCCCGGACGCAGCAGACCCAGAAATTCATTGGCCAGATGAATCAGAGCACGGCGCGAACCCGCGACTATCAGGACGCCCTGCTCGACCAGCAGTACTACGCGAACCCGCGCACGGGCGAGACGGCGACCATCAGCGGGCGCTTGAATCACACGTTCGCCAACGGTCCGATGTCAAGCAATGCAACGACCATCTTGCAGACCGACTCGAACCTCAACCCGAACGGTGCCGGCGGCGGCAACTGGGTCGAGTTGACGCCGATCCATCACTAGGCAGGGTTGCGCGACCGGATCCCGTGTCTCAAGGCGCCGGCACCCCCGTCGAGAGCTGCACCACACGCGCCGCGGGAATCACGTCCGGAGCGAATCCGGCGCCGAACACGCGCATCACCGTGAACTCATTCAGGCGCACGGTCGTCACGCCGTCGCTGGCGAGCACGGTCCCGGCGGGACGGAAGTAGAACCCGTCGCGCGGGTTGTTCGCGAACAGCGTCGTGACGTAGTTGAACGCCGCTCCGATCGTCTGCTGCACGCGCGTCCAGCTTCCCACCGCCGCGTTGACCGCGGTAACCGTATTCGTCGTTTCTTCCGTCGTCGGCACGCTGAGGTCGCCGGCGATGTTGAAATTGAAGTTGTACGCAACCGTGCCGATGTCAGGGAGCGCGATCGCCAGCTGCGGGGTCCAGATCGCGAATCCACCGTCGGTGTCGACGTTGACCATCATCAGGTAACCACCGCCGGAGCGGTACGCGAACAACCGTCCACCAGTCGTGTGCGTGGCAGCGTCTGCAAGATCGAACCCGCCATCGGCATTCGCCTGCAGCGGCGCAAGCAGAGCGAGAACCGGCGCGGTCAACGTGACGCAGGTGTCGATCGCCCAGGTACTGTCATTGGAACACTGCGTGCCGGCGGCGAATGCGCCGCTGCTGTCAAACGTGGTAGAGCCGGCGAAAGGCGTGAAAGCCGCTCCCGCCTGGTCCATCCCCAGTTGCTGCCAGGCTCCGGCCAGTTCAGAAACGACGTGAGCTTGTTCGGGGATCGCAAGCAACATCTTGTATGTCGCGCCTCCGTCGAGCGAATAGCGGCCCGTCCATACGCCGGCCTGGGAAACGACAATCTCGCCCGTCCAGCCACCGCCACTGTCGGCGAAGCGGCAGGCGCTGATCGGTGTCCACGTCCCATCGCTGCCATCGGGCCGAGCGACCGACAGTGCGCTCGCGTCGATCGTTGCGATGCCAAACTGAGCGCTCAGAGCACCGCCCGGCGTCGGCGTGAAGACGCGATACCGGCCGCTCCTCAGCACGGAGCATGTGGCTGCGGCTGGCTTGAGCAGCATTGCCGCCGGCAAGGACGCTTGCACGTTCGGTGCTATCACCGCGACACCCTGTTCGACAACGACCGTCGTGAACGTCGCCAGTGTGGTACCCGCCGCGGTCAGCGCTGCAGCCAGCGCATCGAGCGCCTGCGCATATGCGTTGCCCCCGGAGCCGCCGGAGTCGGCGATCAGTACGGCCGTCAGCCAGTCGAACGTGCCCACGTTGACGCCGGCTGCGGCCAGTGTCTCCTGCACGGCGTCCTGCGCCGCCTGAACCCGCGCCGTGGTCAGGCTCGCCGCGGTTGTTGCGTCGAACGCGCTGAAGTACGACGCCGGGTCTTGCAACGCAGTCTGCGCAACCAGCAGCTGAGTGAGCGGCGAAAGATTGCTGGTTGCCGCGCTTCCGCTGCCAAGCGCGAACGAATGGAGCAAGTCGCTGCCGACGCCGACTTCCAGCACGCACGGAAGCTGCCCGTTCGCGACCGTGATGCTGAAGTTGCCACTCGCGTCTGTCGTCGCCGTTCCGGTGCCCGCGGCACACCGCGCGCTGACGCTCTGCATCGCGATCGCGGAACCGATCGCCGCCGTGCCGGAGACTACGACCGGTGCGCTGTTGACAGGGGGCGGCGGCGCGGCCGAGTTGCCGCCCCCGCCACACGCTGCAAGACAGCCGGCAATGGAAGCAATTGCCAGTGCACGCAGCTTGATCGCGAAGTCATGTCGTATCGCAGGCGTTTCACCCTTGCGCCGATTCATCATGTCCCTCTCCTGTTCAATGTGGCCGTCCTGGCCGATTTCACCGATGCGGTGCCTTCTGCAACCGCGGTGACGGCGTTGTACGGTTGGGCGAGTGACTCGCGGGTGACTGCGACCGTCACGCCGCCGCGCCTGCGCGGCGAACGCTCATCGGTCGCTGAAGAAGTTGCGCACGCGCGCCGACGATGTCGACGTGCGTACGGGCCGATTTACGGCGCGGATATCTCGATGCGGTTGAAGCCCGTGGTCGGCGCCAGGCCGAGTGCCTGGAATGCCGGCAACGCAGCCGGCACCTCGGCAGCCATGAGTTGGATGTCGACGATGTAGGTTCGCTTGCGCTGATACAGGCCGGGCTTGAGTCCGGCCTCTTTCAGCTGCGCCGCCAACCGCTCCGCCGCGGCCTTCGGACCATCAGCGCGAACCGTCTGCACGCTGCCGCCGCCCGCGGTCTGCGGCGGCAGGTCGTAGTCGGGCCGGATCACGAATTGCTGGATCGCCAAGACCGCGACCAGCAAGGACGCGGCGAGCGCGAGCAGCGGCCGACGCCGGCGCCACCACGGAAACTCGATGACGTTCGAGGGGGGCGCCACTGAAGGCGTGGGCGGCGGCCCGCTCCCGGGCGCGGCCGTAGATCCAAACAAACCTTCACTGCGCAGGCGCTGACGAAGCGTCTCGCGCATGCTGTTCATCGCTTCATCGCCGGTCGCGGCGGCGATGTGCGGATCGGCCTCCAGTTCGCGCGCGCGCTGCTCGAGTGCGACGCGCAGCGCGACGCCCTCGCGTGCCGCGGGTGAAGCACCGGCACGGCGTTCCCCCGATAACCCCGCGAACCAATCGCGGTCGGCGTCGTTCGCGTCGTCGGGGCCGTTAGTTGGCGTCTCGCTCATCGTTGCCTCGTTGCCAATTCGGCCACAGTTCCAGGCAATCGTGCAAGTCGGGGCCGATCAACTGGCGTGCGCTGTACACACGGCTCTTCGCCAGGTTGGCATCACCGCCAAGCAGTTCGGCAATCTCCTCCAGGCTCATTTCCTCCACATGCCTGAGGAGCAGCAGCTGCGCCATGTTCGGATGCGCTGTCTCGAAGCGCCCGAATACACGTCGAACGCAGCGGACGAAGTCGAACCAGTCCTCCGGTGTCGAAGCGCCGGACGAGAGGAGCGTCTCGACCTCGACCAGGACCGCTTCGACATCGATGCTCTTCAGTTGCGATCGTTCTTCGCGCTCGTCCAGATCGCGCAGCCAGGCAATCCTGAGGAAGCCGCGCAGCCAGATACGCACCGGCACATTTTCCGGCCAGCGATGGGCACTGCGCGCAATCTCGATCCAGAGTTCTTGCGCGACATCGCGTGCTTTCTCCGTGTCCGGATGAAATTTCCACGCGAGGCGCTTCACGAACAACTGTCCATAAGCCCGGAACAGCGCGTCCCATGCCGCCTCGGCGGACGGCCCGCGTGCAGCCAACTCTCGCATCCACTGCGCCTCGGCCGCATCGCACGCCGCATCGCCGTCTTTGAAGGTGTTCCGTGTGTGCATGGCCCCAATGAATTCAACAGCGTAGCGCGACGTCGCGCGCGCCCCTCTATCACTCGTATTGGTTAGCGCCACCCACCAACCAAACGCTTGTCTCCGCCGGCTTGGTCTCCGTGCGACCGCCAATCCCTGGCTCCGCACACACCAGGAGAACAAGCATGAAAGCTCAAACACGTGACGTTTTGGTGGCTTCGTGTCTTACGCTGGTCGGCCTCGCGATCTGCACGTTCGCGCAGGCGGATGAGGTGGTCCCGGCCTATGTCTCGCCGGGCATCGGCACGCTCTTCCGCTGGCTGTTTGGCTATTGACCCATCAGGCCGCGCGAGCGGCCTCGTGTTGCCTTCGACGCCGCGCTCGTCGCGGCGTCTTTCTTCATTGGTCCAGCAGGACACGATTGACAGCATTGCGCCCGCAGAACGCGTGCCGCCTCTCAGGCGCCAAACGCGACAACGCCATGTCCAGCCACTGGCGCGCACGTTTGACGCAATCCACCTGGCGCCGCGCGTCTCCGACTCGTTGCCAGACTCGTGACAAATCGAGCCAGGTCTCCGGCGGATAGCACTTCGCACTCAGGCCAGCGTCCGCGTGCGGCTCCAGGTCGCGCGCGCAAGCGAGCGCCGCGTCCATGGCCTTGGCTCCCGGCATTTCCATCCAACGCACCAGTTCACGCCAGCGCAATGCGCGTGCGACACCGATCAGGCCGCGCGACTCGCATTCGCCACGCGTTCGGACCAGGCGCTCGATCGCTGCCGCTGCCGGCCCGCGAAACGATGCTTCGAACAACACGCCGTGTACGAACGGCAGGCCGCTCTGAGTTTCCGCGTCGCGATCGAAACGCACCCAGAAACGTTGCGCGCTGCGCCCCTCCGCCTCGGCGACGCGGGCCTGCCACCACAATGCCTGCAGGCGCATTCCAGCAGGGATTGTCTCGGGCAGTTCGTCGAGGCACGCGTGCGCCTCGTCGAAACGTCCTAGCAGGAACCACACGCCAGCCAACGTGATACCGGCCTTCGCTCGCACATCGTTGATCGCATCCGCCCCAGCGAGCGTCCACGCGCGCTGCAATGAATCCACGGCCTCGTCGAAGCGTCCAAGGGCGGCCGCCGCGGCACCGAGGACGGTGTGATTCAGGATGGCTTGCGCGCTGTTGTCGCCCAATCCGCATTCATCCTGTCGAGTGCGCGCGCGCGCGGCATGGGTATAGGTGCCGGCGATGTCTCCGGCCGAGGCAAGCAACGCCGCAAGGCTCCCTTCCGAGGCTGCGGCGAGCGCGCGGTCGCCGAGTACTTCGGCGGCGCCGAGTTCCTCGCGCTGTGCCTCGACGGCATCGGCGAGCCGACCCGCCGACCAGTTCACGAACATCAGCGCGTTGGCCGCCTTCAAACGGTCTGAAGGGAGTCCCGACTCGCGCGCTTCTGAGCGCGCGTGCCCGGCGCTCTCGAGCGCGGCGTCGAGCCGACCACTGCGCGCGAGCGCAATCGCCAACTGCGCACGCAGCGACACGGCGTACTCCGCGTGCTCGCCCGCATCGTCGAGGGCGCGTACCGCTTCGGCCGCGGCTTCTTCGACTCGACCCAGCACGATGAGCGCTTCGGTGCGCACGATTCGGCAGCGCAACTGCTGCAGTCGCGTCTCGGCCAGCGCCTCGACTTCGGGCAGCGCAGCCAGCACCGCCGCATCGCCGTGACGGAGCTGCAGGCCATCCAGCCGCGCCAGCAAGGCCTCGAAGCGCGGTTCACGATCGCCCGCCTTCTCATAACAGCGGGCAGCCCGCTCGAAGAGTTCGGATTGCTCGGCCAGGAGACCCGCCAGACGTGCGGCACCCGCAGCCGCGTGCCACGCGCGCCCTGCGTCGGACCAGCGCAAGCCCTCCTCGCAATGGCGCGCGATGCGCGCCGGCGGCACGCTGCCTTCGGCCTGCAGCAGCGTTGCCCACTGCCGATGCAGCAGTTGCCGGACGCCTTGCGGGACGAAACGCAGCGCAGCCTCGTGGACCATGTCATGGCTGAACGCCTCGCCGCGCAACACGTTGTGCGCCTCGAGCAGGGCCCAGCGGTCGCTCAATGCCAGCGGTGTCGTGCCGAGCAAATGCGCCGCACGATCGACACGCAGGTCGGCGCCGCCGATCGCAGCCACCTGCAGCAGGTCGCGCACCGACTCAGGCAACTCGCGGATGCGCGCATCGAGCAGCGCGTACACCGACTCGGGCGGCACCAATGCGTCGAGCTCGCGCAGTTCAGCACCGCTTGCCACCGCGTGTTGCAGCGTCGCCAGCGTATAGAGCGGATGGCCGCCCGCGTGGCGGTACAGGAGCGTGGCAAACTCGTCGGGCACGAGCGATGGGAGCGCGAGCGTCCCGAGCAATTCCTTCAACTCCGGCTGCGTCAGCGGGTGCAGGTCGATGCGCACCGGACGGTGCGAATCGGCGAACCAGTTCCGAAGCAACATGCCCACCGCACCGTCGCCGGCGGGTCGCGATGCGAAGCCCAGGCGCAGCTCCGTCAGCGCAGGACATGCAGCGAGCCAGCGCAGTACTTCGAGCGACGCCGCGTCGACGTTGTGCAGGTCATCGACGACGATCGCCGCGAGACCGAGCGCGTGCGCTGCCACGAGCCACCCTTCGACGGCATGGCGCACGAGTGCCGGGTTGGCATCGGCTTCCGGTGGCACCCCGAACTCCGGCCGGATCCGCGCCAGCTCTGCACGCACCTCGGCGCTCGCCGTCGGGTTGAAGCGTTCCTTCACCTGCAGTAGCAAGCGACCCAGCAAGGCATCGTGGGAGTCCTGGTCGCCCGGCCTCCCGCGGTCGTAGATCAGGCCACTTTGATCCTGCACGAACGCCTCGAGCAGCCTGCTCTTGCCAAGTCCCGCTTCGCCCATCAGAACGAATGGCTGCGGAACCTGCCAGGCGCCAACCATCGCCGCCCATTGCTGGCGCCGACCCACGATGACAGGCGGCCGCAGCAAGCTCACCGGTATCGGGCGACGTGCAAGCGCGACGGGCGTTTCCGCCGTTTCGATCGTCTGGAACAACTGCTGCGTCTCTGAGCTGGGACGCGCACCGAGTTCGTCACGCAGCAAAGCGTGCAGACGCCAGTAGGCGTCCTGCGCGGCTGCGCGGTCGTCGCGCAGATAGTGCAGGCGCATGACGCGCCGCCAGTGAAGCTCGGCAAGCGGTACCCATTCGACAATGCGCCGCGCCAGCGTAAGCGCTTCGTGCAGTCGTCCCTCACGCTCCAACGATTCGGCGCGGTCGGCCATGACCTGAGCGCAACGCTCCGCGACTTTGGTGCGCGCCTTCGTGAGCCAGGCATCGAGCTCTCCGTGATCGCCGAGATCGACGCCAGCAAGGAGCCCCGGCGATGCAAGCAGCACGGAATCGGCCAGCGCTTCGGGCGTACTCACATCGACCGTCAGCGCCGCGTGCAAGGCCACCGTGGCGCCAACGTCGATAAATGGCTCGCCCGCAATCGCGTGCAAGCGGCTCGCGCGTTGACGCAAGTTGTCGGCGGCCTGTCGAGGCGTGCTATCGGGCCACAGCAGCTCACACAATGCCAGGCGCGGTTGTGGCCCATCGAGTGCCAGCTTGGCGAGCATTGCCGCATCCTTGGCTGACAGCGTTTGCTGCGCACCCTCGCCGGTTTGCCAGCTCGGGGCACCAAGCAAGTGCACCACGAGTCTCGGTAGTGGCAATGGCACGGCGAGCGACTCAGACATCGGCAGGTCGATCAGGTGGGCGATCTGAGAGTTCGCATTCTCGCCGCAGTCGGCCCCCTGAGCAGTGCTTGGAAGCAACAGCCGGGCGTGTCAACATCGCCCAATGAAGTGGGTGCCTCAGGAGGAGCGGGTTGGCAGCAAATCGAAGATGCGTTGCCTTTGCGCGCTGATCCTCACGTCGTGGTTTGCCTGCGCTCCCCCCTCCGCCGCGGAACGAAAGCCACAGCCGCAGCCGCAACCTGACATCTCCATGCGCTGCCTGCCGGTGCGCGGCTCGCCGGGGGAAGACGTTGCGTTGTTGCGCCTGGCTGCCCCGCCATTGTCGAGCGACGTGGGCGGAGGCGGGGCCAGCATCTACTTCTATCGCCTTTTGCGTGCAGGCAGCGCGGCGCCTGCATCTCGCGGCAGCGGAGTGGTCGAGGGGCTGGTCTCCGCC
>Ga0335076_10006022_pt1 | contig 12235 bp, 10 predicted proteins | sample Lox_Sample_25_FD_206717 | JGI IMG/M metagenome (GOLD analysis project Ga0335076, IMG submission 206717) | Soil microbial communities from Loxahatchee National Wildlife Refuge, Florida, United States - Lox_Sample_2.5 | ecosystem: Environmental > Terrestrial > Soil > Wetlands | place: USA...
ACCTCCTGCACGTAATAGCGCAGCACCGTGTCGGGCACCGAGCCGCGCGGCAGCGTGGCGATGCGCGGCGACCGCTTCTGGGCCGCCCGGAAGCTGCGGAAACGCTCGGCCGGCGCAACCTCGGCCACCACGGCCAGCGGGCCGCGGGCGACCAGCGCCACCTGCTCCACGACGTTGGCGGCGACCACCTTGACGTCGAGCCCATGGGCGCGCGCCAGCATCGCGGGCCCGATGCCGATATAGGCGACGTCGAGCGCGCCCATGTCGAGCGCCTCGACCATCGCGGGACCCGACGAGAAGCGCTTGGTGATCAGCGACAGGCCGGCCTGCTTGGTCCAGCCGCGGCCTTCCATCACGAACAGCTGCGCCATCGGGATGATCGAGATGAAGCCGACGCGCAACGGCGGCAGCGGGGTCTGGGTCTGGGCCCGGGTCGGCGCCGGCGCCAGCGCGAGGAGCGCCGGAAGCCCGACCATCCGGCGCACGACCGAGCGGCGCGTGACCACGCTCACCGCCGCGCGCGCCCGTTCGATTCGAGCCGATCCGCGTTTGCCACAATGCGCCCCATAGCGCGACTATAGCGCGCCGGAAAGGCCGGATGGATCCGCAAATGTTTCGCGGATTTAACGGGTGCCGTCACACGCGTTTCTGTAAAACGTTGATCCCGAACCACGACGGAGTACGAGATGAAACTTAAGATTTTCTTGGCCGGGCTCGCTTTGGCATCGCTCGGCGCGTTCGGCGTGATGCGGACCACCGGTGCGCTCGCCGAGTCCCCGACCGAGGAGCGCATGCGCCGCCTGCACCACGAGTGCGACCGGGGCGACCGCCGCGCGTGCGTGCAGTTCGGCATCATGATCGGCGAGAACCGCGAGCGCCACGCCGAGTGGCAGCGCACCCACCCCGAATGGTGGTGGTGGCGGTAGGCTGAGACAACCGGCTCGGGTCCCGTCGCCGCGGCGCGGGCCCGGGCCGGCCCGCTCACCCGCGCAGGTGACAGGCGACCCAGTGGCCGTCGGCCGCGCGCTTGAGCTCGGGACGCTCGGTGCCGCACAGCGGCATCTGGCGGATCGGGCAGCGCGGGTGGAAGTGGCAGCCGGCCGGCGGATGGATCGGGTTGGGCACCTCGCCCTCGAGCCGGATGCGCCGGCGCGCCGCCTTGGGGTCGGGAATCGGCACCGCCGACAGCAGCGCTTCCGTGTAGGGATGCAGCGGGCTGGCGTAGAGATCGGCGGCCGCCGCGGTCTCGACGATGCGCCCGAGATACATGACCGCGACGCGGTCGCTGATGTGCTCGACCACCGACAGGTCGTGCGCGATGAAGATGTAGGTCAGGCCGAACTGCTGCTGCAGGTCCTCGAGCAGGTTGATGACCTGCGCCTGCACCGACACGTCGAGCGCGGACACCGGCTCGTCGCACACGATCAGCTTGGGCTCGGCGGCGAGCGCGCGCGCGATGCCGATGCGCTGGCGCTGGCCGCCCGAGAACTCGTGCGGATAGCGGCGCATGTGATCGGGGATCATGCCGACCGTCTCGAGCAGCGCGGCGACGCGGTCGCGATGCTCCTTGGCCGACTTGGCGAGGCCATGGATGGTCAGCGCCTCGCCGACGATCGCGCCGACCGTCATGCGCGGGTCGAGCGAGGCGTAGGGATCCTGGAAGATGATCTGCATGTCGCGGCGCAGCGCGCGCAGCGCCTTGTGGTCGAGCGCCCGGACGTCCTGGCCGGCGAACCAGATCGTCCCCGCGCTCGGCTCGATCAAGCGCAGCACGCAGCGCCCGGTGGTCGACTTGCCGCAGCCGGATTCGCCGACCAGCCCGAGCGTCTCGCCGGCCGCCACCTCGAAGCTGACGCGATCGACCGCGTGCACCTGGTCGCCGCCGCCGCCGAACCAACCGACGTTGACGGGGAAGTTCTTGACCAGATCGTCGACCCGCAGCAGCGGTGCGGCGTCGGGTGCTGGCGGCGGCGCCGTCATGCCAGCACGCACGCGACCTTGTGGCCGGGCGCGACCTCGCGCAGCGGCGGCGGCGCCGCGCGGCAGGCCGCGACGGCAAGCCGGCAGCGCGGCGCGAACCGGCAGCCCGGCGGCGGCGCCAGCAGGCTCGGCACGACGCCCGGGATGGCCTCGAGCCGGGTCTTGCGCGCGGCCCGGTCGACCCGCGGGATCGAGCGGATCAGCCCCTGCGTGTAGGGGTGGCGCGGCGTCTCGAACAAGTCGCCGACCGCGGCCTCCTCGACCACCTTGCCGGCATACATGACGACGACGCGCTGCGCGGTCTCGGCGACCACCCCCATGGCGTGCGTGATCAGCATCATGGCCATGCCGAAGCGCGACTTCATCTCCTGCAGCAGATCGAGGATCTGCGCCTGGATGGTGACGTCGAGCGCGGTGGTCGGCTCGTCGGCGATCAGGAGCTTGGGCCGGCAGGCCAGCGCCATCGCGATCATGACGCGCTGGCGCATGCCGCCGGAGAACTGGTGCGGGTAGTCGTCGGTGCGCCGGGCGGCGTTCGGGATGTGGACCAGCTTGAGCATCTCGACCGCGCGCGCGGCGGCCGCGCGGCGCGCCAGCCCCTCGTGCCGGCGGATCACCTCGGCGATCTGCTCGCCGACCGTGTAGACCGGGTTGAGCGAGGTCATCGGCTCCTGGAAGACGATGGCGATCTCCTTGCTGCGGATGTCGCTCATCGCCGCGGCATCCAGCGGCACCAGGTCGCGGCCCTGCCACAGGATGCGCCCGCCGGCGATGCGCCCGGGCGGCGAGGCGATCAGCTTGAGGACGGAGAGCGCGGTGACGGTCTTGCCGCAGCCCGACTCGCCGACCACGCACACCGTCTCGCCGCTCTCGATTGCGAGATCGACGCCGTCGACCGCCCGCACGACGCCGTCGTCGGTCGCGAACTCGGTCGTGAGGTCGCTTATGTCGAGCAGCGCCGCCACGGCGCTCACATGACCTTGCGCGGATCGAGCACGTCGCGCAGGCCGTCACCGATGAAATTGATGGTCAGCACGGCGAGGAAGATGGCGCCGCCGGCCGCCAGCGCCCAGTGCGGCGCGATGTCGAGATAGTCCTTGGCGTCGAACAGCAGGCGGCCCCAGGTCGGGATGTCGGGCGGGAAGCCCAGCCCGAGGAACGACAGGGTCGATTCCGCGATGATGGCCTCGGCGACGTTGATGGTGCCGGCGACGATCACGGGGCCCAGCGCGTTGGGCAGGATGTGGCGCATGACCTGGCGCGCGGTCGAGGCGCCGAGCGCGCGCGCGGCCTCGACGAACTCCTTCTCGCGCAGCGACAGGAATTGCGCGCGCACCAGGCGCGCGACCGGCATCCAGCGGAAGCCGCCGATCACCGCGACCACCATGATGAAGACGCCGCCCTCGGGGCCGACCAGCCCCTTCAGCCCGTCGCGGAACAGGTAGATGACCAGCAGCAGCAGCGGCAGCTGGGGCAGCGACAGGAACAGGTCGGTCAGCCACATCAGCCCGGCGTCGATCGAGCCGCGCGAGATGCCGGCGAGCGCGCCGACCAGCACGCCGACGAACACCGAGACCAGCATCGCGGCGAGCCCGACCGCCAGCGAGATGCGCCCGCCATAGAGCATGCGGGCCAGCACGTCCTGGCCGAGATCGTCGGTGCCCAGCGGATGCGCGAGCGTCGGGGCCTCGAGCCGCGAGGTGAAGTCGATCTCGTTGATCTGGACGCGCCACAGGCTCGGGCCGAGCAGGACCGCGAGCACGATCGCGAGCAGGATCACGCTGCTGGCGACCGCCAGGCGATGGCGCCGGAAGCGCCGCCAGGCGTCGCGCCAGGGCGAGACACCCGCGCCCGGCGCCCGCGCCGCCTCGGGCGGGTCAGCGGTAAGCGATGCGGGGGTCGAGCCAACCATAGATCAGGTCTGCGATCAGGTTGAACAGGATGACGAGACAGGCGAACACGAAAGTGACCGCCATGATGACCGGCGTGTCGTTGGCGAGGATCGCGCTGATCAGCAGCGAACCGATGCCGGGCACCCGGAAGATCTGCTCGGTGATGATGGCGCCGCCGAAGATCGCCGGCATCTGGAGCGCCACCAGCGTGACGACCGGGATGAGCGCATTGCGCACGACGTGCTTGAGCACGACCTTGGGCTCGCGCAGCCCCTTGGCGCGCGCGGTGGTCACGTACTCGAGGCGGATCACGTCGAGCACGGCCGAGCGGACGTAGCGCGTCCACGAGGCGCCCTGGAACAGCCCGAGCACCGCGATCGGCATGACGGACTGGCGAAACTCCTCCCACCACCAGCGCCAGCCGGTAGCGTCGAGGTCGCTACGGAACACGAACGGCAGCCAGTCGAGCTGAATCGAGAAGACGAGGATGAAGAGCAGCCCGGTGAAGAAGGTCGGCAGCGAGAAGCCGATGAAGGCGAACGCGCTGGCGACCTGATCGAACGCCGAATAGGGGCGCGTCGCCGCGAACACGCCGATCGGCAGCGCGATCGCCAGCGCCAGAAGCTGCGAGGTGCCGATCACGAACAGCGTGGTCGGCAGGCGCTGCAGGATCAGGACATCGACATCGACCCGGCTGGTGAACGAGAAGCCCCAGTCGCCGTGCAGCATGGCGACCAGCCAGTGGAAATAGCGCACCATCACGGGGTCATCCATGCCGAACTTGGCGCGCAGCGCCGCCGCGATCTCGGGCGGTACCGCGGCGTTGGCGGCAAGCTCGCCGAACGGATCGCCGGGCGCCAGCGCCAGCACCGTGAAGAGCACGACGCTGATGCCCAGCACGCTGGGCAGCGCGATCAGGAGACGGCGCAGCAGATAACGGGCCATCGGCGGATCAGCTCAAATCGGATGCCTGCACGCCGTGCCGCATCACGTCTCGCGGTACCAATCGGCGATCTGCGCGAAGTCGTTGTCCCAGCCGCTGACCTCTGCCTTCAGCTTGTTGCTCAGGCCCTGCACCTTGGGCCGCCCGACCACCGGGATCACCACGCGATCGGCGACCACGAGGTCATTCATCTTGATGAACAGCGCCGCGCGCTTGACCGCGTCGAGCTCCTTCTCGGCCGCCTTGTAGGCCTCGTCGTACTCGGCGTTGCGCCAGCGCGTGATGTTGCGGCCCTGCCACTTGTTGGCCTTGGCCGAGACCTCCCACGAGCAGAACTGGTTCATGAAGAACGCCGGATCGGCTTCCGGCATGGTCGTGTTGTACATCTGGAGGTCGGTGTAGAAGTGCGGATAGGTGTCGGGGTTGCCGGCATCGGACGAGAAGAACACCGAGGCGGTGACCGCCTTCAGCTCCATCGAGATGCCGGCCTTCTCGCAGGCCTGCTTGACGATCTGCTGGTTCTTCTGGCGCGGCGCGTTGATCGACGTCTGGTAGACGTAGTGGAGCTTCTTGCCGTCCTTCTCGCGGATGCCGTCGGCGCCGCGCTTCCAGCCGGCGGCATCGAGGATCTGGTTGGCCTTCTCGATGTTGAACTCGTAGGACGTGTTCTTCGAGCGGACCTTCTCGGGCGCGTTCAGGAAATTCGGGGTCGCATAGCCGGTGCGGCCGTAGATGAACTTCTCCACCGAGGCGCGGTCGACCAGCAGGTTGAGCGCGTCGCGCACCGCCTTGTCGCTCAGGGTCGGGTGCTTGGTCTTGACGCTCGAGCGCTCGCCGTCGACCTCGGTCCACGGGTCGGTGGTGTTGAGCTGGATGTGCTCGATGTTGCCGCCCGCGCTGATGCCGACCCTGCCCTTGCCGCCGGCCTCCAGGCGCTTGAGGATCTCGTCCTCGACCTGCAGGTTCCAGGCATAGTCGTACTCGCCGGTCTGCAGCACCGCGCGCGCCGCCGACACGGCATCGCCGCCGCCCTTCATCTCGACCGTGTCGAAATGGGGCCGGTTGGGCTGGTGGTAGTTCTTGTTGATCTCGCCGCGCACCAGGTCGCCCGGCTTGAAGTCGACGAACTTGTAGGGGCCGGTGCCGACCGGCGCCAGGTTGGCCGGCGCCTCGCGCGACTTGTCGCCCTTGTAGGCCTCGAACAGATGCTTCGGGATGATCATGCCCTTCCAGCCGACGAAGGCATCGGCCCAGTAGGGCGTCGGCTTGGCGAAATTGATCTTGATCGTGTGGTCGTCGATCTTGTCGACCTTGAGGTCGCGGTAGCTGCCGCTGCTGACCGCGGCGGTCGCCGGATCGGTGGCGTACTGCCAGGTGAACACGCAGTCGTCGGCGGTGAACGGCTTGCCGTCGTGCCACTTGACGCCCTGCTTGAGCTTCCAGATCACCCACATGCCGTCCTTCGCCAGGGTGTCGCCCTCGTAGCTCGGGATCTCGGCGGCGAGCACCGGCACCAGGTTGGCGCCGGAATCCCAGTTGGCGAGCGACTCGTAGAACAGCCGGCAGGCCTCCTGGTCCTTGGTCCCGACCGCGAAATGCGGCTGCAGCAACGTCGGCGCCTGCCACAGCAGGGTCTTGAGCGACCCGCCGCCGCCCGCCTTGGTCGGCTTGTAGGCGACCTTGGCCTGCGCCCAGGCGACCCCGGACTGGTGCAGCATCAGGCCCGCCATCGGGGCGGTCAGGCCGAGCGCCGTCATGCGCCGGACGAAGGCGCGACGCGACATCCGGCCGTCCTTGACCCGCGCGATCAGCCCACGCAATTGCTGTTCCCGCATGACCTGCTCCCCTTCGCCTACGCCCCGCCGCCCGCCCGTTTTGTCGGCGCCACGCCTGCGCGCCGGGCGGTTTCGCGCTACGCTAACATAGCGCGAACAGCTCGGGTACGCCGACGATCGTGGCGCTTTGTCTCGCCCGCCGGCGGGTCCGGGGTGGCACCAGGGAGAGGTCGGGATGACGTGGAGCAACCAGGTCGCGATCGTCACTGGCGGCGCGCGCGGCATCGGCCGCGCGGTGGCGCTGCAGCTGGCGCGCCGGGGCGCGGCGGTGTGCGTCAACTATGCCGCGCGCGCGGACGCCGCCGAGCGGCTGGTCGCCGAGATCGCGGCCGCCGGCGGGCGCGCGCTGGCGGCCGCCGCCGACGTCGCCGACCCGCGCGCGGTGGCGGCGCTGGTCGCGCGCGCCGAGGCCGAGCTGGGCCCCGTCACCATCCTGGTCAACAATGCCGGGGTGTCGCACCAGGCGACGCTCGAGACGTTCGACGACGTGCAGTTCGAGCGCATGCGCAAGGTCAATGCCGACGGCGTGATCCACGCCACGCGCGCCGTGATGGCAGGCATGCGCGCGCGGCGTCACGGCCGCATCGTCACGATCACGTCGATCGCCGCGATCGGCACCGCGCTGCCGGGCAACGCCTTCTACGCCGCGACCAAGGCCGAGGCCGCGATCCTGACCCGGCGCTTCGCCATGGAGCTCGGCCCGCACGGCATCACGGTCAACGCGGTGGCGCCCGGCTTCATCCGCACCGACATGACCCAGGGCAAGCGCAGCGCCGAGGAGTGGCGCGCGGTCGAGCAGCGGCTCGCCGAGCGCGCCATGATGGGCCGCATCGGCGAGCCCGAGGACATCGCCAACGCGGTCGCTTTCCTGGCGGCGCCCGAGTCGGGCTGGATCACCGCCCAGGTCCTGACGGTCGATGGCGGCCGCATGGACTACATCGCGCATGGTTAGTCAGCCGCGCGCGCAGCCGCGCGAGCGAACGAAGGCTGGCGGAAAGGGCCGGAGTCGAACCGGCCAGGGACCTTTCCGGGCCCCTCAGCGGCTTTGAAGGCCGTGGCGGTCACCGGACACGCATGCCTTTCCGCCGGCGATTGAACGGCGCGCTGCGACGAAACGCAACGCAGTTTCCCGCCCGGTGGCGCCCGCGCGGTGCTAGGCTGGCGGCCATGAACAGCGCGCTCGAGACCTATTCGATCAAGCTCGGCGATCGTTGGACGACCATCCGGGTCGAGCCGGAGCTGATGGCCGCCCTGCACGAGATCGCGCAAACCACCGGCATGACGGTCAACGACCTCGCGACCGAGGTGGCGCTCGACCGCACCGAGGGCAGCTTCACCTCGGCGCTGCGCGTCTTCATCGTCAACCATTACCGGGGCAACGCCCAGGCGTCCGGGCCGGGCGGGACCGCGCCCGGGCGCGCCGGCGACTCGATCGTCCGCATGCCGATGGCGGTCGGCGACCCCGACGCGGCGCCCGAGCTCGAAGCGATCTACCGCTGGTGGGAGCAGGCCCGGCCGACCTGGCGCCGCATGCCGCGGCACGAGGCCATCGATCTCCAGCTCATCAAGCGGCTCGGCCTCGGCGGTCTGGTGCACGTGGTGGACGCGCGCGCCGAGGATCCGCTCGACTACGGGTTCCGGCTGTGGGGCTGCCGCGTGCGCGCGCGGGCCGGCATGGATTTCGCGGGCTGTCGGCTGCGCGACGTGCGCCACGCCGAGTACCGGACCGCGACCGCCGCCGACTATGCCGGGGTGGCGATCACGGCGACGCCGCGGCTGCAGCGCATCGATGCGCGGATCGAGGCGCGCCGGCGCGTCTATCAGCGCCTCGTGATGCCGCTGTCCGAGCGCGCCGGCAGGCCGACGGCGCTGCTGGTCGCGGTGAGCTACGAGGACGGCCGGGCGGCGGCCGCCTAGCCCGACGGCATCGCGCCTAGTGCAGGCGCGACAGCACGATCAGGACCAGCGTCACCGTGATGGCGCCGCCGATCCGGGTGGCGATCTGGGCGAACGGCATCAGCTGCATGCGGTTGCCCGCGGTCAGGATCGCGACGTCGCCGGTCCCGCCCTGGCCGCTGTGGCAGCCGGTCACGATCGCGGTGTCGATCGGGTACATCTTGAGCAGCCAGCCGACCGCGCCACCGGTCGCCATCAGGGTCACGACGGTCGACACGATGACGACCAGGTAGGGCCCGTTGAACGCGGCGACCAGCTTGTCCCACGGCGTCAGCGACACGCCGATCGCGAACAGCAGGGGATAGGTCACCGCGGTCGAGAAGAAGCGGTAGACCGCGAACGCGCCCTGCTGCAGGCCGGGCGACACCGCGCGGGTCAGCTTGAGGACCACGGCGAGGAACAGCATGGCGACCGGCGCCGGGAAATCGAACAGGCGCTGGCTCAGCAGGCCGACCAGATAGAGCGTGACCGCGGTGACGAGCGCGGCCGCGATGGTGGTGACGTCGAGCGGCCCGCTGGCCGTCTCCTCGCGGCGGTCACCGAGCTCGTCGTGGGTGCCGGGCTGGAGGCGGCCCTCGCCGGTGTAGGCCGGATAGCGCTTGCCGACGAAATTGAGCGCGCCGGCGAGCAGGATCGCGGTCAGGCTGCCGAGCATCACGGGCGGCAGCACCTGCGCGAACAGCTCGCCCTGCGGCGTGCCCAGGATGGTCGCGTAGCCGATCGACAGCGGGATCGCGCCCTCGCCGACCCCGCCGGCCATGATGGGCACGACGATGAAGAAGAAGGTGTTGTACGCGCCCAGGCCGAGCAGCGCGCCGACCAGGGTGCCGACCGCTCCGGCGACCAGCGAGCCGATGCCGAGCGGCACGAAGATCTTGAGGAAGCCCTGGATCAGCACGTGGCGATCCATGCCCAGGATGCTGCCGACGATGATCGCCGAGATGAAGAGATAGAGGAAGTTGGACTCCTTGGTGAACTGGGTCACCGAGGCGAGCACGCTGGCGGGCAGCAGGTGATGGAACGCCAGATAGGACGGGATGAAGGTCGCGAAGATCGCCGCCGCACCGACATGGCGCAGCACCGGCAGGCGCTTGCCGAGCTCGGCGCAGGTGAAGCCGCCCATCGACAGCAGCACGATCGCCATCAGGATGTCGGACGGCACCTTGCCGGTCAGCACGAAGCCGGCGATCAGGGCGAGCAGCACGACGAAGATCGGCACCGGCACGATGCCGATCTTCCAATCGACGATGCGCCACCAGCCGGTGGGCCAGAAGCCGGCCGCCGCCGTGCCGGCGAGCTTGCCGCGCGAAACGTCCGCCATGTGCCGCTCCTCTCCCCCGCCCGGTCCGCGCTCACATCCGATCGACGCGACCGATGACCTGCGCATATAGGCCCGGCCGGCGGCGGATTTCCACAGAAACCGCGCATCGGCTATCGTGGCCCGACAGCCAGGAGACAGGCGGAGGCCCCGATGGCGTCGTTCCAGGAGATCAACCCGGCCAAGCTCGCGATGCTGTTCCGGCGCGAGTTCCTGCTGTGCGGCGTCAAGCCGGGCGAGACCATCGCGCTGCTCTCCGATCTGCAGTCGCGCGCCGAATACGTCGCCGCCGCGTTCGCCGCCGCCGAGGAGCTGGGCGCCGACATCTACGACATGAAGGTCAACGCGGTGCCGTCCTGGACCAAGGTGGGCGTCGAGACGGTCGGCGCGTGCAAGGGCACGCTCGAGGCGCTGGCGGCCGCCGACCTGCTGGTCTGCCTGCACGTGCCACTGTTCACCAAATGGCTCAAGCGGGTGCGCGACGCCGGCACGCGCGTGCTCCTCGTCATCGACGCGCCCGACGATCTCGAGCAGCTGATGGCGCCGCCCGGGCTCAAGGAGGCCTGCCTGCATGCCGGCCAGCGCCTCGAGCAGGCGAAGGCGATGCGGATCACCAATGACGCCGGCACCGACCTGACGGTGGCGCTCGGCGGCTATCCCACCATGGTGCAGTACGGCTTCGCCGAGCTGCCCGGCCGCTTCGACCACTGGGGCGGCGGCCACGTCCACACCTTCCCGAACGAGGGCTCGGCCCACGGCACGGTCGTGATCCAGCCCGGCGACATCGTCATCCTGCCCTATTGCCGCTACGTCCAGGACGCCATCCGGCTGGATATCCGCGACGGGCATATCCGCGCGATCGAGGGCGGGCTGGACGCCAAGCTGATGAGCCAGTGGCTCGAGGACAACAAGCGCAGCCCCGACGACCTCGATGGCCACGCGGTGTCGCATCTGGGCTGGGGCCTCAACCCGCAGGCGCGCTGGGACGCCATCGCGCTGTACGGCGCCGAGCCCGAGCGGGCGCGCGCCGCGGCGCGCGCGTTCGCCGGCAACTTCCTGTTCTCGACCGGGCCCAACACCCAGGGCGGCGGCACGCGCAATACCAAGGGCCATTACGACGTGCCGATGCGCGACTGCACCGTGCTGCTCGACAACGAGCTCGTGATCGAGCGCGGGCGCCTGGTCGATCCCCGCATGACGGTCGAGCGGATCGCGCGTTGAGGGTCGCGCTCGCCGAGGTCTCCAAGCGCTTCGGCGCGACCCAAGCGCTGGCCGGCGTCTCGCTCGGCTTCGAGCCCGGCGCGATCCACGCGCTCGCCGGAGAGAACGGCGCCGGCAAGTCGACCCTGATCAAGATCCTGGGCGGGCTGCACCGGCCCGACTCCGGCACGCTGACGATCGATGGCGCGCCGCAGCGCTTCGCCGATCCGCGCGCCGCGCGCGCCGCCGGCATCGTCGTGATCCCCCAGGAGCTCCAGCTCGTCCCGGCCCTCTCGGTTGCCGAGAACGTCATGCTGGGCCACCTGCCGGCGCGCGCCCTGACGGTCGACCGGCGCGCCATGCGGGTGGCCGCGCAGCGCGCGCTGGCGCGGCTGGGCGCCGACCTGCCGCTCGCGGCGCGGCTCGACCGGCTGAGCCATGCCGAGCGCCAGCTGGTCGCGATCGCGCGTGCGCTCAGCCAGCGCGCACGCCTCCTGGTGCTCGATGAGCCGACCGCGGCGCTGGCGGCGCGCGAGGTCGAGGCCTTGTTCGGCGTGCTCGCTGGATTGAGGGCCGAGGGCGTCGCGATCGTCTACGTGTCGCACCGGCTGGCCGAGATCGTCGCGCTGGCCGACCGCTGCACGGTGCTGCGCGACGGCCGCGTGGTGTTTGCCGGGGTGCGCGGCGAGTTCGATGCCGACGCGCTGATCCGCCACATGACCGGCCGGGCGCTCGAAACCGTGCGGCGCGCCGCAAGCGGCGCGGACGGCGCGCCGGCGCTCGCGCGCGCCGGCGTGGCGCTGCCGCGCGGCGCGGTCACCGGGCTCGCCGGGCTGCTCGGCAGCGGCGCCTCCGAGCTGCTCCGCACGCTGTTCGGCCGGCCGCGCGATGCGCTGGCCGACGGCATCGGCCTGGTGCCCGCCGCACGCCACCAAGGACTCGTGCCGGGCATGAGCGTGCGCGACAACATCGCGCTGCCGAGCCTGCGCCGCCTGGCGCGCGCCTGGCGTCTCGATGCGCGCGCGATCGACCGCGTGGTCGTCGAGCTGATGGACGCGCTCGACATCCGGCCGCGCGATCCCGACCTGCCGGTGCGCGCCCTCTCGGGCGG
>Ga0335076_10006023_pt1 | contig 12235 bp, 10 predicted proteins | sample Lox_Sample_25_FD_206717 | JGI IMG/M metagenome (GOLD analysis project Ga0335076, IMG submission 206717) | Soil microbial communities from Loxahatchee National Wildlife Refuge, Florida, United States - Lox_Sample_2.5 | ecosystem: Environmental > Terrestrial > Soil > Wetlands | place: USA...
GTCGGTCAGCGTGTATTGATACTGCGCCTGTTCCAGGCGGCCGCCGATCTTGATGTCCTGGCCCGCCTGAAGATAGAGCTTGGCGCCAATCACCTGCTTCAGCCTCCCCGCCAGCCGAGCCATCACCGTCTGGACTGACGCCCGGTCGGCGAACGGCTTCAGCTGGATCATCATTCGCGCCGTGTTCTCGCTGGCATTGCCACCGGTCGCCCCGGAGAAGCCGACCACGCCGGAGACGGCCGGATCGGACAGGATGATGCGCGCGCACTCGTTTTCGATCTTGGCCATCGCCGCAAAGGAGATGTCCTGACGCGCTTGCGCCTCGGCGAAGATGAAGCCGGTGTCCTGCTCGGGAAGGAAGCCTTTTGGAATGACGACGTAGAGAAATCCAGTCAGGACCATTAAGGCGATCGTCAGCAGCAGCGTCGGCAGCTGATGCCGGAAGACGAACTGCAAACCGCGGTCATAGGCGGCCCGCAGCCGCTCGAAGCCCTGTTCAAGCCAGGCGTTGAGGCGGTTGGACCGACCTTTGTTCTCACGTGCCAGAAACAGCGCACACATCATCGGCGTCAAGGTCAGCGAAACGAAGCCCGAGATCACCACAGCCAAGGTGATCACCATGGCGAATTCGTGGAACAGCAGCCCGATGACGCCCGACATGAAGAGCAGCGGAATGAACACCGCCGTCAGCGACAGCGTGATCGACATGATGGTGAAGCCGATCTCGCCGGCGCCGGCGACCGCCGCATCGAACGGCGTCATGCCCGCCTCGAGATGGCGGACGATGTTCTCGATCATGACGATGGCGTCGTCGACGAGAAACCCGACGGCGATGGTGAGCGCCATCAGCGACAGATTGTCGATGCTGTAGCCGAGGCAGTACATCGCGCCGAAGGTGGCGACCAGCACCAGCGGCAAGGCGATGCTTGGAATGACCGTCGCCCAGAACCGGCGCAGAAAGAGAAAGATCACTGCCACCACGAGCGCGATCGTGAGCAAGAGCGTGAACTCGACATCCGAGACCGAGGCGCGGATCGTCTGCGACCGGTCGGAGACGAGCTCGACATGGACAGCGCGCGGGATCGACTTCTCGAGCTGCGGCAGCCTTGCTTTGATGCGGTTCACGACTTGAAGCGTATTGGCGCCGGGCGCGCGCTCGATCAGCAGGAGCTCGGCGGGCTTCTTCCCGAACCAGGCGCCGGTCCGCGTGTTGACCGAAGAATCGTAGACCCGCGCGATGTCGCCGAGCTCTACGGGAGCGCCGTTGCTGTAGGCGACGATGACATTGCGAAATTGCCGCGCATCGAAGAGCTGGTCGTTGGTTTGAATCGGAAATTCCTGGTTCTTGCCCTCGAGGTTGCCTTTGGCCGCATCGAGCGTCGTATCGCTGATGGCGGTCGCGACCGTGTTGATGGCGATGCCGCGCGAGGCCAGGGCCTCGGGGTTCACGTCGATCCGCACCGCGGGCTGCTGCTCGCCGGCGACGATCACCTCGCCGACGCCCTCGATGGTGGACAGCGACTGGGCCAGCAGCGTGTCGGCATACTGGTCGAGCTGATAGACCGGCAACGCGCTGGAATCGATGGCATAGATGAGGATTGGCGCGTCCGCGGGGTTGATCTCGCGGTACGTGGGCGGGCTCGGCATGGTCTTGGGCAGAAGCGACTGGGCGGCGTCGATTGCCGTCTGAACGTACTGGGCATCGCCGATGATGTTGGTGTCGAGGTCAAACTGCAGCGTGATCGTGGTGCTGCCGAGCCCGCTCTGCGACGTCATTTGGGCAAGCCCCGGGATCTCGGTGAACTGCTCCTCGAGCGGCGTGGCGACCGTGTCTGCCATCGTCGTCGGGCTGGCGCCGGGAACCTGCGCCGAGACCGTGATGCTCGGAAACTCCACGCTCGGCAGCGCCGCCACCGGCAGCAGCTCGAAAGCCGCTGCGCCGAACACGAGAATGCCGGCCATCAGGAGAGCGGTCGCGATCGGCCGCCGGATGAAGATTTCCGAGACGTTCATCAGGCGCTGGCGCTGGCGCCGCTCTTGGCCGGCACCACCGCTACCTTCACGTTGTTGGCGAGCCGATATTGCCCGTCGGTTACGACGGTTTCGCCGCTCGCGAGCCCGGTGCCGATCACGGCGATGCCCGCTTGGCGCGCCGTCACGGTAACGTCCACCCGCCGCACTTTGTCATCGGGATCGATGACATAGACGTAGAACCCGTTCGGGCCGGACATGACGGTTGTTGCCGGCACGGTGACGACGCTCTGCCGGATGTAGAGGACGAGCCGGACATCGACCGCCTCATCGGGCCAAAGCCGCTCGGCGCTATTGGCAAATGTGGCTTCCAGCGTCACGGTGCCGGTTGCCGTATTCATGGCGTTGCTGATGAGGCTGAGCTTGCCGCGGGCGAGCAGCTTCCCGCTCTCGGAATCGGCGTCGACCTCGAGCGCGCCTTTCGCCTGATGGGCGCGGACCTCGGTCAGGATGTCCTGCGGCACCGAGAAGCTGACGAAGATCGGATGCAGTTGGGTGATGGTGACGAGCATCGTGCCGGCCCCCGCTTGCACATAGTTCCCGGGGTCGACCAGAAGCGGACCGGCAAGCCCGCTGGCGGGCGCGTCGATGTGGCAATAAGCGAGGTTGAGCGCCGCCGTTTCGACATTCGCCTGATCGAGCTCGACGCTGCCCTGATCCTGCTTCACCACATACGCCTGATCCTGCGCCTGCTGCTCAGCGATCGAGTTCTCCCGCGCCAGCGTCTGGTAGCGAGCGAGGTCGGTGCGCGCCTCGGCGAGCAGGGCCTGGTCATGCGCAAGCTGGCCCTTGGCCTGATCGAGCGCGGCTTGGTAGGGACGCGGATCAATAAGGAAGAGCGGCGCACCGGCAGCGACCTCTGTCCCCTGGGGAAAGAAGGTCTGCATGATCTGCCCGCTGACACGGGGCTGGACCGAAACGGTCTCGATCGGCGTCACGGTGCCGAGCGCTTGCACGATGGCGGGGACATTCTGGCGTTTGGCGGTCGCCGCGTGGACCGGCACCGGCGCTTCGACCCGCGGCGCGCCGCCGCGGCTGCGGGCGAGCCCGAGCGCAACCGCAAGGGCCACAACGGCGAGCGCTCCCCCCGCCATCGTCAGCCACCGCCACCGCACTTTCTGATCTCCTGCTCTCGCCTATACCTAGCTATAGGGGAGCTCAGCGCCGAACGTTGCCTTCGTTACGAAGATTTCACCCGCAACCATGGGGCTGGCCGCGCTCATTGCTCCGCGGGCTACGCCGATCGATGTGGTCAGAACGTGATCGGCAATTCACGATGTCGCAACCTCGCTGCAATGGCGGCTGTGCTTCACAAACCGCCCCGCCAGATGCAGCATGTCGTTCGGATCGAGCGAGTTGGAACGAGGTGATGGAACCGTTTGCATCCGAGCGGGCGAAGGCGATGGCGGACGGACTGATCCGTACCGGCCGAGCCAGGGACTGCCGCGCCATCCACGGGCACCTCGAGCTCCGCGCCAAGCGCGGCGGCTTCTATTGGATCACCGCCGACGGAGAACATTTGCTGCACGGGGACGATCTGGACAGCGCTCAGGAACTGCAGCCGAACTTCGCGCAAGCGATGGTTCGCCTCGGCGGTCACCAATAAACGTCGTCGAGAAAGCAGGGCTCGGCCATCCGCGCCAGGGTCCAGACTGGCAGGTTGGACGACGCGCGGAGGCCGGCCCGCAATTACTGCTCAGCTGACCGCCGCGATCTTGTCCTGCGTCTTCGTCTCGAAGTCGCTGGCGTCGTGGCGCTCGTGCAGCTGGCTCGAGGGCTCGCCGCTGATGCGGTTGACCATGCGCCCGCGTTTCACGGCCGGCCGTTCGAGAAGCCTGTCGGCCCAGCGCTGAACGTGCTTGTAGTCCTGCACGCTGAGGAACTCGGCCCCGCCGTAGAGCCAGCCCTTCGCGAAGCCGCCATACCAGGGGAGGATGGCGATGTCGGCGATCGTGTAGGTGCTGCCCGCGATGTACTCGCTTTCGGCCAGACGGCGATCGAGCACGTCGAGCTGGCGCTTCACCTCCATCGCAAAGCGATCGATCGCATATTCGATCTTCGTCGGGGCATAGGCGTAGAAATGGCCGAAGCCGCCGCCGAGATACGGTGCGGCGCCCATTTGCCAAAACAGCCAGGAGAGGCATTCGGCGCGCGCCCCGGCTTCCGCCGGCAGGAACGCGCCGAATTTCTCGGCGAGATAGAGCAGGATCGAGCCGGACTCGAAGACCCGGATCGGCGTCGGGCCGCTGCGGTCCACGAGCGCCGGTATCTTGGAATTGGGGTTCACCGCGACGAAGCCGCTACCGAACTGATCACCGTCGCCGATCTTGATCAGCCAGGCATCGTACTCGGCGCCGCGGCGTCCCAGTGCCAGCAGCTCCTCCAACATGATCGTCACCTTGACGCCGTTCGGCGTGCCGAGCGAGTAGAGCTGCAAGGGATGACGACCGACCGGCAGGTCCTTGTCGTGCGTCGGTCCGGCAATCGGGCGGTTGATGGTGGCGAAGCGGCCGCCGCTGGGCTTGTTCCAGGTCCAGACTTGCGGCGGAACATACTCGGGTGAGCTGGTCATTTTCGGCACTCCGGGTCTCGAAGGGACATAGGATCGCGTCTCTGATCATGCTGCCGGCGGATAGTTCGAGGGGAAGAGCGCGCGCCTGGTCTCTTCGTCGCTGACCTTCTTGAAGTCATGGTCCTTGCCGACGACGCGCGCCCGCGCCACCGCCGGGCGGGCGTCGACGGTCTGGAACAGCCGCTTCAGATGGGGATAAGGGGCGAGCGGATCATCGGCGCCCTTGCGCACGCGCGAGGCGCGGTCGAGCCAGCCCCAGGCCGACATGTCGGCAATGGTATAGGTGTCGCCGACGATGAAGTCGCGGTCCGCGAGATGATCGTTCAGCACCTGATAGTGCCGCTCGGCCTCGCGCCGGTAACGGTTCACGGCATAACCCAATCCTTCGGGCGCAGCGAACTGGAAATGCACGGCTTGCCCGGAGAACGGGCCCAGGCCGGACGCAATGAAGAGAAGCCAGGAGAGCAGCTCCGGACGGTCCGCCGGGGCGCCGAGGAACTTGCCGGTCTTCTCGGCGAGGTAAAGCAGGATGGCGGTGGAATCGAAGACCCGTGCTTCCGTGCCGCCCGGTCCCTGCGTGTCGACGATCGCGGGCACCTTGCCGTTGGGGTTGATCGCGCGGAAGGCGGGCAGGTGTTGCTCGCCCTTGCTGGTGTCGACCGGGATCGTCTCGTAAGGGAGACCGGCTTCTTCCAGAAAGAGTGCAATCTTCGCCGGGTTGGGCGTGGGGTGGAAATAGAAGCGTATCATCGGGATCTCCTTCGGGATGGACGGGTCAAGACACAGCAGGTTCGGGGTAGGGCGGCACGCCGGCGCCGATCACGACGACAGCGATCGCGGGGGGATAGCCAGGGCCGTCGCGACGGCGATGCCTCGCTTCAGGAGCGCAGCGATTTCAGCGCGGCGAGAACCGCGTCCGGTTCGAGCCGCTGGCGATAGTCGACGTCGATATAGGCAAGCGCGACGCGTCGGTCCGGGGCGATGACGTAGGTTGCCGGGACCGGCAGCTCCCAGCTCTCGTCGCCGTTGATCCCGGGCAGCGCCTTGTTGTTCGAGCGCAGCGCCGCGCGCAGCTCTTCCGGCAGCGCATAGACCAGGCCGAAGCGCCGCGCGACGCGATTGCCGACGTCGCTGAGCACGTCGAAGGTCAGGGCATTGGCTTCCGCGGTCGACAGCGATCGGTCGGGCAATTGCGGCGAGATCGCGAGCAGGCGTCCACCCAATGCGGTTATCTCCGGCAGAACTCCCTGATAGGCGCGGAGCTGCAGGTTGCAATAGGGGCACCATCCGCCGCGGTAGAAGGTGACGACCGCAGGTCCTTGCCGCAGCGCCGTCAGCAGCGAAACGGAGTTGCCGTGGATGTCGGGCAAGCCGAAATCGGGAGCCTCGTCGCCGGTCCCGATTGCCGCCTCGAGCGCGAAGCTGGCGCGCAGCTCTTCGATCTTGGCCTCGTAGAGGGCCGGCCGTCCGGCCGGCGCGGTGCGCGCGAACTCGGCTTTGAAGGCGGCGAGCTGCTGTTCCAGTCCCATGGCGACATCCCTTTCTCATCCCGGCTCGGTTCGGCTCGGCGCAGTTCGGCCGGCCGGCGAACCGGCGGCTTTGCGTTTTAGTATGATCGATCTATAATGGCGCATGGCGCCGGCTGTGGCAAGACGCCGGCGTCAGTTGTGAACGGAAGATGGGAATGGCAAGACCGAGGGAGTTCGACGAGGCGGTCGTGCTCGACGCCGCGGTGCAGTGCTTCTGGAGCCGCGGGTTCGAGGCGACTTCGGTCAAAGACCTGACCGGGAAGACGGGGATTACCGCCGCCAGTCTCTACAACGCGTTCGGCGACAAGCGCGCGCTGTTCCGCACGGCCCTCGACCATTACGTGGAAGCCGGTATCGGCGAGCGCCTCCGGCGCTGCGAAACCCTGCCGCCGCGTGAGGCGATTGCAGCCTTCTTCGACGAGATCCTGAAGCGCTCGCTGGGCGATCGCGAGCGCAAGGGGTGCATGCTGGTGAACGCGGCGCTGGAAGTGGCGCCGCATGACGGCGAGTTTCAGAAGATCATCGCCGGCGTGCTCCGTCGCATCGAGACTTTCTTCCGCGAGTGCATCACAGCCGGGCAGGCGAACGGCACGATCACGCGCTCGATGTCGGCGGAAAATCTCGCCCGTCATCTGCTCGCGGTCCTCATGGGCGTGCGCGTGCTGGCGCGCGCCCGGCCGGAACGGGCGCTGCTCGAGGGCGCGGTCGGACCTGTTCTGGCGATGCTCGACCCATAGCGATCGTTCATCATTCAGCGCGGCTTCATCCCCTTGCCGGACTTTATCCGTGCACTGAGCGAGAAGCAGATAGATCGCATCGAGTAAGAGTTACCGCTAGCGGGTGGACCATATCCGCGAGGCCTTCCGGGATCGCGTTCGGTTCCGTACGGGGTTCATTTCGACATTCCTCTAAATGTCGTTGACTCCGGTTCGTCAAAGGATTATATGATTCTTCGACGGTCGTTCGAATATCGAATCGATCGCAGGCTCGAATGGGCTTGGTTAGGGCACCGGGATTATCCAGCGGGGCCCCAGAGAAAGCGGAGACACGCATGCACACCCCTCAGGCAATAGCAGCGCTCGGCGCTCTCGCCCAGGAAACCCGGCTCGCCATCTTCAGGCTTCTGGTGCAACGCGGGCCGCAAGGCTTCGCCGCCGGAAGCATCGCCGAGAATCTCGGTGTGCCGCCAGGAACCCTGTCCTTTCACCTCGCTCAGCTCATGCACGCGGGGCTGATCGAGCAACGGCGTGAGAGCCGTTCCCTCATCTACTCCGCGAACTACGACAGCATGAACGATCTGATCGCCTATCTGACCGAGAATTGCTGCCGCGGCGTCGGCGCCTCATGCGCCGGAAGCTCCGACGCGGCCAGCGCCTCTCGTGCGGCTCCGTGAAAGGAGGCCTCGCGATGAGCGTCGGCTTCGATGCCTAAGCTCTATTGATCGAACCCCGGACTTATGCGCGCGTCGGCGAAACGAATGGAGAGGACGATGAATAACGACAAGCTCCCCGTGGCCGTGATTGGCGCTGGCCCGATCGGTCTCGCCGCTGCCGCCCACCTGCTGGAACGCGGCGAGACCCCACTTGTCCTCGAAGCCGGGGACGCGGTCGCCCGCTCCGTGCGCGAGTGGCGGCACGTCTCCATGTTCTCGCCTTGGGAATTCAATGTCGACAAAGCTGCCGCACGCCTGCTCGAACGCGGCGGCTGGCGGCATCCGCCGAAAGGCGACATCCCGACCGGCGGCGATCTTGTCGCGCGCTACCTCGAGCCGCTCGCCTCGCATCCCGGGCTCCGGCCCCACCTTCATCTGCGGGCGCGCGTCGTCGGGGTGACGCGCCTAGGCTACGATAAAGTGCGGACCGCGGGCCGCGCCGATCGCCCCTTCGTCCTTCGCGTCGAGGGACGCGACGACAGCCAACGCTCCCTCGAGGCGAAGGCGGTGATCGACGCCTCCGGCAGCTGGACGCAGCCAAATCCCGCCGGCGCCGACGGACTGCCTGCAATCGGTGAACCTCAGGCGTCGGACCGCATCTACTACGGCATTCCGGACATCCTCGGCGCCGACCGGTGGCGCTACGAAGGAAAATCGGTCGCCGTCATCGGCAGCGGCCACTCGGCCCTCAACGCGCTCATCGAGCTCGCGGCGCTACGGCAGGCAGTGCCCGAGACGCGTCTCACCTGGATCACGCGCAAGGAGAACGTCGCAGCAGCGTTCGGCGGCGAAGAGGCGGACGAGCTACCCGCGCGCGGCGCGCTCGGCATCCAAATGCGAACCATCGCGGAGAGCGGAGCCGTGCGCGTCGCCTCCCAGTTTCGCGTCGCGCGGATCGAGCGACGGCGAGACAATTCGCTGTCGATCATCGGCGGAAACGCCGAGAGGGTCGACGCCGACCAGGTCATCGTGGCGACCGGTTTCCGTCCCGATTTCTCGTTCCTGCGCGAGATACGTCTCACGGTGGATCCTTGGCTCGAGAGCAGCGGCATTATCGGACCACTGATCGACCCAAACCTCCACAGCTGTGGCACGGTGCGCCCGCACGGCGCAAACGAGCTCGCGCACGCCGAGTCTGGATTCTACATCGCCGGCATGAAGAGTTATGGCCGCGCCCCCACGTTCTTGCTTGCAACCGGACATGAGCAGGTCCGCTCGATCGTCGCGGAGCTCGCGGGGGATCCGGGAGCCGCCGCGCGGGTCGAACTCGCACTCCCGGAAACGGGCGTTTGCTTCTCGCGGCCGGCCGCAGGCCGTCATTCGACGGTCGTCGACACCGGGCAAACCTCCTGCTGCCCGGTGCCCGCAGCGGCTGCGGAGCAACCCGCCGCATCGTCTTGCGCGCTGAAAACGCAGGCCGGCTCGCCAGCGCCCTCGTGCCGTGGCGCGTAAGCATGCAGTTCGAATTAGCCGACCAAATTCCGTTTCACCACACGAAGCGCGCCGCGCGTCCACATCCAACCGAGGAGACTGAAAGATGAAGCGCCTCCATGTGCATGTCGCGGTCGACGATTTGCAGAAGTCGATTGCGTTCTACTCGACGCTTTTCGCCGCCGAGCCGGCGGTCGTAAAGCCGGACTACGCCAAGTGGATGCTCGACGATCCGCGCGTGAACTTCGCCATCTCCGCCCGCGGCAACGCCCTCGGCGTGGACCATCTCGGAATCCAGGTCGAGAGCAAGAACGAACTCGGCGAGGTTTACGAGCGCCTGGAGCGCGCCCAAGGCCCGGTGCTCGAAGAAGGCGAAACGACCTGCTGCTACGCGAAATCCGAGAAGTCCTGGATCATGGACCCGCAGGGTATCGCGTGGGAAACGTTCCACACCACCGGAGAGAGCACGGTCTATGGCCACGGCGTCGGCCAGCAGCTGGCCCAGTTGGTCCCGACGGCGCGCCCCGCGGCGGCATCGGCTCAGTCCGCGACTTCCGCGGATAGCGCGTGCTGCGGCCCGTCCACAGCGGCGGCCAAGCCGGCGACTGTTTCCGCCAAATGTTGCGGCTGATCGGCAGCCCCTCGGCTTAGACGGAAACGCAGCGCCTGCGAGGGCCGTCCGCGTCTTCGTCGAGGCGCCGGCGATGCTGTCGGTCGTGCAGAACATCTCGCGGCTACGAGCGGGCATCAGCGTCGCCTTCGAGCTTACGCACGGGCGGAGCACTGACATTTTCGCGACAAAAGGATATCCGTGATGACCAGGCGTGCCGTCGTCGCGGCGCTTGGGACCACCCAGACCCTCGCATGGGCGTCGAGCTACTACTTGCCCGCGATCCTGGCGGATCCGATGGCCAGGGATCTCCAGCTCCCGCGTTCGGCGATCTTCGGCGCGTTCTCGGCGGCGATGCTGCTGACTGCCGCGCTCGGACCGTCGATCGGACGGGCCATCGACCGGCGCGGCGGCCGCGTCGTGTTGACGGTCTCGAACGTCGTCTTCGCCTCCGGCTTGCTGCTGCTCGGGGCCGCGCAGGGTCCCATCATCCTCGCTGTGGCGTGGGGCGTGCTCGGTGTTGGCATGGCGCTTGGCCTCTACGACACCGCCTTCGCGGCGCTGACTCGCCTCTATGGCCTGGAGGCGCGCAGCGCGATCACGGGGATCACTCTGATTGCCGGGTTCGCGAGCACGGTAGGGTGGCCGCTCTCCACCCTGCTCAACGACGCGGTCGGCTGGCGCGGAGCCTGTTTCACCTGGGCAGCGCTTCACGTCTTGCTCGGCCTTCCGCTCAACGCGCTGCTGATTCCACGAGGGATAACCCCGGCGCCCACGACGTCGCGCCCAAGCGTTATGGAAATCCCTCCGAGTCGGTTCGCCTTCGTCGCGCTCTCCTTCGTCTTCGCCGTGACGTGGTTCGTATCCACGGCCATGGCGGCGCATTTGCCCCATCTGCTTGAGAGAGCAGGCGCGAGCCCAGCTGCTGCGATCGCTGCCGCGGCCTTGGTCGGACCGGCGCAAGTCGCGGCCCGGGTCGTCGAGTTCAGCCTGATGCGATGGCTCAAACCGTTGCGCGCGGCACAGGTCGCGACCGTCCTGCATCCGTTGGGAGCCGTTGCGCTGATGGCCGCCGGTGGTCCCGCCGCCGCGATCTTCGCCGTGCTTCACGGCGCCGGCAACGGCTTGCTGACGATTGCCAAGGGAACCCTGCCCTTGGTGATCTTCGGTCCGAGCGGTTACGGCCTGCGCACGGGGTGGCTTTCCGCGCCAGCCCGCATGATGCAGGCGGTCGCGCCATTCGCCTTCGGCCTCTGCATCGACGCCTGGGGTTCGGGCGCCGTTGTCATTTCCTCCGCGCTCAGTCTCGCCGCGCTCGGCGCGTTGTTGGCAATGCGAATTCCGAGGACTGCTGCGCGGCAAGCTACGTAGAGAGACTTAAAGCGAGCTGCGCCGCAATACGTTGGTTCCATCACCAAGTCATCCAAATGAGGGCGAGCGAGTACGCATAGCCCGCGATGATCGCACCAACAATGGCGAAGCCGAGGTAAAGGACGAACGCACGCGGCTTTACCAGCGCCCAAACCGCGACCATGGCGGGGAAACCCGTCGCACTGGTCGCCAGCATAAAGGCGAGACCCGTGGCCGGGCTCATCCCAAGGCTGATCAGGCCTGAGACGAATGGGATCGCAGCAAAACTGTTCAGGTAAACGGGGATTCCGATCGCCACGGCAAGCGGCACCGCGACCGGACCGGCACCTGCGCCTAACCACTGACCGACGAGGTTTGTCGGCAGCCATGCGACCATAAGGCTCTCAAGTGCATAGGCGGTGGCCAGCCACCGCAAGAGAAACCAGCCGCTCGAGGTCGCCGTCGTCAAAAACCGCTGCGCTCTTGCCGCGTCGGTCCAGAAACGCCACAGAAGGATCGGCTCGCGTGCTGCAGGAGACGGATCAGTCGCCGTGGCGGCTTTGGCGGAATTACAGCGCGATTTTGCACGCGGCAATTCGGTGACAGCCGGCTTTGAGCCACAGCACGAGCTTGTCGTCATCGCTTTGATGCGGAGCGCGGCCGGCGCGTCTAACCAGCCGGTACGTATCAGGAGCATGGTGCCGAAGCCGCTCAAAACGCCCATGCCCACGGCGCTGAGCATCTTTGCCGCTGCAAAGCCAACCCCGAGGACCCCTGACGCAACAAAGAACTGCGTCGGGTCCATCAGTGGCGACGAAATCCAGAAAGCCATAACCGGCGCAAGCGGTACGCCCGCGCCCAACAGTCCGGCCACGAGCGGGATCACGCCGCAAGAACAGAATGGCAGCGCTGCCCCGATCACCGACGCCACAATGATCATCCGACTCTCGCGCCCCTTGAAAGCTTTTGCAGCAAACTGGTCGAGACCTGTCGCCCGAGCGGCTGCCGCGATGCATACGGACGCGACCAGCCACGGGACAATTTCCGCGAGTTCGCGAGCGACATACCGGGCCGTGCTCGTCGCCTGATCGGGGCTGTATGCCCACAGTCCTATAAACATTGCTGTCAGCCCGATCAGCACGAAATCGGGCTTGACCTTCAGGCTGCGAAGTTTCCCCGAAACTCTCAAAATCGCTGCGATGCGTGATGCTACGGCGGTACTCGGTATGGAGGTGATCTCGGACATCGCGACTTCCCCTATATAACCAGTGTTGTAGTTA
>Ga0335076_10006024_pt1 | contig 12235 bp, 10 predicted proteins | sample Lox_Sample_25_FD_206717 | JGI IMG/M metagenome (GOLD analysis project Ga0335076, IMG submission 206717) | Soil microbial communities from Loxahatchee National Wildlife Refuge, Florida, United States - Lox_Sample_2.5 | ecosystem: Environmental > Terrestrial > Soil > Wetlands | place: USA...
CGGCCGTCACGCACAGCGTCGTCGCGGCGTGATCGAGCGGCGCGAGCAGTTCGAGCAGGCGCGCGTCGTCGGCCCGGATCTCGATGCCGATGGCCCCCTGGCCGACCGCCGGAAGAATCTCGTCGACGCCGACGATCGCCGTGGCCTTGTCGGTGAGCCCGAGGCGCTTGAGGCCGGCGACGGCCAGCAGAGTGGCGTCGGCATCACCGGCGGCGATCTTGCGCAGCCGCGTCTCGACATTGCCCCGCAACGCGACGATGCGCAGATCGGGACGCAGGGCCAGGAGCTGCGCCTGGCGTCGCAGGGACGCCGTTCCGACGACGGCGCCATCCGGCAGGTCGGCGATGCAGGCGCCGCCGCGGCGCGAAATCAACGCATCGCGCGGATCCTCGCGCGGCAGCATGGCGCCGATGGCCAATCCGTCGGGCAGCCACGTCTGCATGTCCTTCATCGAATGGACGGCGCAATCGATGCGGCCGTCGAGCAGCGCCTCTTCGATCTCCTTGGTGAAGAGGCCCTTGCCGCCGACATCCATCAGGCGGCGGTCCTGCACGGCGTCGCCGGTCGTCTTGATCGGCACGATCTCGATCGCCCCGTCGGCGACCAGCGGCGCGTGGGCCGCGGCCAGCGCGTCGCGAACCATGCGAGCCTGAATCAGGGCCAGCGGGCTGCCGCGCGTGCCGATGCGAAGCGGCCGATTTTCCTGTCGTGCGACAGCGGTCATGGCCCACGTTTAGGCCGTTGCGCCGCAGCGCGCAAGGGAAGCTGGGCAACAGTGCCGCAGCAACGATACCGGCTTGGCCAGACGCGCGATTCGCCCGTAGATTGCGCGCCATGCTGATGCTGGGCATCGAGACGAGCTGCGATGAAACGGCGGCCGCGCTCGTCGATGAGACGCGCGCAATCCGGGCCGATGTCGTGCTCTCGCAGCTCGACGCGCATCGCCCGTTCGGCGGCATCGTGCCGGAGATCGCCGCGCGCAGTCACCTCGACCATCTCGACGGTCTTGTCGCCGAAGCGATGCGCCGCGCCGGCGTCGGCTTCGGCGATCTGAGCGGCGTCGCCGCGACCGGCGGGCCGGGCCTCATCGGCGGCCTCATCGTCGGCGTGATGACCGCCAAGGCCATCGCCGCCGTGCACGGCCTGCCGTTCGTCGCGGTGAACCACCTGGAAGGGCATGCACTGACCGCGCGTCTGACCGACGACGTCGCCTTCCCCTTCCTGCTCCTGCTGGTGTCCGGCGGCCATTGCCAGCTTCTGGTCGTCGAGGGCGTGGGTCGCTACAAGCGCCTCGGTACCACGGTCGACGACGCCGCCGGCGAAGCCTTCGACAAGGGCGCCAAGCTGCTCGGCCTCGACTACCCCGGCGGCCCCGCGGTGGAGCGCGCGGCCGCCAACGGCGATGCGGCGCGCCTCTCCCTGCCGCGGCCGATGGTCGGACGGCCGCTGCCGGACTTCTCGTTCTCGGGCCTCAAGACGGCGTTGCGCCAGGAGGTCGCCGGACTTGCCGTCGCCGGCGCGCTACGCGCGGCCGACCGCAACGATCTCGCCGCCGCCTTGCAGGCTGCCATCGCGGATTGCCTTGCCGACCGCACCGCCCGCGCGACCGAGATCGTCCGCGCCAGCCATCCGCACCTGCACACGCTCGTGATCGCCGGCGGCGTGGCGGCGAATGCCGGCATCCGCGAGCGGCTGCGTGCCGTCGCGGCGCAGGCGGGTCTGCGCCTCGTCGTGCCGCCGCCGCGTCTCTGCACCGACAACGCCGCGATGATCGCGTGGGCCGGGCTCGAACGCCTGCGGCTCGGCAGCACCGATGGCCTCGACTTCGCGCCGCGCCCGCGCTGGCCGCTCGATCCGGCGGCGCCGAAGGCGATCGGCGCCGGCGTCAAGGCCTGATGCAGCGAATCGGCATCATCGGCGCCGGCGCCTGGGGCACGGCGCTCGCGCTCGTGCTGCAGCGGGCCGGACGCGAGCCCCTGATCTGGGCGCATACGCCGGCGGTCGCCGAGACCATCAACAGCCGGCACGAAAATCCTCTCTACCTGCCGGGCGTGTCGCTCGATCCGTCGATCCGCGCCACCGCCGATATCGCCGCCGTCGCGGACCGCGACGCGATCCTGCTGGTGACGCCGGCCCAGCATCTGCGGGCCGTCGCCGCGGGGCTGGCGCCGCACCTGCGGCCGACGGCGCCCCTCGTGATCGGCGCCAAGGGAGTCGAGCAGGGGACCGGACTGCTGATGACGGAAGTGACGGCGGCGGTGCTGCCGGGCCGGCCGGCGGCGGTGCTGTCCGGTCCGACCTTTGCCGCCGAGGTCGCCCGCGGCCTGCCGACGGCGGTCACGCTGGCCTGCAGCGACGCGGCGCTGGGCGCAGCGCTGGTCCGGGCCATCGGCACGGCCGCGTTCCGGCCATACCTGTCGGACGATCCCATCGGTGCCGAAATCGGCGGCGCCGTGAAGAACGTGCTGGCCATCGCCTGCGGCATCTGCGTCGGGCGTCGCCTCGGCGACAACGCCCGGGCCGCCCTGATGACGCGCGGGCTCGCCGAACTCATGCGTCTCGGTGCGGCGCGCGGCGCCAAACCCGCGACCCTGATGGGACTATCCGGCCTCGGCGATCTTGCCTTGACCTGCCACGGCAGCCAGTCGCGCAACATGTCGCTGGGGATCGCCCTCGGCGAAGGGCGCCGCCTGGCCGACATCATGGCCGAGCGGCGTTCGGTGGCCGAGGGCGTCTTCAGCGCCGGCGCCGTCGTGGCGCTGGCCGCCCGGTTCGGCGTCGAGATGCCGATCAGCGCCGCCGTCGATGCCATCGTCAATCGCGGCGCCGACATCGACAGCACGATCGCCGGCCTGCTCGAACGGCCGTTCACGCAGGAGGCGACGGGGTTGCCGTCCGGCGCGGACCGGCGCCTTCGATGATGCGAACATGGACGGTCGCCGCACCGGTGGCCCCGGCACGGCAAGTTCGCTAGGGTGGCCCGTCAGCAGAGAGGAGTGCCCATGCAGTTCATGATCTACTGCCTCGACAAGCCGAACCAACTGGCCTTGCGCATGGAGAACCGGCCGGCGCACCTGAAATATCTCGAGGGGTTCACGCAGGAGATCGTGCTTGCCGGCCCGCTGCTGACGGATGACGGCCAGACGATGATCGGCAGCCTCTTCATCGCCGAGTTCCCCTCGCGCCGGGAAGCCGAGGCCTTTGCCGCCAACGACCCCTTCCGCAAGGCCGGCGTCTTCGGCAGCGTGACGATCACGGCGTGGCGCAAGACCCTGCCGAAATAGCGGAGATCCCGGTATGGCCTATTGGCTCATGAAATCCGAACCGTCCAGCTATTCCTGGCAGCAGCTGGTCAAGGAACGCCGCACCTTCTGGAGCGGCGTGCGGAACTTCCAGGCATCGAGCAACCTGAAGGCCATGAAGAACGGCGACCGAGCCTTCTTCTACCACTCCGGCGAAGACAAGGCGGTGGTCGGCATCGCCGAGATCGTCAAGGAGTACTATCCCGACCATACCGACGAGAGCGGCAAGTTCGGCATGGTCGACGTGATCCCGATCGCGGCGTTGCCCAAGCCCGTCACGCTGGCCCAGATCAAGGCCGAGCCGAAGCTCAAGGACCTTGCGCTGGTCCGTCAGTCGCGGCTGTCGGTCATGCCGATCGACGAGAAGTCGTGGAGGCTGATCTGTGCAATGGGCGGCAGCAAGCCCTAGGACGGGGTTGCCCCGTCCCCGCGCCGACGCGATCAGAAGTTGATCAAGGTACCGATGCCGACGGCAAGGGAGCCCGAATCGGCGCCAGCCGAGCCGGACTTGCTGTCGCTGTATTCCAGCAGCCCGTTGATGCGGACGCCGGGCCGCAGCGAATAGGACGTCGTGAAGGCGTAGACGTCGGTGTCGTTGCGGTCGCCGATATCCAGAAACGACTCGTCGTAGTTCCCGTGCGTCCAGTCGATGCCCAGCGTCCACGAATCGAGTCTGTAGCGGGCGCCCAGGCCGTAGGATCGGTCGTCCGGATGCTGCGGATCGGTGTCCAGCCAATGGGTGAAACGCCCATCCAGGCTGAATCCCCCGAGCCCGACTTCCGCATAGGTATTCGCGGCCGAGCCGGGACCGCCGAGCGGCTCCGCAGGCGTGGCGCCGACCGTGAAGCGGGTCTGCGACAGATAGCGCCGCAGGCCGAACAGCCAGAATTCGCCGCCGGTCGTGCTATCCTCGTCGGCGAGCGCGGCCGGCGAATCGGGGCCGCCGATGACGAGCACCGGGCCGCTGGCGGGCGCGGTCGTCGGCGACGAGGCGTCATCGGCCAGGGCCGGCAAGGTGGCGACAGCCACCGCCAGCGCACCAGCCCCGATGAGAACCCCGTGCCTCACTGCCAGAACTCCCGAAGTCGCCAGCCCGCGACCTTACACAACAAGCTACTATACCCTATCCGGGAAGTGATTAGTATCTGATGAACGCGGCGGCTCGCAAAACAGTGATTTGCCGCACCCCCGGCCGGCCGCCGGCCGTGAACCAGTAACCTCTTGTTACGCCTTTGATTTATGTCAATACTTTCGAGCGACAAGGGGCATAGTTAAGAAAAATCTTCAAGGAAGGGAGCGTCCGACGCATGAGCAGCACGAGCCTTTTTCCCGTCGACGCAAGCGTGGCCGCCGCGGCCTGGATCGACGAGGCCAGCTACTTCGGGCGCTATCAGCAGTCGATCGACGATCCCGAGGCGTTCTGGCGCGAAGAAGCCAAGCGCCTTCACTGGATCAAGCAGCCGGCGAAGATCAAGGACGTGAGCTACGACGGCGACGTTCGTATCCGCTGGTTCCACGACGGCACGCTCAACGCCGCCTACAACTGCCTCGACCGCCACCTGTCGACGCGGGCCGACCAGACGGCCATTCTCTGGGAGGGCGACAGCCCGTCCGAGCACCGGCACGTGAGCTATGGCGAGCTGCACGAGAACGTCTGCCGGCTGGCCAATGTCTTGAAGGCGCAGGGCGTCGCCAAGGGCGACCGGGTCACCATCTACCTGCCGATGATCCCCGAGGCGGCCGTCGCCATCCTGGCCTGCGCCCGCATCGGCGCCATCCATTCCGTCGTCTTCGGCGGCTTCTCGCCAGATAGCCTCGTCAACCGCATCCAGGATTGCGCCTCGAACTGCGTCATCACCGCCGACGAGGGCCTGCGCGGCGGCCGCAAGGTGCCGCTCAAGGCCAACGCCGATGCCGCGCTGGCGAAATGCCCGACCGTGAAATCCTGCATCGTCGTGCGCCGGACCGGCGGACAGATCGCCTGGACGCCCGGGCGCGACGTCTGGTACCACGAGGCCCTCGCGAAGGTGGGCCGGGATTGCCCGCCCGAGCCGATGAATGCCGAAGATCCGCTGTTCATCCTCTACACCTCCGGTTCGACCGGGAAGCCGAAGGGCGTGCTGCACACGACCGGCGGCTACCTCGTCTATGTCGCGACGACCCACCAGTACGTCTTCGACTACCATGACGGCGATATCTACTGGTGCACCGCCGACGTCGGCTGGGTCACCGGGCACAGCTATATCGTCTACGGACCGCTCGCGAACGGCGCGACGACTCTCATGTTCGAGGGCGTGCCGAACTATCCGGACGCATCGCGCTTCTGGCAGGTCGTCGACAAGCACAAGGTCACCATCTTCTACACGGCGCCGACCGCCATCCGGGCGCTCATGCGCGAGGGCGAGGAGCCCGTGACGCGCACGAGCCGCAAATCGCTGCGCCTCCTGGGCAGCGTGGGCGAGCCGATCAATCCCGAGGCTTGGCTCTGGTATCACCGGGTGGTCGGCGATGGCCGCTGCCCGATCGTCGACACCTGGTGGCAGACGGAGACCGGCGGCATCCTGATCACGCCGCTGCCGGGCGCGACCCCGCTCAAGCCCGGCTCGGCGACGCGGCCGTTCTTCGGCGTCAGGCCGGCCATCGTCGATGGCGAGGGCAGGCTGCTCGAAGGCGCCGCCGAGGGCAACCTCTGCATCCTCGATTCCTGGCCGGGCCAGATGCGCACGGTCTATGGCGACCACCAGCGCTTCATCGACACCTACTTCAAGACCTTCCCGGGAAAATACTTCACGGGCGACGGCTGCCGGCGCGACGACGACGGCTACTACTGGATCACCGGCCGCGTCGACGACGTCATCAACGTCGCCGGCCACCGCATGGGCACGGCGGAGGTGGAGAGCGCGCTGGTCGCCCATCCCAAGGTCGCCGAGGCCGCGGTGGTCGGCTATCCGCACGACATCAAGGGCCAGGGAATCTATGCCTATGTCACGCTGAAGGCGGGAGTCGCGGCTTCGGACGATCTGCGCAAGGAACTGGTGCAGTGGGTGCGCAAGGAGATCGGGCCGATCGCGTCGCCCGACCTGCTGCAATGGGCCCCCGGACTGCCGAAGACGCGCTCCGGCAAGATCATGCGGCGCATTCTGCGCAAGATCGCCGAGAACGACTATGGCAGCCTGGGCGATACCTCGACCCTGGCCGACCCGGCTGTCGTCACCGACCTCGTCGAGAACCGGATGAACCGGGCGTAGGCCCTATCGCAAGGGCGCCGGCGCGCCGACGAACGGCGGCACCGGATTGCCGAGCGCCGGCACCGGGTTCCCCAGCGACGGCACGGGGTTGCCGAGGAAGGGCACGGGGTTGCCGAGCGCCGGCACCGGATTTCCGAGCGGTGGAACGAACGCGTTCGATGGCGGCCGCCGCAGGACGACCTGCGTGTGGCCGAAGGCACCTGCGGGCGCGTGAAGCCCGGCAGCCTGGCCCCAGCGGCCGCCGCTGCGCAGGCGGGCCGTCTCATGCAGACCGATCGGCGGCGTGCCGGCAATCAAGACGCCGTCACGGCGGAGCAAGGCCACGTGCATGCGCCCGGTCGGGCTGATCTGGCGGACCTCGCAGTCGACGGCGTCGCCGCCCAAGCCGACATCGGCCGGCACGTGATCGACGAAGTCCACGACATCATCGCTGCCGCCGTCGTCGATGAGGCAGCGGGCGCGAAAGCGCGTGTCGGGCGTGCCTTCGGCGTGCAGCCGAAACCCGTAGCCGAAGGTCGGGGGCGGCGGCGCGTCAGGATGGAATGCGATATCGATCTGGCCGGGAACAGTCCGGCCGACGCGCGCGAGCGGGACCCACAGATCGGCGGACAGCTTCAGCTTTGGGCTCGACACCTTCAGCCATTCGCCTTCGATGCCGATGACGACGAGCGGAAATCCGGTGTCGACCCAGGTGAGGATCTTGCCGCCGATGCCGGGCTTGCTGACCAGCGGCGTGGCGTCCTGCTGGACGTACACCTCGGCGGCCGATGCGGCGCGTGCCGCGGCGACCGTCAGCAGCAACAGCAGTCCGATGATTCCGGTCGCGGACAGGACGGATATTATCATCCCGCCCAGACCGATCTTTGCGTATCGGCGCCGCTCAGAAATCGATGCAGCGGCCGTTGTTCTCCCAGTCACCATAGCGCGTCGGCTCCGGCCCCGGGGGACCGCCGATCTCCTTCGCCGGCGCCGGCGGCGTTTTCGCCGGCGTCTTCGAGTCGGCCGTTTTCGGGGCTTCTTTTGTTGGCTCGATCACGCTCGAAGGATAGGCCCGCCGCGCGTGCCGCACCAGCCTTGATCTATGGTTAACCGGCGCCAAATCTACAGCGCGTCCCGCTCATCACGACGGAGGTGGATTCGATGAACTACGCCCGCACCGCGCTGTTGCTGGCAGCGATGACGGGTCTCTTTGTGGCCGTCGGCTATGCCGTCGGCGGCCAGGGCGGCATGCTTGTCGCCCTGCTGATCGCTGTCGGCATGAACGTCTTCACCTATTGGAACGCCGACAAGCTGGTGCTGCGCATGCATGGCGCCCAGGAGGTCGACGCGTCGACGGCGCCGCGGCTCCACGCCATCGTCGCGCGCCTGGCCGAGCGCGCCCAGCTGCCGATGCCGCGCGTCTACCTCATGCAGAACGACCAGCCCAACGCCTTCGCCACCGGCCGCAATCCCCAAAACGCGGCGGTCGCCGTGACGACCGGCCTGCTTCAGCGGCTCGACGAGCAGGAGGTTGCCGGCGTCCTCGCCCACGAACTGGCGCATGTGCGCAATCGCGATACGCTCACGATGACGGTGACGGCGACGCTCGCCGGCGCCATCGGCATGCTCGGCAACATGGCGATGTTCGGGCTCTATTCGCGGGACGACCGCAACAACCCGCTCGGCGGCCTGGGCGTGATCCTGGCCATGATCGTGGCGCCGCTTGCCGCGACGCTCGTGCAACTGGCGATCAGCCGCTCGCGCGAATATGAAGCGGACCGCGTCGGCGCCGCGATTGCCGGCGAGCCGCAGTGGCTGGCGTCGGCCCTCGCCAAGATCCACAACGCGTCCTTGCGGATCGACAACCCGGCGGCCGAGGCCAGCCCGGCGACGGCGCATCTCTTCATCATCAATCCGCTGCACGCCCGGTCGATGGACAGATTGTTTTCCACTCATCCGAGCACGGAGGAGCGCATCCGCCGCCTGCAGGCGATGGCCGCCAGCTGGGGGACCCAGCCCACGGCGGCCCGACGCGGCCCCTGGGGGTGAGCGCCGACCGCCGACCGACGACGCAGCCCACGACATCAGCGCGGGCGGTCGCCTTCGACCTGATCGCCGCCGTCCTCGACCACCGCCGCGCCCTCGATGCGGCGATCGAGGGAAATGCGGACTTCCTCCGGCTCGAGGCGCGCGACCGCGCGTTCGCGCGCCTGCTCGTGGCGACGGTGCTGCGCCGCCTGGGCCAGCTCGATCGGATCATCGACTCCCGCCTGGAACGTCCGCTGCCGCGCAAGGCGATCGCGATCCGCCACCTCCTCCGGCTCGGCGTCGCCCAGCTACTGTTCCTCCGTACGCCATCCCACGCCGCCGTCGATACGACCGTGGCGCTGGCGGCGGCGCGCGGCGGCGAGGCCGGCTACAAGGGCCTTGTGAATGCCATCCTGCGCCGCGTGGATCGCGAACGCGACGCACTCATGCAACGGGCAGCGGAGCCGTCGCTGAACACGCCGGCCTGGCTCTGGGAGAGCTGGGTCGCCGCCTACGGTGACGCCGTAGCAGCCGCCATCGCCGCCGCCCATCTCGAGGAACCGCCACTCGACGTCAGCGTGAAAAGCGACGCGGCGGATTGGCGCGACCGGCTGAACGCGCGGCTGCTGCCGACTGGCAGCCTGCGGCTCGCCTTCGACGGCGCCGTCGACGCGCTGCCCGGTTTCACCGAAGGGGCATGGTGGGTACAGGACGCGGCGGCAGCGTTGCCGGCGCGGCTGCTGGGCGACGTCGCCGGGAAACGCGTCATCGACCTGTGCGCGGCGCCGGGCGGCAAGACTGCGCAACTGGCGGCAAGCGGGGCGATCGTCACCGCGGTCGACCGCTCGGAGGCCCGCCTCGCCCGCGTCACCGCGAACCTGTCCCGGCTGGGGCTGACCGCCGAAACGGTCGTTGCCGACGCTGCCAGTTGGCGGCCGGAGTTTGCCAGCGACGCGGTGCTGCTCGATGCGCCCTGCTCCGCGACCGGCACGATCCGGCGGCACCCCGACGTCCCCTGGCTGAAGCGGCCAGAGGACGTGGCGAAGCTGGCGCAGCTGCAGGACCGGCTGCTGGAGTCGGCGGTGGCGATGACGAGACCGGGCGGCCTCATCGTCTATTGCACCTGCTCGCTGCAGCCGGAGGAAGGGCCCGAGCGAATCAGGTCTGTGCTGGCGAATCACCCGGTCGAGCGCGTGCCCATTGCGGCCGCGGAGGTCGGCGGAATCGCCGAATTCATCAGCGCCGAGGGCGATCTGCGCACGCTGCCGGGACAGCTCGCAAGTCACGGCGGCATCGACGGATTTTACGCGGCGCGGCTGCAGCGACGCTGAACCGGCGCCGGCGCGCTCGTCGCTGTGCTTCTCAAAGCCGTCGTTTGTTGTTACGAAGGCCGATGCATCAGCCGATTCGCATCGCGCCGTCCATCCTGTCGGCCGATTTTTCCTGCTTGCGCGACGAGGTGCAGGCGATCGCCGCGGCCGGCGCCGACTACATCCATATCGACGTGATGGACGGGCATTTTGTGCCGAACCTGACGATCGGGCCGGTGGTCGTCGAGGCGCTGCGGCCGCATTGCGACCTGCCGTTCGACGTGCACCTGATGATCTCGCCGGCCGATCCCTATATCCCGGCGTTCGCCGAGGCGGGCGCCGACATCCTCACCGTGCATCCGGAGGCCGGGCCGCACCTGCACCGCACGGTGCAGCTGATCAAGTCGCTCGGCAAGAAGGCGGGCGTCTCGCTCAACCCGGCGACGCCGCCCGATCACGTCGACGGCGTGCTCGCCGACATCGACCTCGTCCTCGTCATGACCGTCAACCCCGGCTTCGGCGGCCAGAAGTTCATCATGAGCCAGCTCGAGAAGATCCGCGTCCTGCGCCGGCGCATCGACGAGGCGACGGCCGGCAACGGCCGCACCATCGACCTCGAGGTGGACGGCGGCATCAATGCGGAGACGGCCAAGCTGGCCATCGAGGCGGGCGCCGATGTGCTCGTCGCGGGCACGGCGAGCTTTGCCGGCGGACCGCAGGCCTATGCCGGTAACCTGCGCCGGCTGCGGGCGGCCGCATGAGCGTCATCGCCGACACCGGTACCCGGCCGATGCGCCGGCCGCGCGAACCGCTGGCGCCCGCCCTGCAGGCGCGCCTGCGCCTGCCGACCGGCCTGCTCTGGGAGCGCGCCTGGTACGACTTGCGGAAGCCGCTGTTCGGCAGCCGGGTCTACGGACTGCTGTTGCCGGCGCGGATTCCGATCGGACCGAGTCCGATGCCCGTCGCCGACGCCTGGCCGGGCAACGCCATCCAGGGCGCCGCCATCGCCCAGGGGGTGTTCGCCTTCGCCGGCCAGACCATCCGTGATCCGGCGCCGCTGTGGGCGCCGGTGGGCGCGCGGGCCGCTTGGCTCGAGCAGATGCAGGCGTTCGAGTGGCTGCGCGACCTGCGCGCCGCCGGCGGCGATGCCAGCCGCCGTGTCGGTCGCGAGCTCGTCGGTCGCTGGATCGACGGCTACTGGAGCTGGAATGCGCTGGCTTGGCGGCCCGATCTGATCGGACGGCGCTTGGCGGCGTGGCTCGCGCACTACGAGTTCCTCGGCATCGCGGGCGACCCCGTGTTCCGCGAGCGGTTCCTGCTGAGCGTCGCGCGCCAGGCCAATCACCTGTCCCGCGTCTTGCCCGGCGGGCTCAGCGGCCATCTTCTGCTGGCGGCCATCGTCGGGATGATGCATGCGGGTCTGGCGGTGCCGCGCGGCGAGGTTCTGCTGGCGCGCGGACGGCGCCTGCTCGAGCGCGAGATCAGGCGACAGATCCTGCCGGACGGCGGGCACCGCGAGCGCAGCCCGGGCGTGCAGCTCGCGGTGCTCAGGCTCTTCACCGGCCTGCGCGGCGCCCTTTCGGCCAGCGGCCAGCCGGTGCCGGCCGCGCTCGACGAGGCGATCGCCGGCGTGGCACAGCTGCTGCGGCTTTTCCAGCACGGCGACGGCGGGCTTGCCCTCTTCAACGACAGCAACGAGGAGGAGGACTGGCTGGTCGACATGGCGTTGGCGCGGGCCAATCCGAGCCATGCCGGCAGCAAGGGCCTCGTCCTCAAGGAGGCGCCGGAGAGCGGCTTCCAGCGGCTGGTCGCCAACCGCACGCTGGTCATCGTCGATGCCGGCCAGCCGGCGCCGCCGGGCGTCGACCACCATGCGCATGCCGGCACGCTCGCCTTCGAGATGAGCGTCGGGCGCGAGCGGCTGATCGTCAATTGCGGCGCCCATGCCGGCCATGCCGACTGGTGGGCGGCGCAGCGCAGCACAGCGGCCCATTCGACGCTCGTCATTGCCGAGAGCAACTCGAGCATCCTGGCGCCCGAGGGCGGCCTCGTGCGCGGCCCGCGCCTCGTCACCTGCCGGCGCGAGGAGGCCGAGGGCAGCAGCTGGCTCGACATGAGCCACGACGGCTACGCCGCCAACCTCGACCTCATCCACCGGCGCCGGCTGTTCCTGGCGGCCAACGGCGAGGACCTGCGCGGCGAGGACCGCTTGACCGGCCGCGGCCGCAAGCCCTTCGCGATTCGCTTCCACCTGCATCCGAGCGTCAGCGCGTCGATGGCGCAGAACGGGCAGGCGGCGCTGCTGCGGCTGCCAAGCGGGGCCGGCTGGCGTCTGCGCGCGACCGGGGCGCCGGTGTCGCTCGAGGAG